>Ga0116217_10003686_pt1 | contig 13846 bp, 10 predicted proteins | sample Sb_taG_6_FD_89697 | JGI IMG/M metagenome (GOLD analysis project Ga0116217, IMG submission 89697) | Peat soil microbial communities from Weissenstadt, Germany - Sb_50d_4_PS metaG | ecosystem: Environmental > Terrestrial > Soil > Wetlands > Peat | place: Germany: Weissenstadt | collected 2010-09-21 | reverse complement strand
ATCGATTCGTCGGCGATGTCGTTGAGGTAGTTGGTCTCGGAGACTTCGTGCGCGGGATTGACGTCGGCGGCGACGTTGAAGTTGCCAGCCGTCGGGAAGTCGTAGTCGAGCACGAGCAGGTGAGCTTCACCGGCGCCGAGCCCGATCAGTGACTGGGCGGCGACGGTGGGCCCTGACGGTGACAGTTTGAATTGGGTCACGAACCCGTCTGCCGCACAGCTGCCGGTGTTTTCGACGAGGATCAGGACTTCCGCGGGCTGGCCGGCGATGAGCTGCGTCTGCGACGGTTCGGCGGGCACGACCGACAGGAACGGGATCGTCAGGTCGGCACACGGTTTGGCGGCGGCCGACGCCGGCCCGGCGAGCAGCGCGCTTAGCAGGATGGCCGCCGCGCACACCATCGCGACGCGGGCGACGCTGCGGGACACGCGGGTGTGTCGCCTGCTCATTCGCCAGACCCCCCGCCTTCGTGTTCCAGCCTTTCCCGTTCTGCCTGGGCTTCTTCTTTGGCGATCTGGCTGTTCACTTCCTGCACTGTGACGAGGGCCTGCGCTTCGGCGGCGGCGGCGTTTGCGCGTTCGACCGCTTCGGCTTGCGCCGCCGCCTGTTCGGCCGCTTCTTTTTCTGCGGTTTCGTGTTCGCCGGCTTCCCGATCGGCGGTGGCCTGTTTTTCTTCCAGCGTCCCTGCCGGTTCGGTTTCTTCGGCGGTGCCCGCCGGTGCCATGGCGCCGGCCACCAGATGGCCGCTCGCGCTCGCTGCCGCGTGGACGGCGGGCGCGGGATCGAATGGCGCAAACGCCGGGCCGGCATGCGCTGCCAGCGTCAGGGCGAAGAACGCTTGGTAGCACTCCTGCGGTTTTTCGTTGCCGTTGGGCTGGCGGCAGCCGCTGCCCGCGACGAATTGAGAGAACGGCTTGGTCGGCAGTTCGACGTATTCCTTACGGCTCTTGGTCACGCTCGCGATGCCCGGACTTGCGCCGGTGACGAATTCGGTGGTCTTCTTGCCGATCTTGACCTTTTCGACTTTGTACGCTTCCACGTGCACGGACGCCATCAGCGGGGTCGTTTCTTTGAGATGCACTTCTGTCTGCATCGCCGTGTTGAAGGTTTCGCCTGCTCCACTGAAGTTGTGCTGCGACTGCGGGCAGAGTTTTTCGGAGCCAGACACCGGCGCCTCGTTGTGGATCACCTTGAAGATCTGTTCTTTCTTTGAATTTTCTCGCTTGTAGAAGCATTCCACCGGATGGGCCGTGGTCGAAGGTTCATATGCGAACAGGTCGATGAACCATTCCTTGTTGGGGAACGAGAACGTCGTTTCGAGTTTCGGCACTTCCACCTTGACGGTTGCGGTCTTTTCGTCGACCGTGACGCTGCGGGTGATTTCGATCGGGTCCAGGCCGTTGACCTTCTTGTCGACCTGTTTGAACGGGTCGAGGACCGCGGTCATCGTATACGTGTTGGGCTTGAAGTAGGTGACTTTGAACGTCTCGGATTCGGATTCGAAGGCGCCCAGGCCTTTGAGGAACTTGGTCTGCTTGAAGCCGCCGGCCTGGCTCTGGAGCTGGACGGCGAACGCACCTGTCGGGACCGGCGAGTTGTTTGCGACGGTGAAGCTCACGGTCGCTTCTTCGCCGGGGAACAGCACGCCTTTCGAGGTGATGAATTCCGGAGCGCTCACTTCAATGCCGCTGGCGAAGTTGAGTTCGATCGGTTCGACGGTGACCGTTCGCGTCATTTCGATCGGTTTGAAGCCGGTGGCGACCTTGTCGACCGCTTCGCCCGGGTCGAGGATCGCGGTCATCGTGTAGCTGCCGGGTTTCGCGTACTTAACGGTGAACTGCTCGCTCTTGGTTTCGCCCGGGTTCAGGCCTTCAATGAAGCGCGTCTGCTTGAAGGCGCCTTCCTGCGCTTGGAACTGGACCTCGAAGGCGCCGGTAGCGATCGGCCCGCTGTTTTTGACCACGAAGCTCACGGTCGCTTCTTCGCCGGGGAACAGCACGCCTTTGGAGTTGAACGAGGGCGAGCTCACTTCGATGCCGGTGCTGAAGTTCAGTTCGATCGGCAGCGGTTGCACCTGCACTTCGACGAACTTCGAGTTGTTGGCGTAGTCGGATTCTTTGACGGCACGTCGCGGGTTGACTTCGGCGACGCCGCGGAAGTCACCGGGCTTGGGGTAGGTGTAGACGAACGTGATCGCGCGTTCTTCGCCGGGACCAAGCGGACCGGTTTCTTCGCTGACCGACTGCGTGCCCGAGCCGCTGATGCCGAGTGAGTCGGGGTTCCACTCGGTCACGAACGAGGGCGATTCGATGTTGCCCTGGTTCTTGACCGTGATGGTCACGCGCGTAGGCGTCTCCTGGGTCACCGGACCGCCGGCGACGGCTTCGACGCCCACATTCGTCACGGTGAGGTCGACGGTGCCTTCGGGGATCACGAGCAGCGTCTTGGCGGTCTTTTCGGTCGTGAACAGCTCGGTGACCTGTTTGGTCGGGTCGAGCGTGATGAGGCCTTCGTAGGTTCCCGGTTTGGCATAGACGTACGTGAAGGTGACGGTCGTCTTGGCTCCTTCGGCGAGGCCGTTGACCTGCTGGGACTGCGTCGTCTGCCCGGGGCCGGGCGACCACTGCACGACGAAGTGGCCGGCGGCAGCGTTGCCGTCGTTTTCGATTTCGACCTGCTGTGTCGACGGGCGGGTGGCGAAGTTGGCGTTAGGAGGCAGGACCTTGACGATCCGGAGGTTCGCAAGCGGCGGCTCGATGACGGTTTCCAGCGTCTTGCTGACAAGCGGCATCAGCGACGTGCCGACCGCAGCGGTGCCGGTCGCGGTGCCGTGGAAGGTGTAGGTGTAGGCGAGCTGCACCGTTTCGCTTTGGCCGGCGCCGAGGCCGGCCGCGACGGAGTGGGTCACGGTCGTGGCGAATGTGAACGGCGTCCAGCGCACAGCGAATGTCGGTGCGGCCACGTTGCCGACGTTCTCCACCGTGATCGTTGCGATCGCCGGACGGCCCTCGACGACCGCGTTGGTCGGGTCGGCGGATGCGACGCTGAAGCCGGTGATCACGTACTTCACCGTCGCGGCGACGACCGTGATCGGCTTCAACGCGATGTCGTTGGCGTAATTGGTCTCGGCGACTTCGTCTTTGGGGTTCAGCTGCACCTCGGTGTCGAAGTTGCCGGCTTTCGGGAAGCTGTACGGGAGCGTGATGCTCGTCGAAGCGCCGGCGCCCAGGCCGGCGATCGAGCCGGACACGACCACGAAGGAGTTCGGCGCGGTCATGAAGCGGACCACGAAGCCACCGGCCGCGCAGCTGCCGGCATTCTTCACGCCGACTTCGATGTTCGCCGGCTGGCCCGAGATCAACTGGGTCTGCGACGGAGCGGTCGGCTTGATCACGACGCCGGAGACCTGCAGGTCTGCGCACGGCGGGGGCGACACGGCAGCAGCCTCGCCCGCGCCGAGCGCGAGCGACGCGAACATGCACGCACAGGCGAGCGTGAACCCAACCAGCGTGCGGCGTTTAAGACGCATTGCCCCCCAGGGATCGATCGTTGGCAGCCGCCTTCCGGTGCGGCGTTGCCGGTACTCCTACCATGCCTGCTGAGCCAAGTCAAGCGTTGCTCAGCTAAATCAAGGTTTGTGAAGGTTTGGTGAGCTACGCGGCCAGTTGACGCGGGTGGCGCTAATCCGGTAGGCTCCGCCGGCGCCCTCGGCTGAGGGTGGCTCTGTGCGATCGATACAGGGGGTAATGCGATGCGGCGGCTGATGGTTGCTCTGTTGGTGTCGGTGACGGCGAGCCTGGCGCTTGTGGCTGCACCAACGCAGGCGGCGACGTCATCGAAAACGTACCTGCTGTCGCTCGAAACCACGGGACCCGGCAAATACGCTCCCTACGGGCTGATGCAGGTCCAGCCGCTGGCGACCGACAACGGCACCTGGGACCTCGCGAGTCGCGGCATCAGCGGCGGCTACACGACGTCCGGGTCGACGACGAGGTTCTACTGCACGACCACGCCGCCACCGTTGGCCTTCTGCCAATTCGAAGCCACGCGGGGCCTGTTCGTCGCCTACCGCGGCACCTACACGCTGTGGAGCTTCGAAGGCACGCTGCTTCAAGGCAAGTTCATAATGACGGCGCGCCTGTAACGTACCGACGCAGGCGACCCCAAATCTGCGAGAACGCATGAGATCGCGCCTACTGTGTGGGATCGCCGTCATGGTGGCCTGCGCTGCACCTCAATTGTTTGAGGGATCGGCAGCGGTCGCGGCGACCGGCGACCGCGCTGCGCACGCTGCCGGTGGCCCGATGCTTCGCGCGCCGTCGCTGGCACGGAACTCGCTCGATCAGACCGGTCAGACGGGCATCGCTCAGGCCGACGCCTACAACTGGTCGGGCTATGCGCAGAGCGCCGAAGGCGCGACCTTCTACGCCGTCACAGACACGTGGACAGTGCCCACGGTCGACACCTCCCTGCCCGGGATCCAGTTCTCATCTGACTGGGTGGGGATCGGCGGGTTCTCCGACCAAACCCTTGTCCAGGCGGGTACGCAGGCCGACAACATCGACGGCCTCGCCTATTACAACGCCTGGACTGAGATCCTGCCCGCCTCAGAGCGCCCACTGACGCTCGCCATCCATCCTGGCGACACGGTCACGGCGACCGTGCAGCAGAATTTCCCGGGCATCTGGCGGATGACAGTGCAGGACGACACGTCCAAGACAAAAGCGGTTCGGATCGCCTTCTACGGCGGGTCCAGCCATGCCAGCGTGGAGGCGATCCACGAGCGTCCCACCGTCTTGGGTGGCCTGGCCACCCTGGCCAGGACGCCGAATGTGACGTTTGATCCCGGCGAATACAGCACCGCATACAAGGGAACGCCGAGTTACGCCCCTCTGCTCAGCGCGGCGGTGGGTGCGACCGTTAACCAGGTGTTCATGGTCAACAACACAGGCACCGAAGTCATCGCGTCCCCGTCGTTGCCCGACGCCGACAACGACGGCTTCAGCGTGGCCTTCGGCTCTGCCTCGCCTTCCCCGCCGGCGAGCTGATCGGCCCGGAGCCGGGGTGTATTGACGCCTGCCTGTCTGTGGTGGGCCTTGCCGGGTCGATCGGCTGGGGCCGCCTCACATCCGGGCGTGTCGTCGCCGCCAAACCACCTGGGCGCCGGCGCCCGGTGCGAGCGTCGTGCCCCGCCTGCTGATCGTCTCGTCGCGACGCCATGGGCGCCGGCGTGGCATGGTCGGCTCGAGCTCGCTGAGGATCGTGCGAACGATCAGCTTCACCTCGTGCTGGGCGAATGAAGCGCCTATGCAGCGGCGGATGCCACCGCCGAAGGGGATCCACGAGAACGTCTCGGGGGCGTTCTCCAGGAAGCGCTCGGGACGGAATGCGTCGGGATCCTCATACGCACGGGGGTTTCGGTTCGTCAGGTAGATCGACACCAGCACGCGTGTGCCCGCGGGTAGGTCCCACCGGCCTACGCGAAGCTGGTCGGTGAGCACGCGGCCGGCGCGCGGCACCACGGGCCTGACCCGCAGCGTCTCGTTGATGACCGCTGTCAGGTAGCGCTCGTCCTCGCCCTCGTCGATCTCCGCAAGCAGCCGGGCGAGCTTGTCTGGATGCCTGACCAGACGCTCGAAGACCCACGCTATGGACGTCGCCGTGGTGTCGTGGCCGGCTACCAGCAAAGTCACCAGCTCATCGCGCAGTTCGGCGTCGCTCATCGCCTCGCCGTCCTCGTCGCGCGCGAGCAGCAACAGCGACAGGATGTCTGAGCGCTCGGCCAGGTCGGCACTGTCGCGGCGACTCCCGATCTCGGCGAGGATCAGCGCGTCGAGTCGGCTCAGGGCTTGCGCGAAGGGGCCTGTCGTGGGAGGCGCCATCGCCATCGCGCGCGCGCGAAACGAGGCGCGCAGCAATGCGAATGCGCTCGGCGACACGAGCAGAGCTTCGATCGTCTCGCGTAGAGCGCTCATGCGGTCAGCCTCCACCCCGAAGACCGCGCGTAGGATGATCTCCAGCGTGATCGCTCGCGAGCGCGGCTCCACGCTCATCTGCTCGCCGATCGGCCAACTCGCCATCTCGCGCCGGGTCGCTTGCACGATCACCTGCTCGTAGTCGCGCATGCGCTCCCCGTGAAACGGCGGCAGCAACAGCTTGCGCTGGCGCATGTGCTCTGGCCCGGTAAGCACGATTATCGAGTTGGGCCCCATCACGGCGGCCACTGGAGACTCCGCACCCCCCGACAGGGCGACCCCCGCGGTGAACAACGTCTTGACCTCGTCCGGATCGCTGACGATGACCACGCGAACGCCGCTCGGAGCGAACGTCAGCGTGAACGAATCCCCCAGCCTCGATGCGCACGTGCGCATCAGCCATGCTGGGGCGAGCGCCCACAGGAGCGTCTGAGCGATCGCCGGCGCGCGCGGCCCCGGCGGCAGTATGTTCGCCCTGGCTGCGCCGTTGGTCGGCGCGACGGTCTCCTGACCACCCGGAGCTTCAGCCACCATGCACCCTAGATACTAGCCACAGCCGACCGTCCGCGCTAGCGCTCGACCAGCGCAACCAGCACTCCCACCACGGCCGGGTCGAACTGACTACCTGAGTTGGCCTTCAACTCGGCCACGGCCGCCGATGCGGGCAGCGCTTTTCGATAGGGCCGCGTGGTGGTCATCGCGTTGAACGTGTCACAGCAGGACACGATGCGCGCAGCCAGGGGGATCCGCTCGGCGCGCAGTCCGTCGGGGTAGCCGCCACCGTCCCAGCGCTCGTGATGAGAGCGCACGCTCTCGCCCACCTCGCGCATGAAGCCGCCGACCCGCGCGAGCATCCGCTGACCCTCAACGGTATGCGTCTTGATGATCTCCCACTCCTGCTCATCCAGTGCGCCCGGCTTGTTGACGATCTCCTTGGGCACCGCGATCTTGCCGATGTCGTGCAGCAACGCGGTGAACTCCACGAGGCGCTGCTCGTCTGCGCCCAGCCCCATCTCGCGCGCCACCGCCAGCGCCAGGCGCACGACGTCCTTGCAGTGTTCTCCCGTGTAGCTGTCGTCCGCCTCGACCACGTCACCCAGCAACAGCGCCGTGCCGCGATACGCGCTGTTGAGCTCGATCAGCTGCTGCATGCGGGCATGGCGCTCCAAAGACAGCCAGCGCAGGACCCCGAACAGCGGCCCGACCAGCAACACCACCCACGCATGGGTCATCGCCGCCAGCGCCACCACCAGGCCAAGCGGCGCCAGCGCCAGGTCGATCAGGTACACCTGACAGACCTCGCCGGCGAGCTCTGCGATCGAGATCCCGCCGCGCAGGCGTTCTCGCGTCGCGTTCGCGCAGAAGTCACACGCGAATTGCGCGCCCAGCGCCAGCAGCAGCACCCCCCAACGCCCGTCCGGGCTGTGATCGTGTGCCACCAGCAACACCAGCGCGGGCCCCACCGCAAACCAGCTGTTGGCGGGCACCGTCAGGATACGGCTGAGCGGCACGCGCCCGGCGGCGATCGCCGGCGCCATCGCAAGGGCCAGCGACAGGGCAACCAGCAGCGGCACCAGCGCGACGGGCAGCGCGAACAGCATCGGCACGAACACCGCCTGCGTGGGCACCGTAAAACCAGCGCCGATGTCAAAGCGAACGCCGCCGATCGCTGCGACCACGATCACATACAGCAGCGCGACCGCCGGCGACAGCCCGTGACCGCCTCCGCCCGCGAGCACCAGCGCCAGCGCAGCCAGCAAGAAGCCGCTCGCCACCAGCAGCTCCGCTCGGCGCTCGGCGTCGACCAGCGGCTGCTTGCGCCCGGCAAAGCAAGCGCCCAGGCGCTCTGACTCGATGTATGAGTGGGCAGACATCGTTACCTGCTGCACCTATCGTCAGCAAGAGCGCCGCGATCAAACAAACGCGACGATTTACGCGCATCCGCCGCCACGGATTCACCTATCCGGAACTATCGGCCGCTCGGCGGGCGATTCGCTCGGACGTTCGTCGAGGCCGCTTGCGTCGTCCGGGCCGCTGCGCGATCGTGGCCAACTGACCAGATCACCAAACGCTGAAAAGGGCAAACTCGCCGCGAGGCGGGGACGCAAAGCCAGAGGTCTCCAGACAGTGAGACGGCTCAGCCGCCAGTACAACGCTTGGAGGCGCTTGTGTTCTCGCACCTGTCACTTCTCGATTCTCGCCCGCTGCTCAGACCGTTGCGTCGGCGGGCATGCTCGCTGGGCGTTGCCTGGGCAGCCGCCGGCCTGAGCGTCGCCGCCCTTCCCGCCGCGCCCGCGCAGGCCGCGCTCATCAGCACCGGCGCATGCAATGAAGCAGCACTGTCGCAACCGTTTGCCGCCTGGGGCGACACCAACCTGTACGAGCTGGTTCCCGGCGCCAACTTTGAGGGCTCACTCGCCGGCTGGACGTTGAGCGGTAGCGCCCAGCGTGTCTCGGGGAGCGAGCCCTTCGGCGCCACGGGCTCCGTGGGCGCCTACTCGCTGTCTTTGCCCAGCGGAAGCTCCGCCCAAACACCGTTTACGTGCGTCAACGCCAGCTACCCGAGCTTTCGCTTCTTCGCCCGCAACGAAAGTCTCATCTCGACCGTGCTGGTGCAGGTCGTCTACAAGACCGCGCTCGGGACGGTGGCACTGCCGCTGGGAGCGGTCGCGCTGAGCGCCCAGTGGCAGCCGACGCTGCCGATGCTCACCGGCTCGGTGCTCGGCGGCGCGCTGTCGGGAGGCACCGGTGAGGTGGCGCTGCGCTTCACCGCGCTCATCGGCAGCTCGCGCATCGACGACGTGTTCATCGACCCGCGCATGCGCTGACGCTTGCGCGGGTGAAGCTCACATGCTCGAGTAACCCAGCAGCGCGTAGGTCTGCAGCGCGGCATCCACTTCGCCCTCCGCGTCCGCGACCTTCGCCCGAGCGGCTTGCGCCCGGGTCGAGCTTGCGGCGGTGAGCGCGGCCGCCAGTCCCTGGTAGGCGCCATGCGCAGCCAGCAGCGAGCTCGCCAGCGTGGCCTGGGCCGCGCTGGCCGACTGCGGCGGTTCGAGCGTCCCGATCGACGCGGCCGTGCTCGCAAATCGCTTGGCGAGCGCAGTTGCCAGGCCGGCCACCTCGCCAGCTGAGTGGCGCGCATGCATCTGCTCTCGAAGCGTCAGTCGCTCTCGATCGAGCAGACCCAGTTGCCTGGCCAGCTGTGCTGCGTAGGCACCATTTGGGCTCAGCGCATACAGCGACTGTCCGGGCACGGTTATCTGTGCGACGATCTGTTCACACTGGCGCAGGAACGGCGACGATTGCACGTTCGCATAGCAGGCCAGGGCGGTGGGCCCTTCGACGGCGCTGGGAATCACGTAGAGCTCCAGCGCTCGGTCATAGCCGGCGAGACGCAGTTGGCGATACCTGTAGGCCTGTGCGTTGGCGAGGTCCACCACTTCGGTGTGCGCCAGCCCGCGCATGACGCTCACAAAAGCAGCCGGCAATAGCCCGGGCGCGCCGGTCGGCAGGCGTCCGCTGAGTAGTCCCGCCTCACCCGCGCGCCCGCCCGGGGCCAGCGTGAGCGAATCGGCGATCGCAAGACCGGGTATCGACGGGGCGGCGCTCGCGGGTCGCCAGGTGGCTGGGTATTCGAGCAGAGTGCCTGCTCCCGCAGCAATCTGCGGCTTGCTCGCCGGCGCGCTCGACGTCGCGCGGTTGCCGAGCAGAAAGCCCGCGAGCGCCAGCCCGATGGCAAAGATCACCAGGCCCGGGATGATGCTGTCAGCCGCGCGGCGCACGCTCTGTCAGCCCGAGCTTTCATACGTGACGGCCACGCTCGCGCGGGGGCGCCTGGCGGGATGCGAGGAGAGCGCCGGCGCGGACGTCGCGGGGGCTGTCGCCGGCGTGGGTGACGAGCTCGAGGCGACGCGCTGGTGCGAGCCTGGCGGAACCGACAACGCGACCGGTCCGCTGCCCACCGCTGGGGCCTGCGCCTGCTGCGATAGTCCAGGTTCGCGCGCTTGCCTACCTTCACTCGGGGCCGCCGCGCGGCCGGGTCGTGCGAGCACACGCGACGGGAGCGCAGCCGCGACTTCGATCGCGGGAGCTTCGCTGAGACGCGATGGGATAGCGCTTGAGATCGAGCCCGAAGCAACGCTTGGCAACGTCGCTTCCCGCGCGGTCCCGGCGGGGCTGGCCAAGCGTCCGATCGCAAAGAACGCGCAGAACACCGCCACGCACAGCGCGCCCGCGAGGATCAGCCCGCGACGGCTCACGCCCTGGTCCGGCGCAGGGGGATCGAACCGCGCGCCGCGCATTACACGGGGCAGACGATCGGCGCTGTCCCCGTCGGGCTCAGGCACGTGTCTTCGCGCACCGGCAACTTGGCACGACGGATGCTAAAGCGCGTGTACTTGCCGATCTGTCCCGGCTCGGAGACTCTGATCTGAAGGCTCGCCCCGGCGTGCAGGGCGCGGTCGAATCGCCGAAAGACGATCAGCACTAGGCCCCCCGTCCTATTCCTGGTTCGCGTTGACGTCGCAACCTCGTCGCGGGCCGCCGCCGGACAGCCGCTCCCCCGACACGTCACCGTCACTGTCGCGCCCACCGGCGCCTGCACCGACAGCAGGCTGACTTGGACGCGCAGCGCAGTCACCGTGTCGGCGATCCGTACGACCGGAAACGGCGCCATCAGCTTGGGAGGGGCAGCGCTCACGGCGATCGTCCTGGTGGCCACACTCGACAGGCCGTGCGCGTCGGTGATGCGCAGGCGCACGACGTGTGCCCCCGACGCGGCAAACGAGGTGCTCAGCGCCGAGCCTGCCGCGCTGAATGTGCCCGCGCCGGTCAGATCCCAGGCAAAGCCGGTGATGGCGCTGTCGGGATCGGTCGACGTGGACGCCACCACGACGCGTTCGCCCGTGCGCGGGTTGGCCGGAAACCACTGAAAGGACGCGGTCGGCGCGGAGGGCGATGATGACGACGATGTTGTCGAGGAGGATGTGGCCGTGAGCGCCGCGGCGGGTGAGGCCTGGGACGAGCCGCTGGCGACCGGAGCACTGATCGCAAAGGTCACCGTGCTCGTGCCCACATTGCCGAGTTCGTCGCTCTGGGAGACCTGCGCGGTGTAGATGCCGTCGGCCAGCTGCGGGCCTGCCGAGCCAGTGGTCCATGCACCGCCGACCGGGGTGACATCCAGCGCCGGCGCGACTGGGTTGCCGGAGACCGAACTTCCTGAGTAGATCGCCAGGGCGACCGATTGACGGTCGCCCTTGGCCTGGCCGGCCGTGCCGCTGAACGTCGGCTTGGACACCGTCAGGATCGCGTTGGCGGCGGGCGCGGCTATGACGACGGGCGGCGGCGTCACGTCGACAGTGAAGGTGACGGTCGGGCTCTTGCCCGTATGCGTGAAGGAGCTGGCCTGTTCGGCAAGCGCCGTGTACTGGCCGGATTTCAGCGCAGTCCCCAGCGCGACCGTCCACGTCGCTTCTGGCGGCAGCGCCAGCAGCCTGACGGGCACCGGCAACACCAGCGAGCTCTGCACCGGCGAGCCCGTGGCGTTCGCGCCCGCATAGATCTTCAACGTGACGGTGTCCAGGATGTCGTTGGTCATGCCCGTGAACGTGGGCGTCTGCTGATTGGTCGAGCTCCCGCTGAACGTATGCCCGATCGTGATGTTCGGCCCAGCCGCCAGCGCTACTGCGCCACTGCCCAGCGCGAGCACGAGCAGCACTGCTGGGACAGCAGCGACCGTGCGCAAAGCAACTCTTGTGGCCTTCATCGAAATGCCTCTCCAAACCATGTCGTGTCAGGTCATCAGCATGTGCCCGGCCGACGCCCCCCGTCGGCCGGGCACATGCGCAACGACCCGCATGCGTACGCGCTTCCGTGCGGCGAACTCGCATGCGTGGTCGAGCCTCTGCGCGAGCCCGCGCTGGCCCGCTCCTGGGGGGCACATCCACATTTACGTCGCGGCGCGACGCACGCTGGCGCGGTCACGCAACGCCCTGAACGCCAAGCCCTCCGCCGTGAGGAATGTGAATGCACGATCGCCCTCCATGTCGTGTTCACTGGCGGCCGGGCTGTCTCATAGAGACCCTGACTTTGCGCCCTCGCCTCGCGACGAGTTTGCCTTTTTCAGTGCTGGCTTTGAATTCCTGGAGCAAGTCTAGGCACAGGTGAGTGCGTGCGCAACAGATTGAAGGACGTGCAGCACAAATTGGACGGATGTTCTAGTCGCGCGATCCCAGCGCCAGCTGTCAGATGACTGCCCTCCCCTCTTGTCGGGCTGGGGGCGCGGGTCAGATCTCGAGATAGCGCAACACGACGCGACCCAGCACGATCACATCGCCGCTGTGCAGCTCGGCCTGCGTGACACGACGCCCGTTGACGAGCGTGCCGTTGGAGCTGCGGTCGTCGAGGATGCGTGCGCCCGCAGGGCGCGAGACGAGGATCGCATGGCGCCGCGACACCGAGCTCTCGTCCAGGCGCAGCCCGGCGCTCAGACCGCGGCCGATGTGCAGCGCATCCTTGCCCAGCGGGATCAGCAGCGTCTCGCGCGGGCCTTGGACCTCGATGTAGCGTCCGGGGACCGACTGGTCGGTCGGTCGTGCTCGGTGGCGCACGCGCTCGTCCAGGCAGGCGATCGGATCGAACCGCTCGGTCATCCCGTCGGCGGCTGGGGAGCGAATGAGCGTTGGTGCGGTCATACGAGGAGCAAAGCCCATGCTACTGAGGCCAACCTGAACCGCTGCTAAGAAAAGCCGAAATTGGCTACGAGAAAGGCCGAAATTGGGCGCGATTACGTGCGTGCGCGGGGGGTCTTGCTGCTACGACCCATCCGCTTGGAGCTCCACCAGCCCCACCCACCCACGGCCAGCACCGGCACCACGTACATCATCGACGTGTACCAGTGCATCAGGCAGGCCAGCGGCAGCACGACCGCAGAATCTATCACTCCGTCACCAGGCCTCCTTGGCCGGCCCCGTCTCCGGCCCCGGACCCGACGCGCCGCCACCGCCGGCCGCGGCCGTGCTGTTCGAGCGCCGGCGGCGCACGAACAGCACGAACAGCAGCCCTGCCACGGCGATGAGCGCGCCGATCACGATCGCCGTGGTCGGCGCCTTGGAGCTCTCGGGCGTCCACAACAGCTGCCCTTCGATCTCGCCCTTGCGCGCGCCGACGGCGATCGGCACCTGCCAGTCGAAGATCAGCGTCAGCTTGCTCTTGTCCTTGACCTGCGGTGGGGTCACGGGGGACATCCAGTGGATCCGGTGGTCGTGCCATTCGAACTGGCCGGTGCGGTCGACCACTTCCCACTTGGGCTGGGCGCTCGCTTTGGCCACCGGCGGCACGGTGACGTCGGCATAGAAGTTCGTGTTCAGATAGGTCGCCGGCGAGCGCACGTTCTGCTCGGCGGTGCCGTTGGCTAGCACGCGCGCGTAGGGCTCGCCGGAATAGCCGAAGATCGTGACCGTCTGACCCGTGTGGTTGGTCAGCAGCATGCGGTCTGCGAACTCCAGGACCTGCAGGCCCAGCCCCGCCACGTCGGGCGTGACCTTGGTTATGTTCGAGCGATACTGATAGTTGCTGCCCTGGTCGTTGATCGGGCTGCCGCTCTCGGCGGGCGCGGACACGCTCGACGTCGCCGCCACTGGTGCATCGGCGGCCCCCATGGCGCTCGCGCAGGCGCCCGGCGCGAGGATGGCTGCGCTCAGTAGGGCGATGATCAGACCGCGGCGCATGCCCGGCCAACCGTAGCGTAGGCCCTACGCTACGGCGCCGACTGCGCTCTCGTTCTCACGTGCCCACCGAGGACAAAAGCCACAGTCCGAAGCTCGTGAATGCGACCATCACCGCGAGCATCCAGTACTGGCTGCGCACCGCCT
>Ga0116217_10003684_pt1 | contig 13849 bp, 11 predicted proteins | sample Sb_taG_6_FD_89697 | JGI IMG/M metagenome (GOLD analysis project Ga0116217, IMG submission 89697) | Peat soil microbial communities from Weissenstadt, Germany - Sb_50d_4_PS metaG | ecosystem: Environmental > Terrestrial > Soil > Wetlands > Peat | place: Germany: Weissenstadt | collected 2010-09-21 | reverse complement strand
GACGTCTTCTACGTCGAGCCGGATTGGACGGAGTATGTCGACGCCGGCTATCTGGCGCCCCTCGACGATCTCGTCAACTGGAACAACATCGAGCCCTGGGCGCGCGCGGTCTGGGTCCACAACGGCAAGACCTACGGCATCCCCCAGGAGGCCTACACCAACGAGCTTTACTACAACAAGGACTTGCTCAAGAAGCTCGGCGTCGAGCTGCCGGCCAATGCGCAATTCACCCAGACGCAGTTCCTCGACCTCGTCAAGAAGGCCAAGGCAGCCGGCATCACGCCGATCGCGCAAGGGGTCGGCGACCGACCCTTCCCCGGCGCCTATATCGTCGGCGAGGCGCTCTTACGCAAGCTCGGCAAGGAGGACTATAAAAAACTGTGGACGGGCGGGCTGTCGTGGGAGGAACCACGCGTGATCGCCGTCCTCAAATGGACCAAGGAGTTGGTCGACGCAGGCGCCTATCCTAAGAATTTCATGACGCTCAAACTCGGCGAATCCCACTACTATTTCTATTCGAATCCAGGCGCCCTGATGCTGCCTATGGGTAGCTGGTACACCGGCCGCGCTTTCGTGCCGGTAGACAAGGGCGGACAGCCCGCGGATTTCCCGCTCGGCATCATGCAATTTCCGGCGGTGGATGGCGGAGCCTGCAATCAGTGCAAGACCTCGGCCATCGGCGCCAGCTTCGCCATCAACGCGGCGAGCAAGCATAAGGACATCGCGGCCGAGTTTCTCAATGCGATGTCGACGCCTGAGATGGGTAAGATGTGGATTGAGACGGTTTACCTTCAGACCGGCATCAAGGCCGACGTAAAATCCTTCAGCGGTCCGCATGCCGCCTATTTCACCGAGCTGATGGAGCGTCAAAAGGGTGAGGACTATTTCATCGGCGGACCGCGCGACTTGGTTCAGGGCACGTGCAAGGACAGCTTCGCGCAGGTGCTGAACAGCGCCTTCCCCGGCGGCCTGCTGACGGTAGAGCAGACCGCGAAGATGATGAACGACGGGTGCTACAAGGGCTGAGGGAAGAGGAGAGGGCCCGCGTGACGGGGGTGGTGCCGCGCGCACGGCCGTGGGGACGTGGCGAGGCGGGAGCGGAGGTGTCCGCGCGCCGCGCCTCACTGGCGACGCTCTTCATCTTCCTCGCTCCGGCCCTCCTTCTCTATGCCGCCTTCACCGTCTATCCGGTGCTGCGCACTTTCTGGAACAGCATCCATACGATCGGCCCGCACAACGTCCAGGAGCTGGTCGGTGCTGCCAATTTCACCCAGCTCCTGACATCCGACCGCGTGTTCTGGAAGGCGGTCGGAAACACCGCGATCTTCACCATAATCGCCACCATCGCCGACGTGCTCGGCGGACTGCTCCTGGCCCTTTGCCTGTTCTCCGGCGCGCCGCTGGCGAAGCTGCTGCGCGTGGTGTGGTTCACGCCGGTGCTGATGTCCTACGTCGTCGTCGGCATCATCTGGGTGTGGATCTACGATTACGACTGGGGCCTTGCCAACTTCATCCTGCGCTCGGTGGGCCTCGGCGCCCTCGAGCAGTCCTGGCTCGGCGACCCCAGGACGGCCCTGTGGTCGGTGATGGCGACGCATGTGTGGAAATGGCTCGGCTTCAACATGATCGTCTTCTTAGCCGCCCTCTATGCGCTGCCGGAGGAGGTGCTGGGGGCCGCCGAGCTCGACAATTGCGGGTGGATTGCCAAGCTCGTCTACGTCATCATCCCGATGCTGCGGCCGACGATCGTAAACCTCCTCGTGCTTTCCTTCGTCGGGAAGATGATGATCTTCGACCTCGTCTGGATCATGACCGGCGGCGGCCCGCTGTGGTCGACCGAGACGGTATCGACTTACGTCTACAAGCGCGCCTTCGACTGGAACACCTTCGATCTCGGCTATCCCTCGGCGATTGCGGTCCTGTGGTTCATCATCATCCTGGTCTTCGTTTTCGCCATGACGCAGCTGTTGCGCCAGCGCGATCGTCTGGAGTTCTGATGCGGTGATTGGGCCGGGGTACCAATGGCTCGCTCATCTCCGGCGCTCGCCGCTCCTCCTGTTCGTGTTGCTCTACACGGCGCTGTCCGGCGGACCCTTTCTCTGGGTGGCGGTAATGTCGCTGCGCACGACGCCGGAGATATTCGCCAGCCCCTATGCGCTCCCAAGCCACCTCCATTGGGAGAAGTTCGCCGACGCCTGGACGCGGTCGAACTACAGCACTTACTTCTGGAACAGCACGATCGTCGTCGTCACGGCGGTGGTGCTGCTCACCGTCATCGGCGCCATGGTAGCACACTGTCTGGCGCGTTATCATTTCCGGGGCAATCGGGTCGCCCGCTTCGTCATCCTTTCCGGCCTGATTCTGCCGCCGCAGCTGCTGATCCTGTCGCTGTTCCAGATCCTCCTCGAATTCAGCCTCTACAACACGCTGACCGGCCTCATCCTGGTTTACGTCGCCGGCCATCTCGCGATGACGGTCTATATCCTCGAAGGCTTTTTCGCCCAGATCCCTCAGGATCTTTTCGACGCCGCGCGCCTCGACGGCTACTCGGACCTCGAGATCTTCTGGAGGATCACTTTGCCGATCGGTGCGCCGGCGTTGTTCACCACGGTCACGCTCAATTTCATCATTTTGTGGAACGAATTCCTCTACGCCGTCGTGCTGTTGACCGAGGACGACAAGCGAACCCTGCCGCTCGGGATCATGCATTTCATGGGCAGCCACCAGCTCGATATCGGCATGCTCGCGACCGGGCTGATGATCGCGATAGCACCCATCATCCTGCTCTACGGCTTTTTCTCCGAGACGATGATCAAGGGCATGACGGCGGGGGCGGTGCGCTGATGGGCGAGGTTGCGCTCAACGGACTGAGCAAGCGCTATCCGGGCGGGAGCGACCTCGCGGTGAAGGAAGTGACGCTCACCGTCGCCGACGGCGAGTTCATGGTGCTGCTGGGCCCCTCCGGCTGCGGCAAATCCTCGGTGCTGCGCATGATAGCAGGGCTCGAGCCGATCACCGCCGGCACGGTCTCGATCGACGGCAAGGTGATCAACAAGGTGCCCGCCAAGGACCGCGACATCGCCATGGTGTTCCAATCCTATGCGCTCTATCCGCATATGGACGTCTTCAATAACCTCGCTTTCGGCCTGCGCCGGCGTAGCGTCCCGCGTGGCGAGATAGAGCGCCGTGTCAACGCCACCGCAGCGAAACTCGGCTTGGCGCCGTTCCTCAAGCGCAAGCCGCATGCCCTATCGGGCGGCCAGCGCCAACGCGTCGCCCTCGGGCGCGCCATCGTGCGCGAGCCGAAGGTGTTCCTGTTTGACGAACCGCTCTCCAATCTCGATGCAGCGCTGCGCGTCACCACGCGCAACGAGCTCATTCGCCAGCAATACGATATCGGCATCACAACGATCTACGTCACCCACGACCAGGTCGAGGCGATGACGATGAGCCATCGCATCTGCATCATGGACAAGGGCGAGGTGGTGTAGATAGGTCCCCCGCTCGCGGTCTATCGCGATCCCGTCAATACCTTCGTCGCGCGCTTCCTCGGCAATCCTCCGATGAATCTCATGCGGGTGGCGCTCGAGACCGACGTCGGGGGACTTCGCCTCCGCCTTGGCAAGACCGCCGTGCCCGCCGAACCCTGGCCAGCCGATCGGCTCGGCACTCTCGGCTCGGGGGCACTCCTCGGCATTCGTCCCGAAGACCTCTACGAGGCCTCGCCGCGACCCGGCGACGACAGCGTGCTGCCGCTGCCGGCGACGGTGGCGGCGGTCGAGCCGCTGGGTGCCGAGACGCTGCTCGTGCTGACCTTGGACGGGATCGAGGAGGAGGTAATCGCACGCAGCGGGCGGGAGACGCGGCTGCGGCCGGGCGAGCGGGCGACGATCATGCTCGACAGTGCTGCTGCCCAACTCTTCGACGCGACCACGAAGCGGGCAATCGCGCGCACGCCCGTTTGAATTCGGAGGATAGGGCCATGACCGAAGTGCGACGGACGCCGCCGATCAAGGTGGCGCTTGCCGGGGCCGGCATGATCAGCTGGTACCACCTTGTCGCCTGGAAGAAGCTCGCTGGCCGCGTCGAGCTCGTCGCCATCTGCGATCCCGATGCCGGCCATGCCAAGCGCCGCGCCGACGAGTTCGGCATTGCCAGGGTCTACACCGACCGCGCCGCCATGTTGGCAGCCGAGTCGATTGCGGCACTCGACGTCGCCTCGCCGCGCGAGACGCATGCCGGCTGGGTCGAGGCCGCCGCCGCCAAGAGCATCGATGTGCTCTGCCAGAAGCCGCTGACGCCCACCTTGGCAGAGGGGGAGGCGCTCGTGCGCGGGTTGGGCGGCAGGTGCCGGCTGATGGTGCACGAGAACTGGCGCTTTCGCCCGTGGTACCGCGAGCTCGGCCGCTGGATCGCGGCGGGCGAGCTTGGCGAGATCCTCTTTGCCCGCATGGCAATGATCGGCTCCGGCTTTCTTCCCGACGAATCCGGGCGGCGCCCGGCGTTCGTGCGGCAACCCTTCATGCAACATGAGCGGCGCCTGATGATGGCCGAGGTGCTGATCCATCACCTCGATGTCATGCGCTTTCTCTGCGGCGAGCTGCGCGTGGTCGCTGCCCGTGCCAGGCGCACCCTACCCGATGTCGCCGGCGAGACCTTCGCCGCGATCTTTCTCGAAACCGCAGCCGGCTCGCCTGTCGAGGTCGTCGGCACGATGGCGGCAACGGGTTACCCTCCGCGGGTCCCCGATCGGCTCGAGATCGTCGGCGGCAAGGCGAGCGCGATCTTCGAGGGCAATGTCCTCCACCTCGCCGGCTCGAACCCGCGCAAGATCGCCTTCGACAACGATCTGGGGTACCAAGCGAGCTTCGACGGCGTCATCGCGCATTTCATCGACTGCCTGGAGGCGGGATCGCCGTTCGAGACGGCCCCCGCCGACAATCTCGAGACGCTGCGCCTGGTCGAGCATGCCTATTGGGCGGCCCGCCTTAACACGCAACCAGCGAAGGAGGATGTGCTGTGACGGGGCGACGGGATCTGCTCAGCGAGACCAAGGCAGCACTCGACACGCCGGCGCTGCTCGTCGATCTCGACGTGATGACCGGCAACATCGAGCGGATCGCGCGCACTTGCCGCGAGCACGGCGTGCGTTGGCGGCCGCATACGAAGGGGCAGAAGACGCCGGAGATCATCCGCATGGAGCTCGCTGCCGGGGCGCGGGGCATCACCTGCGCCAAGCTGGGAGAGGCCGAGGCGATGGTCGGGGCAGGTATCGGCGATATCCTCATCGCAAACGAGATCATCGGCGAGCTCAAGGTGCGCCGGCTCGTCGAGCTCTTGGCGCGCGCCGATATCACCGTCGCCATCGACAACCAGCTAAGCGTTGCCGAGCTTGGCGACGCCGCGGCGGCGAGTGGGCGGCGGCTCGGCATCGTCGTCGAGGTCGACATCGGCATGCACCGGGCCGGGGTGCAGCCGGGCTCGGCCGTCGTCGAGCTCGCCAAGGCCGCCGCCGGCCATCCCGGTCTCGCCTTTCGCGGGGTAATGGGCTGGGAGAGCCAGGCCGTCACCATCGCCGATCCGCAGGCCAAGGAGAAAATCGTCGTCGAGGCCGTGGCGCAGCTGACGGCGAGTGCGGCCGCGTGCCGCACGGCCGGCCATGAGGTCGAGATCGTCAGCTGCGGCGGAACCGGCACCTTCCCTTATTGCATCCAGCAGCCGGGCGTTACCGAGGTCCAGGTCGGCGGAGGCATCTTCAGCGACATGCATTATATGACGCATTATCACGCCGACTTTGCTCCAGCACTCACCATCCTCGCGACGGTGATCAGCCGGCCGACGCCGGCGCGCCTCGTGCTCGACGCGGGGCGCAAGACGATGAGCGGCGATTCCGCGATGCCGCAGCCGATCGGACTGCCGGCGCTCAAGAGCATGCGCCTCTCGGCCGAACACGCCACGATCGAGCTAGAGGCACCGAGCAAGACGCCGCGGGTCGGCGAGAAGATCGAGCTCATCGTCGGCTATTCCGATACCACGGTCCATCTGCACGAGGAGATTGTCGGGATCCGCTCGGGGCGCATCGAGGGCGTATGGCGCGTTCTCGGGCGCGGCAAGATCAAGTAGAGGAGGACAGGACCCGGCCTGGAGCCGCCAAAGGCGCCAACTCACTTGGAAGGAGATCCCCATGACCGCACGAATTACGATCCCGGCGCGAAAAGGGAAAGCGGCTTACGTGAAGGAAGGTCAGCGCATTCGCGTGATCAACACCCATGGCTATCAAATCGTCGACACCTGGGCCTTCAACAGGGGCGACATGAAGGAATTCATGTCGATGGAGCATTGCCGCGGCGCGCTCATGTCGCTCAGGCCCAAAGCGGGCCAAAGCCTGGTCACCAACAAGCGGCGGCCCATCCTCACTCTCATGGAGGACACCACGGCGGGCGTGCATGACATGTTGTTCGCCGCCTGTGACCGCTATCGCTACGAAGAGCTCGGCTGCAAGGAACCTCACGACAACTGCACAGACAACCTGGCGGCCGGATTGAAGGAGCTCGGGCTGGCGCCGCCCGAGACGCCGTGCCCCTTCAACATATTCCAGAACACGGCACCGGACGCTGTTTCAGGCGTGATCAAATTCCTGCCGCCGGTCGCCCTGCCGGGCCAATACGTGACCTTGCGTGCCGATATGGATTTGGTGATCGCGTTCTCCGCCTGCCCGATGGATATAGTCCCAGTCAATGGCCCCGCCGGCGGCAAGCCGACGGAAGCTCATTTTCAGATCCTATGAGCGGGCCGCTGAGCCCGCCCACGGCCCCGCAGCCGAATCCGAGGAGCGAGAGTCTGGTCCCGGTGGTACCCAGTATCCTTTGTTCCGTTACCCTTCCATCCAAGCCTAATCGCAAGCCATCCTGATCAGACAGGATAAACCAGCGAGTTGTCGATCCTGAGCGTGTCGTAGACGCAGTGGCGCTCCTTGAGGAGGAGGCGGCCCGCCTGGCGCAGGAAGCGGTCGAAGTAGCGGCCGGCCTGGAGGATGCGGGTGTCCTCGTCGATGAGCGTCTGCAGCACGAGGTAGTTGGCCTCGGCCGAGACCTCGCCCGACGCGCTCGCGGCGGTGACGCGGATGTTCGAGACCATGTGCTGGAGATAGCGCGGATCGAACATCGCGGTGTGCGCGATGGCAAAGGCGCGGTCCTTGATCATGGCGAGGCCTTCGCAATAGACGAGGCCGACCGGGAGGTCCGCCTCCACGTTCTCGCGCGCGGTGATGCGGTAGACGGCGTCCTCAACGAAGAACTGCGGCCAGGCCTCGATCTCGTTGTTGTCGAGCACGTAGCAATATTCGGCGTGGAACTCCTCGATCTCGCGGCGCAGCTCGCGGAAGGGCGCCTGGGCCACGGCCCCGCGGGGAAAGCCCTTCAGGCGGAGCGGTGCCGTTTCCATCAGAGGTCCATCACGTCGCGCCAGTAGCGGTACATCGAGCGGATCGCCGCCTCGGTGATGAGCGTCTCGGAGCTGACCTCCTCGCGGCCGCCGAGCTCGAGGAGGCCCGCCTTCTCTTCGGCCGACTTGCGGATGCCGTCCTGCACGAACTTCATCGCCTCGTTGTCCTCGAGCCCGAGGAAGCCCGCCGGGCCCATGAGGTTGCCCTGGCGCAGACGGTGGCGCGTCATCGCCTCGTCGTCGCCCTCGTAGCCGAACATGGTCCAGATCATGGTGAACTCGCCGGGCCCGTGCGGCACGATCTGGCGCGTGCCGAGCGTATTGAGCTCGCGCTGCACGATGAGGTTCGGCCAGATCGTCATCATGGTGACGGACCAGGGCGAGGCGAACTCCTTGACATAGTCGAGGATGCGCGGGTCGTTGAGCTTCATGTTCTCGTGATAGGTGCGCATCTCGCGCTTGCTCGCGTCGTCGACCCGAGGCCGGTCCTCGCTCTTGGCGGAGCCCATGACGCCGTGCCGGCCCTTGGGATCGACGATCATCGCCGACTTGTTGCCGGCGACCAAGAGGCCGAAGGTGACGAGGTAGGCGTGCAGCAGCGTCGCGTGATAGGGGTCCTTGAGGTTCTCGTGGTAGAGCTTCCAGTTGGCCGGCTGCGTGTTGCGGTAGTAGCCGAGCAGCTTGAGCCTGCGGCCGTCGAAGGTCGCCTCGAAATCCTTGAGGATGTCGGGCGTCAAATAGTCCTCGAGGCTCTCCATGTCGGAGGCGAAGGAGGCGAAGATCACCCCGCGATGCGTGGTGACCGCAAGTGCTTGCGGGCTATGCGCGGCGGGCTCGAAGTCGCGCGGCATGCCGCCTTCCTTGTTGAGGCCGCGGCGGAAGGGGATGCCGACGAGGCGGCCTGCGAGATCGTAGGTCCATTGGTGGTAGGGACAGACGAATTCCTTGGCATGGCCGCGCGCGTGGCGGCAGAACTCGGCGCCCCGGTGCGCGCAGCGGTTCTCGAAGACATGGAGGGCACCCGCCTTGTCGCGCGAGACGATGACGGGGGTGGGGCCCACGAAGCTGCGCTTGAAGTCGCCCGGCTCGGGCACTTCGGCCTCGAGGCCGACGTAGTTCCAGGTGCGCCCATGGAAGATGCGCTCGACCTCGCGCTCGTAGATCTCCTGGCTGGTATAGACCCAGTCGGGGATGCGCGTAAGCCCTTCCTCCGGCCAGGCAAAGCCCCCTACGGGCGGGCGATTGGAGCCCGCTACTGCCGACACTTGCGCGCGCCCTGCTGTCGCGTCATCCATGGCCGCCTCCCCAAGAGCGACTCTGCCACTTCCGCATTCCTTTGGCAATATAGGCAGTATACTGACGATCTCGCGGAAAGGCAACGCGAAAGGCCGCCTCGGCAGGCGATGCCGGGCTCCGCAAGGTAGGCTTGCTCCGCCGAGATGATCAGCATACTGTCCAATTTCGACCGCTTGAGCAGTTACGGGAGGGGAGCATGGCGCTCGTGCCGCTGGCCAAGGAAGGCCATTTCTTCCATATCTACGATTTCCGCGTGAAGCCGGGGAGGGGGGACGAGTTCATCCGCCTCTTCAACGCCTTCGACTACTCCGACGAGAACCCGATGCACAAGTCCCCGGCCCAGGTGAAGGACGGCGTGCTGTGCCGCGACGTCGCGGACGCCGACCACTTCTGGCTCATCGTCGAGTGGCGCGACATCGACGTGCATGCGCAAATCCGCAAGGTGCTCGCCGAGAAGCTCAAACCCGAGTTCATCAAGCTGATCGAGGGCGGCAAGTTCGTGCCGTCCTACGCGAGCATCGTCTCCTCCACCCCGCAAGCCGTGCTCGACAAGGCGGCGCAGTAGCGCGCCACGGCGTTCCTCGAAGATCGCTTCACCTCGGCGAGAGCGCCAGTTGGCGCACACACCTTTGCGGGGGCGCCGACATCCGGCACTCCCTCACCCTTCCCATCGCAGCGCGATGGGCCCCTTCCCTCTCCCGCAAGCGGGAGAGGGTGGCGAGCGTAGCGTTTGACGCCTGCCAAGCGTCCACTGGACGCTTGGCCCGAACATGCCAGTGGCATGTTCGTCCGGCGTCAAAGGTGAGGGACGGCGGCGGCGCGAGGATGCGTGCATCCGCTGGCGCTTTCGCGGAGATGACGATCACTGCATAGAAGATCAGCGAGTTAACTCGAGCGCTCATCCTCCGATGAGGGCGAGCCACTCCTCCTCGCTCAGCGTCCTGACGCCGAGCTCGCGCGCCTTCGCCGCCTTCGAGCCGGCATCGGCACCCACCACCACGAAATCGGTCTTCTTCGAGACCGAGCCCGCGACGCTGGCGCCGAGCGCCTCGGCGCGCGCCTTGGCCTCGTTCCGCGTCATCCGCTCGAGGCTGCCGGTGAAGACCACGGTCTTGCCGGCAATCGGCGAGCTCGCGGCGGGGGCGACGAAGGGCTCGACCTCGACCTCGCGCCCGAGTGCCTCGAGCACCTCGCGGTTGTGGCGCTCGGCGAAGAAGCCGAGGATGTCCTCGGCGACCGCGGGGCCGATGCCTTCGACCGAGGTGAGCCCGAGATAAGCATCGCTCTCGCGCGCCTGGGCTGCCGTCATGGCGTGGCGCCAAGCGGCGAGCGTGCGGTATCTCTTGGCCAAGAGGCGTGCCGTCGCCTCGCCTACTTGCGGAATGCCGAGGGCGTAGATGAAGCGCTCGAGTGCTATCTTGCGGCGCTCCTCGATGGCGCGCATGAGGTTGTCCACCGACTGCCGCCCCCAGCCCTCGCGCGTCTCGATCTCGCGGTGCCGCGTATGCAGCTTGAAGATGTCGACGGGGCTCTTGAGCAGTCCGTCCGCGAAGAACGCCTCGATGTGCTTGCGGCCCAGCCCCTCGATATCGAAGGCGTTGCGCGAGACGAAATGGCGCAGGCGCTCGACGGCCTGGGCGGGGCAGACGAGCCCGCCCATGCAACGGCGCACGACCTCGCCCGGCTCGCGCAGTGCTAAGCTGCCGCAGGCGGGACATTTATGCGGGAAGGCGTAGGGCTTGGCCCCCTTGGGCCGCTTCGCCGCGATGACGCCGACGATTTGCGGAATGACGTCGCCGGCGCGCTGGATGATCACGCTATCGCCTTCGCGCACGTCCTTGCGCGCGATCTCGTCCTCGTTGTGAAGCGTGGCGCGCGAGACGACGACGCCGCCCACGGTCACGGGCTCGAGCTCGGCCACCGGGGTCAAGGCGCCGGTGCGGCCCACCTGCACGATGATCTTCTTGAGTCGGGTCTCCGCCTGCTCGGCCGGAAACTTGTGCGCGAGTGCCCAGCGCGGGGCGCGGCTCACCATGCCGAGCCGCTCCTGAAGATCGAAGCGGTTGACCTTGTAGACGACGCCGTCGATATCGTAAGGCAGCCCCGCGCGCTCTTCGGCGATCTTCCGGTAAAGCGCCAACGCCTCCTCGATCGAAGGACAGAGGCGCGCGAGCGGGTTGGTCGCGAAGCCGAGGCGGCGGAGTGCTGCGAGGTAATCCCACTGGGTCTTGGCGATCGGCTCGCTCATCTCGCCCTCCGCGTAGAAAAAGGCGGAGAGCCGGCGCGAAGCGGTGATGCGGTAGTCGAGCTGACGGAGCGAACCGGCGGCGGCATTGCGCGGATTGGCGAAGGGCGGCTTGCCCCCTACCTCCTGCTGGCGGTTCAATCTCAGGAAGTCCGCCTTGGTCATATAGACCTCGCCGCGGACCTCGAGCACGGCCGGAACATGGCGGCCGTGGAGGTGCTCCGGCACGTCCTCGATCGTGCGCAGATTGCGGGTGATGTCCTCGCCCGTGATGCCGTCGCCGCGCGTGGCCGCTTGCACGAGGCTGCCTCCCTCGTAGCGTGCGGCGACCGAGAGGCCGTCGATCTTGGGCTCGCCCACCAGCTCGATGGCGGCGTCCTTGGCGAGGCCGAGGAAGCGGCGCACGCGTGCGATGAACTCATAGGCCTCGCTCTCCGCGAAGGCGTTCGTCAAGGAGAGCATCGGCTTCGCATGGACGACCTTGGCGAAGCCCGCGGCAGGCGGGGCGCCGACGCGGTGACGCGGGCTGTCGGGCCGCACGAGTACGGGGAAGCGCTCCTCGATCGCCGCATTGCGGCGCACGAGCTCGTCGTACGCCGCATCGGAGATTTCGGGTGCGGCCTTCTGATAGTAGAGCTCGTCGTGATGCGCGATCTCCTTCGCGAGATGCTCGAGCTCGCGCTCCGCCTGGCTTTTCGAGAGCTCCTCGACCGCGATATCGCGCAGCGGTTTCGTCATGACGACCCCTCAGCTGAGGCTGCCGGCGATCAGGCTGTCGGCCGCGGCGCGCGCCTCCTCGGTGATCCTCCGGCCGGAGAGCATGCGCGCGATCTCCTCGCGCCGCGCCGCAGCGGCAAGCTCCTCGACCTCGGTCAAGGCAAGTGCCTCCTTGCCGCGGCGCGCCTCGCGCTTGCTCACGCGCCAGTGATGGGCACCGCGCGCGGCGACCTGGGGCGAGTGGGTGACGACAAGGACCTGGAGCTCCCGGCCCAGGCGCTGCAATCGTTCGCCGACCGCCGCCGCGGTCGCCCCGCCGATGCCCGAATCCACCTCGTCGAACACCAGCGTCGGCGCCGAGGCGACGCGCGAGAGCACCACCTTGAGCGCCAGCATGAAGCGGGCGAGCTCGCCGCCCGAGGCGATCTTGGCGATGGGACCCATGGGGCTGCCCGGATTGGTCGCGACCTCGAAGCCAACGCGCTCCATACCCTCCTCCCCCCCCTCCTCCTCTGCGAGCGGCGCGAGCCGCGTGGCAAAGCGCGCCCGCTCGAGTTTGAGCGGCGGCAGCTCCGCCATGATCGCGCGGTCGAGACGGGCCGCGGCCTCGGCCCGCGCCGCGGAGAGCGCGCGCGCAGCCCCGACATAGGCCTCGCGCGCCGCGGCGACGGCCTGCTCGTGCTGCTGCTCGGCCTCGCCGCGCTCGTCGATCGCCGCGAGGCGCGCCGCGAAGGTATCGCGCAGAGGGGCGAGCCCGTCGCTCGGCACTTGGTGCTTGCGGGCGAGGTCGCGCAAGGCATAGAGCCGCTCCTCGACCGCATCGAGCCGGCCCGGCTCGGCATCGAGGGCGCTGCCGAAGGCCGTCAGCGCGGCCAGCACCTCGCCGAGCTCGAGGGCGGCACGGTCGAGGGCCGCGAGTGCTGGATCGAGCCGGCCCGCCGCTTTCTCCGCCGCGCGCTCGAGTTGACGCCGCGCGCGTCCGAGCGTCCCCTCGAGCCCGTCTCCGCGTCCCTCCGGCTCGCCGCTCAGGAGTGCCAAGGCCGCGTTGAGCGACTCGACCACTTGCTCGCGATGCATGAGGAGGAGCCGCTCCTCGGCGAGGGCTGCCTCCTCGCCGGGCTTGGGGGCCAAGCCCTCGAGCTCGGCAAGCGCGTGTCGCAAGAATTCTTCGTCCCGCCGTGCCGCCTCGCGCTCGGCCGCGAAGGCGGCATGGGCCGCAAGCGCTGCGCGCCAGGCACGGTGCGCTGCCCGCACGCGATCAAGGAAGGCCGCGTTGCCGCCGAAGGCGTCAAGTGCCGCGCGATGGGTTGCCGGATCGATGAGCCCGTGCTGATCGAGCTGACCCTGGATCTCGACGAGGCTGTCGCCGAGCTGGCGGAGGAAGCCGACGCTGACCGGCTGGTCGTTGACGAAGGCGCGGCTGCGCCCGTCCGCCGCCAACATCCGGCGCAAGAGGAGCGGCTCCTCGCGCGCGAGCTCCTGGCTTGCGAGCATCGCCCATGCCGGATGGTCGCCCGCGAGCTCGAAGGCCGCGGTGACGCTGGCCTGGCCGGCACCCTGGCGCACGAGGGCCGCATCGGCGCGGGCGCCGAGTGCCAAGCCGAGAGCATCGAGCAGGATCGACTTGCCGGCACCCGTCTCGCCGGTCAGCACGGATAGGCCGGAATGGAAGGAGAGTTCCAGCCGGTCGATCAGAACCACATCCCGAATCGAAAGGCTGACAAGCATTCCCCGGTGAACCCGCTGCGAGAGAGCCGAGCCGCTACTCTAAGCGCGCCACCGCTCTGACGCCAGACTGCGCGGCACAAAACTCACCCTCTCCCGCTTCGCGGGAGAGGGAAGGGGCCCATCCCCGGGACGAAGTGCCCGGGGATGGGAAGGGTGAGGGATCGCGTGATATTGGAGCAGTCCCTCACCCTCCCACGGCCTTGCGGCCGCGGGTCCTTCCCTCTCCCGCAAGCGGGAGAGGGGAAGAAGAGGCAAGGGGGTCGGGTGACGCGCCGCTGATTGCGCGCACTAGAACGGCATGATCGAGCCGAGCGTCCTGGCGATGAACGAGTCGCTGTTCGGCTTCTCTTTGCCGGTGTCGGTGTCGACCTTCACGTTCTCGACCAGCTGGTAGCTGTCGATGTACCACTGGCTGCGCGG
>Ga0116217_10003675_pt1 | contig 13865 bp, 10 predicted proteins | sample Sb_taG_6_FD_89697 | JGI IMG/M metagenome (GOLD analysis project Ga0116217, IMG submission 89697) | Peat soil microbial communities from Weissenstadt, Germany - Sb_50d_4_PS metaG | ecosystem: Environmental > Terrestrial > Soil > Wetlands > Peat | place: Germany: Weissenstadt | collected 2010-09-21 | reverse complement strand
CGTCACCGGCGCCATCCACAGGCTGCGGAATTCCCCCTCGGCGTAGGAGTAGTCACTCGCCGGGCCGTCCCAGGCGTGGTACGCCATCCACCAGTTGCCCGACGCGTCTTGGAACAGCGACTCGCCGCCGGGCCCGAGCCGGGCTGCGTCGGAGTGGAGGATGGGGGCGTCGGTGGGCTTGGTGCAGGGCCCGAGGGGGCCGGCACAGTCGGCGTATGCCACCCCGTAGCCGGCGCCGTTCCACGCTCCCCCGGAGTAGAACAGGACGTAGGTGCCCGACGCCTCGACCATGTCCGGCCCCTCCACGGTGGACTCCCACGCCTGGTCCTGGTCGAGCACGATCTGCGGGCCCGACGCCAACGACGAGCCGTCGGGGGAGAGCAGTGCCGCCCAGATGTACGCGGGCGCCGCCGACTGGCCCGAGTTCGACTTCCAGTCCAGATAGGGCGCGCCGGTCGAGTCGACGAAGGGCTGGGGGTCGATGGATCCACCCAGACCCGTCTGGCAGATGAAGGGCGCCGTCGAAGTGTCGACGAAGGGACCGGTGGGAACCGCCGAGGTGGCCATCGAGATGCACTGGGCGCCCGTGGCCGTCACATCGGTGGTGTAGTACATGACGTAGCGGCCGGCGAGGAAGACGACCCCCGGTGACCATGTGCGGCCGGGCTCCGACCACGACGGCATGACCGGGAGGGCGTCGCCCGCCCGCACCCAGGTCTGGAGGTCGGTCGAGGTGAGCACGGGGATGTTCGTGAGGTACGTCCCCGTCGTGTACGCGTAGTAGGTCGACCCCACCCGGATCACGTCGGGGTCGGGGGCGTCCGCGTCGAAGGCAGGAGCGTCGATGTCCAGCGACGTCCGGGCGGTCACCTGCGCACCGACCGGTCGAACACCGAGGGTCGAGGCGGCCACGACGAGTCCTCCCAGGACGGCCGCGGCCATGAGGGCGCGCCGCGCCCGGCAGGCGGTGGAGTGCATCGGTGTGCGGCGCGTTCCGGTGTGTGTCGACTCAGTGAGCCAATTGGCGCAGGACGTAGGCCAGGATGCCACCGTGACGGAAGTACTGCGCCTCCATGGGTGTGTCGATGCGGACGCGGGTGTTGAACTCGACCGTCCCGGCCCGGACCATGAGCTCCTTGGGCACGTCACCGGCCCCCAGGGCGTCGAGGCCGGCGATGTCGAAGGTCTCCTCGCCGGTGAGGCCGAGGCTCGACATCGACGTGCCTTCGGTGAATTGCAGGGGGAGGATCCCCATCCCCAACAGGTTGGAGCGATGGATGCGCTCGAAGCTCTCGGCCAGGACGGCCCGCACGCCGAGGAGCGCCGGGCCCTTGGCCGCCCAGTCCCGTGACGAGCCTGATCCGTACTCCCTGCCCGCCAGCACAACCAGAGGGACGCCGTCGGCCCGGTACCGCATGGCGGCGTCGTAGATGCTCATCTGCTCCCCACCCGGCAACAGACGCGTCACGCCGCCCTCGGTCCCCGGGGCGAGAAGGTTGCGCAGGCGCACGTTGGCGAACGTCCCCCGCATCATGACCTCGTGGTTGCCGCGCCGGGCCCCGTAGGAGTTGAACTCCGACGGCTCGACACCGTGCTCGGTGAGGTACACGCCCGCCGGCGAGCTGGGTCGGATCGACCCGGCGGGCGAGATGTGGTCCGTGGTCACGCTGTCACCGAGTACGGCCAGCACCCGCCCCCCCACGACGTCAGCCACCGCGTCGGGCTCGGGGCCGAAGTGCTCGAAGAACGGCGGCCGCAGGACATAGGTGGAGTGGGAGTCCCAGTCGAAGGTCTCACCTCCACTGGTGTCGATGTCCTTCCATCGCTCGTCGCCTTCGAAGACCGACGCGTAGCGGGTACGGAACATCTGAGAGGTCACCGCCTGCTCGATGGCGTCGGACACCTCGCCCGGTGTGGGCCAGATGTCGCGCAGGTAGACGGCGCGGCCGTCGCGGTCGGTGCCCAGCGGCTCGGAGGTGAGATCCCTGTCCAGCGTGCCTGCCAGCGCGTACGCCACGACGAGGGGAGGCGACGCCAGGTAGTTCAACCTGACGTCGGGGTGGATGCGGCCTTCGAAGTTGCGGTTCCCCGACAGCACGGCTGCGACCGACAGGTCCCCCTCGTGCACCGCGTCCGAGACACCCGGGAGGAGGGGGCCCGAATTGCCGATGCACGTCGTGCATCCGAAGCCGACGAGCTGGAAGCCGAGCGCCTCGAGCGGTTCGCGCAGCCCGGCCCGCTCGTAGTAGTCCATGACGACACGCGAACCGGGGGCCAGGGACGTCTTGACCCACGGCTGGGAGCGAAGTCCACGGGCCACTGCCTTCTGGGCCAGGAGCCCGGCGGCCAGCATGACCTGCGGATTGGACGTGTTGGTGCAGCTGGTGATGGCCGCGATCACGACGTGGCCATCGGCGATCTCGACGGGCGGCGTGCCGCCGTCGCGCGTCGCGGCGCGGCGCAGCACGGTCGTGTCACCGTCGTCGCCGTCACTGGCGCCGTCGCTGGTCGCTCTTGCGGTCGCCTTGGCCAAGGCGCGTCGGAATCCGGCCTTGGTGCCGGTGAGCGACACGCGGTCCTGGGGGCGCGACGGCCCCGCCATGCTCGGCTCCACCGTGGAGAGGTCGAGCGTCGCCAGTTCGGAGAAGACCGGTTCGGGGTCCTCGGGCCGGTGGAACAGGCCCTGCTCCTTGGCGTAGGCCTCGACCAGGGCCACGTGCGCCTCGTCGCGTCCGGTGAAGCGGAGATAGCGCACGGTGACGTCGTCGATGGGGAAGATCACACATGTGGCGCCGTATTCGGGCGCCATGTTGCCGATCGTGGCCCGGTTCTCGAGCGGGAGCTGGGCGAGGCCCGGACCGTGCACCTCCACGAACTTGCCCACCACTCCGTGCCGACGGAGCAGCTCGGCGATGGTGAGCACCAGGTCGGTGGCCGTCGTGCCCTCGGGCAGCTCCCCGGTGAGCCGAAGGCCGACGACGGGTGGCACGAGCATCGTGAGCGGTTGGCCGAGCATGGCCGCCTCGGCCTCGATTCCACCCACACCCCATCCGAGGACGCCGAGCCCGTTCACCATCGTGGTGTGGGAGTCGGTCCCCACGAGCGTGTCGGGGAAAGCCCGTCCGTCGTCGGTGGCGAACACCACGCGGGCCAGGTACTCCAGGTTGACCTGGTGGCAGATGCCGGTCCCCGGCGGCACGACGCGGAAGCCGTCGAAGGCCTGCTGGGCCCAGCGCAGGAGCTGGTACCGCTCGATGTTGCGCTCGTACTCGACATCGACGTTGGTGGCGAAGGACGAGGCCAGGCCCGAGGACTCGGCGATGACCGAATGGTCGATGACGAGCTCGACGGGGACCAGCGGGTTGATGGCGCCGGGGTCGCCTCCCTTCTCGGCCAGCGCGTCGCGCATGGCGGCCAGGTCGACCACGGCCGGGACCCCGGTGAAGTCCTGCATGAGGACACGTTCGGGCGTGAAGGCGATCTCCGTGGTCGACGCCACCCCCGCCTCTTGGCGCCCGGCCCAGCCGGCCACCGCCTCGATATCCGCGGCGTGGACCTGACGCCCGTCCTCATGGCGCAGGAGGTTCTCGAGGAGGATCTTCATGGCATAGGGAAGGCGGGCGACGTCGAAGCGCGCCGTCAGGGCGTCGAGCCGGTGCACCTCGAAGCTCCGGTCGCCGACGGCGAGCGAGGCGCGGGTGGAGAAGCTGTCGGCTGAGGGGGAAGGGGCCATGGGCCCATTCTGTCCCGCACGGAGTGGAGTCCGACACCCCGGGGCCGCGGTCGGGGGTCCGCAAGCCTGCAGGTGTAGCGTCGGAAGGGATCGCCCTTGGGAGTGACGCCTTGTTTGGGCTGGACGACCGTGCTGGGGTTGTCGCCTCGTACAGGCTCGACGCCTCTTCCGAGCATCGCCAAAGGACCGTCATGGCTGTCGTGCCTGTCGCTGTCGTCCCTGTCGCTGCGCCCCTCCTGGTGGTGGTGCCGCGGCCCCTCTCGGACGACGATCCCGGACACGGGGAGTCTCCCGACGCGTCCCGTACGTGCCGGCGTTGTCGCCGCAGCTTCGCCCGGCATCCGTCGGTCGGCGCCGAGACGTCCCCGACGTCCTGGTTGTGCCCCGCGTGTGCCCGCCCCGCCCGGGGCGGCCCCGCGGCCCGGCTCCGGATCGTGGGCGGCGCCGGTGCCCCGCGCCGGGATCAAGTGCCCCTCGGCCGCGAGCGGGCCCGGTGACACGCCACGACCCCAAGCGCTCCTGGGCGGTGTTGTCGGGGGTCGCCGATCACGAGCCTCCGTCGCTGGAGACACTGTGCCGGGGGTGCGTCGCCCTGTTGCCCGTGAGCGGGGCCGCCATTTCGCTCATGGCCCCCGCTCACTCCCAGAGCGTGGCCAGCGCGTTCGACGGGAGGGCCCGGGCCGTCCAGGACCTGGAGTTCACCCTCGGCGAGGGGCCGGCCATGGACGCATACGCGCAGGGCCTGCCCGTCCTGGTGCCCGACGTCAGGTTCCGGGCCAGTCGGTGGCCCCAATTCTGTGCCGCCGTCGCCGCCATGGGGGTCGAGGCCGTGTTCGCCCTGCCGCTGGTGACCACGGCGGCGAACATCGGGGTGCTCGTCCTGTACCGGGACGAAGCCGGAGCCCTGGACGACCACGAGCTCGGCGCCGCCCTCGAGGTCGCCGATCTGGTCACACAGCTCGTCCTCGTCATGCAGTCCGAAGCGGCCTCCGAGTCGGTGGCCTGGGCGTTGGGCGGCTCGGACCACCGCGCCGTGGTCCACCAGGCGACCGGGATGATCGCCGTCCAGATCGACTCCGACGTCGAGGAGGCCCTAGTGCGCCTGCGGGCCCATTCCTTCGCCGCCGACCGGCCGATTCGCGAGGTGGCCGAGGACGTGGTGACCGGGGACCTTCGGTTCGACGACCAATGACCACCCAGGCCCGCAGGGTGGGGGCGACACCAAAGGCCGGCAGTGGGACAATGAGGACACACCGGACCTCTGGCACAGGCGAAAGCTCCCCGAGGCTTCTCGGGCGGGCGAGGCGGAAGCCTGGCGGAAGGAGGTGGGTCGACGGTGGACGGACGTGAGGAGTGGTTGGCCCGGACCTTTGTCGAGCTGGCTGACACGCTCGTCGCCGACTACGACATCGTGGACTTCCTTTCCACGTTGGCCGAGCGATGTGTGGAGCTGCTCGACACGGTGGAAGTGGGTCTGGTCCTCCTGGACCGTCAAGGCGCCCTGCAGGTGATGGCGTCGTCCACCGAGCGGATGCGCGTGGCCGAGCTGTTCGAGGTCCAGAACGAGGAGGGCCCCTGCTTCGACTGTCAGCGAGCCGGCGAGCAGATCATCAACGAACCTCTCGACACCGCCGACGACCGCTGGCCACGCTTCGGTCCCATGGCCCGGGACGCCGGCTTCCGGATGGCGCACGCCCTGCCTCTGCGTCTGCGTCAAGACGTCATCGGTGCCATGAACATCTTCGACACCGAGCTGCGGGAGATGACATCTCGACAGGTGAATCTGAGCCAGGCACTGGCCGATGCTGCCACCATCGGCATCCTCCAGGAACGCAGCGTCCGGCAGCAGACCGACATCGCGGGTCACCTGCAGGGAGCGCTCAATTCAAGGATCGTCATCGAGCAGGCCAAGGGCGTCGTCGCCGAACAGCAGAAGGTGAGCATGGAAGAAGCGTTCGCCATGCTCAGGGGCTATGCACGCAACAGTCGCGTCCCGTTGAGCGAATTGGCCCATACCATCGTCGACAGATCGCTCAGCTCGGCGGTGCTGCGTTCGGTCCCCCCGCTCGGGCGCGATAGCGCCGGATTTCGCCACACCCCGTGACCAACCGGTGCAACGCGGTCCGGTTCGACGGTGGCGCCGTCGGGTCTGGATCCGTCGGGTTGGACGTAGGTCACCGTGGACGGCTTCGACTCGGCGTGGTGCGGAGGGCGGCGGTGACGAGCGGTGTCACCGCCCCGCACCTGCGCTTCGGTAGGCCGCAGGGTGCCATGTCCTACGTCCTCGCCTGAGCGACGCACGCGCCCGGTCTTCTCGGGCCGGACCACCGCCCCCACCTGCGGTTCGGGCCACCAGGGAGTGGTGCAAACGCGTCGCCGCCTCCGCCAGGTAGAATGGCAGGTGAAGCGTCGCCCGAGACCACGGTGACCTGAAGCCGCATCGGCGCGGGTCACGACGGCCCGCGTCAGGCAGAAATGGACGCCGTGACGGAGACACTTCTCGAGAGGCCGCCCGAATCTCGGGTCGCCGACGCATCACCGGAGCCGGTTCTCGACGGCCCCCCACCCCGCCCTCTGACATCGGCCCGGGTCGTGACATCGCTTCTGGTGGCAGGACCGCTGGTGGCCCTGGCCGTCTTCATCCCTCTGGGTTGGGGCGGCACCAAGACCATCTGGGGGCTCGGCCTGGCCGTGGCGTTCTACGTCTTCACCGGCTTCGGCATCAGCGTGGGCTTCCACCGGCTCTTCGCACACCACAGTTTCCGTCCCAAGCGGGCGCTCAAGATCGTGCTGGCCGTCGCCGGCACGATGGCGCTCGAGGGATCGGTGATCAGCTGGGTGACGACACACCGTCGACACCACGTCTTCAGCGACCGCCCCGGCGATCCGCATTCCCCGGTGAGCCACGGCACGGACACGCCCACCGCCACCCGGGGGTTCCTGTGGGCGCATGTGGGGTGGCTCTTCTCCTCCGACCCCACCAGCCAGGCGCGCTACGCGCCCGATCTCCTGCGCGACCCGGACCTGGTCGTCATCGATCGGCTGTTCCCGGTTCTGGCCGTGGTCTCGCTCGTGATCCCGTTCGGGATCGGCCTGGTCGCCACCGGGACACTGGGCGGCGCGCTCGGCGTGTTCCTGTGGGCCGGCCTGATCCGCATGGCCCTCTTGCACCACGTGACGTGGAGCATCAACTCGGTATGCCACCTGTGGGGTCGCAGGCCATTCACCACCGGTGACAACAGCGCCAACGTGGCGTCCCTGGCCCTCGTCTCGTTCGGCGAGAGCTGGCACAACTTCCATCATGCCGCGCCGGCCTCGGCTCGCCACGGTGTGCTCGCTCACCAGGTCGACTTGGCGGCCACGCTCATCAAGCTCTTCGAACGGATCGGCTGGGTCACCAAGGTGCGCTGGCCCACGGCGACACAGATCGAGACGCTGACCTCACGCGCCGAGGATCCGCTCTCGGCCTGATCATCTGTCATCGACTCTGCCACCGCCACCGGCGGGGGCGGGGCCGGCACGCGGCCAGGCGGAGACTCAGCGAAACGCCTCGACGCGGTTCGCACCTGCCACCACCAGCATTCCTCCTGCTGCACTGGGAGCGACGAAGTGCGGAGGCGTCCCCGTGGTGAGCGACAGCCGGTACAGGGTCGCCCCCGTGGACAGGTTCACCCCGTACAGCACCGACGCGCCGGCGTCGACGGTCCACAGCACACCGCCGGCGATTGTCGGCGACCCGGCTCCCCCCGTGGGGGAGGTCCAGGTCCACCCGCGCGCCAAGGCGGCCCCCTTTCCAACGTGCACCTGGTCGATGGTGCCATCGTCGGGACACACGACGTACGCATCGGGCGCGAGGTAGGCGTTGCCTCCCCGGGAGTTGCACACCTCGGCCGAAGCCAGTTGTCCGCCGATGCCCCCGAGGGCCGTGGCGCCGAGCAGGTACGCGGTCTGTTCCTTGCCGACGATGAACATCCTCGATGCGTCGAGGGACATGACCGCGGTCGAGCCCAGGTCACCGTCGTCTGCGTTGTCGCGCGCCCAGTTCGACGGTGCGAAGTCCTGCAGCTCGGTGAGCGCCGGCGACAGCTCGATCACGCTGTCACCGTGGTCGAAGTGCTGCCCGGGCCGGGCGCTGCCGTTCCCGGTGACGACGAAGACGTCGCCGGTGGTGTCCACCGTGACTCCAGCCGGCGCCCAGATGGCGCCTTCGTTGGCCGTGGGCACCTGGTAGGCGAGAAGCGACCCGCTTCCGGACTCGGGGACGCCCACCACCCAGCCGTGATACGTGCCGCAGTCGCCGTAGTTTCCACCGAACCCGACGATCACGTGGCCGGCGGACAGGGCGAGGGCGGCCCGCTGCAGCTGGGCGGGGGCGGTCCATCCCGGCTGGTCGACGTCGCGGCTCCACAGCATCCGGTGCGTGGCGATGTCGAATGCGTAGACGGTGTGTCTCACCGACGATCCCGACACACGGGCCGCGGACGCGAACAGCGTGCCCGAGGACGGGTCGACGACCATGGTCGAGGTGATGCCCACGGTCGGGGCGATGTCCCCGCACGGGAGCATGTCGGCGGACACCGGGGCCGCCACGTGGTCGGACCATGCCACCGCGCCGGTGGCGCCGGACAAGGCGTAGACGGTGTCGTTCTCGGTGGCCACGAAGACCTGTCCCTTGTAGAGGAGAGGCTCGCCGTAGACGGGGCCGTCCAGCGCCGGTGAGGTCCACGCCGCGCTGGGCTCGTGGCCGAAGGCGGGGTCGGCGCTGTCGAGCGACGTCCGGGAGAAACTCCCGCCGTAGGTCAACCACGACCCTGTCGATGCCGGAGTGGTCGTGGCCGTGGCCGACGTCGAGGTGCTCGGCGCCGGGCCGGAGGTGGTCGGAGGGTGCTCGACCGCGGAGCGGGGGGAGGAGGGGCTCGTCCCACACGCCCCGGCGGCGGCCGCCAGCGCCACGGCGCCGAGAACGGCGCGAACCCCTGACAACAGAGCGCGTCCGGGCCGCCCGCGTGCTGGCATGGGGGGAGTCTTGCCGCGCCGTGGACTTCTGTGTAGGCGCGCACCGGTGCCGTCGTGCTGGACTGCGGGGCATGGGCAAGGTCCTCATCGGCTTCTTCTCGTTCACCGAGGTGACCGATCCGGGTGAGCACAGGTCGTACAACGAATGGCACCAGCTCGACCACATGCCCGAGCAGTACCCGATTCCGGGGGTGGTGTTCGGGCAGCGCTGGGTGTCGACCCCGGCGTGTGTCCGGGCCCGGGCCTATGACGGCCCGGCACTGGCTCCGATCCACTACATGACGCTGTACCTCATGGGCGAGCCCCTCGATGCCACCCTCGAGGAGTTCCGGGCCCTCGGGGGGAGGTTGCGGGCCGCAGGCCGCTTCCACGAGCACCGGCGGTCACGACTGTCGGGTCCCTTCACCGTCACCGCCATGTCGGCTGCGCCCCGCGTGCACGTGTCGGCCGAGGCCGTTCCCTACCGGCCCAACCGTGGTGTCTACGTCGTCGTGCGGGACGGGGCCACGACACCGGAAGGCGCCGCCGACGCACCGGGTGCCCCCGACGGCGAGGACGGAATGTTCGCCCGCGAGCTGCTCGAGGTCGATGGTGTGGCGGGGATCTGGACCTTCTCCGCCGACGGCCGCTTCGAAGGACTCGGCTGGCGCCCGGGCGCCAAGACCATCACCGTGTGCTACCTCGACGCGGAGCCGCTCTCGGTGGCCTCCGAGCTGAGCGCCATGGTGCGGGCCCGGTCCGAGCCCGAACACGACCCGCCGCTGTTGGCTGGGCCCTTGGAAACGATCACGCCGTGGCGATGGGACTGGTTCGAGGGCGGGAACTGACCGGGTGGGGCCAGCTGGCGGCACCGGCCCTGCTCACAGCTTGACCATGACCTTGCCCGTGTTGCCCCCGGTGAACAGCAAGTTGAGGGCTTGGGGCGCTTGTTCGAGGCCGTCGACGATGTGCACGGCGTGCTTGACCCGACCCTCGGCCAGCCACCCCACCATGTCGATCTGCGCCTCGGGGAACCGGTCGAGATAGTCCAGCACCAAGAACCCCTCCATCCGGCCCCGCTTGACGATGAGGTTGAAGATGTTGCGGGGCCCGGGGGGCCTGCTCGTCTCGTTGTAGATCGAGATGGCGCCGCACAGGACCACCCGACCCCGCATCGCCAGCTGGGCGAGACAGGCGTCGAGGATCGGGCCGCCCACGTTGTCGTAGTAGAGGTCGATCCCCTCGGGGCACAACGACCGCAGCGACGTGGCGACGTCGTCGGCCTTGTAGTTCACGGCCGCGTCGAACCCGAGCTCCTCGACGATCCACGCGCACTTCTCGGGGGACCCGGCGATGCCGACCACCTTGTCGGCTCCCTTGATCCGGGCGATCTGGCCGGCCACTGAACCGGTCGCCCCGGCTGCCCCCGACACGACCACCGTGTCACCCTCGGCCACCCCACCCACGTCGATCATTCCGAAATACGCCGTCATGCCCGTGACCCCGAGCACGCTAAGCACCAACGGTGGATCGATGCCGGGCGGGATCACCTGCATCGAGGCCGCGCCCTCGTCGGCGAGCACGTAGTCCTGCCAACCGGTGAACCCGACCACGAGATCGCCCACCGCGTACCGCCCGCAGTTCGACGAGACCACCTCTCCCACGCCCGCACCCCGCACGGTCTCGCCGAGCTCGATGGGCGGGAGGTAGCCGGGCGCATCGTCCATCCACGTGCGGATGGTGGGATCGATGGAGAGGTACCGGACCCCGACCAGCGCTTCCCCCGGCCCCGGCTCGGGCACGGGACCGACGTCGATCCGGGTGGTGCTCTCCTCCACCATGCCCGATGGCCGCTCGGCGAGGACGATGTGACGGTTCGTCATGAACACCACTCCTTGAGCTGTTCGACGATGGCGAGCGGATCGGGCCCGACAGGGGTGACGTTGAGCACGCTCACGCCGGCCTCGCGGTATGCGGCGACGCGCTCTTTCACGTATCCCGGGGATCCCACCAGGGACGTGAGCTCGAGCAGTTCGTCGGGCACCGCGGCCGCCGCCTGCTCCTTCTTGCCGCTGAGGTAGAGATCCTGGATCAGTGCCGCTTCGGCCTCGAAGCCGTAGCGGCGCGTCAAGGCGTTGTAGAAGTTGCGCCCGCGGGCCCCCATGCCGCCGACGTAGAGGGCCGTCATCGGCCGCGCCAGCTCACGCAGATGCTCGAGGCCGTCGCCGATGGCGACGAGTCCGCCGGCGGCGATCTCCAGGGGGGCGAGGTCCGTCGACCGTTTGGCGGATCCGGCGTCGAGGGCGCTGCCCCACACCTCACGCGCCCGTTCGGGGATGAACAGGAACGGGAACCACCCGTCGGCCAGCTCGGCGGTCATCTCCACGTTCTTCGGTCCCATCGACGCCACCCAGATGGGTATCTGGGCGCGCACGGGGTGGTTGATCAGCTTCAAGGGCTTGCCCAGCCCGGTCCCCAGTCCCGGCGGGAGCGGAATGGGGTACAACCCGTCGTTGGTGACCACCTCGCGTCGCCATACCTTGCGACAGATGCCGATGATCTCGCGGGTTCGCTCGAGCGGCTGTGTGTAGGGAACTCCGTGCCAACCTTCGACGACCTGCGGACCCGATGCCCCCAGACCGAGGATGAAGCGGCCGTCGCTCAAGGCGTCGATCCCCGCGGCGGTCTGGGCAAGGAGAACCGGAGTGCGGGAGTAGATGGGCAGGATCGCCGATCCGATCTCGACACGATCGGTCTTCGCCGCGATGTACCCCATCTGACTGGGACCGTCGAGGCCGTAGGCCTCGGCGACCCACACGATGTCGAGGCCGGCGCGTTCGAGTTCGGCGACGTGGTCGGCGGACTGCTTGATCCCTTGCGAGTAGTCGAGCATCGTGCTCAGTCGCATCGAACCTCCATTGCCCTCGACGCCTTCGATCGTCTCGTCGCTCACGGGTGTGGCGTCAAGCCCGCCCCGACGGTCCCACCGTGGCGATGCCGCCGTCGACGGGGATGACCGCTCCCGTCAGGTATGCCCCGGCGCGAGACGTCAGGAAGATGGTCGTGCCGGCCAGGTCGTCGGGCCGGCCGATGCGCTTGAGCGGCGCGCCCTCGGCGATGTGCTCGCCGAACGCCTCCAGGGTGGCGGCCATCATCTTGGACTCGAAAGGCCCTGGCGCGATGGCGTTGACCGTGATCGACGGTGCCAGGCGTTTTGCCAGGTGGCGCGTGAGCTGGTGCACGGCGGCCTTCGACGCCGCGTACGAATAGGTCTCGAGCATCGGAACATGAATGCCGTCGATCGAACCGATGTTGACGACACGGGCCGGGTCGTCGGAGGTCGCGGCGGCACGCAACAACGGGGTCAGGAACTTCGTGGTGTGGAACACACCCTTGACATTGAGTGACAGCACCCGCTCCCAGGCAGCATCGTCGTGTTCGTCGAAAGGAGCGCCCCAGGTGTTCCCCGCGTTGTTGACCAGGATGTGCAGTCGGGGCTCGCGCTCAGCGAGCGCTTCGGCCAGGGCGCGACAGCCCGCTTCGGTGGACAGGTCGGCGGCCAGCGCTAAGCACTCACCGCGCTTCGACAGCTCGGCGGCAAGTTCATCGCAGGCGTCGGCTTTGCGCGACGAGACGTACACCCTGGCTCCGGCTTCGACGAAGCCGGTGGCGATCATCTTGCCGATGCCACGTGAGCCCCCCGTGACGAGGGCGGTCTTGCCGGTGATGGAGAACAGGTCCGTCATGGTGGAGTGCGACTCTCTGCAGGGGCGACAGACGCTACCAACGGGTCCCGAACACCGCCACCGGTCGTGTCGGTCGTCGTCTGTCCGACGCCTTCTCCGACGTCGCCCCGGATCTGCATGTCAAGCTGGGGTTCGTGGCGTCGGACCGGTCGAAGCGCAAGAAGGATCGGGAGTTGCGTGCCGCCCGTCGTCGCCTGCAGCCGATTCGCGGTGCGCGCGGGAGGAGTCTCCAGCATCGACGCCTGGAGGCTCCACGCGTGGTCGGATTGCCGCAGTTCGCCGAGGGGCTCACCGGTGCCAAGGCGCGCCGGCTGCCCCGCGGCCGGGTGAAAGCCCGGGTGCTCTCGGCTCTACCGGTCGTGGTCCTGGTGATCTGGGTGGTAGCGCGCCTCGCCCGACACCTCTGACGTCCGTCCCGGCCGAAGGCGTCCCTAGGCGCCGGAGGCCACTTCGCTCATGAACCGGGCTTCGACCACCGCCGACCGAGCCACGCCACCCAGGCGAGCTCGCCGATGACCATGAGCCACAACAGGATCCACGCGGGACTTGTCACAGGGCATCCTCAATCTCTTCGGATCGTTGCTCCGCCGCCGAATCGACCCGTCGCGGCGGGAACGGAAGACCACAACGCCTCGCCTCGTCCTCACCGTTTCCTAATCCCAGCGTGACAACGAGATCATGTCCCGGCCCCATCCTCGAACCCGTGCCTTGGGCACAGAGACGGGGAGGGCATCGTGACGAGACTCAACGAGAGACTGGGATCGGGATGGCGCCGGGCCGATCCGGCCACGCGGTTGTGGTGGTCGGGGGTCGCGGCGGTGGGCCTGGCGGGAACGCTGCTGATCGGGGGTGTGGCCGTCGCCGGCACGGTGCACGCCTCGTCACCTTCGGCCCGGCCCACCGGCACGGGCTCGTCCGAAGCCATGGGGTCAGGCCCGTCGCAACCGAGCAACGGACCACCGTCCGCCGGTCAGGGGCCCGCGTCGTCGATGTCGATGCCGGGCTCAGGCTCGACCGGGGCCATGACATCGCCGGGAAGCTCCATATGCCCGAACGTCCAGGGCGCCACCGTGATGTCGAACGGCATGGTGATGGCACCGGTTCCGTCCACGCCACCGACTCCCGCCCAGCAAGCGGCCGCCGACAACCTGGTGGCGTCGGTCGAGCAGGGCATCGTGCAGTACGACAACGTTCAGGTCGCCGAGGCCGACGGGTACCAGCCGCTCTCCGCGGCGCGTGGCCCGATGACGCACTATCTCAACCGGTCGGTCGTCAAACAAGGGGACGTGCTCGATCCCTCGCACCCGTCCGCGCTGATGTTCGCCAACACGGTCGACGGTCCGGTGCTGATCGGTGCTATGTTCCTCGGCCCCGCGCCGTGTCAGCCCGGG
>Ga0116217_10003669_pt1 | contig 13876 bp, 30 predicted proteins | sample Sb_taG_6_FD_89697 | JGI IMG/M metagenome (GOLD analysis project Ga0116217, IMG submission 89697) | Peat soil microbial communities from Weissenstadt, Germany - Sb_50d_4_PS metaG | ecosystem: Environmental > Terrestrial > Soil > Wetlands > Peat | place: Germany: Weissenstadt | collected 2010-09-21 | reverse complement strand
CGACGGGACTGGTGGTGGGAAACTCCGGACGGTCAACGTCGCAAACCGAGCCAACCTCTCATCGTGTGGGTGTTGAAGCCATGACCTCCAAATCCGAGCCCGCCGCGCCCCCGCCGTGCGTGGCTTGTAAGGGTCTTCCGAACCCTGCGGCGATGCTAAACTTCGACGCTCTGGACCTGGTAGTTTCGCATCACGCCCTCCTCCACGCGAAGCTCGCGGAGATCGCCGAGTTGCGGGCGTTGTTTGGTCCATTGATGGACGAAGCGGACTGGCACATGGAATGGTGCGACTGCGTGGGTTGTGTGTGGTTCAAGAAAGCCCGAGCCGCCCTCGCCCTCAACGCCGCCCTCACCACCGAGAACGGGGCCGTCCATCGGGCGGTGTGCCCGTGACGCGTTCCGGGTCCTACAACTGGTTAACCGCCAAGCCTCGCAAGGGCGCCAGCCGATCCTACAAGCGCGGGTTCACGGCAGGATTGAAAGCCGGTCAAGCATCCAGCGTTTTGCAGCTGGCGCTTCCCATGGTGATGGCGGGGGCTATGGCCTATGCTGGTGTAGAGTTCGGCACGAAACTCACCAAGAGGTGGAAATTATGAGGCCCGGGCCACCGTCCGTTGGCCTGGAGGGCTTGATGGCCGATCTACTGGCTCGGAAGGCCTGCGACCAGTGCGGAGGGCCTCTGTTCAACGAGGGAGCCCGCGGACGGTGTGCCTACAACTGGCCGGTGGGTAAGGACTCGTGCGGAGTCTGCTACGACCGCGACATGGACCAATTGGACGCCGAGCAGCAGGCCAACTATTGGGCGGCTCGTGCGGAAGCGGAGCGGGAGTGTAACGAACGGTGATGGCTCAACCCATGCCGGGAGCCAACCGCTTTTTCTGTGGCCGTAGGCACCACCGGCCTCTCCATGTGATCCTGTTGGACCGGCTTGGTTTCCATCAAGACCTGTACATGCTCGTAGGGGACATGCAAGTACGCACCCGATGGATCCGTTCAAATCCCGGCCGTAGTGTCTACAGTTGCCGTAAGCCCATGACCCATTGGACGGCTACCATCAAGCCGCAGGGCCTCCGGTGGGTTCGTTCGGGACATATCCGTAACTTCGACCATGCCGGCTTCAAGGAGGCCGAACGCAAGGGCATCAAGAATCGGAAGACTCCCTACTGGTTGGCTCGGATCGCGCCTGGCAAGGACACTATTGAAGACCTCGGACGGATTCAGATACCTACAGAGGCTTGGGAGTTGGGTCACGGCTACGAGTTCACCCGGTGGGAGGACCGTTAATGGGGCTTACCGAGGCCCTGAATGCCTATCACGATTATAGCAGCCTTTGTCCGGCATGTCAACGAGCGGCCAAGGCCGCCGGCAAGCGTATCCTGAATAACTGCCGTGCCGGGCACCATGCGAAGGCTCGGAAGGCGGATGGAGTGCTGTTGGAGGGTCCGCCTCCATGAGAGGAGGTGCGGGCTCCCATCGGGCCGGGAATGCGGCCGAGGCATACGTCTACGAACTGCTGAAGAAGGAGGCTCCCTATGCTGTCACCCTCCACCTGCAGCAAGACGGGCCTGCGGACCTCGTACAGCTGTTTGAATCGGGTCAATGGTGTCTGTACGAGGTGAAGTCGTCCAAAGTGCGTAGGAGAGCCCTTTCCGCGAGTCTATCCCCAGCGGAGGACAAGGCATTCCAGGCACTCTACCCCCTACGCTACAAGGTGATTCGGGTGCTGAGGCACCCGGGCGACCCGACTACCTTTGAGGTCTTGAGCCGTGGGGCGTAGCCCACCGCCAGCCTGGAAGATACAGAGTCCGGCACTCACCACCAAATGCACGGCTTGCGGGGCTCCGGTGCGGGTTCGGCTTACCTTCACGGGACGGTGGACGATCTGGACGTTGGGCGGTCGTGGATGGCGGAATAAGCGTGGGACCGAGGTAGCGGCCCCCGCAGGTACGGGAGAGAGTAACCCCTCTCTGTAGGGGGGGCGCGAACCCTACAGCCCCGGGATGGGGATACTGAGGTACCACTGCCACGATCCAGGGCCCCAACCCGCACCATTGGGACACTTGTAATCGACCGCTACCCACGTCCACGTTCCAATGTCCTGGGGATGCTCCCAGTCGTAGGGAGGCTGAGGGGTGTAGTGATCGCAGGGAGTCGCCCGTGGAGGTGGCGATGGAGGAGGCGGGGGCGGAATAGTCAGTCCGGGAAGCGGCGGAACGAAGGGTTGAAGCTGCTCGTAGGCCATCTGGTCCAACTCGTTAGCGGCGTCTACGATCTCCTGCCCCAAGGGAGTTACCGGAGGAGCCATCAGGAACCGTTGACCCATCCACCGCAGGACTTGGGCGGGCCGGTGAATCGAACCGTACAACAGGTTCCGGGCGAACTGGTCCCAGTCCGGCATGGCCTCAGTTGTGGCCGCCGTGCTGCCCCGGAGGTAGCAAGGTCACCGTTACCGGGTTGCTCGTGACCGTGGAACCATCGACGAAGGTCACTACGACCGAGAGAGTGTAGGTCGTGGAGGAACCATCCGCCACACCGAAACTCAGGTTGTACGGATTCCCATTCGAAGCGATGGACCAAGTGTGGAACCCTCCCTGCTGAGGAGCCCCATTCTGTAGCACTTGGAACGACACCGGAGAGGCTCCCTGAGGAATGTAGACCGCCCCCATCATGGCCTGCCCGGGTCCGTAGAAGACATTGTGAATACAGGCCTGCGTGGTCGGGTCGGTCATGCAGAATCCAACCTGAACCGGTGGGGGTGGTGGCCCGGGTAGTGCACCGCCCGGAATCCCCGTGGAGAGATTATTGACCGTGAACGTAGCTACCACAAGGTCGTTCGCCTGGACCATTACCTCCGACATGAGCCAGGACCAGAAGGTCGCGTGCCCGCGGGAGTGGTTGCCCGGGGTAGCTCCGGCCGCCGTACTCTTGATCCCGAGAGCAGCCAGAACATCCGCGTCCCATGCAGAGAGATCGGATTCGAGGTTGAGCGCGGATGTACTCCACCAATTTGAAATGTCCGTCTCAATGACCTCTACACCCCACACAGCAAGCAGTCCGATGGCTACGTAAGCTGCCAGCCGCTCGGAGACTCCGACCCAGTGCCGGGGGTCTTTCGGAGTTCCCTTTCCACGCCACCGTCCAATGCTTCCGGGAACCGGAGGAAGGAAGATGTTGCGAATCTCGCTACGGAGAGAGGGTCGCATGGAAACTCCGGGAAGCGGGCCGCCGGGACCCACGACTAACCCGGTAGATAGATCCCGTGCTACTCCCACCGTAGGGTCGAAGTCGCCGGAACCGAGAATGACTTGCCCTACGGTTCCGCGGACGTGACGTTCGGACTCGTGCCAAGAACCATCGGGCCCGCGTTCGAGCTCGATTGTATGGGTCTTCCGCTTCCGGGCCATACGGCCCTGCTCAGTCTCCCTTCGACTGGAGGAACTGACTCAACGCTACGAAGACGGTTGTCGCGATCAGGAAGTAGGAAGCAAGCTCGGGATGGGCGAAGGCGAAGGAACCGGCGGAACCGACCAGACCGGTGACAATTCCGGCTGCCGAGAGATAGTCGGAGTACTTCAGCGGTGTTGCGGGCACAGGGGCCGACATGAATTACCCAACTCCGAGGTACCTTAAGACCATTCCGCCGCCCACAAACAACCACAGACCGAGGACCGCGTAGAACGTCCGCTGGTTGTACAGCCGGTCCGACAGATGGTACGGGATCACCGGGTCGGCCGGCATAGCTCAGTCGTAGAACGTGATCCGGGCCTTGCTGTGGCCCCCGGTCGACATGACATGGCCTCCGGAGCCTCCCGAGCCCGTCCGATGGCCCCGGGACCCCTTCCCGCGCTTCCCACGGTGCATCTTGCGGAGCATCAATGCCTTGTGCTTCTTCATGAAGTGGCTGATCTTGATTCCCTTGGCTCCGCAGTACTTGCATTTCATACGAGTTTGCTCCTCAGATCCACGATCTCGGCCGACAACCAACCCGGTACAGGAAGACCCTCCCCAAGTAACCTTACCTGCGTCTCCTCGAGTTTTTGCAGCTCGATAATGCGAATCCAGTCCCGTGGATGGAAGACTGACATTGATTCCTCAATCACCGACCGACTTCATAAGGGTTCCTCTACTCCAAGCGGCAGTACATTCAACGTCACCGCCTGAGGAGAGGTCGTAGCCGTTCCGGTCACGGACAACCAGATACCCAGATTCGGTTCCATCGTAAACTCACCCGGAAGGATCGCCTCCAACTGAGAGTATGAGTAGGCGGTCCCGGTGGGATTGATGAACGCCGTCCACCCGGTCGGAACGATCACCAAGGCCGCTGCATTCCCCGCCGTGATCCCCGACCAGGCTGCCGCGTAGGTGAATCCGGGTCCTGCCATTCCGGTAACCGTGTTGTACACACCCACCGTAACTGAGGTGATATTGACGTTCTGAGTGTTCCCGACCGCCGCCGCAACCCAGATCAGAATGCCCCACAAAGTCCACCGCTTCGCCGGAGGACCCGATGGTGGATTTGCCGTGAAGGTCACAATCGTAGAGGACGTGCCCAACGTCTTGCTCGTGCTTTGAGAGGCGGGAGCCGTGGAACCACTGTTGCCGACAATGGTAATTCCCGGATCCATGGGAATTGGAGAGCCGTCCGGGATGAGGAACCAGTAGAGATTCGCGTCCGGACCGCTCGGAGTTACTTGCTGAAAGACGGATCCGCTAAATCGCTGACTGGTTCCGATACCAGGGAAGGCCGGCATAGAGATCGGTGTCTGGCTGCTCTGCCGGTAGTTTCCCGTAAGAGTAGCCGTAAACCCAGGTGCGGAGAAACAAACGAGCATGGTTCCTGGCGGGACAGGAACCGGAATACCGAGAGCAAAGGTGCCGGCGCCCGTAGGAGGAGCCGGGGGTTTGGGTTTCGGCACGGTCCTCTCTAATACTTAGACCCTGTGTCTATCCGATACGTTCAATGAAGGCGGTTAGAATGTCGGTCATTAGGCGGGTGCCTTAGCGTAACACGTTCCGGCCGCAAGCGTGGGGGGAGAGCCCGGCGGATCCGAGGACTTGGGAGGCGATAGGATACGAGAAGGGGAACTCAGTGGGAATCATCCGGTCCCCTCAGATATCACTCCGAGCCGGATGGCCTCGGTCTCGGCTTTGTTCGCAATCGCGCTCTCTGTTCCATCAAATGTTATCCACGCCGTTTTTCGTTCGCCAGGTGCTTTTACCCACATGGCCGCCAGACGAATCTTCCGAACCTCCTCGCGGCGTGTATGTTGCTCCGCCAATTCCCTTTCGATGACCTCGGGATACATGGTTGCCCATGGACAATTACCGCATATACAGGGACCGTTCAAGTGTTCGTGCCATACCGAAAAGGGATGGTGACAGTTGAAACACCGATCCAATTCCCGGTGTACGTTCTTCTTTTCGCTCTTCGGTTTACGTCGAATGAGTTCCAACCGGCGATGCGTCATTATGGTGATCCCAGTACCAGTTGCTCTACATATGCGCTTACCAGCGCCGTGAACGATGTACCGGTAAAGGTGATGGCAATGACGATGTTCGTTCCGCTCGAATCGATAGATATGATCGTCTCCCCGGCATAATTGGTATTCGCCGCAAGTACGACGGTGAGGAAAGGAGCCGCCACTCCGAGTTGGAACATCGCAAGATTAGTGGGTGATCGATTCCCGCCGTTCAAATCCTTCCACGTAGCGGTCCATCCTACAGTGGCCGCCGTTGCCGCAGAACACGCCATAGTGATCCCAATGCGATATGTCCCACTCATACCGGTCCCCGAGGGCGGCGGATAGGTCAAGAACGCCGCGTTAGCCCCGGTGACCGACTGATGTAATTCATGCCCGACTACAGCACTCGCCCGGGTGAGATTATTGACGGTCCCGGAAAAGGCCGAGATCGTGGGCGGACCAAAGATATTGTTGGAGTAATAATTCAACGTCCCCGTGCTTCCCGTGAGGGTCAGGTTGCTTCCATTGTAAAGAGGAGATATCGTGAGCCCGCCTCCGGCCATTGTTACACCGGGAGAGCCCGAGGACGATCCCGAATGGCATATCATGGAGCCGCCGGTAAGATTCCACGCGGAGGCCGAAGGACTGTCGTACCGTGCTATTAATTCAAGAGTTCCGACGCTCACTTGATAGACATAGGACGTGGAATTCTGGGATTCTCCGCCGATAAGGATAACGCGGCCTGCGGTTCCGCCGAGATTGATCGACGCGGTCCCCGCATTCGATCTGTCATACCAGTTGATGAATGTAAGTTGCGACCCATCCAGGACATTCACACCGAACGTTCCCCCCGAGGTGGTGCAGGAATAGAAAACGGTATCATTCGGAGATCCGCTGGCCTCGTTCGTTCCTATCCCGATGCCGCCGTAGCCGCCCTTTGCGACGCACCGGAAGAAGGAATTGTTTTCGCCATTTATTCCCTGAGCCGTGTCGTCAGCGATGGCGTAGGCGCCGGCGGTAGAATTGGTATTTTGAACCCAACAGAATTGAGCCATACATGCCCGCTCTCCGCCGGCAAAATGAATCCCGTTCCCTGTCGTGTTACACAGGATGTTCAATCCCGATAGAAGGACACCCACCGTGTATTGTCCATAGACCTGAAAACAATCTCCGGTCGCGTTGGTGAAATTGAGATACGCAGGAGGAGCCGGTTTGGTCCCAGCTTCTTGGATGGAGTAATACATGTCGCTCATTATGGCGATGCCGGCTTGTCCGTTCATCGAGTTGATGGTAATTCCGGTCGTGCATGTGGGCTTGTAATTCGGTGCAATGCGGATCGGAAGGAGATAGTAGGGACTCACCGCATTATAAAAAGCCGTCACCGCCTCTTGGATACCACCAGTCGTTGTTAGTCCGCCACCTGCTGCTCGAGTATTCGGGCCATAATTGAAACCCGGGCCACTACCCACCGTTACGAAAGGAACGCCGGTCTCCGAACCGAGACCCGGATTGAAGTAGTCGCTTCCGGACATCGCCATGTTACGAGATCACATCCACCGTAGCGGCGTTGCCCCCGTCGTTGAAACAGAGACCCGCCTTGACAGGATTCTTCCAGGACCCGGTGTACGACGCTCCGGCCACCAGAGGGAAGGTGGGATTTCCGCCGTATCCGATTTTCACCGTGTTCGACCCGTTGTTCACAATCGTGAACCGGGGGAGAATGTACCCGACCGTCGCGAGGAGCCTGTTGTTGGCGTTCGTTCCGGACGTCACCTGATGGTCGTTCGCTCCCATCCCGTTCCCGATGATATGGAGGAAGAACCGGAACAGCCAGCCTCCATGAGGCTTGGTTTCTCCCTGTCCAAAGAAGTGGTCGGCCGTGTCTCCCGCGATTCCTCCGCCCATGTTCTTAGTGCCTCCCAACGACAATCAATCCGACGACGAGCAAGACGATGAGTCCGATAACGACGTACTCCAACGTGGGGTCGGACCCGGTCCCGATACCCGGCGGATTCGGGTTCGTGTATCCCGGATTTCCAGGGTTGGTGAATCCCGGCTTTCCCGTGTTGCTCGAGGGCGGAGGCGGGGGAAGCGGCGGCGAAGGCGTTCCGGGAGGATTTCCATGCCCGTGCGGAGGAGGACCGATAGGGAGCTTGAACACCATGTTTCAGTACCAATCCAGGCTGATGGGGCCGGTAATCCACGGGATGCTGAGGTAGGGGAAGACCCCGAAACTGAGGACCCCGAAGACAATCAGCAGCACGCCGAGATACGTGAGCCACTTGTTTTTCTTCGACAGTCCCAACGCCAAGAGAATCCCTCCGCCTGCCCACGAGAGGATGTCGATGAGCTTGACGTACGTATCCGCACAACTCGACTGACACGGAGCGCCGACACAACCGATGGGAATGACATTCGTCCCGAAGACCCCAAGAGGTCCGCCGGGATTCGAAAGCCAGGGAACGCACGACATTTTCAGACCATCCAGAGAAGCGCCAACACGATGGCGATGAGACCGAGCCAGCCGATGAAGTTACAGCCACAGTTCGGCGTCATGCCTTCATGCCCCCGTAGCCCATCAGGACGAGCCCGACCGGAATCAACGCGAGTCCAACGATGGTCTCGAACAGGACGAACCCGGCGATGATGAGGAAGAGCCCCGCGATGACCCACACGAACCCCCATTCCGGCATGACCTTAGACCAGGGCGCGGAACATCAGGATTACCCCGACGATCATCAGGACGAAGGGAAGCCATCGGGTGATGGATCCGATATCATCCGAGTTGCCGTTGAACAGGATTCCGAGGTCCACTGGGGTCTGCTGGGACAGGTCGATGACCGAACAGGTGAACAGAGAGAAGTACGCCGTTCCTCCCGTGTAGATGGCTCCCAAAGGAACGTCGTTGGGCGTACTCCAGTTCCGGACCTCGTAGACCGGAAGGAAGAACCCGGCGGCCGCGACGGACGCTCCGGCGATGAGAAGGGGTTGGTCTACCGGCATCGTGCGCTCCGAGTCCCCCCGGACCGGCCTACTCCAGCCAGTAGTACCGAGCCACGATGGCCGTGGAGGGCGTTCCCGACGTCCAGTTCAGCGAGAAGTGCGCCCCGTTGCCGAGGGTCAGGGTCGTCTTCAACGCGTAGAGCGGGAACAGGGTCGGAGTGTAGCCGATCGACCCGGCACTTGCCGTCTGCGCCGCGCTGAACAGTCCCGAGACCATCTCCGCGTTGGCGACCGCGTACAGTTCCTGCCCCGTGATACGGTAGCCGACATTGCCGCCGGCCGACTGGGCCACGAGATAGTTGATGTCCGGCGTCTGCGTCGAGGTCGCCGTCAGTCCCGTCAGGAACAGTTCCACGAGGTTCTTTCCCTGAATGGAGGCGACCGGACCCAGATCGTTCACACCCGAGGATGCCGGAGTGAACGGCAGTCCCGAGTACGAGAAATGGGTCGTCATCCCGCCGCAGTCGCCGAAACCGAGCGTGACCGAACTGATGACCGACAACGCCGTACAGGACGTGTTGAAGGTCGCGGCCGCCTGGATGGTGATTTCCAGCGTGTAGACCCCCTGATTGGGCGGGATCGCAGGCAGGTTGATTCCATAGAGCGTGTAGCTGTTCGTAGCCGCCGTCGCCGCCGCAGTCGTCACGACGGACGGAAGCTGGTGGAGTGGGCTGAACCTCTGCTGGAACAGGTAGAAGTCCGGCATCGGCGACATCTGGATGAGGACTCCACCCGGTCCGAGGATTCGGACGAATTGGATGGCTCCTAGAATGTCGGCGGTCGTGGAGTTCCCCGTCGCCGTTACCGACAAGTTCCAGAAGATGCGGATGATGTCGTGGGTCGAGTTCAGCACGTACGACTTGACGTTGGTCGCCAGCAAGGTGTCCGTGAACTGGAAGTCGGACGAGGCCGCATTCGTCGCGGAGGGTCCCTGAACACCGGAACGTCCGCTGACGGCGTTCGAGAAGTGTCCCGACTTTCCACTGGCTCCGGGATGTCCCTTCGCCCGGGCCCGGGCGAGCATCGGACCGAACAGTGAGGTGGGCGGCATGAACCGTCCTCCCTACGCCTGTCCGAGCCCAAAAATGCCCGCGACGAACAGGTCCCAGATGATCAGTGCGACGATGACGGCTCCGATTGCCACGGCGAACGCGTGCCACTCCATTTCTTTCTCTTGCGGGGGGTCTCCCCGCAAGGAGGTTAGGGTCCGGTTAACCTAATTAGAGGTCGAGAGAGGGGCCGTACTTCGATTTCAGGGCCTCCCGAACCAGTTGGTCGAAGGTAGGGTAGGAATGATCCTCCCGGAGCCGCCGGAGGGCCTGGTAGGTGTCCCAACGGACCTTGATGAGATGGTCGTTGGGATGCTCGGACATCAGACCTGCCCCGCTCCTTCGGCCCGGTCCCAGCTCGGGATGTAGAATCCCTTGAAGTGGCCGGTCTTCAATCGGGTATCGGCTCCGATCTTGAACCCGGTAACATCCCGGATGTGGCGTTGGAGGGCATAATCCTCGGACTCTCCAGTAGTCTCGGACCACTCGTAGTAAATGGGAAGGAGCCGGGGAGCCGCTCCTTTCGCCTGGGCGAACTTGAACTGACCGATGGGTTTCATCTCATCGAGGCATTTCTTCGGGATACAGAGAAATCCCCCCGTACACGCGTCGACCTCGAACAGATTCTCCGGAATAAGACCCAACGAATCGAAGGATTTCCCGCCCGGAGCGAGGACACCCACCGTTCCCGATTTCGACACCGCCGGAGAACCGATACAACCGAAACCTCGGGTCGAGGCCTCATTTAGATAGCCCATCATTTTGTCGATGGAACCTACCGGCGGGTTGTCTGAGTCCGGCATGACGAGATGACTTACCCCGGTCATCTTCGCAAGATGGATGCCGGCCGAGCGAGCCGCCGAGAGTGAGGTCGATTTCACGTCGCCGAGAAGGAGTACGTCGTGATCTCTCTTCGGCCAGGCGAAATGATTCGGGTCGATTTCCAGCGTCGAATCCAGACCCTGAGACCACTTGACGATCTGCCAGATGGGGTCGGTGGCTTCGGTCGGACGAGAGGGCACCCAGACGAGGATTCTCACGGACTGAGCTTCCCGTTTCCCGAAAGAATGGCGATCTTCCCTTCGATGCGTTGGAGAGCGTCGCCGACGGCCGGAACGAAGATATTCGAGTAGTGGTCCAGGAACCCATCCATTCTTTCCTCGAAAGCCTTCGCTTCTACCTTCGCGGAAGCCATCTCGCTCTCGGCGAACCTCGTCAGCATCTCCATCGGATTCGGCTTCGCGACCCGGGCGAGCAGAGCCTGGGTCCAGACCCGGAACTCGTTCTGTTGGTCCGGGGTCAGCGTTCCGAAGAAGCTCGGAGGAGCCATCGGAGCGATGACCGGAGGCGTAGTCGGAATGGTCGGTTGCGGCGTTGCTTCGGGTTCGGTCATTTACTTTTGTCCTTTCAGGCGCGGTCCCCAGTCGAACTCCGGGAAGGGCGCGAGCGTGATGACCGAGGAATCCGGCGCCTGGTAGAGCGATCGGTACGACCCGTACGGAATCTCCCCGAGACGTTCCTTGACAAAGGGAGCGTACGACCGAATCTGCTCGGCGTCGTACTCGGACATGAAGAAATAGAACTTGTGCTGGGCGTTAGCTACAATCGTCTTGTTCATCAATTGAGGCCGTTGCGTTCCGGCGATGATGGAGACGTACCGCTTTCGGGCCGTCCGGACCAGGGAGCGGAGAGCGGGAGGAATCGTCATCGCGTCGGCGAAATCCGTGAACTCATCAAAATAGATGAGCGAGGGAATGTGATGGGATGGAACTTCCTTCCGCACTCCAAGAGACAGTTCATTGATGGACACCAGGTCGGTATCGAGATCGCCGGAGAAGGGAACCCGGACGTAGAAATGGTACGTCGATTTCAACAGCTTGATGGCGTGTTTCACATCGACCGGCTTGAAGTCGTTGAACTCCATTCCCTCGGTGTCGGCGACGACGACCCGATACCAGAGCGGGAGGAGACCGTTCCGCGCCGCCCAGGTCTTTCCGGAACCGTTGATACCTTCGAGAATACCGTGCTCGCCGGGCTCGAAATGTACCATCTTACGCGGGCACCTCCACGTCCCCGGCCATCAACGCTCCCGCCGGTACTTCTAATTCTTTCTGGGCTCCCGTACGACCCGGAGCCGCGTTTCCGCGTCTCCATTGGATGAAACCGATGCCCTTGCCGGCGTACATCACGATGAGCCCGACGAACGCAACGATAAGGTCCCAGTCCTTCATCTTGATTCTCTTGACGAGGAACTTGATGACCTTTCTCCACAAATCGAGTTCCTTCGGAGAAAGAGCCCAACCCCATTCCGGAAACTCCGCGTGCGGGTCCGGGTTCGGGCCTCGACCGTAGCCGGTCGCGTCGGCGATCCGGTCGTGGATAAGGTCGAGCGAGCCGACGAGGATGTCTACCGCATTGGACTGGGTCTCGATATCACCAGCGGTAACTTGCTCCGGGGTCTTCGGAGCCGATCCTTTGAAGAAGTCCGGAGGGGCAAAGCTCGATACCGGAGCGGACGGACCGGTCACCGGTTCGACCGGAGGAGGAGCTGTCTCAGAATCGGACATGGTCCTCCGCTTTCTCAGGGGAACGGTAGTTCGGAGCGCTCCTCTTCGGAGGATAGACCCAACCGTTCCCCTTCGCTTGCTCGTACATGGAGTTCATCAAACCGGAAGCCCACGAGAGATATGCGATAGGGACGGAACCGAGGAAGATTGCGATATCGAGAATGAAACCGGCCTCGGCGAAGTCGATAGTCAAACCGGTTGCCCCCTGCGTCGGCGCCACTCGACCGGATTCGTCCAGGGCCGGGTCAGTTCGGCCCGGAGCGGAAGCGGGAACACTCTCGGGAACTTCGAACCCCAGACCAAGTCCTCCAGCTTCTCATCGGTGAAGGGCCGGAAGAATCGCTTGTAACAAACCATCAATGCCGACTGCGTCATCCGGTCGACCCGGATGGGCCACGATTCATCCGGCTTCCGGGCGAACTCGGAGAGAAAGTTCAACGACAGGACTCCGAGTTTTGTCCAATAATCATCGCCGTTGTACTCGTATCCCTCGACCGTCCAGGCCGCATCGATTTCCGGTATCCCTGGAACGTGAGAGAGGTCTCCGTGAAAACGAATGTCGGCATCGGTAAAGGCGAGAATCGGAGCCCGAGCTTGTTTCGCGCCGGCGTTCCGGGCCGTCCCGATGCCGTCTTCGAACTGAAACAGCATCTCCGCCCAGACCGGCCATCGAAATATTTTGGCGAGGTCTTCGTCCCGACGGCAGGGGATGATGACGGAGACGAGAGGGTCACTCATTCGTCCCGCTCGTACGAGTAGAGGGCGTTGCCGACTCGGATTCGCTTTTTCTTGGGAGGGGCTTTGGTCCCACCGCTCCCTGTCCGCTCGCTTCTCCCTGAGCCCGATACAGGTCGCTGATCGCCTGAGCCGGAAGGGTTCGAAGCTCCTTGTTTAGGCGGACGACCTCGTCTTCCTGAAGTTCCCGCTCCGTTCGATTCGGAATGTGACCCTCCACCGGCCACTGGCCCGGGTGATGCCGGAGTAGTCTGAGGACTTCGAGGCTGTCCCGGGGGAGAGCCGGCGCTCCCTCCTCCCGAGCCACTTGCCGGAGGAGACTCTTTCGACTGGTCGGGCGCCACGCCGTCTTTCGGGTCTTCATGCTTCACTCTCATCCAAATCCTCCGTTCCACTCGCACCACACGCCCGGCACTTCCACCGGGCCCGCCTCTTTCCCTTGACCCCGTCGTAATAATGAGGCAAAACGACTCCTCCGCAACCATCACATTTCAGGTCGATTTTCGAACGCGCGTGTGCTACGGGTGCGGATTCGGACGTTCCGGGTGCCACGTCCGCCATCTGTCGGACGTACGGGGTTGGCCTACTTAACCCCTACGGTCAGGATGTCGGGATAGGCCATTCCCTTTCGGTCCCAGGCAAGGGTGATGGACTTCGGATTCAACTCGAATCCGACCGAGCGTCGGCCGAGTTCACGGGCGTCTCCCTGGTGGAGGAGGGGGACGATGTCGGCGGGGATCATCGAAACACCTCCATCGCTACCACGGCGAGAATAATCAGACCCCACCACAACGAGAGACCTGCGGCTCCCCACCAGTCATCCGTCGTCACGGCTTCCCCTCCTCGGTGAGGAGGGCGCGGGCTCGTTCGTGAACGTCCATCGCCAACTCTGTGCCGAATGGTTGGTGATCGAGCCACTCAGCAAACTCGAAGATTCCCACCCGCAACTTGGCGTTCTCGGTGATGAGGGCGGCGATTTGTGTGTGAAGCGCTTTCACGTGGGCCCTACGGTCGCTATTCACCTCGTTAGACCACCAATCGCACTCTTCGCACTTCGGGGG
>Ga0116217_10003667_pt1 | contig 13878 bp, 12 predicted proteins | sample Sb_taG_6_FD_89697 | JGI IMG/M metagenome (GOLD analysis project Ga0116217, IMG submission 89697) | Peat soil microbial communities from Weissenstadt, Germany - Sb_50d_4_PS metaG | ecosystem: Environmental > Terrestrial > Soil > Wetlands > Peat | place: Germany: Weissenstadt | collected 2010-09-21 | reverse complement strand
ACATCTTCGGTCTGGTCTGGCTGTTGCTCGTGCCGCACTACCCGTTCCTGATCCTCGGTCCGGCAGCGGCGGTCCTGAAAGCTGGCCCGATGCTGCACACGTTCTACCTTCCGTTTGTTTTGCTCAGCTCGGTTGCAGTGGTGAGATCCGGCATCACGCTGGCGCGGCCGCAGTGGGACTGGTTTCCGCCCATGAGCGAACTGCTGCAGTCCGTCCTTTTGCTGATCGCGCTCCATTACATGATCGAAGCCATTGGCAGGACACCTAGCGCGTACCCGTTCGTGGTCCTGCAGGACGCGGTAAGGAATTCACCGAAATACTTCCAGTTGGCTGGAATCGTGAATGTGTCTATTCTGGCCAGCATCGTGTTCGCTTGGCTGGGATTGTGTATTGCCGCAATCGTGCAGACCTGGCAATTCATCCGCTATCTCAGCAAACGAATGTCCGGCGAGCAGCGCCCCGCATTCCCGGCCTCGCGCGTGTGATCTAGTAGCGCCGGCCACTTGCCGGCTGTCGCGGGGGCATCTCGCCCCCGCAGATGGCGCCGCCGCTACCTTCGCCGCAGCGCGGCGCTGTTTTCTTGCGGTAAGATCAGAACTATGAAAACGTCTGATACCGAGGCTGAAACCGGCGAGCACGCCGCCCCGGACCCTCGCCCGTCCAACTTCATACGCGACATTATTCTCGACGACCTGAAGACCAATAAATATAACGGCCGGGTGCAGACGCGCTTTCCTCCCGAGCCCAACGGATACCTCCACATCGGGCACGCCAAGGCGATCTGCCTCGACTTCGGGCTGGCCGACGAATTCGCCGGACACACCAATCTCCGTTTCGACGACACCAATCCCGAGAAAGAAGAAACCGAATACGTCGACTCCATCATGGCCGACGTGAAGTGGCTGGGTTTTCGCTGGGACGGACTTTTCTACGCCTCGGATTATTTCGACCAGCTCTACGAGTGGGCGCTGAAGCTGATTCGCGACGGCAAGGCCTACGTCGACGACCTCACCGCCGAAGAAATTCGCAAACACCGCGGCACCCTCACCGAGCCCGGCAAAGACAGCCCGCACCGCAATCGCTCGGTAGAAGAGAATCTGGATCTGTTTCAGCGCATGAAGGCGGGAGAATTTCCCGACGGTTCGCGCGTGCTGCGCGCCAAGATCGACATGGCTTCGCCGAACCTGAATATGCGCGATCCGGTGATGTACCGCATCCTGCATGCCGAGCATCACCGCACCGGCAACAAGTGGTGCATCTATCCGATGTACGATTACGCCCACGGCCAGTCCGACTCGCTCGAAAAAGTTACGCACTCCATGTGCACCTTGGAGTTTGAAGATCACCGCCCGCTCTACAACTGGTTCATCCAGCAGCTGGGCATCTTCCCGTCGCAGCAAATCGAGTTCGACCGCCTTAACCTGACCCACACGCTTCTCAGCAAGCGCAAGCTGCTCCAGTTGGTGCAGGAGGGTCGCGTCCGCGGCTGGGACGACCCCCGCATGCCCACGCTGAGCGGCATCCGGCGCCGCGGCTACACGCCTGAGGCGATCCGCAATTTCTGCTCGTCCATCGGCGTGTCGAAAACCACGGGCTCAATCGAGCTTGCCATGCTGGAACACTTCGTGCGCGAAGATTTGAACAAGCGCGCGCTGCGGGTGATGGCTGTGCTGCGCCCGCTGAAAGTCGTGATCGACAACTATCCCGAGAACCAGGTCGAGGAAATGGACGCGGTCAACAATCCCGAAGACGCGACCGCCGGAAGCCGCAGAGTTCCCTTCTCGCGTGTGTTGTACATCGAGCAGGATGATTTCCGCGAAGTACCGCCGCCAAAATATTTCCGTCTGACGCCGGGACGCGAGGTTCGCCTGCGCTACGGCTACCTTGTCACCGCGACGAGTATCGTGAAAAACGACAAAGGCGAGGTCGTCGAAGTGCACTGCACCTACGATCCGGCGACGCGCGGCGGCAACACGCCCGACGGCCGCAAGGTCAAGGCGACCATCCACTGGGTGTCGGCCGCGCACGCCGTCGACGCCGAGGTGCGCATCTACGAGAACCTGTTTCTGAAGGAAAATCCCAGCGACGTGGAAGAAGGCAAGGACGTCCTCGACAATCTCAATCCCAACTCGCTGGAAATCATCGCCGCCGCCAAGGTCGAACCGTCGCTGGCCAATGCCGCGCCGGGGACGCGCTATCAGTTCGAGCGCCTGGGATATTTCTGCGTCGATCCCGACGCAAAACCCGGCAAGCCGGTGTTCAACCGCACGGTTGCGTTGAAAGATGCCTGGGGGAGACTGGAGAAGAAGCAGGGCGGACGGGGCTAAAAAGCCTTGCCCGGGAATGGGAACCTTCGATCTGCGAGGCCGGTCTAATAGGAACAGGGTACACATTCAGCGTTCCGAGAAGGGGCGATGACGACGAAACTTGCACTCTTGGGATCAGGGCTCATCCTCACGGTTCTAGGTGGAGCAACGATCTTTGTTGTCTGGTCCCGAGCAGCGAGCAGTGTGCCCACATTACTCCCGGCAGTAGCGCTGACGCCCGATGCTGCGGCGACCATAATGATTTCATGCGACAAGGGCGAAACATTCGGGTCGACCATCTATCCGATCTGTTCCGAATATTGCAGTAGTCGGAGTGGCACGCTCAATCAATCGAGCGATTTGGTCTGCACGCTCGACCCATCCTGTGATTCAGTCGCCGAAACTGCAATATTCGCGCGCTGCAGGCCGGACGAGGACCTCACCTACGTTGTGCAGCCTACTAGAGAGGAGATTTTAGATTCCAACAGGAGGCCGGAAATTGCCTTCGTGCTGACCGATGCCGGGGTGGCGCAGAATGCCGTTGTTACCCGTAGCTCAGGCAGCAAGTCACTAGACCTGAAAGTCCTCAGCGTTGTCGCCAGCCGCCGCTACAAAGCTACGCGGTGCGGCCCATGCCGAATTTTTTTGGCGCCGCCGGTCAATTTAAAGAAGTAGGTAATGTTGCGCCGGGCTGACCCACAAGACGGCTCGAAGATAACGAGACCCGCCACCAAGTGGTATGACTAGAATCCGCTAAGTGGCTATTGCCGAAGACGCTGTCGGACCAACATCATTCACAGGCAACGATCTCGCGGCCTTGCCAGCACCTTAATACTCTTGAAGCTGCCGGTCGAGAGATGTACAAGATTGTCCCGCGCCTTCATCGCCCAGAGGAAGCTAGCATACGCCAAGCACGCACATGCACCCATCCATTCTCATCGCATTTTTTGAATTCTCTCCCATCCCGGTCTCGATGTGCGTCGCCGGCATCCTCGTTCCTCTGATTGCGCTGTGGGCTGTGAAAAGCGATATCGCGCAGGCCCGCGGCCTCGACAAGATCGTCGTCTTGAGCAATCTGTGTTTCGCCGCCCCCTTGGCGGTCTTCGGCGCGGAGCACTTTTCGGACTCCAAAGACATCATGCAGATCGTGCCCTCCTACATACCCTGGCATTTGTTCTGGACGTATTTCGTGGGCGTGGCGCTAATTGCAACGGCCTTGAGCGTTGCGACGAGAATTCAGGTGCAGTGGTCCGGCCTGCTGTTCGGCATCATGATGTTTGCGTTTGCTGCGATGCTCACGGTCCCGGCACTGCGTGCCAATCTCGACAACAGATTTAGGTGGGCCTACTTATTGCGGGAACCGTCGTTCGGGGGCGGGGGCTGGATTCTTGCCGCGAGTGCGCTGTCGGGCGGGCGCGCTGAGGGCCGCAGTTGGCTCATAACGGTCGGGCGCCTGCTGATCGCAGTGGCTGCGATAGTTTACGGCGTGGAGCACTTCCTTCATCCGTTGGGTATGCCCGGGATCCCGCTGGAAAAAGAGATGCCGGCGTGGATACCGGGGCGAGTGGTGATCGACTATCTCACTGGCGCGATTCTGTTGGTGTGCGGGGCCGGCATTCTGGTGGCGAAGAAGACGCGGATGGCGGCGACCTGCCTGGGTTCGTGGATTGTGCTGATGGTCGTGATCGTATATGGGCCGGTGCTGATCGCGGCCTTGCTCGACCCGAACACCGCGGTCAAAGTTGAGGGGCTGAACTATTTCTTCGACACGCTGCTTTTTGCCGGAGCGATTCTCGCGCTCGCCAGCGCGACGCCACCCACCGACTCGCGCACCGGCTGACTTCCACTCGGGCAGAAGAATCGCAATCGTTGATCGCGTCCCGCCTGGAACGGTGCTCCCTGGGGTAGCTTCTCGCTGGAATCATTCAGATTTGTCATCCCGAGGCACAGCTCTGGCTCCGAAGGATCCTGCAATCCTGAGCGGGCTACATTGGGTCTTACGCTTTGCGCAGGATGACAGACTTTATTTTTGGGCGTGATGAGAGAGAACAACCCTCACTTGGCTCGCGCCGCGGTTTCCGCTCCCGCCAGCATCCTGTCCAAATCCACCCGTGATAAGTAGCGCCCGTTCACAATCACCCCCGCGATCTTCTGCGTGTTGCGAATGTCGTCCAGCGGATTGGCGTCGAGCAGCACCAGGTCGGCGAGTTTCCCCTTCTCGACGGTCCCCAGTCGGTCGTCCATTCCCAGAAACTTTGCGGGATTCAGGGTTGCCGTTTGCAGCGCCTCCATCGGCGTGAAGCCAGCAGCCACGAATCTTTGCAGTTCCTCATGCAGGCTGAAGCCGGGGAAAATGTAGACGCCCGGAGGCGTGTCCGTTCCCGCGAGAAATGAAACACCGGCGCGGTGCATCGCATTCACCACTTCCAGTTCTTTCTCCACGAAGCGCTTCCGGGTTGCGAGGTCATCCATGTTGAAGTCGTGAACGATCTGCTCGGTAAATTGCTTCCAGGTCACATCTTTCCAGTATGCGGGCACGTAGATGGCACGCGCGTCGCGGGCAAAGTTGGTCTGGTCAATCAAGTTGCCGCCGCGCTCCCACACCAGCGTGGGACATTGCCAGGTGTGATTCTTGGCTAGCAGTGCGAACAGCACCGCCGCCCGCGCCGGATCGTAAGTCGAGAGAAACTTTGCCCGCGTCTTGGTTCCTTTCAGAAACTCGTCTTCGAGCGACGAACTGCCCTCAAAGATACCGATCAGGTGCTCAAAGCTTTTCTGCCCCGCATTTGAGGCCTCGGAGGCCCGCACCGAATCCGGCACGTGCCCGACGAAAGTAATTCCCTGCTTGTGGGCTTCTTCGGCGATGGCAAAGACCGCCTCCCGCGGAATCAGCGACTGCAACTTGATGAAGTCCGCTCCGCGCCGTTTCAAATCATCGACGGCCCGCCGGCCGTCCTCTGGAGTTCGAATCGCGATTGAGCTGGGAAAGCGCGGCTCCGGCCCATCGAGCATCGGCCCCGAGATCACCATGCGCGGGCCGATCAGCGTCCCCGCAGCGATTTCCTTGCGCCACTGCTGCAGCACCTCCAGTTCCCCGCCCATGTCGCGCACGCCCGTGATGCCGTTGGCGAGAAATAACGGCAGCGTGACTTGCTTGCCGCGCGGGAACCAATCCCCGAAAACCATGTGGACATGCATGTCCCACAGCCCGGGAATCAGATATTTGCCGCTGCCATCTACCTGCGTCCCACCCAGCTTTCCGCCCTTCCCTTCCGCGGAGCTGCTGATCTCCTCGATCCTTCCATCGCGAACAATCACAGTGCGATGCGCCTGTTCCGCGGCCCCGGTCGCATCAATGACGGTCACATCGTGGATGATCAGAACGGAAGGCGAGTACGCTTGCCCAGCCAGGAAGGCGCAGGCCCGCAACCAGAAGAACGCGCACAGGAGAATGTGTTTCATAAATGAAATCTTAGAGACGCCAGCACGTGCAGTCAAAAGGAAGTCTTTTCAAACGCTGGAAAAAGAGTTACAGTACCGCCAATTTTCGCGCTACGGCCCCAGGAGGACTTCTTATGGCACGTCGAGCGTTTCTCACGCGATTGGCACAGTTGGCCGCTCTGCCTTTGTTTGCCGCCACGGGCGCGCTGCAAGCGCAATCCGCCCGCAAGCCGCTCAAGATCCTGATGAAGAGCGCGTGGGGTTCCGATGATCCCACCAAAGCCGCGTTTCCCTTTTCGCACGCGCTGGCGCTCGCCGAAGCTGGACACGAAGTTCAAATCTATCTGCTCGGCGAGGCGGTAGTGTTGATGCGCAAGGTCGTGGCCGACGCGGTCACGCCCGTAGGCTGGCCGACCGTGGGAGAGTTCCTGAACAAACTTTCCGCCAAGCACGTGCAAATCTACGCCTGCGGCGCCTGTTCCCGCGCCCGCGCCGTGACTGAATCCGACCTGGCCAACTACGGGGCCAAGTTCGGCAGCCCGCCAATCTTTGTGTCCTTGGTGGAATGGGCCGACCATGTGATCACGGAGTAGTCGGTCTTACTGATAGCTGATGGCTGATAGCCGACCGCTAGTTATGCACGTGCGGGCTCTGCGCCGGATTATGGTGAGGGCCGGGCGGCTCCTTCACCACTTTCACGTCAAAACTTACGGGCAGCGTTTTTGGCGGAAAGCATTGCGCGTTGTCGCAGGCCTGGTAGCGCAGCACACCGTGCATCACATATTTTCCCGGTGTGACCGCGTGCAGCGGATGCACCGCCACCGCAATCGTAAAGTCTCCGCTGTACACATTCAGCTTCTGCTCCGGCGAAAAAGGGAAGGTCAGGTCCTTGCCCTCGGGATACTCAATCTTTCCCAGGATGATGTCGGTGGGCAGGTCCATCTTGAGAGCGGTAGGAATCAGGAACTCGTCTTTGGGCGCGTTGGAGTTGATGTGAAATCCCGTCGCCACCCGGAAATTCAAATTCTCCATGGTCTGCGCCGCGCGCGGAGCCGTCACCAAAGGCACCGGAGCGATGGAAACCGAAGGCGCCCTGCCCGATGGGGCGCTGGTGGGCGGCGCGATCGGAGTGTACGTCACCGACGGCTCCTGGGCCGCTTGCCCGAATGCTGTTCCCGTTAGCAGAAGGAGCGAGAACAGCATGGCCGATTTTTTTGTCCGAAAAATCATCTTCACGAAATTCGATAGTAGAGCAATTGCGGAACGCTTTCTATTGTCATCTTTGAGCAGCGTCGTCTTTGACCAGAGGAAGACCGGACGCTCGGTGCCCTGTGGATTGGCTCGTGTTCTGATCCTAGACGCTCGATCGCCCCGCGCCAACGTTACTTCTGAGCAGGTCCGTTCTCGCGCATCGTCTCGGCCGATGCCTCGCTCTTTGCGGCTTCCGTATCCAACGCCTTCTTGACCGAGTCCTCGATCTCTCCCTTGCCCTTCAGCCCGATAATCTTGTCCACAATCTTGCCGTCGCGCCCAATGAAAAAAGTCTCCGGCAGGGCGGGGACGCCTCCGTACGCATCTCCCACCGCCTCCTTCCCGATCAGAACGGGATAGTTGACGCCCATATCTTTGGTGAATTTCTCGATGTCGTCCTTGCCGTCGTCGCCCATCTCGACCCCAACGACCTGCAGCCCTTGCGATCCGTACTGGTTCTGCAACTCCACCAGCCATGGCGTTTCGATTTTGCACGGCCCGCACCAGGTCGCCCAGAAATTCAGCAGGACCGCCTTACCGCGCAGGTCCGACAAGCTCATGCTCTTCCCGTCGAGCGCTTGCAGGGTGAAATCAGGCGCCGGAGAGGACTTGGAGATAAGAGGTGCAGGTCCTTGTCCGGACCGCCGGGACATGTGCACGCCGAAATAAAGCATGGCTGCGGCAACCAGGGCCACCATCACCAGGGCTAGCGGATTGCGCTTCCCTCCCGCAGACTGTTGCGAGGTTGGGACACCGCTGGCGAAATCCGCCGGCTGGAACGTCGCGCCACATGCGCCGCAAGTTACCGCGCCGAAAGCACCTTCCGGCACGGCCGTGCTCGGAGTCAACCCGGCTCCGCATTTTGGACAAAACTGAAATTCTTCAACCCTCAAGCCAGATCCTCCACTACAAAGCAAAACGATTCAGGAACGACAGCCAGCTCGAGATCAGCGTGAAGCGCCCAATCACCAGCAACACGCCCAACGCGATCAGCAGCCCGCCCGACGCCACTTCCAGCACGTGCATATGCGTCCGGAAGCGGCTGTAGAACTTCAGGAAGCGCTCCATCAGCAAGGACGTCAGCAGAAACGGCACCGCCAGTCCCAGCGAGTAGACCGCCAGCAAAAGGACGCCCTTCACCAGCGTATCCTGCTCTCCAGCGATGGTGAGGATTGCCGTCAGAATCGGCCCCAGGCAAGGAGTCCAGCCGAAGGCAAACGCGAACCCGATCACGAAGGCGCCCAACGGCGTGCTGCTCCCCTTCAGACCGTGCAGGCGCGTGTCCATGTAGAGCGCCTTGATCTTGAAGATACCCGTCAAATGCAAACCAAATAAAATGATCACGACGCCTGCCACCCGCGCCAGCGTGTGCTTGTAAATCCCCAGCCCTGGCCAATCTCCGTCGCGGCCGCCCCCAGCGCGATAAAGACCACGCTGAAACCCAGGATGAACCCAATCGAGTTCACCATCACGCGGCGCATCAGCTGGCCCTGAGAGGACTTCAGCTCATCCACGCCCGCGCCCGAGATCAGAGAAACATACCCCGGCACCAGCGGAAGCACGCACGGAGACAGAAACGAAATCAGGCCGGCGAAGAATGCGGCGATCGGTAGTGGGAGGCTCGACATCGGCTTTTATTGTACCTTGCGGGATTGCACCCGTTGCCTCATTAGGATCAGACGCGCGGAGCGGCATTTAGTTGCAAGCGGCCGTGGTCCCGTTTGACGCCACAAAACAAAACAGCAACCACGAAGGTCACGAAGTATCACGAAGGACTGCACTTGCGTGGCTTCCTTTGTGATCCTTCGTGTCCTTCGTGGTAAAGATCCGCACCCGGCCACGGCCTATTTGCGCGTTTGCTCCGGCTGCGCCGGCAACTGGTCGGGAGACTCCACCAGTTTGTGAAGGACTCCCGTGGGCAGGGTCGCAATCAGCACCGCCCGGTTCGCTTCCTGGCGCACCTGCAGGCTATCAAAAAGGGCCTTCACGTCGGCGTCGCTGCCCGGCGATCCGACTGACGCCTCCGCGCTATGAAACATCGTCAGGAACACGTTGGCCTTGTCGGTAATGCCGCGGGCATCTTCGTCGCTGCTCGCCCAGGCCTCCGCCCGCACGTGTAGCGCGCCGGTGCGCAGCGGCAGATGCAGCGGGTTGTAGCTCGCGGAAACTACCAGATCGGCAGGCTTGGGAAAAATCGAGGACCACGATTCAAATCCCGGCGCTCCCGGTTCCACGCGCGCCACCATCCAGACCGGGCTGGCCAACTGCACCCGCTTGTAATACCGGCGCAGCAACGCCGGACCGCCGAATGGGGATGCCAGCCGCCGCGAGCGGTCGACCATGCCCCGGATCACCGCCGGGTCGTCGTGATTCGAGGCAGCGACCGTATCCACCCCCAGAATCGCGATGCGGAAGGTCCGTCCGTAGATTGGAATCGTAAAAATATCGACGGAGTTGTAGTTCTCGATCGACTGCGCAGTCCGCTTCAGGTAAGCCAGACACTTGCTCCCGTCAAACCGTCCCGTGAAGACTTCGGAAAAGCGAGCCTCGGGCGCCGCGCCGCCGGTCCCGCCGCCGGGCCAGTTCTGCGGGTAATGGATGGCGAAGGCCACCGCATCCAGGTCGCGCTCAAAGTCAAACCCGGTTTCCTGGATAAAGCGCTCGTAGTCTGGATCGTGCGAGACTGGAAAGAACGGCTTTCCCCCGTTTGTCTTGCGCACCCAGCCAAAGTTGGCGTACACAAAGGCGTCAGCGCCCGGCAGCAGCCGCGCCGGTTCCGGCGGGGCGTGCTTGCGCAGTTGGACGGCAAGCGTCACTGCCGCACCGACAGTCACAACCGCCAGCGCGATGGGGAAGGCGCGTCTTATTCGCATGAAGTGCGGGACAGGGATGAAATGATAGCACCCCCAGCCGCTACTTATTCAGGGCGCCGGGCCGTCATGGGGTCGACCTGAGATGCCAGCCTTGCCGGTATGCCCGCCTGCCAGCAGCAGGATCATTACCGCCCACCCCCGCCTATAGGGAAGCAGAAAATCCAGACTGGGAGCCGCGAACCCGATATCATTTTCAATTTCCAATCGTCCATACAGCCATGTTGTCCACCATGTTGACCAGTATGTTCAGCACAATCTGGGCAGACGTTCGCTACGCCGTTCGAATTATGTTCCGGTCGCCCCTGTTTACGGCCACCGTGGTTCTCACCGTTGCCCTTGCCATTGCCGCTAATGCGACCATCTTCACGGTCGTGAACGCGGTCCTGATCCGGTCCCTGCCCTTCGCCGAGCCCAACCGGATCATGCAGGTCGCCGAAAAAAACGACAAGCTCAACCTGCCTATCTTTGGGGCGTCGGTGCTGAATTTTCTATCGTGGCGGGAGCAGACGCAGTCCTTCGAGCAACTCGCCGGCGTCGGTTACGCCACCTTCACGCTGAGTGGGAACGGTGAGCCCGAGCAACTCACCGGAAACCGCGTCAGCCCGGTTCTGACCCAGGTTCTTGGCACCAGGCTCCGCGCCGGCCGAGACTTCACCGCGGACGAGGAGAAACCTGGTGGCGCGGCGGTTGCCATCATCGGCGAAGGTTTATGGAAGCGTCGCTTCGCCTCGGACCCGGCTCTGGTCGGACGCACGATTTCTCTGGACGGCGTACCCACCACGGTGGTCGGCATCGCCCCGGCAAGCCTGAAACTGATCGGCGGGGGCGACATATATACGCCTTTGACCATCGATCCCAGCAAGGAACTCCGTCTGAACCACGTGATCACCGTCTTCGGCAAGCTCAGGACCGGGGTCACGGCGCAGCAGGCGCAGGCGGAGATGGATACAATCTCAGCCCGCGTCGGCAAGCAGTATCCCGAAGTGCGCTATTGGGGCATTCGTCTGGTCAGCCTGTTCGATACCTTTGTCGGCGCAGATCTGAAAACGGGCCTGCTGGTTCTGCTGGTCGCCGTTGGGTTCGTCCTGCTGATTGCGTGCGCGAACATCGCGAACCTCCTGCTGGCGCGCGCCGCGACCCGGCAGAAAGAAATGGCGGTGCGCACCGCGTTAGGCGCCACGCGCGGCCGCCTGATTCGTCAGCTGCTGATCGAGAGCGTCGCTCTGGCGACTCTCGGCGGCGGTGCTGGCGTGCTCGGAGCAGTTGCAGCCGTGCGCGTGCTGACTCGTTCACTGCCGGATGGTACGTTGCCGTTTCCAGATGTCGGAGTCGACTCGACGGTGCTGTGGTTCGCCTTCGCTCTGACCCTTGCCACCGGTCTGCTGTTTGGCCTGGCGCCGGCGTGGCGCATCGCCTCCGCCAAGACCTGGTTGTCGAACAGCGACTCGCTCAAAGAGGCGGGACGCGGCTCCACTGGCGGCATCCGTAGCTGGTTACGCGACAGCCTGGCTGCTAGCGAAGTAGCTCTCGCCGCCGTTCTTCTGATTGGCGCGGGACTGCTGATGCAGAGCCTTGCCAACCTGCAGCGCGTGCGCCTGGGATTCGATTCAACCGGGCTGATGACTTTCCAGCTTGCCCCACCTGTGCCGCAATACCCTCTGGCCGATAAGGGGCCCGAGTTGTATCACTCGCTCATCGAGAACCTGCAATCGATTCCCGGGGTCCGCAGTGCGGCGGTCTGCAGCGGGATTCCGTTCGGCGCGGGAAATTACGCCCGTCATCCCATGATCACCACCGATGCCTCCGTTCTTCCGCCCGGAACCGCCGTGCCCATCGACTGGCGGAGTGTCAGCAATGGCTACTTCGACACCATGGGCATTCCACTGCTGCGCGGTCGCAGCTTCACTGACGCCGACACCCGCACCTCACAGTTGGTGATGGTCGTGAGTCAGTCCACGGCCCAGAAATTTTTTGGCGATGCCGACCCCGTCGGCAAAGCCCTGCGCCCCAGCGCCAAGCCGGAAATTGCCTACACCATTGTCGGAGTCGTGGGCGACATCCGCGATCAGGCGCTGAACCAGCAGACCCCGACCCTTTACTATGCCATCCCGCAACGGGGTTCATGGCCGCTGATGGACGTCGTCGTCCGCAGCGACGCCCGCACAGAAAGTTCCGCACAGGCGCTGCTGCCTTCGATTCGCCAGAGAATCCACGACCTCGATCCGGAACTCGCCCTGGCAAACGTGAACACCATGGACCAGTGGTTGTCGAACAGCGCAGCCCAGCCGCGGCTTAACACGGTTTTGCTGACGACCTTCGCCGCCGTGGCGCTGCTCATCGCCGCCATCGGGATCTACGGCGTACTGGCCTACTCCGTGAACCAGCGCACGCGCGAGATCGGACTGCGCATGGCCCTGGGTGCCACCCGCCGCAGCGTGCTGCAACTGATTGTGGGTCAGGGAATGAAGGTAGTTCTGATCGGAGTCGCCGTGGGCTTGGCCGGTGGGCTTGCTCTCGGCCGTGCGGTTTCGAGTCTTGTGTTCGGCGTGCCAGTCCACGATCCCGCAACCTTCAGCCTGGTCGCCGTCGTACTGACCGCGGTTGCGCTCGCGGCCTGCATCATTCCCGCCAGGCGGGCCGCGCGCGTCGATCCCATGGTGGCGTTGCGAGAAGAATAGCAGCGCCGGCGTCCCGCCGGCTGTCGCGGGGGCGTCTCGCCCGCGCACGCATATCTGACGGAGCCATCCGGCCCAGACCGCGGGTTGCACCCCAACTTCCCCTTGTGATACCTTAAATAATTGTCCCGGACATCTGGCAGGGATCTGAGGGATAAGTTTGCGCGACGGCGCGTCTTTCCCCCGAATTTGCTGGCGTAGCTCAGTTGGTAGAGCATCTGATTTGTAATCAGAGGGTCGGGGGTTCAAATCCCTTCGCCAGCTCCAGTAAATGTATTTTTCCGGCAGGCGGCGGACTCAGTTAGCGGCGCAACAGGTTTTTCCAACGCACTCCATTCGGTACTTTTCCGGTGTGCAGTGATCATGATCGAAGGATCGACGATCTAAAGATCGACGATCGAATGATCTAGCGATCAGCGGTCAGTGATCTTCGCGGCGTCTTGCGCGATCCTTGGTTTCCCTGTATTGCGAAAATGGAAAGCTGTTCTGCGTTTGGTCTGCGGGTTTCGCGTGTGCTTTCGAGCGGCCCTTGTAGCGTAGTCTGCCGGACGGAGCGCAACAGCCGCATCGCCCGAAGGTTTTGCACAGGTGGGTGAGTGGTTAAAGCCAACAGACTGTAAATCTGTCCCTCCTAGCGAGGTACGAAGGTTCGAATCCTTCCCTGTGCACCATAGATTTGAGTTGAGGCCAAGTTGAACACGAGAAAGAAATTCGCTTTCTCGCTGGGCGCGTTCCTGGTTCTGGCGTTGCTGAGTTGGAACACGATGTCGGGCGATCCTATTTCGCTTCACGACGCCAAGCTGGGGATTGAAGTCAACGTCAGTTTCCGGACGGCGACAGTGGCGATCTTGGGTCTGCTGGCTGCCTTGACGACCGTGAATTTTCTGCGCGCCAGGGCCGAAGAACGGCGCCAGGGGAGTATCGAGCGGGAGTGAGTTTTCGGGCCGATGTTGAGCCCGCTGGCGAAATCCCGAGCGTTGTTTGCCAGGGATCTTGCGTTGTGAGCCGATGTAGCTCAGTTGGTAGAGCACTCCCTTGGTAAGGGAGAGGTCATCAGTTCAATCCTGATCATCGGCTCCAGATTTGAAAGGGTTCGGCATCGGCCGCGCTGCGAGGATTTGTGGAAGGCGCGGTTAGTGGAAGGGCACGGCTTCAGCCGTGCCGTTAGCGGTATAAATTGGACGCGGCTTTAGCCGCTGGATTTGGCTGAAAGCTGACGGCTGATAGCTGAGAGCGGTTTCAGGGCGGGAGTAACTCAGTGGTAGAGTCACAGCCTTCCAAGCTGTTGGTCGCGGGTTCGATTCCCGTCTCCCGCTCCAGATTGAGCCGTTT
>Ga0116217_10003661_pt1 | contig 13889 bp, 13 predicted proteins | sample Sb_taG_6_FD_89697 | JGI IMG/M metagenome (GOLD analysis project Ga0116217, IMG submission 89697) | Peat soil microbial communities from Weissenstadt, Germany - Sb_50d_4_PS metaG | ecosystem: Environmental > Terrestrial > Soil > Wetlands > Peat | place: Germany: Weissenstadt | collected 2010-09-21 | reverse complement strand
GGCTCGTGGGGGTGGTGGCGAGTCGAGGTCCCGGGCGGCCTCGTAAAACACCCGGGAAAACAATAAGTGCGGACTCTCACGAGTACGCCCTCGCCGCTTAGTCAATAGCTAAGCCGTGAGGTCTCGGGCCCCGTTCGCCTGCGGCGGGGAAGGCCGGGATCAGAAAGCAGGCTCACCCGGTGCGGTCCGCCTCCGCCAAGCCGGGGAAAGTCAAGGAGGCTGGTCTGCCGCAACCCCGCCGGCGAGGCGAGCGGGAGATGAGATCAGAGCGCCGGCTACGCTCGTAGAAGCCACTCACACGCGATCACGGACGTGGGTTCGATTCCCACCGTCTCCACTTCAGACAACGCCGCGAACGAGGTGCGATTCGCACCTTGCGCGAGGGCGCCCCGCGGGCTCCCTCCAAGCCCGCGGGACGACCCGCCCTCCAAGGAGCGGCGCCGTCCGTGGGCCGCTCCTGGGCCGACATACCGACCGGCCTACCAGCTCGAGGTTTCCTTTCCCGCGCAGCCAGTCCTGAGAATCGGGCTTGCGCAGGTTCGCGTGATCGTGCCGTTCGCGTCCCTGCTGACCGTCAGTTCGTCCCCGTCGTCCGCCGTGGCCGTGACCGAGTATTCGCTTTCGCCGGGCGTCGCGTTGCTCAGGTAGGCGTGTCCGTTGGCCGGGGTCGTTTCGATGCTCGGCTCCGTCGCCTTGAGTTCTTCGAGCGTCACCTTTTCGTACTTGCCGTCGTTCGCGACCCCGATCTCCTCGGCTGTGGTCTCAGCCGTGCGGGCGAGCTCCTTGGCCTGGGCGTCGCTGGCCTTCCCGGTGGAGCTCAGGAACGACGGGATAGCGACCGCGGCGAGGACGCCGATGATCAGGATGACGACCAGGAGCTCGATGAGCGAGAAGCCATTGCGCTCCCTCGAGCGCTCCATCAGCCTCCCCCATGCTCCGGCCGCCTGATGTCTGCTGCGGGCGGTGCGGTCCGACGGATTCGAGTGCGACATCATCACGATAGCCTCCATGCCTAGCGCTGGCAGTCGAGCTATCTCGGCGAGACCCCTGACTTTGCGACCCCGCCTCACGACGGGTTTGCCCTTTCAGACTGTTTGATCGAGGGCCGAGTGTGGAGATATGGAGCCGCGAAGGGAAGGGGGAGGCCTGTCGAGGGCGGGTTTCTGGACGAATGTACGAGCGGGGCGCCCGCTAGCAGCAGCGTCGCGGCGCCTCGTCAAGCCCAGCCGCCGCACGCGGTAGACCAAGCCTACGTACGCCCAGGTGCGTAAGCCATGCCGCGCCGGCCAGGGTTCAAGCGCATCCGTGTGGCGTGCTGTGCACTCTCGCCTGTGCACGCAGGCGGCCTGCGAAGAGCTCTCGTGTCCCGGGACGCGCCACGATCACCTGGCCCGCCGGATCACCGGCTACCCATACGACCGGCTCGGCCTTGAGCTTTGCCGAGCGTGCCCGCAGCGTTGCGCCGAGCCTCAGCAGTGAGGCCTCGGCGGACTCGTCGTCCATTGGCGTGACGGTGAGTTCGCCCCTCGCCCGCTCCGCTCGGGACGTTGGGTCGCCCAGGCGGTATGGCCGCCAGGGATGCGTCGCGAGGATCCGCGGCCAGCGCATTGCGCGCCGCGCCGTGATGAGCCCGCCGAGGATCAGACAGAATCCGAGGATCGAGCCGGCGAGGAGGAGCGACTCGGAGTAGAAGGGTTCGTTCCTCTCTTCCGGTGTTCTGATGCTGGCGGGGTCCCGTGGGTCGTAGATGACGGTCACTTCCTCGCCAGGGGTGTAGGAGTTTTCAAGCTCTCCGATCACGCCAAAGTGGCTGCGGCCGTCGGCCGTGTATCTGACGGTCATTTCGCTCTCGCCGCCACGCAGGCCGGGTGTGTGGGAGACGACGGTTCCGTGCGTGCGGACCCCGCTGGCCAGCAGCCTGCTCGCCTTGGTCTCTTCGCGTGAGATGTGCGCCACGCAGAGGGCGAGCACGCAGATGCCTAGCGCGCCCGTCAGCAGCGCGACCCACCGATAGCGAGCAAGCCTGTGCGAGGTGCCGGTGTCACAGAGAGCAGGCCCGGCCGGCACGGCCGCGTCGCCTCTCTCTGCCTCTGCGGGAATCGTGGCTCCCATGGAGTGCTCATCGACGTCTGCCCGTCTGCCTTGAGTCCGCACGTGGTGGCTTTCTCGACGTCCCGGATCGTCCAGATGACGGCTGCGCAGCCTTGACCGTATGGCCCCGTCCCCCTCCTCGCCACGGCTCCGAGCGAGCGCTGACGGGCTGGTGCGGACCTGCAAGCGTACGCACCCTGGTCCGAGCGCCGTGCGGGCCTCGACCGGCTGAGCGCGCGTCCGCGCAACGCCGTGCTCGCGGTCCGGCGGGTCGGCTGCAATGCTGCTGGCGCAGAAGCCATGAGCTCACTCAGAACGCACGCCGCCCAGGCCGTACTATGCCGAATCCACGCTGCCAACCCAGCAGCCAAGGCAGCGGCCGATGAGCGCTTCAAAGCGAGACGCGCCGAGCAGGGAAGCGCAACCCTCCCGGACGAGGATGTCATCGACATCTACGGCGAGGCGCCCATGTCGGTCGCGCCGGAGGTCGGGGAGCTGCTCTACGCGCTCGTCTTCACTGCGTGCCCGGCGAAGATAGTCGAGTTCGGCACCTCGTTCGGCGCCTCGACCATCTACCTCGCGGCGGCGCTGGCCGACATCGGCGCTGGCGAGGCCAGGGTGATCGCGTGCGAGGCCCACGCGGGGAAGGCGCGGCTGGCACGCGAGAACCTCGAGGCGGCGGGCCTGGCCGGTCTCGTCGATGTTCGCCAGGGGGACGCTCGCGAGACGCTGGACGATCTGGCGGGGCCGATCGACATGCTGTTCCTCGACGGCCTCAACCGTCTCTATCTGCCGATGTTGAAGATGCTCGAGGCCAGGCTCGCCACGGGAGCCCTGATCGTCGCGGACCTCAGCGCGAACGATCCCGATCGGCCGGCCTATCAGCAGCACGTGCGCGACCGTGCCAACGGGTACGCATCGGTCACCGTCGCCCTCGACGACGGCGTCGAGCTCACGCGACGCCTGGCCGGCTTCGGAGGAGAACCTCCGGCCGGCGCTGAAGCCCTCGGCTCGGCAGCGACGTGGAGCTAGTTCTCGCGACTCACAAGCTGGCCGACAGCGGTGGCGCGCAGACATATGCGCTGACTGTCGGAGAGCATCTCGCACGCCTCGGGCACGCGGTCACGCTGTATGCCGTCGAGCTCGGTGTGATGGCTCAGATCGGCAGGGAACGTGCGCTGCGGGTGACCGCGACGGCGGAGGAGCTTCCGGCGCGGGCGGATGGAGTGATCACGGGCGTGCACCGGGGCCTTGCGCTGGAGCTCGCCGCCCGCTATCCAGATGCCGCCCGCCTGTTCGTGGTGCACGGCTCGGAGGACATTCACCTGCCGCCCCCGGTGCCCGGGGCGATTGCGGCCACGATCGTGCTCAACGATCTGCATGCCGCTCGCGCGGCGGCGTGCGCGTGCGCGGGCGAGATCGTCCGCCTGCGCCAGCCCGTCGATCTGCGGCGCTTCAGCGTTCGTGGCTCCCCCCGCAAGCGCCCCGAGAAGGTCCTGCTACTGGGCAACTATCACCGCGGTCATTCCGGGCGCGCCGAGGTCTTGCGCGACGCATGGGCAGACGCGGACTTGCTGTGGAAGGAGGCCGGGGGCCAGGCGCAGACACTCGACGTCCCGGCGGCGATCGCCGAGGCGGACGTGGTCGTTGGCTACGGACGTTCGGTGCTCGAGGCGATGGCGTGCGGACGGCCCGCCTACGTCCACGATCACGCGGGCTCGGAGGGGTGGATCACGCCGCAGTCCTATGCCCGCATGGAGGCTGGGGGGTTCGCTGTGGCCGCGGCGAGGCTGCCGCCGGACATGACGCAGCTCAGCGCCGACCTCGAGGCCTACCGTCCGGAGTGGGGGCAGGCGGGGCGAGACATCGCGCGGACCCACCACGACGCGCGCGACCACGCGGCGGCACTCGTGTCCCTGCTGGAACGGCTGGGGCCGGGCAGGCAGTGCGCGGAGCACTCGACGATGCGCGCGCTGGAGCAGCTGGCCGAGTCCCAGCTGCGGGCCGAGCTGATGGCTGAGCACTATCGGGTGGAGTCCAAACAATGGTTCACGCTCTATCAGGGCATGCAGGAGGAGCTCGCGCGCGAGCGCGGCCTCTGGCAGACGACACGCACGGAGCTGGAGCGCGATCGCGCACGCCTCGAGCAGGCGGCGGCCCTTGCAGAGGCGCGCCTGACGCAGTTCAGGCACACCAAGCGCTACCGCCTGGCCCAGGCGCTGGCTCGGCCGCTGGAGCGCCTGCGCACGGGGCGCACCTCGCGCTAGTATCCGGCACGCGAGTCCCATCGACCAGCCAACGCGCAAAGGAGCAGATGATGGAGAGAACCGAGCACACACCCGAGGAGGAGCGCCCGCTCGTGGAGCTTGCGCCCGAGGAGGCTGTCCTTCCGGCGCTCAACCAGAGCGCCCACCCGGTTGAGTTCCTCGAGGCCAACCCGGCCGCCGAGCACACCGCAGAGACAGCGGAGTCCTGACGCGTCCCTGCCCCGGCTGTGAACGCGTCGAGACGGCTGCACCCGTCGCTGCTCGTCCATTCCGCGCAACTCGCCGGGCGCCGGCGGCTGGTCGCCCAGGCTTCGTCGTCTAGTCCGCCACTGGTTCTCAACGATCCGGCGGCGCTTGCGGCGCTGACCGTCCTGCCGGCACGCTTCGACCGCGCGGACGCCGGGGAGGCGTGGGCCGCCGCCGGCATCTCCGAGCGCCATCACGAGCAGCTGTGGTCCGCGTTCCTCGCCGCCGGCCTGCTCGTGGACGACTGTCAGGGCGGTGGCTCATGGTGGTCAGAGCTCGGGTGGCAGGAGGCCGGCGCCTACCATCTGGCGACGCGCGACTATCCGTTCCTGCAGATGGACGCTGCCGACGCGTTCGCCGTCGACGCCCGCAGGATGGATTCCTACCGCGCCGGCTCCCCGGCACCCCCGGTGTACCTGCAGCGAGCCGCCACGGCGAGCATCGAGCTCGACGCCGTCGGCGAGAAGAGGTCCCCGGACGAGCTGGCGGCGGAGATGTCCGCGCAGGATCGCCTCGGCCTGCCCGGCCTCGGCCTGCTGCTCGATGTCTGCTTCGGAGAGCGTGGGAGCGTGCAGACGGCCGGCGGGGTCAGCTGCCTGCTGAAGAGCATCCCCTCGGGCGGCGCGCGACACCCGACCGAGGTGTATCTCGCCAGCCTCGATCTGCGCGGCGTTCCGGGCGGCGTCTACCACTACAACGTCCAACACCATCGGCTCGACCGGCTGCGCGACGGCGATGACCGAGAGGCGCTCATGCACGCCACCTACGATCTGTTCGTCAAGCAGCCGCGAGCGCCGAGCGCGCTGCTGATCTTCACCTCCGTCGTCGAACGCGCCATGTGGCGCTACCGCGACCCGCGTTCCTTTCGCGCGATCCTGCTCGACGTCGGGCACGCGGTGGCGGCCTACCGTCATGCCGCGCGGACACTCGGCTTCCGCACCTACGCCTGCCAGAAGATGCGCGACGGCGAGATCGCCGACCTGCTCGACATCGACCCCGTCCTGCAACCGCCGCTGTACGCCGCCTCGCTGGTGTCGCCTGCCGATGGATGACGCGCGCCGCAGACGAGCGCCGCGTGACCCGGCCAGTCCCGGCGAGACGCTCACGACTTCACCGCTGCTGTTCAGCTACACGGGCCGCGACGGACGGCTCGTGACATGGGAGGCCCGCAGCGGGGTGCGCTTCCGCCTGAGCAGTCCGCGCGCGATCGAGATGGTGCTCTCCTTCCTCGAGCCTCAGCCGGGCGAGCCGTCCTGCGACGGCGCCACCGGCGAGGAGCTCGCCGCGGCCAGGGAGGCCGGGCTCTTGATATCGAGCGAGGAGCACGAGCGGGTATCGATCTGGGAGCGCCACGGCTGGTCGCGGCCCGCCTATCTGATGCTGACTCAGATGGACATCCCGTATCTGGAGTCTCCTCGCGCCGATGAGGAGGTGGACGCCGTGCGCGGACGCCGCCGGGCAGTGATCGAGCAGTACGAGCGCGCCGAGCCCTACCCGGAGCCGGCCCTGCTGGCCAGCGGTCCGGCGCTTTCGCTGCCGGCGCCCGCGCCCGTCCGGCGCAGCCTCTCGGCGCTGACCTCGCGGCGCTCGGTACGCGCGTTCGCGGGAGCACCTCGCGCGGAGGAGCTCGCGGGCATCCTGCACACCGCGACCGCCGGCTTCCGCACGGTCGCCGAGGACCGCCGCGACCCTGATCGCTTTCGGCTGCTCAACTCGTTCTACTCGTGGGCGCATCTGTTCGTGGTCGTCCAGCGCGTCGAGGGACTGCCCGCAGGGGTCTTCGAGTACGACTGGAGCGCCAACAGCCTGCTGCGGGCCGCCGCACCCCCGTCCGAAGCGGAGCTGCTCGCGTGTGTGCAGGGGCAGAGGTGGGCGCTCGGGCCCGGCTTCATCGTCTTCGTGGTCGCAGATCTCCGCGGATACGCGTGGCTGTATCGCCACTCCCGCGCCTACATGCACCTGCTGATGCAGGTGGGCGAGCTGGGGCAGGAGATCCTGATGGCCGCAACGGAGCTGGGACTCGGTGGCTGGACCACGCCGGCGGTCCACGAGTCGCACGTCGCCGCGCTGCTCGGACTACCCGCCGATGATGCGTTCCAGGCGGTCTCGATGGTCAAGCTCGGCCGTCCCGCGGCCACGCGAGCTCAGTAGCCGTCTGCGATCAGCTCCCGCGTCACAGCGCGGTCGTCGAACGGAACGGGATCGCTGTGCGCGTCGAGCCGCAGGTACCTCGACTGGCCGCGCCCGAGTATGCCCACCACGTCGCCGGGCCGGGCACGCGAGAGCCCGCGGGCGATCGCCCTGCGGCGGTCGAGCACCACCTCGAGCTCCGCGCCCCGCGTCTGACGCGCTCCGGCCAGCACGCCGGCCAGCGCGACGAGCGGGGGTTCCCCCTTCAGCGACCAGCCGGACAGGACCAGGTGATCGCACCCGGCGCGTGCTGCGCGTCCACAGCTCACGCGCGTGGAGCGCTCGCCGCTGGGCGCCAGGCCGATCACGGCGATCAGGCGACCGCCGCGTGGCGCAGCTATCGCGCGCATTGCAGCGAGCGCGCTCGCCAGGCCGTCGGGCGAGTGCGCGAAGTCGACGAACACGTCGAAGGGCTGACCGAGGTCGAGCAGCTCCATCCGTCCGGGTGGAGCTTCGGCGTCGGAGAGCGCGGCGAGCGTTGGCGCCCGGGCCAGCCCTAGCGCGTCAGCGAGGGCGAGCGCCGCCGCGAGATTGGCAGCGTTGTGCTCGCCCGGTAGGCGTGTCTGGAACTCGAGTGGACCGCTCGGCGTGTCGAGCGCCATCCGGCTCTCGCTCGTGCTCCAGCGGCAGGCGCCGATGCGGTATTCGGCGGCCTCGCAGCGCCCGAATGTGAGCGTGCGTCCGCCGCGCGCACGGACATCGAGGTCGAGCTCTCGTCCGAACGGGTCGTCGGCGTTGAGGACGGCCAGCGCCACCGCGCGCTCGCCGTCCACGAACAGCCGCCGCTTGGCCAGCCCATATGCCTCCATCGAGCCGTGCCAGTGCAGATGATCGGCGCTCAGGTTCGTGAAGACGGCGGCCTGCGGCATCAGCTCGACCAGGCCGCATGCCTGATAGCTGGAGACCTCCGCGAGAACCCAGCCTCGATGGCTCTCCGGCACGGCCGAGAGCGGGACGCCTCGGTCGGATTCGACGTTGCCCGCGAGCACCGGCGCGCATCCGTTCGCGTGCATGACGGCCGCGAGCAGCGCGGCCGTCGTCGACTTCCCGTTGGTCCCCGTGACCGCGACCATCGGCTGCGTCATCAGGCGCCAACCCAGCTCGAGCTCGTCGATGATCGGCAGGCCGCGTCGGCGCGCCGACTCCAGCAGCGGATGCGTGAACGGGATCCCGGGGCTCTTGACGACGGTACGGATGCCGTCGAGGGCCCTGGATCGCTCGCTTGTGTCAAGGAGCCCGCCCCCGGCGCGCATCGTCCGGCGCCGGCCGGGGGCGCGCGCGTCGTCCCATCCCCGGACCGAGTCCATGCCGAACCGCGTGCCGAGGGCATCTGCAGCCGCACGCCCGGCACGCCCGAGCCCGAGGACCAGGTAGGGACCGGCGGGCACGGCGGCGCGCGCGCTCACCACGTTCGGACCTGGGCTCTCCGTGGTGGAGAATGGCCGCTGAGGTGCCTGAGAACTCATCACCCGCGCAGCTCGTGTCGTTCCCCTCCGGCGAGCTGCGGCTGCGCGGCTACCTGCACCTCCCGGTGGGCACAGGGGCTCCTGCCGGGGCGATGATCTGGAACCACGGCAGCGAGCAAGCGCAGGTTCTGCGCACGACGCTTGCGCGCTTCTACACGGCCAGGGGCCTGGTGTTCTTCGTGCCCCACCGGCGGGGGCATGGAGAGTCCCCGGGGCAGAATCCGCTCGTGCAGATGCGCGCCAAGCTGCGTGAGGGCCTTCAGGTCCGCCGCGCTCGAGCGGAGGCGAACGAAGCGGACGCGGGACCCGCGCGCGATGAGCTGATGCGGCAGGTCATCGACATTCACGAGGGCTGCCTGGAGGACACCATCGCCGCGGTGCGCTGGCTCGAGCGCCAGCCATTCGTCGATCCGCTGCGCCTGTTTATGTCGGGCAGCTCTCACGGCGGAATCCAGACGCTGCTCGCCGCCGAGGCCGACGTCGGGATGCGAGCGTACGTGGCATTCGCCCCCGGCGCGGTCGGCTGGCACGGCAACCCGGAGCTGCACGAGCGGCTGCTGCGAGCCGTCAGGGCGGCGCGCGCGCCGGTCCTGATCGTGCAGGCGCAGAACGACTTCGATCTCGGCCCGAGCCGGGTGCTGGGCGAGGCATTGCGGCGCAAGGGCGGTTCCAACATGAGTCGACTTTACCCCCCGTACGGAAGCAGCCGCGACGATGGCCATGGCGCGTTCGCCTGCGAGGGCACGGACATCTGGGGAGAGGGGGTGGACGCGTTCCTCGAGGCGGCGCTCTCCCCGATCCACGATCCCGGCCGTTGCTAGTGGTGCGGCTGCGCCCGGACCTCAAGCATGCGGTCGTTCGAGGTCCAGCCGAACGCCTGATCGGGGACGGGCCCCTTACCTATCTTTCTGGAGGCCGCTGTTCACAGGTGTGACCGGAGGGCGTGTGGTGAGCTGGCCCAGCTCTGGCTAGTTCACCCGCCGGCACACAACCTCGGCCCAGACGAACCATCCGGGGCTTCGCCACCAGGACCCGACGCGGTGTCGATCACCCGCGCCGGGGAGCGTCCCCTGCCGGTTCGTAGCTCTCGAACATTCGTCGATCGGTGTGCTCGCCACGGGGACCGTCGGTTAGAAGAGTGAGGGGCAGGAGTTGCTTCAGCCCGCCCTATTTCCCCCTCACAGACCAACAAGTGACTACAAGAGGCGCGCATGCTTACACCGGCCGGGCCCACACAAAGAGCGATGCCCGTTTGGGGCGTCGGACGAATCGATCTCGGGCTCCTGGCCCGGCATCGCCTCCGAGGCGTGCGCAGTCGACGGCGGGGACTGCTGCTGGCGGTGTTGAGCGTGGCGTCCGCGGCGACGAGCGCGACGCCCGCGTCGGCCTCGTCCTACGGCGAGGTGGGCTGGGGCGAAAACAACCATGGAGCTGGGGAACGAAACCAGATTCACCCGCGACGTGCCGGTGGCGGTGAGTGGACTGAGCGGGGTCGTCGGCGTCTCGGGCGGCGGCTGGAACAACATGGCCCTGCTGAGCAACGGCACCGTGATGGGCTGGGGTGGCAACCAGTTGGGGGAGCTGTGTAACGGCACCCGCACCGCTACCCATGTCCCGGTGGCGAGCAGTGTGAGCGAAGCAACAGCGATCTCGGACGGTTCCTACCACAGCCTGATCCTGAAGAGCAACGGCACCGTCCTCGCCTGCGGCGAAAACTACTTCGGACAGCTGGGTGACGGCACCATGGGTCAAGGCAGCGGCAGCGACAGCGCCGTGCCTGTGGCGGTCAGCGGTCTGAGCGGCGTCACTGCCATTTCAGCCAGGGGCGACACCAGCCTTGCGCTGCTGAGCAGTGGCACGGTCGTGGCGTGGGGCAAAAACAACTTCGGGCAGCTCGGCGACGGCACGACCACCAACAGCGACACGCCCACTCCCGTTAGCGGCCTGAGCGAAGTCACAGCTGTCTCTTGCGCCGGCAACGCCGGCCTCGCGCTGCTGAGAAACGGCACAGTCATGGCCTGGGGCAACAACCACTATGGACAGCTGGGCAACGGCAGCACGACCAGCAGCGAGGTGCCAGTCCCGGTGAGCGGGCTCCACGGGGTAACGGCCATCTCGGGCGACGCTGAGTTCAGCCTGGCCTTGCTGAGCAACGGCACGGTCATGGCCTGGGGCACCAACCGCTATGGGCAGCTGGGCAACGGCAGCACGACCGACAGCGACGTGCCGGTGCCTGTGAGCGGACTCCATGGCGTAACGGCCATCTCGACCGGCTCTGGCTTCAGCCTCGCCCTGTTGAGCAGCGGCAGGGTGATGGCCTGGGGCAGGAACATGGTCGGGCAGCTGGGCGACGGCAGCATCTCCAACAGCGACGTGCCGGTGCCGGTGAGCGGACTGAGCGAAGCAGTCGGCATCGCAGCGACCGATGGCAACGACAGCTTCGCCTATGGCCCACCGATGCCACCCCTACCGGCTCCGATCCTTACGGATATGGACTCCCAAGATGGTCCCGCGTCGGGTGGCACGAACGTGACCATCACCGGGACCAATCTCACCGAAGCGAAGACGGTCAAGTTCGGCTCGACCAGCGCCAGCTTCAAGGTGACCTCGCCGTCCGCGATCGAAGCGGTCGAGCCGGCCGGGACGCCAGGGAGTGTGAACGTGAGCGTGACCACGCCAATCGCCACCACCGTCAACTCAGCGGCCGACCGCTACACCTTCAGGCCAACCGTCACGAAGCTGACACCCAACACCGGCTCAACGGCCGGAGGCACGAGGGTGACCGTCACCGGCAGCGGCTTTGCCCTGGGCAATAGCGCTACGAGCTTCGAATTCGGATCAACGCTGGCCACCGGCGTCGATTGCACCTCGGCGACGACATGTATCGTCGTGGCTCCGGCAGGCGCGGCTGGCAAGGCGGCGGTGGTAGCGAGGGTGAACGCGATCGGCTCGGCGAAAACTCCTGCCAGCAGGTTCACGTACAAGTGACCGGCGATCGACGAATACGCCGCCGGTCAACTCTCCGCCCAGCCCACTGGGCGTGATCGACGGCTGCTCGGGCGACCTCGGCCACCGCCGCGGGGGTGATCGAACTCCACCTTGCTCTGGACCCGCTCGAACGCCCCCGCCTCCGCGAGCGCGATCCGCACACCGGACCACAGCGGGGGGCCGGCGGCCGCGAGCAGCCACGCCTGCTCGTGGGTCGGGAGCACAACGTCGATCGCGCGCTGGACGATCACGCGTGCAAGCCTCTCGAGGTAGGGGATTGGTTCGCGGCCGCCATGCGGACAGCGATGGACCGCTCGCACCCAGCGGCTGAACCGCGTCAGGCACAGAGCGTCGGGGTCGAGCACCTCGAGGTGGTAACCGCGCGCGCCAAGGCACGTCACGACCTCACGCGAGGTGAGGCTCGAACCCTCCGTCAGCAGGACGCGCACGCCGGCCATCGCTTCAGGATCTCAAGGCGTAGGAGCTGTGGCCCTCGGGGTGCGCATGGCCAACGACGCAGCGAGCGGACGCGCCACAGGAACTCGCGCAGCTATCAGGGCGCCCAGTCGCGCCCGCGGTCCGCTCGGCGGGAGAACATTGAGGGCTCGCAGCCCGTCCCAGAGCTGCGTTTCGAAGTTCCCGCACATTGCGGGAGAAGCCGCCGCCACGCCCGATAACCTGGCGTAAATTGGGCATGAGGTGGGACGAACGACATAGCCGCAAACGGGAGGATGAATGCCAATGGTCAGAATCATCGTGATGACCGAGAAGAACGACCGACCCGACCCGCCGGTGCTCCTCGACGAGCACGTCTGCCCGGAGCATCTCAGCAACGAGCACTCGGCAGCCCAGCTCATCGAGCGCCTTCGCTGGGCGGTCACCGACGCCGCCGAGGCGGAGCGCGTGGGCTCCGACCATCTGACGCAGAGGTTCTACCCGCGCGACGCGTCGGCCCGACCCTTTGAATGAAGCTGCAGCGCCACGGTCCCGCTAGCCGGACCCTGGCTTGAGCGTGCTCAGGAAACCTGTGCTCGCAGGTAGCGCGCGAGACCATCGAAGCTCTGCGCCGGGGGCATCGCCTGCTCATAGGCGGACGCCGCGTCGGGGGCGCTGGAAGCGGCCACGCTCGCGCGGATCTCGGCGGCGAACCTCGCCGCGTCGAGCTCGCGGGCCATGGTCTCCACCCGGTCGAGGTGCTCGCGCAGCGCGGCCAGGTGGTTCTCGACGTCGTCATAGCTCCCAAAGTGGGTGGCGGCGAGGCTGCGCGGGCGCCAGGCCTCGATCAGATCCAGCGAGGAACGCCACGCGGATAGATCGACGTCGGGCGGTGGCGTGGGAGCCAGCACGCACCCGCCGCCGATGCGTACCCCGGTGACATCGCCGGTGTACGCGCATCCGCTCGGCTCGTGCAGGTAGGAGACGTGATGGGAGGCGTGACCGGGCGTGTAGGCCACCCGGAACGGTCCGAGGGTCTCGCCACCGCCGAGCACCCTGAGTCGCTCGCCAGGCACCGGCAGCACCTCGCCCCAGAGATGCTCCATCTCATCCCCGTACAGGCGCGCCGCGCTCGCGATCAGCTTGACGGGGTCGATCAGATGTGGAGCGCCACGCTCGTGCACCCATACCTCGGTATCGGGGAAACGCTGCAGTATCGAGCCGGCGGCCCCGGCGTGGTCGAGATGGATGTGGGTCAGAGCCAGCGCGCGCGGCGGGCGCTGTTCGAGCGTGGGGAGCAGCTCTCCCAGGCAGCTGCTCGGCCCAGGGTCGATTATCACCTCGCCGACGCGCCAGGCGCCGATGACCTTCGGGCGCCCCAGGTGCAGGAGGTCGATGAGCTCGGTCTCGGCTGTCACGGGGTCGGACGTGAACGTCGGGCGGCGGGCTGCGATCCTACAACGGCGCCGCGAGCGACTCCTCACCGATCGTGAAGGGGCGCAGCGGGCTCCATCAGCCCCAACAACGCCCGGAGCCCGGTCGATGCCGGGCTCCGTACCTCCGTGTATGCTCGGCTTCGTGCCATTGGGCGGCAGCGGTCGAAGAGGAGCACGCGCTGCCAGCGGGAAGCTAGAGGCGCCTCACCTTGACATTGTTACCAGTGCGGTTTGGACGCGTGGCGCGAGCCGCCCGCCGGCTAGACTCGCGATCGGCTCTTCGCTAGCCCCCTGGCGAGGTCCCCGGGCGCCGTCGCGTGGAGGCCATGGAGCGGCTCCGCGACGTCCTGGCTTGACAGCCAGTTTCGTGCTAGTCTCCCGGATCCGTAGGGTGGAGTCGAGCGCCCGGGTTGTCTGTACGGGCGGCTAAGGAGGCGGCAATGTTGGGGATCTGGGGCCGTGGGATGCACGCGCTTTCGACGCGTGGAGGACGGAGGCTATGGCGGTTTGCCATCGGAGGGCTGGCCGGCTGCCTGCTCGTCGCGCTCAGCGCGGCACCGGCGAGTGCGATCGAAGACTTTTCGGGCGGCGCATACCAGATCCTCGCGCCCGGCCAGGAAGGCGGGATCCCGCAAGGCCCGTTCTCGACCGATCAGGGAGAACTCTATAACAAACTCACCCCACGGCAGGGGAAAGTCAACCAGGTCGCCCTCGAAAACGACTACGTATCAGAGAAGTTCTTTGTTTTCAATGATGCGGGAGACACCGAG
>Ga0116217_10003660_pt1 | contig 13889 bp, 7 predicted proteins | sample Sb_taG_6_FD_89697 | JGI IMG/M metagenome (GOLD analysis project Ga0116217, IMG submission 89697) | Peat soil microbial communities from Weissenstadt, Germany - Sb_50d_4_PS metaG | ecosystem: Environmental > Terrestrial > Soil > Wetlands > Peat | place: Germany: Weissenstadt | collected 2010-09-21 | reverse complement strand
GCTGGACGCTGGCCGCGACGGCTAGTGCGTCGGCCGTGGTCACGAGTCCGGCGGGAATGCTGCGGTCCGGGCGCATGGCGGCCGCGGCGCTGGCCATGAGGTCGTCGTCGGCGGCGCCCGCCAGGTCATCAAACCGGTTCAGCCACAGCTGGCGGACCTGCCAGGGTAGGGCCAGGAGGTCGTCGGCTGCCTCCGACAGGTGGCCGAAAAGGTCGAGGATCCCATGGATATGATCGTCGTCCAGATGGGTGACAATCGCCATCTCGATCGGCATGGAACCCACGAAGCCGCGTGCTTCCTTTATCGCATTCAGTCTCGGCTTCAGCGCTGCCCCGTAGACGCCGGAAGGGCCGCCGTCGCAGACCACCAGTCGCGGGTCGCCTGGCGCCCCATAGTGCAGTAGGAGCGCGTCGCCATGCCGGGCATTTAGGGCCTCCACCGTCATGATCATTCTGGGCCTCCTTCAGACGGACTGGATGGCCCGCAAGACGTCGACCATTCCGCTGCCTTGGAAATATCGTTCGCGTCCTAGGTCTGTGCTGGTGGAGCACAGGATTTCCTTGATGCGGTCGGGCTGGCCGAGCAGTTCGCGGTGACGAGCCAGGATCAGAATCGCGCATCCGCTGACATGAGGAGCGGCCATGCTGGTGCCGTCGAGTGTCCGCGCGTTTTCGCCAGGGGTTGCGGACCAGATCTTCTCGCCAGGGGCGACCAGGTCGGGTTTTCTGCGTCCGTCGCCGGTCGGGCCCCGGCTGGAGAAGTAGCTGACCCCATACGTGTGGGGCCGGTACCGATGTGTCGAACCTACCGTGATCACTCCTTCAGCGTTACCGGGATCTGTGATACTGATGTTCCGATATCCCTCGGAGAGCCCAGCGGAAGTCATGTACTGGATGTATCCCTCGTTGCCTGCTGCGGCTACGACCACCACTCCGGAGCCCACCATCCGCTCGCATTCCTCGCACACCGGTGTTCGTCCGCACGCGTAGTTGGCAATGTCGTGCGGGATGGACAGGCTGAGGTTTACGCCGTGTATGACCGGAGTGTCCTGGTTGTCATTGAGGTGACGGATGAACTGAAGTGCAGCGATGATGGAGAACTCGTCTCCTACCCCTTGGTCGTTGAGTACACGGATGTCATAGAGCTGGACGTCGGGACAGACCCCGACCAGGTCGTGGTCGATGGCGCCGGCGCTTTCGCTTGCTGTCCAGTCCGCGGCCAGGATGCCAGCCACATGGGTGCCGTGATCGTGCTTTGGAGACTTGTAAGCACCCTCCTCGTGGGGGATTTGCAGAAGCGGGCCGAAGACATCCCAGTCGATTCGCCGTCCGTTGCGCAGGTGCCGAGCGAGGTCTTGGGGTGTCTCCCCTGTGTCACGCAGCCGTTCGGCCAATTCCTGTGCTGGACCGGCCGCCTCAATATGATCCGGGTCAAGAAGCTGCCGGATGCGGGTGAAATCGTAGGTGGCGACCACCCGGCTGTTGTTTCTCGGTTTCCCGTGCTCATCCCGGAATGGTTCTCGGAATTGCTTCCCGTCCATGTCGCGACGGCGGAATGCGGGATGGGATGCGTCGATGCCGCTGTCCACGACCGCCCACTGCAGTTCGGCGCAGCTCAGCTTGAACACCCAGCGGGCGGCGTCACCCTTGATCGCCGGTACCGAACGCCAGACAGCGGGCGTAGTTTGCCGGTTCCGGCTAACGGAGAATATCGACGATGTCACGGGCCCCAGCGGCGGCGCGTCGTTCAGCAGGTCCGCAACTACCTCCACCAGAAGGCTGGCGGCCGCGTCGTCGAGGGGAGCGTCAGCAACGTCGTCGGCCCGCTGGTCGTCGGCCTGGCTCCGGCGCCTCGCTTGTTCAATGGTCCCGACAATCCGGGTCATCCACACCAACTCGGCCGGATGATCCAAGCGGGCTCCGGATTCCATGCTCAGGAGGTCCCGGGCCAGGCTCGCGCGTTGCGCCGAGTCCGTAGCCGGCAACCCGAGCCATTGTTCAGCCAGGCTGGTCGTTTCCGCGCTCCGGTAGGTGCTCTCCCACACGGATAGCGGAAGGATCACGCGGACCAGCTCGTCGAACCAGAACCAGCCCGCCACGGTGGATTGGCTGTAGACCAGCTGAGTTGCCGACGGTTCGCCATTATGCCGCGCGATCCATGATGGACCGGCACGCTCCTGGCTAAGACGGTCCTGTATCGCAGTGGCCACCTGTCCGGGGCTGGCCGCGCGGTGCGGCGTCAAGAGCAGATCCACCCGGGACTGCGGGTTCCTTCCGTATTCGAACCAGACGTCAGGAAGGATCGGGCAGTCTTGGGTGTAGCGGCGCATCGGAGCTCTGCTGAAGATAAGATCTTCCAGCACGCGGCGTTCGATAACCGCCTCCTGCCGGCCTTGTCGGTACGGTTGTGCTGGCATGGTTTCCCTCCTCGGCTTCGGCGGCCAGGCCAGGCCATGAGCCCTGCCAGAGCGGCAGGGAGCGCGGAAGGGCCGGGTTGCGGTAAGCCGGCAGGCCCTTCTCCGTCGGTTATCCCTCCAGATTGCCTGGCCGAGCCGCAGCAGAAGACGCTGACACGTCTAAATGCATTACTACATGCATGAAATCTGCGTCGTTCGGCGATCATACGAGCTGCCGCCAGTCGGGCAGCTTGGCCGGGAGCAGTTGCCGGTGGTAGGTGGCCAGGCTGGCCCCGGTCAGCCACCAGCCCCGGTAGACAAGCTGACGGCACTGATCGAGCGGGAACTTCGCAAAGGAGGTCTTCAGCCTGGCCAGGCTCGGGCGAAGATCAGCATGCTCCTCTGCCACCCAATCCGGGGAGACCGCGGCCATTGTGGTGGCCAAACCGAACAGAACCCCCTGCCGGGATCCCTCCGGAGCAGGCTGGCCGGCAGCCCTGGCCCGCTCCCACGCCTGGAACCCCTCCACCATATGGCGCGTTCGCAGCGCCGTTGACTGGCGGTAGAGCAGTGCCTCGCTGCGCATGAGATCCCGGATGACAGGGACCCGCCCGATCGACCCAGTCCGGAATACACCGCCGGCGTTCAACGCCACGATGCATGCCCGCTCAGGCCGCAGGCCTTCGATTGCTTCCAGGCCGGTATTCTCGTAGACTCCCCCGTCCACGATTCTCGGCTTGCGGCCGTCCAGGCAGGGGAAGTCTCCCTTAGGAATAAAGGCTGGGAAAAACCCGGGCACGGCCGCCGACGCCGCGACCGCTTCAGCCAGGCGGAAGGTCCTCTTCCCGGTGGAGACATTGCCGATGACGTAATCTCCGGCAACGTCACGCTCGAATCCAAACCGGACTCCAGTGGTGAGGTTGGCTCCGTTGAATATGAAACGGCACACGGGACTCAGCTCAGCGAGTTTCCTCTTATCAAAGAACCAGTCGTCCAGAGCGCGAGCCAGGACCGTGGTCCGGGTCCCCGGGCCAACGGTCCTCCACGCGTTCCGGAAGAGCTTCAAGGTAAGAGAACCCCTACTTACGTGATCAACGATCGGGCGCTCGACGAGATCTACGAAGGCTCCCGTATCGAAGCCACGTTCTTCCAAAGCAGGGTAAGCCGCAGCGAACACCCCGTTTGCAATGGAGCCCCCAGAAACCGAGGAGACCCACCGGACCCTGGACAGCAAATCGATATCAGCGAGGAAGCGCAGCACGCCCACGGCCGCTAGCGTGGCGCGGAAACCCCCGCCCGACAGTGCTACGGCGAAGGCCGGCAGGCTATCGGGGTCGGGCGGATCAGCGTGCCGTGGATAGGGCCTGTGGCATGGGGCAATCAAGTCTCCGGCCGTCGTTCCGAACGCCTCCGACGGGAGGCCACGGAAAGCGCCTTTGGGCCTACCGACCACCTAGCCACCCGATCCACTCTGCGGAGCAAACGCCCTATTACCCTGCACCGTAGTATGTCGTAGCTCAAACGGTGACGGCAAGCTCCTCCTCTGTAATAACGGGCCGGGCCGAACCTCAGGAGGCCCGGCCCGGCCCGGCCCATCGTCGGCTGATTGCCCGGCGGAAACGGCCATATCAGCAAATTTCGTTATTTACCCGAACGTTTCTCGCCCCTGCGCTTTACGCCGGAGTTGCGCGTGCCCAGCGCATCAGGAGGTGACTGTTCTCCGGCGAGCCGGCGGCAATCCCGGGCGCCCGGCGTGACCTTGGCGAGCTCAGGGGCTGGCCGGCTGCTTGTGTACCGACGCCTGGTAGATCTGCTCGATCGACGACTCGAGCTGGGCGTTGAACTGCTCGTCGGTCTGGTTTTCCGCCAGCCCTTCGAGAAGCGCGCGTGAGAAGCTGGCGATGAGGGTGGGATCGCGTGCGAGCCGGGCGCAGGCCTCGTCACGGCTGTAGCCTCCCGACAAGGCGACGACCCGCAGGACGCGTGGGTCAGACGCCAGATCGCCGTACAGGCCAGGCCGGGTCGGGATGGTGATCTTCAGCACCACCGTCGCGCCCTCAGGCAGCGCCTCGACGTGCTTGGTGATTGCGTCGTGCAGCAGCGTCTCAGCCTGCTCCTTCTGCGGGCTGGAGATGCTGACTTCGGGCTCGATGATCGGCACCAGGCCGGCGGCCAGGATCCGGCTCGCGCAGTCGAACTGCTGGTCCACGATCGCCGCGATCCCGGCCTCGTCGGCGTCGTTGATCACCGACCGCATCTTGGTACCGAAGATCTGGTGCCGCCGCGCGCGCTCGAGCAGGTCATCGAGGGCGTCGATAGGCTTCATGAGCTGGACGCCGTCTTGCTCGGGGGCAAGCCCCTTGTCGACCTTCAGGAACGGCACCACGTTTTTCTCGTCCCACAGATACCGCGCCGTGGGGACGCCGTCGACGTCTCGTTCCATGGTCTGCTCGAACAAGATCGCCGCGAGAACGCGCGAGCCGCCAAACGCCGGGCTGGTCAGCACGCGGGTCCGCATGGCGTGGACCAGGTCGAACATCTCGGCGTCGGAGCTGTAGCGGTCCCGCCCGATGCCGTACTCGGCCAGCGCCTTGGGCGTGCTGCCGCCGCTCTGGTCAAGGGCCGCGAAGAAGCCGCGGCCCGTCCTGACCTTCTCGGATTGGGTAGTGTTCACCCTTCCTTATTCTGGCACCAGCCGTACCGGTCTGGTCCCGGGGGATGCCGGGGCGATGAGCGGGGCGGTCACTGCCCTCCCCGGGGCCGGGAGACAGCAAGCCCAACCGGTCACGGCAGTGAGGTCGCGAGGATGATCCCTGAACGCGGCTGACTGGTCGAGCGGGATCGGTGGCTAGTCATGGTCGGGGTCGTATGCCAGCCACACGATGCCGAGGGGCGGCACGGTGAGCGTGGCGGAGTAGTCAAGGTCGTTCCAGCCGGGGGCCTCGGCGGTGACGGTGCCGGTGTGGGTGTTGCTGCCGCCGAAGTCGGCGTGGTCGGAGTTGAGGATCTCCGTCCAGCGTCCGGGCTGGGGCAGCCCGATGCGGTAATCAGGCCGGGGCACCGGGGTGAGGTTGGCCACGCAGGCGACGGGCCGCCCGGCTGAGGCGGGGAACCGCAGAAACGACAGCACGCTGTTATCGGAATCGTCGGGGTCGATCCAGCGGAAGCCGCCCCAGTCGAAGTCCTGCTCCCACAAGGCGGGTTCGGCGCGGTAGATCGTGTTGAGCGCCCGGACCAGTGCCTGCACGCCGGCGTGCTCAGGGTAGTCGAGCAGGTGCCAGTCCACGCTGGTGTCATGATTCCATTCGTCGTTCTGGGCGATCTCGCCGCCCATGAACAGCAGCGGCCGGCCGGGATGGGCCCACATCCAGGCGAGCAGCGCGCGCAGGTTGGTGAACTGCTGCCAGCGGTCGCCCGGCATCTTGCTGAGCAGCGACCCCTTGCCGTGCGCCACCTCGTCGTGGCTGAGGGGAAGGATGAAGTTCTCGGTGAACGCGTACAGCAGCGCGAACGTGAGCTCGTGATGGTGATAGCGCCGGTGCACCGGGTCCTTGCTGAAGTAGACGAGCGTGTCGTTCATCCAGCCCATGTTCCATTTGAACCCGAAGCCGAGCCCGCCCAGGTACGTCGGGCGGGAGACCGCAGGCCAGGACGTGGATTCCTCCGCCACCAGCATGACCGTGGGGTGATGCCGGTAGACCACCGCGTTGAATTCCTTGATGAGGTCGATGGCCTCCAGGTTTTCCCGGCCGCCGAACCGGTTGGTGACCCACTCACCTTCCCGGCGCGAGTAGTCCAGGTACAGCATCGAAGCGACCGCGTCGACGCGCAGGCCGTCGAGGTGGAACTCCTCGATCCAGTACAGCGCGTTCGCGATCAGGAAGTTACGGACCTCATGGCGCCCGTAGTTGAACACCAGGGTGCCCCAGTCCGGGTGCTCGCCCAGCCGCGGGTCGGCGTGCTCATACAGCGCCGTGCCGTCAAAGCGTGCCAGCGCCCAGTCGTCCTTGGGGAAGTGCCCGACCACCCAGTCGACCAGGACCCCGATGCCGGCCTGGTGCAGCCGGTCCACCAGATAGCGGAAATCATCCGGGGTCCCGAACCGGGCGGTCGGCGCGTAATATCCCGTCACCTGGTATCCCCAGGAGCCGGAGAACGGGTGCTCGGCGACCGGGAGGAACTCTACGTGGGTAAACCCCAGATCAGCCAGGTACCCGGGCAGGACCTCGGCCGCTTCACGGTAGGTCAGCGGACGCCACCTGCCGTCGGCGTCCTGGGTGAACCGCCACGAGCCCAGGTGGCATTCGTACATCGTTATCGGAGCATGCAGCATGTCGGTGGCCGCCCGGGCCGCGAGCCACTGCCCGTCCTGCCACTCATACCGGCTCTGGGTGACAATGCTGGCCGTGGCCGGGGGTACCTCGGTGGCAAAGGCGAACGGGTCCGCGCGCAGGCTCACCTGCCCGTGCTCGCTGACCACCTCGAACTTGTAGCGCGCTCCGGGACCGACCCCGGGCAAGAAGATCTCCCAGACCCCCGAGCTGCCCAGCACCCGCATCGGGTGCAGACGGCCGTCCCAGCCGTTGAAGTCACCCACGACCCGGACCGACCGGGCGGCGGGCGCCCACACCGCGAACGACGTGCCGGACGTGCCCTGATGCACGCGCACCTGCGCCCCTAGATGCTGCCACAGCCCCTCGTGCCGGCCTTCGGCCAGCAGATGCAGGTCTAGCGGCCCGAGCGTGGGCCAGAACCGGTACGGATCATCGACCGTCACCACGGCCTCACCGGCCTCACCGGCCTGACCTGGGTAGTAGGTCTCCAGGCGGTAGTCGGGGACATCCGGCCCCTCCAGCTCCCCGGCGAACACCCCGGCAGGATGCACGCGGCGCATCTCGGTCCGCTGCCCGTTGGCCAAGATGACCATGCCGACCGCGTCAGGACGCCACGCCCGGATCACCACATGGTCGCGGCCTTCGCCGTCGCGCCCCGGGTGAGCACCCAGCAGGTGGTGCGGATCGTGATGCTGACCAGCAATCAGGCGCTCAAGGTCCGTGTCCTCGGTCATGATGCCGGATTCACCAGGTGAACTCATGCTGATCCCTGTTCCGCACCGCGTTTTCAGGCAAACCTTCACGCACCCAGCCTGTACGTCTCCTGCCTACGGCCGGGAAGCTCGGTACGATCAGCGCCAGGAGCTGCGCAGGCTCACCAGCGCCCGGAACAGTGAGGTGGTGAGTCCGGCCCTGGTAGAGATCGCGACTCGCGTAGCGCGGCTGGTTACCGGGGCGCATAGGCCCGGGTGGCTTGCTCGACGGCACTGAGGTAACCGATCCGTCCGAAGTCTGATTGGCTGGCCGCCGCGGCGAACATCCCGCGGATTTCATCGGTGGAGCTGAATCCCTTGCGTTCCATCCAGGCGCTCAGCCCGTTGAGCAGCTCGGTCACGTGCGCCGGGCCGTGCCGTAGCAGCGATGATGTCGTCATCACGACGTCCGCGCCGGCCAGCAGGTAGGCGGCGATGTCATCGGCGGTTTCCACGCCGGTGCTGGCGGCGAGCGAGGCGTGTACATGGCCCCGGAGCCGCGCGATCCAGGACCGGGCGAGCGTGGCCTCGGCCGGGCTGGAAAGCTTGAACCCGGCGCTGACGCTGAGCGTCTGGGGGTTGATATCGGTCTGCATGAAGCGGTTGAACAGTATCAGGCCGTCTGCGCCTGCCCGGTCAAGGCGGATCGCCATCTCGCCGAGGGAGCTGAAGTAGGGGTTCAGCTTGACCGCGACCGGGATGCTGACCACGGCCTTGACCGTGGTGAGGATGTCAACGTACCGCTGCTCGGCGTCGCGCCCGGGGATGACCGGGTTACTGGGCAGGTAGTAGATGTTCAGCTCGACCGCGGCCGCGCCCGCGTCCTGCATGGCACGGGCGTAGTCGGTCCACCCGCCGGGGGTGCTGCCGTTGAGGCTGGCGATCACCGGGACGCCCGATCCGGCAGCCCGTTCGATCAGGCTGAGGTACTGGCGGGGCCAGACGCTGGCGTCGGGGTCGATCAGGTAGCTCGTTGCCTCGCCGAAGCTGTCGATGCCGACCTCGGCCAGGCGTTCGTCCCGGTCAGCTTCGGCCCGGATCTGCTCCTCGAACAGCGACGGCAGCACAACGGCGCCCACGCCCGCCGCGGCCAGGCGCTTGATCCGGTCGACGCTCTGGGTCATCGGGCCGGCCGAGGCCACCAGCGGGTTACGCAGATCCAGGCCCAGGTAACTGGTGTCAAGCTTCATCGTCTGGTCCCATCGTCCTCGGCTCGTCCTCGGTGGTGGCTGCCCGGACGCTGCTGTCGATGCCGCCGGGGAACCGGTCCGGGCTGTGGGCCGCCATCTCCTCGTACGTGGCCCATCGCTGGTCGACCTGCTGCCGGGCCAGGCCGGCTAGGCGTTCGGCTGCTTCGGGGTTGGTGCGTTCGAGGATGCGGTAGCGCAGTTCCCGCCCGGTGTAGGCGGCCAGCGGGATCCTGGGCCGGTGTGAGTCGAGCAGGAACGGGTTGCGGCCGGCTTCGCGCAGGACCGGGTCGTAGCGGATCAGCGGCCAGTAGCCGCTGGCCACGGCGCGGTACTGCTGGTCCATTCCGTTGCGCAGCGGGATCCCGTCTTTCTCGATGCCTTGCGCGATGCAGTGGCTGTAGGCGAGTACGAGCGAGGTTCCGGGGTAGGCTTCGGCCTCGCGGAGCGCCCGCAGTGTCTGCTGCGGGTCGGCGCCCATGGCGACCCGGGCCACGTAGACGTTGCCGTAGGCGATCGCCTGCAGGGCGACGTCCTTCTTCGGGACGCTCTTGCCGGCCGCGGCGAACTTGGCCACCGCGCCGATCGGTGTCGACTTGGAGGCCTGCCCGCCGGTGTTGGAGTACACCTCGGTGTCCATCACCAGCACGTTGACGTCGCGGCCGGTGGACAGCACGTGATCCAGGCCGCCGGAGCCGATGTCGTAGGCCCAGCCGTCGCCGCCGACGATCCATACGCTGCGCCGGACCAGGTTGTCCACCACGCTGTTCAGGTCGGCCACGGCCGGATCCGTGCCGTCCAGCTGGGCCAGGCGGCCCTTGAGCTCGGTGACCCGGTCCCGCTGGGCGGCGTACTCGGTTTCGCGCCGCTGCGGGGCGGCCAGGATCGCCTCGGCCAGTTCCGGCCCGCCGGGACCGAGGGTGTCCTTGAGCTCGGCCAGCCGACGGCGGGCCAGGGCCAGGTGCTGGTCGGCGGCGAGCCGGAAGCCGAGGCCGAACTCGGCGTTGTCCTCGAACAGGGAGTTGGCCCAGGCCGGGCCGCGGCCCGCCTGGTCGGTGGTCCAGGGGGTGGTCGGCAGGTTGCCGCCGTAGATGGACGAGCAGCCGGTCGCGTTGGCGATCATCAGCCGGTCGCCGAACAGCTGGGACACCAGCTTGAGGTAGGGTGTCTCGCCGCAGCCGGCGCACGCGCCGGAGAACTCGAACAGCGGCTGCAGGAACTGGGTGCCGCGAACGGTGCCGAAGTCGACCCGGGACCGGTCGTTGACCGGGATCGTCTCGAAGAATGCGATGTCGCGCCGGGCGCTGTCCACCAGGGGCTCGCGGGCGGCCAGGTTGATCGCCTTGTGACTGGGATCGCCGGGCGCGGACGCCGGGCAGGCCTCGACGCACAGCCCGCACCCGGTGCAGTCCTCGGCGTAAACCTGCAGGGTGTACCGGGCGTCCGGCAGCCCGCGCGCGTCCAGCGGCATGACCGGGAACCCCTCTGGCGCCCCGGCCAGCACGCCGGTGTCGTAGAACTTGGAGCGGATCACGCTGTGCGGGCAGACGAAGCTGCAGTTGCCACACTGGATGCACAGGTCCGGGTCCCACGCGGCCACCTCGTCGGAGATGTTCCGCTTCTCATAGGCCGCCGTTCCCAGGGGGTAGGTGCCGTCCACGGGCAGCGCGCTGACCGGCAGGTCATCACCGAGGCCGTCCATCATCTGCGCGGTGACGGCGCGGACGAACTCCGGCGCGTGCGCCGGGACGACCGGCCGCACGGTGCGGGTGACGGTCACCCGCCCGGGGTGCTCGACCTGGTGCAGGGCCGCCAGGGAGGCGTCCACAGCGGCCTCGTTGGCGGCGACGACCTCGGGGCCGCGCCGGCTGTAGGTCTTGGTGATCGCAGCCTTGATCGCCGTGATCGCCTCCTCCCGCGGCATGACCCCGGAGATCGCGAAAAAGCAGGTCTGCAGGACGGTGTTCGCCCGTTTGCCGAGCCCGGCGTCGCGGGCGACCTTGCTGGCGTCGATGGCGTACAGGGTGAGCTGTTTGGCCAGGATCTGCTCCTGCGCCTCCCGCGGCAGCGAGTCCCACACCTCATCGGCCGGATATGGGGTATTGAGCAGTACGGTCGCCCCGGGCGCGGCGCGTCCCAGGACCTCGTGCCGCGCGATCATCCGCGCCTGGTGGCAGCCGACGAAACTGGCCTGGCTGATGAGGTAGGGCGCCTTGATCGGGGCCGGCCCGAACCGCAGGTGCGAGACCGTCTCCGACCCGGACTTCTTGGAGTCATAGACGAAATAGGCCTGGGCGTTCCGCCCCGGATCGGCGCCGATGATCTTGACACTGTTCTTGTTCGCGCCGACGGTCCCGTCCGCGCCCAGCCCGAAGAACAGCGCCCGCACCGTCCCGGCCGGCTCGATGTCCAGCCCCGGGTCATACGGCAGGCTGGTGCCGGACACGTCGTCGGTGATGCCGATCGTGAACCGCGGCCGGGGACGGTCGGCGGCCAGTTCGGCGAAGATCCCGGCCACCATGGCCGGCGTGAACTCCTTCGACGACAGCCCGTACCGGCCGCCGGTCACCAGCGGCATGACCGAGCGGTCGCCGACAGTGTGCGCCTCGGCCAGCGCCGCGAGCACGTCGAGGAACAGCGGCTCGCCGAGCGAGCCGGGCTCCTTGGTCCGGTCCAGCACGGCCACCCGCCGCGCGCTCGCGGGGATCGCGGCCAGCAGAGCTTCTGCCGCGAAGGGCCGGTACAGCCGGAGCTGTACGACCCCGACCTTCTCCCCGCGCGCGGCCAGGAAGGCGGCGGTCTCAGCCGCGGTCTGCCCGCCCGAGCCCATGACCACGATCACCCGCTCCGCCGCCGGGTCACCGCTGTATTCGGCCAGATGGTACCGGCGGCCGGTCACCGCGGCGAAGGCGTCCATCGCGCCGGTGACCGCGCCGGGAACCCGCTCGTAGAACGGGTTGACGGTCTCCCGGGCCTGGAAGTACACATCCGGGTTCTGCGCGGTCCCGCGGATGACCGGGTGATCCGGGGTCAGCGCCCGGCCGCGGTGGGCCCGGATCAGCTCCTCCGATACCAGGGCCCGCAGCTCATCATCGGACAGCAGCTCGACGGTGTTCACCTCGTGCGAGGTACGGAACCCGTCGAAGAAGTGCACGAACGGGATCCGCGTGGCCAGCGTGGCGGCCTGGGCGACCACCGCCAGGTCATGCGCCTCCTGCACACTGGCCGAGGCCAGCATGGCGAACCCGGTCTGGCGGACCGCCATCACATCGGAATGATCGCCGAAGATAGACAGGCCCTGCGCGGCCAGGGAGCGCGCGGCCACCTGGAACACCGCCGGGGTCAGCTCCCCGGCGATCTTGTACATGTTCGGGATCATCAGCAGCAGGCCCTGCGAGGCGGTGAACGTGGTGGTCAGCGCCCCGCTCTGCAGCGCGCCGTGCAGCGCGCCCGCGGCGCCGCCCTCGCTTTGCATCTCGACCACGGTCGGCACGCTGCCCCATACGTTCGGCCGCCCCTGGCTGGACCACTCATCAGCCAGCTCGGCCATCGTCGACGACGGCGTAATCGGGTAGATACAGCACACCTCGTTGAGCCGGTAAGCAGCCGAAGCCGCGGCCTCGTTACCGTCGACGATGACGCGCATCACGGCTCCTCTGGGATCATCTCGATGGCATGGACCGGGCACTGCTCGTAACAGATCCCGCAGCCCGTGCACCGGTCATAGTCGAATATGTAGGCGTAGTCCGTCCCGTGTTCATGGCCTGCGGGGCGGCTGGGGCGGATCTTGATGATTGCGTCCTCCGGGCAGGAGCCGAAGCAGCCGTCGCACTCGAAGCAGTTCCCGCACGACAAGCAGCGGCCGGATTCGTACGCCGCCTGGCCTTGAGACAGGCCGCCGACCACCTCGGTGAAATCGGCGGTCCTTTCGCTGGCTTCGATCTCGGGCTGGCTGCGGCGCTCGGCATCGGAGAAATACCACGGGTGCAGCCGCCCGAAGGCCGCCTCGTCGTTCTTGGCCGGCGAGGCGGCCTCGCCGCCCCGGAGGTAGGCATCGATGAACCGCGCGGCCTTCTTCCCGTGCCCCACACCGACCGTGACCGTCCGCTCGGACGGCACCATATCCCCGCCCGCGAACACCCCCGGGCAGCCCGTCATCATCGACGGCGAGACCATGACGGTCCCGTCCTTCTTGAATTCGACGCCCGGGACCGGCCGCAAGAACGCCGTGTCGGCGTCCTGCCCGACCGCCATGATGACGGTATCGGCGGCCAGCGTCTCCAGCCGCCCGGTCGGATGGGGCCAGCCCGTCTCGTCCAGCTCCATGACCTCGACGGTCAGCTCGGGCCCGTCGAACGCGGCGATGGTCCGCAGCCAGTTGATCCGCACGCCCTCCCGCTCGGCGTCCGAAGCCTCGTCCTCATGCGCGGGCATCTGCGCCCGGCTGCGCCGGTACACGATCATCGTGTCCTGAGCCCCCAGCCGGCGGGCCACCCGCGCCGCATCCATCGCGGTGTTCCCGCCGCCGTACACCGCGACCCGGCGGCCGACCAGCGGACGGGCGCCGGCGGCGACGTCCCGCAGGAACGGCACCGCGTCGATGATCTTGCTCGCGTCCCGGGCCGGGATGTCCACATGCTTGGACAGGTGCGCGCCGACCGCGACGAACACCGCGTCGAACCGCCCCTCGGCCTGCTCGGCGGCCAGGTCGGTCACCCGGTGGCCGCAGGTCATCCGCACGCCCAGCGCCTCGATCCTGGCCAGCTCGCCCGCCAGGACGTCACGCGGCATGCGGTAGGCGGGGATGCCGTACCGCATCATCCCGCCCGGTTCGTCGCCGGTGTCACGGATCTCCACCTCATGGCCCCGCCGGGCCAGGTGATAGGCCGCCGACAGGCCACTGGGGCCCGCCCCGATGACCAGGACCCGCTTGCCCGTGTGGGTCGGCGGCGGATCATACTGCCATCCGCGCTCAAGCGCGAGGTCGCCGAGGAACCGCTCGACCGAATGGATGGAGACGGAGCTGTCGAGCTCGGCCCGGTTGCAGACGCTCTCACATGGGTGATAGCAGACCCGGCCATGGATGGCCGGGAATGGGTTGTCGGCGGTCAGCTGCCGCCACGCGCGCTCATGCTCGCCGGCCTGGGTGCTGGCCAGCCAGGACTGGATGTTCTCCCCGGCCGGGCAACCCGCGTTGCACGGCGGGAGCAGGTCCCCGTAG
>Ga0116217_10003658_pt1 | contig 13891 bp, 16 predicted proteins | sample Sb_taG_6_FD_89697 | JGI IMG/M metagenome (GOLD analysis project Ga0116217, IMG submission 89697) | Peat soil microbial communities from Weissenstadt, Germany - Sb_50d_4_PS metaG | ecosystem: Environmental > Terrestrial > Soil > Wetlands > Peat | place: Germany: Weissenstadt | collected 2010-09-21 | reverse complement strand
TGCGGGCGCCTCGTGACGCTCGCCGCACCGTCTCTCGATCTCGCGGAGCCACACCCCGTCAGGCGAGCAGGCTCAGAAGCGCTATGAGGGCGATGAGCCCGAGCGAGACGATACGGAAGAGGCGCTCCGAGACGAGCTTGAAGGCCCGCGCGCCGAGCCACAAGGCGATGCCGTAGACCGGCGCCAGCACGAGCACAAGGGCCAACACCTCGCCCGTGAAGAGGCGGCTCAGCCAATAGCTCGCGATCGTCGACAGCTCGAGCAGCCCGAAGAAGGCGATCACGTTGGCGCGCACGGTCGACATATCGGACGGGCCGCCGAGCCAGAAGAGAATCACGGGCGGACCGCTTATGCCGATGGCGCCGCTCATCGCACCCGCGCAGGCGCCGACGCCGAGGTTGAGCAAGGGCCGGCTCTTGCCGTGGTAGCGCCAGCCGCTCGCCATCACCGCGACGAAGGCGATGATGACGAGCGCGATCGCGCGGCGCAGCAGGTTGCCGTCGACGAGGATGAGGATTTGCGTGCCCAGAGGCACGAACACCGCCGCCGCGATCACGAGCGGCAGCACCTCACGCCAGCGGCAACGCCGGAAGGCGGAAGGCAGGAGGGGGACGGTGAGAACGGAATCGAGCAGCGTGAGCACCGGCACCCCGATCGCCGGGCCGAAGAAGATGTTGAGGATCGGGATGACGATGAGGGCGGAGCCGAAACCGGAGAGACCGCGCACGATGCCCGCGGCCAAGGTGCCGGCGATCACCAAGAGGAACCAGGGTTGGGTCAGCGGAAGGCTGGCGAGCTCGGACATGGGCTGGTCGAGGCGAGGCGGGTTGAACCATCGAGCAGGCATTCATCGGCCTGCTGATCTTCCTCGTCCTCCCATCGCTTCGCAATAGCCGCCAATCTCTGCCGACAGCAGGCTACGGTATGCACACAAATCCGCGGAGCAACGAAAATCAGGCTCTTGCCCTCTGTGCGGGCGCCTCGGACCAGCTCAGGTGCGTCCTTCGAGACGCTCGCTGCGCTCGCTCCTCAGGTTGAGGTCAAGTTTTTCTGCCACAGGCAGTTTGTCCTCATCCTGAGGAGCGAGCCGGGCGAGGGAACGCAGTCGCCCTCAGCGCCAGGGATGGGCGCTCGGCGTCGAGAGCAGGTCGGAGGGCTGCTTGTTCGGCTCGCTTTCCAGGATCTGCGAGAACTGGTAGCCGTCGGGCAGCGGACGGTAGATCGACACCAGATGGCCGCTCTCCGGGTCGACCACGAGGGTGTTGACCTGGAAGGCGCGGTTGTCGTTGCCGCCCTTGTTCATCACCGTCACCAGGAGGGCGGGCTTGCCCGCGACCTCGTCCTCCTTCATGCGCAGCACGACGACGCCATAGGTCTTCTCGACCTCGGCCTTGATTTCGTCCTTGGTCATAGCCGCGGCAGCCGGTGCGGCGAGCGAAGCAAGCGCCGTCGCGGCGGCGAGTGCCGCCGAAGCAAAGAGGCAGGCTTTTCTTCTCATGGCACGCCTTCTTTCGTCTGTCCGATCATTCCGCGGGCTGGGCGTGCCCGCCCTTGGCCCCCTCGGCCGCCTCGCGCTCGACCTCCTCGGCCCACTGGGCGTGATGCTGGCGCGCCCAGTTCTCGTCGACCATGCCGGTGCCCATGGCCTCGAACGCCCCCTCCATGCCGATCGTGCCGATATAAGTGTGCGCGATGAGTGCTGCGATCACGCAGATCGCCACGATGCCGTGCCAAAGCTGGGTGAGCTGCATCTCCTGCACCGGCAAGAGGTCCGTGGGCAGGCCGAGGCCGAGGAGGTTGAGTGCCTTGAAAGTGTAGCTCCAGGGCAGGATCTGGAACGGGAAGAGGAGACAAAGCCCCGAATAGGCGAGCGAGCCGCCGAAGATGATCACGCCCCAGAAGAGCATCTTCTGGCCGGCATTGATCTTCGGCGCCGGCAGATGCACGCCGCGCGAGAACAGGCCGCCGGCCTTGGCGAGCCAGACGAGATCGGACCGGGTCGGAAGGTTCTCGCCCACCCAGAGCACGAACATCAGGATGAGCCCGACGATGAAGCCCCAGCTGGCGTAGTCATGGGCGACCTTGCCCCAATGGGTGAGTGCCGCATAGAAATCCTGACCGCCCGAGAAATTCGCGCCGATGCTGATCACGCCGGGTCCCTTGAGGAAGAGGAGACGCCCGAAGAGCATGTTGAGGCCGGTAAGTGCCAACACGATGAAGGTGCTCGCCGCAAGCCAGTGCGCGAAGCGGTCGAGTGCCGTGAAGCGCTCGATGAGGCGCCCCGAGCGGCCGTGCTCGATCTTGATCGAGCCGTGCCAGAGATAGTAGACGGCGAGCACCACCACGATGGCCACGAGCCCGTAGCCGCTCCAGCGCACCACGGGCCCCGTGTGAAGGCCGCGCCAAACCTGGCCCGTCGCCTGCACCAGCACCGCCTCGCGCTTGTCCGGGATCTCGACATTGCCGACGACCCCCCGGCGCACCTGGCCCCATGTCGCCTTGTAGCGGCCGATGTCGACGTCGCGCGGGCCCTGGCCCATCTCGGCCGGGGTCACGGCGTTCGCGGGCGGCCGCACCGCTTGCGCCGAAGCAGACCGCGCGTGGCCGAGTGCTAGAGCGAAGCCCAAGGCCGCAAGCATGATGACTGCAACCGCTGCCTTGCCGAAGCTGATCGAGCGTTGCCTTGCCTTAGCCCTCATTTCGGCCCTCCGACATCTAGAATTCCTGGTGCTTGGCGCGCTTGTCGAGCTCGCTCAGCACCGCCGGCGAAAGCGACGCGACCGGCGCCCCCTTGTAGGCGCCCGGTCTGGGATCGAGCGGGCTCGCGCCCGCCTGCTCCTTGTGGCAGGCCGCCAGCGCAAGCAGCGCACTGCCGCAGAGTGCGATCAAGACCGATGTTTTGAGCCTTGTTGCCATCGACGCACCTCGCGCCTGCGCACCCGCTGCTGTGCAGGCGATGCCGGATGTCGGGAGCATGCGGGGGAGCGCTCGCGCCCCGACACCCTTTAGCCGCTTGCCGCCGCCCGCCTACGATCCTGCCTTCTGCTGATAGGCAGTGCCCCAGCCCCAGGCGCCGGAGCCGTAGCCGCGCGCCACCACGCGCTCGCGATAGATGTCGGAGACGACATCGCCGTCGCCCGCGAGCAGCGCCTTGGTCGAGCACATCTCGGCTCAGAGCGGCAGTTTGCCCTCGGCGAGCCGGTTGCGGCCGTAACCGCCCTCGCTCACCGGCACGTAAGCGTCGCTCGGGCCGGGGCCGCCGCCGCAGAAGGTGCACTTGTCCATCTTGCCGCGGGTGCCGAAGTTGCCGGCCTGAGGATACTGCGGGGCGCCGAACGGACAGGCATAGAAGCAGTAGCCGCAGCCGATGCACAGATCCTTGGCGTGGAGCACCACGCCTTCCTTGGTCTGATAGAAGCAATCGACCGGGCAGACCGCCATGCAGGGCGCGTCGGAGCAATGCATGCAGGCAACCGAGATCGAGCGCTCGCCGGGCATGCCGTCATTGAGCGTCACGACCCGGCGGCGATTGATGCCCCACGGCACTTCGTGCTCGTTCTTGCAGGCGGTGACGCAGGCGTTGCAGTCGATGCAGCGTTCGGCATCACAGAGGAATTTCATGCGCGCCATGGCTCGTCACCTCCCTCAGGCTTTCTCGATCCGGCAGAGCGTCGTCTTCGACTCTTGCATCTGGGTGACCGAGTCGTAGCCGTACGTCGTCGCCGTGTTTACGGATTCGCCGAGCACGTAAGGGTCGGCTCCCGGCGGATATTTGCTGCGCAGGTCGTTGCCCTCGAAGAAGCCGCCGAAATGGAAGGGCATGAAGGCAACGCCCGGACCCACGCGCTCGGTGACCCAAGCCTTGACCCTCACCTTGCCCCCCTCGGGGCCGTAGACCCAGACCATCTGTCCGTTCTTGACGCCTGCGTTATTGGCGTCGCGCGGATTGACCTCGACGTACATGTCCTGGACGAGCTCGGCGAGCCAGGGATTGGAGCGCGTCTCGTCGCCCCCACCCTCGTACTCCACCAGACGACCCGAGGTGAGCACGATCGGGAAGTCCTTGGAGAAATCCTTGTCCTGGATCGACTTGTAGAGCGTGGGCACGCGCCAGGCGGATTTCACGTCGTTGTAGGTCGGGTAGTCCTTCACCAGGTCGCGGCGCGGCGTGTAGAGCGGCTCGCGGTGGATCGGCACGGGATCCGGGAAGTTCCACACCACGCAGCGCGCCTTGGCGTTGCCGTAAGGCACGATGCCGTGCTTGATGCAGACGCGCTGGATGCCGCCCGAGAGATCGAGCTTCCAGTTGATCCCGTCGACGTTGGGTCCGCCGGCCACTTTGGTGATCGCCGCCATCTCGGCCTCGGTCAGGTCCTTGTCCCAGCCGAGCTTCTTGAGCATGGCCATGGTCACCTCGGGATAGCCGTCCTTGATCTCCGAGCCGACCGGGTAGGAGCCTTCCGCGAGGAGGTTCTCGCCGTTGCGCTCGACGCCGAAGCGCGCGCGGAAACCCATGCCGCCCTCGGCGACCGACTTCGAGGGGTCGTAGAGGATGGGCGTGCCCGGATGCTTGAGCTCGGGCGTGCCCCAGCACGGCCACGGCATGCCGAAATACTCGCCGTCGCACGGCCCGCCTTCGGCCTTGAGCGTGGTCTTGTTGAAGGTCGCCTGGTTCACCATGTGCAGGCGCAGCCGCTCGGGCGATTGGCCGGTATAGCCGATCGTCCAGCTCCCGCGGTTGAACTCGCGCGTGATGTCCTCGACGAGCGGCTCGCTGCCGTTCACCTTGATGTGCTTGAACATCGGGTCGGCGAAGCCGAACTTCTTGGCGAAGAGATAGAGGATCTCATGGTCCGGCTTCGATTCGAAGGCGGGCTTGAAGATCTGCTCGCGCCACTGCACCGAGCGGTTGGACGCCGTCACCGACCCGTAGGTCTCGAGCTGGGTCGAGGCCGGCAAGAGGTAGGTGTTGTCCTTGCGGTCGCTCAGCGCGGCCGAGACCGTCGGGTAGGGGTCGATCACCACCAGGAGATCGAGCTTGTCCATCGCCGTCTTCAGATCCGGCTGGCGGGTCTGGGAGTTGGGGGCGTGGCCCCAATAGACCATGGCGTGGAGGTTTTCCGGCTGGTCGAGGTTCTCCTTCTTCTCGAGCACGCCGTCGAACCAGCGCGACTCCGGAATGCCCTTGCTCTCCATGAGCTTCTTGGACGCGAAGCGCTTCAAGAGATAGTCGTAATCGACGTCCCATACGCGCGACCAGTGCTTCCAGGCGCCAGTCGCCAGCCCGTAGTAGGCGGGGAGCGAATCCGGCAGAGGACCGAGGTCGGTGGCGCCCTGGACATTGTCGTTGCTACGGAAGATATTGGCGCCGCCGCCCGAGACGCCGATGTTGCCGAGGGCTAACTGCAGGATGCAATAAGCGCGGATGTTGTTGTTGGCGCTGTGGTGCTGGGTGCCGCCCATGAACCAGGTGAGCGAGCCGGGCCGATTGGTGGCCAGGATGTGCGCCACGCGCTTGAGCTGCGCCTCGGGCACGCCGGTGACGCGCTCGACCTCCTGCGGGTTCCACTTTTTGACCTCGGGGCGCACTTGATCCATTCCCCAGACGCGCTGGCTGAGATATTCCTTGTCCTCCCAGCCGTTCTCGAAAACGTGCCAGAGGATGCCCCAGATGAGCGCCACGTCGGTGCCGGGGCGGAAACGCACAAATTCATCGGCGTGCGCCGCCGTGCGCGTGAAGCGCGGGTCGCACACGATGAGAGGGGCGCCCTGCTCCTTGGCCTTGAGGATGTGCAGCAACGATACCGGGTGCGCCTCGGCCGGGTTCGAGCCTATGAAGATCAGGCTGCGCGCCTTCTGCATGTCGTTGAAGCTGTTCGTCATGCAGCCGTAGCCCCAGGTGTTGGCGACGCCGGCGACCGTGGTCGAGTGGCAGATGCGCGCCTGGTTGTCGGTGTTGTTGGTGCCCCAGAAGGCGGCGAACTTGCGGTAGAGGTAGGCGCCCTCGTTGGAGTGCTTGGAGCCGCCCATCCAGTAGACCGCGTCGGGCCCGTTCTTCTCGCGGATCGCGAGGAGCATGTCGCCGACCTCCTTGATCGTGGTGTCCCAGTCGATGCGCGTCCACTTGCCGCTGGCGAGCTTCATCGGATAGCGCAGGCGACGCTCGCTGTGCGCGTGCTCGCGGATCGAGGCGCCCTTGGCGCAATGGGCGCCCAGATTGAACGGACTGTCGTAGCCCGGCTCCTGGCGCGTCCACACACCGTTCTCGACGGTGGCGATGACCGTGCAGCCGACCGAGCAGTGCGTGCACACCGACTTGACCGACTTCACGTCCGTGGCGGCGACAGGTGCCGCCTCGGCGCGGCGCACCAGACCGAGCGGCAGTGCCGTCGCGGCGGCAAGCCCGCCGGCGGCCAAGCCCGAGCGCTTGAGGAAGGTGCGGCGATCGAGCGAGGGAGTGGCGAGCGCGCGCAACGCACTCGACAAGTGCTGGGGGCGCACGGCCCCGGCCGCCTTCTTCGTAAGCATGAGCCTTTCCTCCTATTCCTTCGCGTGCCTTCGGCCTGGTTCCGTCGGCCTCAGAAGCGGGCAAGCGCGTAATACTTTTTGACGTGCTCGCTCTCGCGGTAGCCGCGGGAACCATCCTCGGGTTTTGCCGTCGCCGCCTTGGCCCCGGCGCGCGTGATGCCGGCCGCGGCAACACCCGCGGCACCCGCACCAAGCCCCGCCAGTTTGAGGAAGTCCCGTCGCTTCGAGGACTTGAGCTTGTGATCCTTCATCGCACACTCCACCTCGCTCGTGTCGGCTCGGAACGATGATTGCCGCGGAGGGCCGAGCCCGCCCCCCGCTATGCCGCCATGGCGAAGGCCTGGCGCTCGATCTCCACGAAATGGCGGCCGATCTTGCCGACCGGCCGGTAGAACCGCGCCGCCTCCGCCGCCTCCAAATCCGCAAAGAACTGCTGCGCCCAGCTGCCGAGGTGACGGTCGAAGAAGGCGTGCTGCTCGGCGAGTGCGGCAGGCCCCTCGCCAAAGGCACCCGTGATCAGCCCCGCCATCGCCTCGCACAGCATCGCGATATGGTCCTCGGGCTCCTTGGTCTTTTGCTCGTGCCGGACGATGCCGAGGCGCGCCAGGTCGCGGCGCAACTCGGCGAGCGGCTTTTCGAAGAGAAAGCCCGTCAGATAATAAGAGCCGTAAGGCGTCAGCTCGCCGCCGGCCAAGCCGATGAAGAGCGCGTGATACTCCTCCGCGAGCATTTCGGCACTTGCGCACCGTGCGGCCGCGGCGAGCTCGTTGAGGGCAAGGCCGAGCACGCTCGCGTCGCCTTCGAGCGCCGCCACCCTCTTGATGAGTTCGGCATTCGGCGGTTCCGCGAGGAGACGCGCCAACAGCCCATACGCTTGGGCGCGCAGGGCGTCCTCCTCGGTCATCGCACGGAGAGCCTGATCCGTTGCTTGCAACGGCAGCATCCCTCCCTTCTCCCCATTCCGCCCTTTTCGGGCTTCTTATCGGCGGCCGGGCCGCCTTATCGCATGCCACCACCAAAGGCAGCATGACTATGTGACCGGATTCTACCGCCCGAGTCAAGCACGCAGAGCGAAAATTTCCTGCCATTCCAATAACTTAATAAATGCTAATGTATGTTTTTACGCGATACCTGTCTTTTTCTCCCCGATGTCGTTTTTGCGCACGTCTTTCTCTGTTTTGTCCAGACCATCTTGCTCCAGTTGCCTGGGCGAAGCCACAGCGTCGCGGCTCGCTTCTGATGCGCTCTCGGGCGAATCGGCCTCGGGCGCGCCGCGCGCGCCAGCGCTTGGCGCTGCGGCGCGCGTGGCCACCGCACCTGCGCTCTCTTCTGGCGGCGCCACCATGCCGCGGCCGACTTGGAAGAGCGTTTTGACCGCTTCCGGCAGCTTGCCGACCTGCGAATAGTCCTCGTCGTAATCGTTCAGCCCGTCGAGATTGGCCAGCATCGGATTGCTGCGCCACAGCTTGCGCAGCGCCTCGCGACGCAGACCCTCGGGCACGCCGGATGCAAGATAGGGCTTGAAATCGCTGTCATAGGAGAGCGTTTCGACGGGCGGCAGCTTGGCGACCTCGTCATTCGCCTCGGGGCCGCTCTCGTGGCACGCACCCGCCTCAGTCTCGCCGCTCGCCTTGTCGCTTCCGCCCGCGGCAGACGCGGGACCGGCAGGGGCTGCATCGGCTGCCTCGCCCCTCGTCTCGCGGGGGGAAGCTGGCAAGGGGGACGGCTCCGGCATTGCCTTGGCTCCGCTCGAAGACCGCGCCGCCTTCCCTGCCTCGGTCTTGCGGCGCGACCAGCGGCCGAGCCAGCCGTCCTTGCCGAAGGCGCTCATGGCTTGTCCTCTTTGGGCTGGCTCCCTTTGGGCTTGCTCTCCTTGGGACCACGGCCAAGCCGGGGGGCTCGGGCGCCCTCGTCGCGCCCGGCCGTTGCCTCGCTCCAATGCCGGCGCGCGCGTTTCTCGAAGCGCACTTCCTTGTGGTGCCGCGCCACAAAACCCTCGACCCAGGCGCGCACCACGGACGGCATGGCGACGCCCTCGACGATGTCGTCGCCGGCATCGAGGTACTCCTGCACCTCGTCCGCCGACACGGTGATGAGGAAAGGCTCGACCTCGCGTCCTTCACCCCCTTCGCCGGGGCGGAGGATCACATAGACGACCGGCTCAGCCGCGGTGAGATTGACGCGGTAAGCCTCGGTTTCCCTGGGGAAGAGCTCGAGCGGCAGCGTTGCCGCAAGATAGCGCCGCCACCCCGGCCCTTCGGCAAGGAGACGCCACGCGCTGCTCTCGACGACGACGGGGCGGACCTCGACGGGCAGCCAGGCATGGGCCTGCCAAGGATGGCCGCTCTCGCGCCGCTCCACGATCACCGCGAGCCGCACACTTTCGGCGCCTGGCACGTAATTTCCTCGCTTGGCTGCGCTCAAAGCCTGATGTAACAGCCCTCCCGGCAAAAGGAAATCCTGCGCTGCAGCAAATCCCGCGCGGCCGGCCTGCCGGGCCGGCGCCGGGAACTCGCCTTTCGCCGGCACCCGTGCTATGCATGCAGCCCTTTGGCGGCCCCAGGCCCCGGATTTGTGCGGATTTTCGGTAGGTTCCCGTCGGCCATGAAGCTGAGCGAAATCGCAAGAGCCCTTGATGCCCGCCTGGTCGGCGACGGCTCCATCGAGATCGATCGTCCGGTCAACCCGGTCGATGCGGAAAGCCCTCGGGACCTGGCACTTGCCATGGAACCGGAGACCATAGCCCTCCTCAAGGGCGGCCCGGCGCGTGCCGCCCTCATACGCGAGGAGAAGGAGCTGCCCGAGGGTGCCTTGATGGGCTATATCGTGGTCGGCCGCTCGCGCTACGCCATGGCGCAGCTGCTCGAGCTCTTCCCCCGCCCGCCCCATTCGGAGCCCGGCATCCATCCGACCGCGGTGGTCGATCCCTATGCTCGTCTCGCCAACGACGTACGCGTCGGTCCCTTCTGCTACATCGGCCCCGGTGCGGTGATCGGCGCGGGCACCATTCTTCTTGCCCACGTCACCGTGGCCGCAGGTGCGCTCATCGGCCGCGGCTGCCTCCTCTATCCAGGGGTGCGCATCGGCGAGCGGGTCGTCGTCGGCGAGCGCGTGATCCTCCACCACAATGCAAGCCTCGGCGCCGACGGCTTCAGCTTCGTCACCCCCGAAGAGGGCAACGTCGAGAGTGCGAAGGCCTTGGGCGAGATCCGCGCCAGCACCCAGGACCTGGTGCGGACCAATTCGATCGGCACCGTGATCCTCGCCGACGACGTCGAGATCGGCGCCTGCGCCTGCATCGATCGCGGCACGGTGAGCGCCACCCGGGTCGGGCGCAATACCAAGATCGACGACCTGGTGATGATCGGACATAACTGTGTCATCGGCGAAAATTGTATGCTATGCGGTCAGGTGGGAATTGCGGGCAGCACCATCGTAGGCGACCGGGTGGTGCTGGGCGGCAAGGTGGGCGTCGCCGATCACCTGAGGATCGGCAGCGACTCGGTCATCGGCGGCGGCACCATGATCGGCATCAACGTCCGGCCGAAGTCGCTGCTGATGGGCTGGCCGCCGCAATCGCCGCGCGACACCTTCACCACGCTCTTGACCATCCGGCGCGCCAAACGGATCATGAGCGACGTGGAGGACTTGAAGCGCCGGGTGCGCGCGCTCGACGGCGGCGGGGGTGCCGCCGCGGGCGAGGCCGCGAAAGAGCAAGACGAGGCCCAGCCTTGACCGGCGGGCGTGGCGCACGAGCGCTTGACGAGGGAATCCCAGATGGCAAGTTTTGAAGACGATGTCCTTGACATCATCGCGAAGCACGGGAACATCGATCGCGCCAAGCTCACGCGCGATGCCAATTTGGCCGACCTCGATATCCAGTCGCTCGACGTGGTAGAAATCATCTTCGCGCTCGAGGAGAAGTTCGACATCTCGGTCCCGTACAATGCCAACGATCCGACGGGTGCCGCCACCGGCGTCTCGTTCAAGACGATCGGCGACGTGGTCGACGCCATCGCGAAGCTCGTAGCCGAGCGCGATGCCCTGAAGACCGCCTGAGCGGCATTCCTCGCATGAAAAGAGTGGTGGTGACCGGACTCGGCGCCTTTGCAGCGCTCGGGAAGAACATCGCGGAATTCACCGCGGCCTTGCGCGCCGGCCGCAGCGCCATCGGTCCCCTGACCTTCATCCGTACCGACGGGCTGATCGTCAAGATCGGCGCCGAGGTCGGCGCCTTCGACCCGAAGCAGTATTTCGACGAGTCGCGCTTAACGCTCCTCGACCGCTTCACTCAGTTCGGCTTGATTGCGGCGCGCGAGGCGGTCGCCGACAGCGGCCTCGTCTTTCGCGACGGCCTCGCCGCGCGCACCGCCGTCATCATCGGCTCCGGCGTGGGCGGCCAGACCACCCTCGACGAGAACTATCACAAGATTTACGCCGAGGGCGCCAAGCGCGTGCATCCCTTCACGATCCCCAAGCTGATGCTCAACGCCCCCACCAGCCACATCAGCATGGAGCACGGCATCACCGGCCCCTCCTTCTCGGTGGCGAGCGCCTGCTCGTCCGCCAACCACGCCATCGGCCTCGCCTTCCACATGATCCGCTGCGGCTCGGCAGATGCGGCCGTGACGGGTGGGGCCGAAGCGACGGTGACCTACGGCACCATGAAGGGCTGGGACGCCTTGCGCGTGATGGCGCCGGACACCTGCCGGCCCTTCTGCAAGGACCGCAAGGGCATGGTGCTCGGCGAGGGTGCCGCGATCCTGGTGCTCGAGAACCTCGAGCGGGCCAAAGCGCGCGGGGCCCGCATTCACGGCGAGATCATCGGCTTCGGCATGAGCTCGGATGCGGGCGACATCGTGCTGCCCGCCGCGAGCGGTGCGGCCGCGGCGATGCGAAACTGCATCGCCGATGCGGGGCTCCAGCCGGAGGACGTCGACTACATCAACGCCCACGGCACCGGGACGACCGCCAACGACGTGACCGAGACCAAGGCCATCCACATGATCTTCGGCGCACACGCCAAGAATCTCATGGTCTCCTCGACCAAGTCGATGCACGGCCATGCCCTAGGCGCCGCCGGCGCCATCGAGCTCGCCGCCACCTTGCTGGCGCTGCGCGACGGCTTCATCCCGCCGACCGCCAACTTCACCGAGGCCGATCCCCAATGCGACCTCGACTACGTGCCGAACGCGGCGCGCGAGGTACAGGCGGAGGTGGCGATCTCCAATTCATTCGCCTTCGGCGGCCATAACGCCGTGGTAGCGGCGCGACGCTATACGGGCGCATAGACGCCGGGGGCGGCGATGACGGAGAAGGGCGTCGATTTCGACATCGACCAGATCAAGGCGATGATCCCGCATCGCTATCCCTTTCTCATGATCGACCGGGTGCTGAACTGCGTCGCCGACAAGGGCGGCATCGGCGTCAAGCAGGTGACCATCAACGAGCCCTACTTCCGCAACATGTCGCCGAGCGGGCTCGCCATGCCGGGCCTCTTGATCGTCGAGGCGATGGCGCAGACCGCCGCGGTGGGGGCCGTCCACACGCTCGGCCCGCACACGGCGGGAAAGCTCGTCCTGCTGATGGGATTGAAGGAGGTGCGCTTTCACCTGCCGGTGAGGCCGGGCGACACGCTCTTCCTCCACGTCGACAAGGAGCGCCAGTTCGGCCCCACCTCGCGGCTGCGCGGCCGGGCGAGGGTCGAGCGCACGCTCGTGGCGGAGGCTCTCCTCACCGCGGTGATCATCGATTCCGGCCACAATTTCAATGCAAGTGCGGCTTCTTGAGGAAGTCGTCGCGGTTGGCGGAGCCGATCTGCACGTCGAACGTGTCGCCTTCGCGCACGAGGGTGAGGGGGACCTCGGTGCCGGCGGGTCCGAGCGCCCAAATCTTGCGATAGAAGTCGGCCAGGCCGTCGATACGGGAACCGGCGACGGCGACGACCCGGTCGCCCGGACGCACTTGCGCGCGATGCGCGGGCCCGTTGCGCGCGAGACTCACCACGGTCGGCCCCTCGTTCGTCTCGGTCGTGTACATGCCAAGCCATGGCCGCGTTGGACGATTGCTGCGGCCGAAGCGGAGGAGATCGTCGAAGATCGGCTCGAGAAGATCGATCGGCACGATCATGTTGGCGTCGACCTGCTCGCCCGACTCCGCGACCCCTTGGACGAGGAGCGAGCCGATGCCGAGAAGCCTGCCGTCGCGCCCGATGAGGGCGGCCCCTCCCCATTGCGGATGCGCCGGCAAAGTGAAGATCGCCTCGTCGAGCACGTATTCCCAATAGCCGGCGAATTCCCGCTTGGAGGCGATGCGCGCCTGCAGCGCGTGGCGCTGTCCGCCATGACCGGCCATGATGACGAGATCGCCGACCGAGCATGACTTCGAGCGCCCGCGGGAGAGCGCCGGCACGCCGAGCCGTCCCAACGCCTGCACGAGCCCCAGGCCGGTCGCCTGGTCGTAGGCCAGCACGTGGGCGGGAGAAGCGCCTCCCTTGCTCGTGGTAAGCCAGACCGTCTCCGCCTCCGAGACCAAATAGCCGATGGTCAGCACGAGGCCATCCTCGCGGATGACGACGCCGTTGCCGTCCCGCTCGGTGCCGAGGATCGAGGCGGTGAAGGCATCCTCCGGAACCTCGGCGCGAAGGTGCACGACGGCGGAGAGCGCTGTGTCGAGGTCGAACGCGACGTCCTTCACGTTCGGCCTCACCTCGGCAGGGAATTCCCAGTCACGCGCGGCCACGGCCATCAGGCTCCCGATCTACGCCACGGCCCGCGGAGTCTAGCACGACCGCCGCGGGAAATTGAGGCAACTTTGTCAAGCGCGCCACACCGCCCCCGCCGCCGGTCCGCGAGCATGCGCGCGAGCTGTCCCTATTTTTATGGGGTGCCGTCCGCCGCTCGTCAAAGGGCCTGAGCGCCGCGCGGGCCCGCTCGCAGCCAGCACCAGGCCGGGAAGCTGCTCCCTGACATTCATTCGAGCGGGATCATCACATGGCTCTTGAAGGGCTTGCGCTCGCACAACCGCTGGTACCACGCGGCGAGGTTATCCAGAGCGGGCCGCTCGATGGGCATCACGTACCAGCGATAGGCCCAGATGCCGAGCGGAATGTCGGCCAGCGAGAGCTCTTTGCCGTTGAGGTAGGGGGCGGCGGCGAGCTGGGCGTCCACCATGCGCCACAGCGCGATCGTACGCTGGCGCGCCGCCTCGATCGCCGCCATGTCGCGTTTCTCGGGCGCGGTTCGAACATAGCCGAAGAAGACCGGCACGATCGCCGGATTGAGATGGGCGAGCTGCCAATCCATCCAGCGCTCCGCCGCCGCCGCCGCCTCCGGCGCCTGGGGATAAAGCGCACCTCGCCCGT
>Ga0116217_10003657_pt1 | contig 13894 bp, 8 predicted proteins | sample Sb_taG_6_FD_89697 | JGI IMG/M metagenome (GOLD analysis project Ga0116217, IMG submission 89697) | Peat soil microbial communities from Weissenstadt, Germany - Sb_50d_4_PS metaG | ecosystem: Environmental > Terrestrial > Soil > Wetlands > Peat | place: Germany: Weissenstadt | collected 2010-09-21 | reverse complement strand
GGAAGCTTTCTCGACGCCTTCGAGCTTGATGTTGGCCTTGATGAACTCGACGGCCCGGTACGCGCCCGTGGTCACCGCCTGCGTCGATGCCCCGGTGAACCAGTAGATCATGGCGCCGCCGGTGATCAGGCCGAGCACGAAAGGCGCGTGCAGCAGGGAAAGTTTTTCGACATTTGTCGTGAGGCCGTTGGTCAACGCCATGATGATCGAGAAAATCATCGTGGTTGCGCCGACTACCGCCGTGCCGATCAAAACGGGTTTCGCCGTCGCCTTGAACGTGTTGCCGGCGCCGTCGTTCTCCTCGAGGAGATCCTTGGCGCGCTCAAAGTTGGCGTCGATGTTGAAATCCTTTTTCAATTCTTCCTTGATGTTGGGAACCTGCTCAATCAGTGACAATTCGTAAACCGATTGCGCGTTGTCCGTCACCGGGCCGTAGGAATCCACGGCGATCGTTACCGGTCCCATACCCAGGAAGCCGAACGCGACAAGCCCGAAGGCAAAGACAGGCGCGGCGATCATCAGCGCGCTGAGGCCCATGCGGGCAAACAGGTAGGCGATGGACATCAGGAAAACCATGGCGATGCCCAGGTAATATGCGGAGAAATTTCCAGCCACGAAGCCGGACAAAATGCCGAGAGACGCGCCGCCCTCTTCCGCCGAAGTCACAACTTCCTTGACGTGCCGCGAATCGGTGGAGGTGAACGCTTTCACGAGTTCCGGAATCACCGCGCCCGCCAGCGTGCCGCAGGAAATAATCGAAGCCAGCTTCCACCACTGCGTCGAGTCGTTGCCGAGCGCGGGAATGATGACGGCGGATATCGCGTACGTCATCGCGATGGAGATGAAGGAAGTGAGCCAGACCAGGGTGGTGAGGGGCGCCTCGAAATTCATCTTGTCGGCATGGCCGTATCGAGCTTTTGCGTACGCGGCATTGATGAAGTATGCCGCCACGCTAGCAACCAGCATGGCGATGCGCATCACGAAAATCCAGACCAGCAACTGAACCTGCACGATCGGATCCTTCACGCCCAGCAGGATGAAGGTGATGAGCGCCACGCCGGTGACGCCGTAGGTCTCGAAACCGTCGGCGCTCGGCCCGACCGAGTCGCCCGCATTGTCGCCCGTGCAATCGGCGATCACGCCCGGATTGCGCGCGTCGTCTTCCTTGATTTTGAAAACGATCTTCATCAGGTCCGAGCCGATGTCGGCGATCTTGGTGAAAATGCCTCCGGCAATGCGAAGCGCCGCGGCGCCCAGCGATTCACCGATGGCAAAGCCGATGAAGCATGGACCAGCGTAATCGCCGGGAACAAAAAGCAGGATGAAGAGCATCATCAGCAATTCCACGCTGATGAGCATCATGCCGATGCTCATTCCGGCCTGCAGCGGAATCTGATAAATGGGGTAGGGTTTGCCGCGCAGACCGGCAAACGCCGTCCGCGAATTCGCAAAAGTATTTACGCGAATGCCGAACCACGCAACACCATAACTTCCACCCATTCCCAAAAGGCTGAACAACAGAATGATGGGAAGCGTAACGCCGATGGGCTTATCCGGCACGGGCGAGAGAACGCCGAAGTACAACACGATCACGACGGCAATGAAGACCCACAGGAATAGCAGGAATTTGCCCTGCGTGATGAGATAAGTCTTGCAGGTCTCATAAATCAGCTCGGACACTTCGCGCATGGCACGGTGCACCGGCAAGTTCTTCAGGCGGCTATAGATGGCAAGGCCGAAGATCAGTCCGAAAATGCAAAACAGAATCCCGATGGTCAGCAGCTTGTGTCCGTCCATCCCAAGAAAAGTGACCTGCGAAAGGTCGGGCAATTTCAAGCTGGCCTCGCCTGCGGGGTTTTCTTGGGCCGAGGCGGATGCAGCGCTCAGCAAGGTCAGCAGTGCGCCTACCGCGCCTGCCTTGGCGAATCGGCTTCTAAGCGAGCCTAGGCCCGCGAGCCAGGTACACATCAGTGATCCTCCGTCAAAATCATGCGATCAGGCTAAAGCCCTATCATGCTGTTTGCTTCCGGCACACCATTTCGCCCTGTTCATTTCTTCAGGGCGATGATGGGATGGCTGACCGGATTTGCTACAGGTTGCCACTTCAAGAAGGGGCGGAAGTGCCTCACTTTGTCCCGGTCATTCAACCAACTGCAAGAGACAATTCCAAGTACGGACTACACCCATAACCGCTTACCGGGGCGGCACAAAGCTCACTTTTATAACATGCAGGGGTAGGGGGGTCAAACCGTTTCGCGGGGTGTTGCCGGGAATGCAAACCAGGTCCGGAAATCATTCAGGTGGGGAAACCGGTCTCTGGTGGCGGAAATGCCGGAAATCCAGCCCCGGATTAATAACGTCGGGGTAACTCTTCCGGAGAGGGGCCTTTCTATGCCGTATTACCCAGTGCAAAATTGGGCCACAATTAAGAAACTTCTCAGATGGTACCCCCTTGATTCGTGAGGAGAGTGCCGGTTCGGCAGATCAGAAAGCTGCTCGCCACCTTTGGGAGCGTTGCCGGGAGAGTGTTGGCAGGAGGCATGTGCTGTGCGCAGGGATTCCGCAGGACTCAAGCTGGAAATCGCGTTTGGATGTCTCATCGCCCTGTTGATCGGCGTCGGATGGCTGGGCTTGAGCCGCATGGGGCAGATCAACGCCTCCACAAATCGCCTTTTCGACGAGCGTTGGGAGAGGCTTTATGCCGCTCGGCTCGCTACCAGCTATTTCAATACCAACAATCGAATCATCATGCGATTTTTCCTTACAGAAGGCATCAATCACGAGGAAGCGTCCGCGCTCGCGGCCCAAATGAAGGAAAACAATTTGCAGGCCTCGGCCACATGGAAACAAATCGAGGCGGAGCAGATCTCCGATGCCGAAAGGGAGTTACTCCGTAAAGTGCTCGCAGCCAAATTGCCCGCGGACGAAAGCCTGGAGAAGACGGCGGCATTGCTGGTCAATCAAGGCAAAACCACGGAAGTAAACAAATTAATGGTGAACGAAACGCTCCCACTTCTAAATAGGTATCGCGATGCCTGGCTCGCCGTCACCGATTACGAGGAAGATCAGTTGAGCCGGGCGGGGATCCAGAGCAAGGCGAGTTTCGCGGTGGTCCGGCGTCTTTCCGCGACGTTGGTATTGCTGGCGATTGGACTGGCCGTCTGCATCGCGGTGTTCGTAACTCGCAGGTTGAGCCGCGAAATGGAAGAGCGGGAAAGATCTCAAATCGCCATCCGGAATCTGAACGAAGGCCTCGAGAGGAAAGTGGCGGAACGAACGGAGGAATTGGCTCGCACGGTGGACGCGCTAAGAGAGGAAGTGAACGTACGGGGAGCGCAGGAAGTAGATCTCCGGCGGCTGGCGGCGATCGTGGAATCGTCCGACGATGCCATCATCGCCATCACATTGAATGGGATCGTTACGGATTGGAACCCCGGCGCGGAACGCATGCTGGGGTATCTGAGAAGCGAAATGATTGGCCAGCCGATTTCGCGGATCGTACCTCCCGACCGGCTCGGCGAACCCAACAGAAGTTTGCAGCGATTAATCGCGGGAGAGCAGGTCGACCGTCATGAAACCGTGCGCATCCGGAAGGATGGCAGGCAGATCCACGTATCCGTGACCATCTCGCCTCTGCGAGATATGCAGGGCAAAATTGTCGGCGATTCGGCCATTTTTAGGGACATCAGTGAACGCAAGAAGATTGAAGATGCCCTCCGAAGGTCGGAGGCTGGATTCCGGTCGCTGGTCCATAACGCGCCCTATGGAATCTTGCGAACGAAGCCGGATGGCAGGATCGTGCAAGCCAATCCAGCCATGGTGCGAATGCTCGGGTACTCTTCCGAACAGGAAATGCTGGCCCTGAACATGGCCAAGGATGTGTATCGCTGTCCAGAGGAACGCGTGGAGGCAACTGCGTGGACGGGCAAGCAGAATTCGGTCCATGGAGTGGAGCTGGAATGGAGACGCAAGGACGGTTCGATGTTTGCCGTGCGGTGCGATACGCATGTCGTAATGGACTCGGAGGGGTTCCTGGAATTCCTGGAAACCTTCGTGGAGGACGTAACCGAACGGCGCGAAATGGAGCTGCAGCTCCGGCAGAGGCAAAAAATGGAAGCCATCGGGCGCCTGGCCGGAGGAATCGCGCATGATTTCAACAATCTGCTCGGCGTCATTTCCGGCTACGCCGAGCTGGTATCGGAGCAGATTGACCCGCAAGGCGAGGTGCACAACTCCGTGGAACAAATCCGAAAGGCCGCCGAACGGGCCTCCGCCCTCACCCGCCAGCTCCTGGCCTTCAGCCGCCAGCAGGTGCTGGAAACTAGAATACTAGACCTAAACATAATTGTTGAGGATATGGTCAAGATGCTGCCGCGCCTCCTCGGCGAAGACATCGAACTGCAGGCCTCGCTCGATCCGGGACTCGGCGCGGTGAAGGCGGATCAAGGCCAGATCGAACAGGTCCTCCTGAATCTGGCCGTCAACGCGCGCGATGCCATGCCCGGTGGCGGCAAATTGGCGGTTCATACGGGACGCATTCGTTTTGATTCCGACCTTGCGCTAAAGCATCCGTCCATGACACCTGGCGACTATGTGTTGCTCTCGGTCAGCGACACCGGGTTGGGCATGGACAAACAAACGCAGGCTCATATTTTCGAACCCTTCTTCACCACCAAGGAGCGGGGACGCGGCACCGGCCTTGGTCTGGCAACCGTCTACGGATTTGTGAAACAGATCGGCGGGTACGTTTGGGTGGAAAGCGAGCCCGGGGTCGGATCAACCTTCGAAATTTATCTTCCCGTGGCCTGTGCGGAAACCCCCAAGAAAGCCCCGGTCGCCGCAACCACCGCTTCGGGACGCGGCGAGGGAACAGTTTTATTGGTGGAAGATGAAGAGTCCTTGCGCACCTTAACGCGCAGCATTCTCGAGCAGGGCGGGTATACGGTCATTGAGGCCTGCAACGGAATGGAGGCGATCGAGATCGCCAGGGAAGCCACTGCTCCCATCCATCTGCTCCTGACGGATATGGTGATGCCCGGAATGAATGGCCGGGCTGTGGCGGAAAAAGTGGAAGAATTGCATCCGGGGATAAGAGTCGCCTACATGTCAGGATACACAGGATTTACGACGCGGGAAGCCGCCAGTTTGAATGGGATCATTATCGCGAAGCCCTTCACTCGCAATATTTTGCTGCAAAAATTGAGTGAAGCCTTGGAGCTTGAGCAGAAACCAACCGGAACCTAGCCGGGGATTCGTCCCGTGCGCCTTTCACTCCTGCAGGCTTCAACTCGCAGACGAGGACAGCAGGTCACGCCCGGCTCGCTGCTCACGTCATTTTTTTTGCGCGGTGGGCGGAAGCAAGCCGTTCATGCGCAGATGCATCGAGAGCCCGGCATAGTGATCGGCGAAATCCGTGATGACCGCCAGGGCCGCTCCCAGGCGCGTGATCTTTTTGCCGCCGAAAAACGGGACCATTTCGGACAGGTTGGCGTCCGTCATTTTTGAAAATTGCTCGCCGCAATAGTCCATCGACGCTTTCAGTCCAGCGACCAATTTTTCTTTCGAATCGGTCTCGGAGCTTTTCGGGAACGGCGTTGCCGGCGGGGTGAAAAGTCTCGAGCAGACGGCGTTATTGACATCGCCAATGTGGCCGATCGTTTTTCCGAAGGTCATGTTTTCGGGAGTGGGTTTGAAGCTGTACTTTTCCGCGGGCATGATTTCGGCAGTTGCAACCAGGTTCTTTGCATAATCGTCGAACTGACTGCGAAGGCTGGCGGTAAGCGGATTTGCCGACGCATCCTGCGCCCGCGCAAGCATGGGCGCCACCAGACAAATTGCTACAAGACAGATCAATCGTTTCATTACGGTATTCTCCTTTGAGATCACTCGGTCACGGCAGCATACGACGGATGGCAAACTCATTCAAGCTGGCGGGCTTTCGCAGCGCCGGCAGGAATTCCCACCGCATTGGAACGACTAGGTGTACTTCACCAACGCCATGAATCCGAAATCCATGTGCAATTGCATGTGGCAATGGAAGAGGGATGGGCCGGGATGGTCCGCCACGAAATCGACTTCCGCGTCGCTGAAGCGCGGAATGTTGACGATGTCTTTCTTGATGCCGGCTGTGGTTTTCCCGCCGATCTTGACGATTTCAAAATCGTGGCGGTGCAGGTGAAGCGGGTGCGTGTCGCCCGTCTGATTGTGGAAGACCATGCGGTAGCGCTTGCCCTTCTGCACCATGAGCGGGTCCGTGTCCGGCCATGATTTTTCGTTGATCGTCCAGCGGTTGTAATCGACGCGGTTGCCGGGAATTTTCTTGAACACGAGGTCGAAGGTTCCATCCGGTGTGGGGTGCGGGTCCTGCGTGCCGAAGGGCGTGTAGTCCCAGGGTGTTTTGGGGACTTTCACCCAGGCTGGCTCGCCCGTCTGCCCCGCATATTCGATGATGATGCCCAGCCCGTTCATTCGCTCTTCGTCGTCGATCGAGCCGAAAATCCAGACGCCCGGTTGATTCATCTCCACGACGGCATCGACGCGCTCCGCAACGCCCATGGTCAGGACATCCACGGAAGCTTGCGTCGGAACTGGATTGCCGTCCATGGCGATCACTTTGAATTTGTGTCCCGGCAGCGCGAACGAAATGTCGTCGGTCGCGCTGGAATTGAGCAGGCGGAAGAGGACGCGCTGCCCTTGCTTCACGCGGATGGGATCGCCGTGGCCGAGTGCCTTGTCGTTGAACGAGCCGTTCTTGTAAGCGATTTCCCAGCCGTTGTTCGCGGGTCCCAGGTGCGCGAGCGATGGTCCCCACTGATGCGCGGCCAGGAAAATTTCCTGGTCGTAATTTCCTGGCTCGCTCTTCGGTTCGACGTAGAAGAATCCGAATTGGCCGTTGAACGTGCCCATATCGAGATTTCCCTTGGAAGGCATGTGCGTGTGATACCAGCGCGAACCGACCGGTCCCGGCACAAAGGTGTACTGGCGGCTGCCGTGTGCGGGGATGACCGGCGTTCCTTCTTCCTCGGAGCCGTCCACGTCGGAAGCGACGAATTGCCCGTGCCAGTGGACAAGTTCCGGCATGTCCGTGTCATTGTGCACGTCGACGGTGACGCGTTTTCCTTCCCGGAAGCGCAGGATGGGGCCCGGAACTTTGCCGTTGTAGCCGACCGTTTTGATCACAACGCCCGGCGCAATTTCGACACTGACCGGTGCGATGCGAAGTGTCAGGTCGGGCTTGGCAAGCGGAAGCGCAGCCACGGAAGAAAATCGCGGCACGGAAGCCAAAGCGGCGCCCACGGCGCTCACTCCAGTTGCGGCCAGGAACTCTCTCCGATTCAGCATAGTAAACCCCTTTTTTGTGGATCGAATGGAATGGCAATGATTGTGAAACGCCATAATCCAATCGGCGCAAGGCAGTGTCAAGCAAGAATCATGTAAAATCTGAGGCGATGTCAGCGAGGCAGTTTTCCAAGTACGGATTCTCAGAGGGGTCGAGGTGCAGTCGGCTCCATTTGTTCATTTGCCTGCGCTATTTGCTCAATCCTCTCGCAGAGGGCTGCGAGTTCAATCAATGTCTCGCGGACGGCGTCCGGCTGGAGTAAGTTTCTGCGGTAGTTGCACTCCGCTTCAATGGAGCCATTCCATCCATGGAACCTCCAAGGATATCCAGTGTCACCTGGTGATCGCAGAAGATCAACTCGACAAGCGCCGATCACATGAGCGACTGATTCTTGGAATTCGGGCCGATCAATGACGGGACGGGCTCTTGAAGGAAGGTAAGTTATGTACAGCAAAGGCGCTGAACCGGGAAGTGGGACTTCCCATTTTGATCCTTTAGGAGCTTCAGAACCTTCAAAGTAGCCCATCCACTTTCCATAGCAGGCTATCAATAAAATCAGTGTGAAAATGAAGAGGAACACAGCCGCAGCGAACTTCCAGGGCGGAGCCATAGGTACGAATAGGTAGCCAAAACTGAGTAGGAAAAATAGTTGTGATAAACTCACTCGCAGGAGTTTTAAACCATTTCGGATGGCATAGATTTTTCGAGCCCTCTTTGTCCGGACCTCAAACGGCATGAAAAAATAACCGGAAACGCAAACTCGAATGAAATCGTCAGGGCCGTGCCGCGATGAAACGCGTGCTGGCCGCCCTTGGAAAAATCCACCAACAGAAGCCCCATTGACTACGGCCGTTCCAGTGTCAAACAGATCAAGAAGTGCAGCGACTCTCTTACGATCCCAGCGCGAGAACATAGAAAAGACGTCCCACATGATGATTGCAAATGTCGCAATAAGGACGATCAAATACAAATCCTTGGCAAGCCCGTGCATACCTAGTGTCCTCGTCTGCGATTCAAGGCCAAGACTCAATCCGCTGACGTCCCAAAGGAAAAATAATTCAAGTGACTTTTCGCAACTCCTCTTTGCGAATTAGCGGCAGTCTACCACTTGAAGTACTTAAGCCAGGGATAATTTTTATTAGATAACTATCTAGTACGTATAGTACCTGAAGTTGGGCGCGATTTGTTTTGGGGATCAAGGCGATTCGATAGACACGGGTTAACGCCTCACAATTTAGTCCTATCGAAAAGTGACGCGCTACCGCGATTTGCTTGCGAATTCACAGGCAGAATGACTCTGATACAATCTCCCTTCTTCGATTGTTCAATATGGACTTGCCGACACCGAAATTTCATCTGCCTCACTGGCTGCAGGCGATTGTCGCCTCCGCGGGAGGGCTGGGTCTTTTCCTGATCGCGTTTCTCGATTCGTCCGTCCTGACGTTTCCGGTGATCAACGATCTGTTGTTGATTGATCTTTCCGTCCGCTATCCGGCGAGGATGCCGTATTACGCGGCAATGACCACGATTGGCTCGGTCGCAGGGTGCCTATTCCTCTACTACATTGCGCGGAAGGGCGGGGAGGCGATGTTTCACAAACACGCCGGGCCGCGCGCGCGGCATATTCACGCCTGGATCAACCGGAACGGTTTCGTCAGCATTTTGGTGACGGCTCTCTTGCCGCCGCCGACTCCCTTCAAAGTATTCGTGATTGCGGCAGGCGCTCTGGAGATGCCCGTGCGAACATTCGTACTGGGCTTGCTGGCTGCGCGGGCCATTCGTTTTTTTGGCGAAGGTTATCTGGCGATTCGTTACGGCGATCAGGCCAGCCAGTTTCTCCTGACTCACAAGCTGGAGGTCGCGGGAATAACGTTGGGCATTGTCCTGGTGCTCTATCTGGCCACGCGGCTTGCTTTTGGACGACCCATCGAATCTTGAGCGTCCGATGTGCCGGTTGGGGGCTTTGAGTGGCGCAGGCTTCCAGCCTGCGGGGGTTAGTCCTTGCAAGGACTAAAACCCACAGGCTGGAAGCCTGCGCCACAATGTTCAATTGCCTAATGGGAATCAAATTCGAGATGTTCGCCGATCACTTGGCTCTGCGCGTTCAGGTCGATGACGGCGATGAGGCCGCGCCGGCCAGCCAGTTCGGAGGCGAAACGCATGTCGCGCAGGCGGACCTGGAAGCCGGGGCCTTCGGGCTGGACGCTGGCGAGAGGGAAACGCGCGAAGTTCAAAAACTCGATTGCGGTGGAACTGCCAACGGCATTCTTCAGCGTCGCGGAAGATTCCGGCTTGAAGTGCACGTCCGCCAATTCAGGGTCGAATTCGCGGCCGGGGCCCAGGGGAACTTCCAGATTGAAGAGCGCGTTGTCCGTCTCCACGACGCCGGACCAGAGAAGCGGATTCGACGGCCTGGGAAACGCCGCGACCACGAGAGGCGTTTGCCCTCGGTAGTTGCGCGAATCGAGGAGCGCGATCGCCCGCTGGTGGGCAAATCCCCGGCCCGCGATGACCAAGGCGACGCACACCAGGCCGAAGATTGCTCCACGCTGGCGGCCGTGGCGCTTCGGCTTCGATCCTATTTCTTCGAGGACCAGGCGAAATAATTCGGGAATGAGCAGGCCGACGAGCAGGAAGAAAAGAATCCACGAGTCGACCGCGTCCGCCAGATCCCACGCATACCACTTCGGACTAAAAGGCCAGAGCAGCTTCACGCCATAGCCGTTCAGCATGTCGAGCAATAAATGCGCTCCGGCGCCAATCGTGCAAATTGCGAGGGCGGGGAAAATTCCGACTGCGAATTTCGGATATTTGCGGCCGGTGAGCCAAGCAGCTGCCGCAACCGCGGCGATGATCGCTGCCGTTCCAACCAGCGAATGCGTGACCGTTCGATGGCCACGCAAAAACGTGGCCGCTCCTCCGAGACGCGTGACCCAGTCCACGTCCGCGATCAGGCCGGAAATTAGCAGCATCGGAGTCGCGGCGCGCGTGATTCTATGTAGTCCGGCGCGTCCGAGAGCGATGGAGGTCAGCGCGTGCGTTACGGGTTCCATGGTGTGTTAGATCGCTTCGTAGGACAGCCACTCTTGGCTGTCCAACTAAAACCTTCTTGGCGGGATCGTTCGAACGCCGGGGGGAATACTACAACGGATCGGGCATGGCGAGGGTGAGGGCGTCGGGCACAATCCGAAACTCGGCGGGGAGATGCCCGGCAGGCTCTCCATCCACCTGAATCTGGACCTGTGACCCGCCGTTCGATGCGCACCGAAGGCAGGTTGTTTTGAAGAAGCGCACGTATCGCGCGCTGCGCAGTTTCCCCGCCCAGATGAGCGGCAGGTAAGCGATATAGCGCCAGGCGCTGCGCGTGGTGACGAAGGCGAGTTCGAATTGCGGCTGCAGAAGGTCGGCTTCGGTCGTGATTTTAAAAGGGCCGCCGTAGTGCTTCGTGCGGCCCACGATGACGAGGGAGGCGTCAATGCCAACCCCGTTGCCCGCCATCGTCGTGTGAAACATCGGGAAATCGTAGCGCGTCAATTGTCGAAAACCCTCCTGCCAATAGGCGAGAATGCCCGCCTTGAGCTTGATTTCCGGGCGCACGGCGGAAACCAGTGCGCCGTCGGCTCCGGCGCCCGCTACGCTCAGGAAATAGCGCGGCTCGCCGCTGGATTTTTCCGGCGTGGCGAGGCCTAGGGCGATCCGGCGGTAGGGCGCTCCGATGAGGCGTTCAGCGGCGCGCGACAAGTTCCACGGAATCTTAAGCTCCTTCGCGAGGACATTGGCGGTGCCGGCGGGCAAAACGGCGAGCGGCACCTGGCTGCAGGCCAGCCCGTTCACTACTTCGTTCACCGTGCCGTCGCCTCCGCACACGATCACGAGTTGCCGCGACGCTTCGACTGCGCGGCGCGCCATGATCGTCGCCTCGCCGGCCGCCCCCGTGTTCTGAAGCTCCGTTTCGATTCCCGCGTTGCGAAAAATGCGGCGCGCCGCGTCCAATTTCCGCACCGCTCGGCCGCCTCCGGCCGCGGGATTGACGATCAACACTGCATCGCGAACTTGCGTCGACACCTGGTCCACTCCGTTCCACTCAAAAGAATTCAAACAAAGAGAACTAAGATACCGTGACCGGGCGCCGAACGTACACTCTGTTTCGAGGCCGGGCGCGCATTGTATACTGAACGCCCGATTCTTTCGATTCTCCGAGGCCGCATGGCGAAGAACGCGACGGCAGTCAAACAGATCGAGAAGCTGCGCGAGGAACTGCGCCGGCACGAATATCTCTACTACGTGCAGGACGAGCCGGAAATCTCCGACGTCAAGTTCGACCGGATGATGGAGGAACTCCAGCGGCTGGAGGCGGAACACCCGGAGTTTGTCACGCCGGATTCGCCGACGCAGCGCGTCGGTGGCGCGCCGCGCAAAGGATTCGAGACGCGCCAGCACTCTCCGGCGATGATGAGTCTCGACAATACGTATTCGACGGAGGAGCTGGAAGATTTCGACCGGCGCGTGCGCGAGATCTCCGGACGTGAAAAAGTCGACTACGTCACGGAACACAAATTCGACGGCTTGAGTATTTCCCTCGTTTACGAGGGAGGAGTTCTGCAGCGCGGCGTCACGCGCGGCGACGGCACGACCGGCGAAGAAGTCACCGCGAATGTGCGCACGATTCGCTCGATCCCGCTGCGAGTGGATGCCGCGGAACTCAAGAAGCTGCGCATGCCCTTGGATTTTGAAGTGCGCGGGGAAATCATCATGCCCCTGCGCGCCTTTGAAGCCTTAAATGAGAAGCAGGAAGAAGAGGGCGGCAAGCGATTTGCGAATCCGCGAAACGCCGCGGCCGGGGCCGTGCGCGTGCTCGATCCTGAGATCACGCGGTCCCGGCGCCTGGATTTCTACGGATACTTCTTGCTGGCGGGCGGCCGAATGCCAACCCGGCTTCATTCGGAAGCGCTCGAGGCGCTGCAAAAACTTCACTTCAAAGTTTCCCCCGATTGGCGCGTGTGTCATTCGCTCGAGGCGGTGAAAAAATTCATCGATTCCTGGGAAGGCAAGCGCGAGAAATTGCCGTATGAAATCGACGGCATCGTGATCAAGGTCAACGAAATCGCGCAGCAGCAGGAACTCGGATTCACGTCGAAGGCCCCGCGCTGGGCCGTCGCCTACAAATATCCGGCGCGTCAGGAAACGACGGTCGTGAACGATGTCATTTTTCAAGTGGGCCGCACGGGCACGCTCACGCCCGTGGCGGTGCTCGAGCCGGTGCAGGTCGGCGGCGTCATGGTCAGCCGTTCGACGCTGCACAATATGGACGAAATCGCGCGGCTTGGATTGCACATCGGCGACACCGTGATCGTCGAGCGCGCGGGCGAAGTGATTCCGCACGTGATGAAGGTGGTCAAGGAGGGGAAGCCGCGCCGCGAAATTGTCGTGCCGGAACGCTGCCCCGAATGCCACAGCCGGATTCACAAGGACCCGGAGGAAGTCGCTTACCGCTGCGTCAATGCGAGCTGCCCGGCAAAGCGAAAGGAATCGCTGCTCCACTTCGCGGGGCGCCACGCGATGAACATCGACGGCCTGGGGGAAAAAATCGTCGACCAGCTTGTGGACAATGGATTGGTGAAAGACTTCGCCGACTTGTACGAATTGAAACTGGATGGCGTAGCCGGGCTGGAGCGCATGGCGGAAAAATCGGCGCAGAATCTGCTCGATGAAATTGCGGCGAGCAAGAACAACAGCCTCGCGCGCCTGATCTACGCTCTCGGCATGCGTTTTGTAGGCGAACGAACGGGCCAGCTCCTCGCCGAACATTTCGCTTCGCTGCCGAAACTCGCCGAGGCGACCGTGGAAGAACTGGAGGAAGTTCCGGAAGTCGGCCCCAAGGTCGCGCAAAGCATCGCCGATTTTTTCTCCGAACAGGCGAACCGGAAATTGATTCAGCGCCTGAAGGACGAAGGCCTGAAGATGACGGAAAAACGTGCGGCGCCCGAAGACACGCGCTTCGCCGGGAAAACGTTTGTTTTTACCGGAGCGCTGGCGCGGCGTTCGCGCGATGAGGGCGGCGCGGAAGTGACTCGCCATGGCGGAAAGGTGACCAGCTCGGTCAGCAAGCTCACCGATTATGTCGTCGTGGGGGCCGACCCTGGATCCAAATATGACAAGGCGCGCTCGCTGGGCGTCACCATCTTGAACGAAGATGAATTCGAAGATTTGCTGGCCGGGCGGCGGAAAACCGAGCCGGACCGGGCCCCTGCTCAAGGGGCCTCGGCGAATTCCAAGGGTAGGGGACGCTCGAAAAAGGCTACCAGCAGCCGCTGAACCCTATGGAAATATTGAGTCTCTCCGGATACACATCGTGTAAAGATTACGTGGTCCGCCCCCTCGGGGCATTCCGCCTGCCAAACCCGCAAATCTTCCTATTTGTTTGTGGGCGTGAGACTTAAATATACAGTGTTTTTTATCCCAAAATTGGACGGCGACGTGCGATAGTTTACTTGAGTTTTGGGGGAAAACGGAGAAGTCCAGCCTACGGGTCATGGCGCCCAGAACTGATTACTG
>Ga0116217_10003655_pt1 | contig 13896 bp, 12 predicted proteins | sample Sb_taG_6_FD_89697 | JGI IMG/M metagenome (GOLD analysis project Ga0116217, IMG submission 89697) | Peat soil microbial communities from Weissenstadt, Germany - Sb_50d_4_PS metaG | ecosystem: Environmental > Terrestrial > Soil > Wetlands > Peat | place: Germany: Weissenstadt | collected 2010-09-21 | reverse complement strand
CCGCGGAGCGCGTCTTCCTGGATATCGATTGCGACGTGTTTGATCCCGCGTACTTTCCCGCCGTCACACATCCACTGCCGTTCGGGCTCAGTCCGCACCAGGTGCTCGCAATCCTGGATGCTGCTTGGTCCGATCGCGTCGTCGGCGTCGCTTTCTCCGAATTCGACCCGGGCAGAGATCGCAACGACCAAAGTCTGGCGACGCTCGTCTGGTTGCTCGAATACCTGTTGCTGAAGCGCTACGAACCGGCCCATACTCGCAAGAATTGACTGCGACCTCGCCGGAATTTTCAACGGCAGGCACAAGCTCCGTCCGCACCTCTCCGGCAGCAAATGTGAACTATACTCGGGCATAGGCGATGTTCTTTCACCATCAGGGCTAAGAAAGGTGGTCCGTGCGTGGAGCCTGTAACCGTCCCTCCTGAGCCAGAGACACCTACGCTCTGGCTTGGCAAAGAGTCAACTCCCGAGGCAAAAACAGCAGAGACACCGGTTGCCAGCGCACCTGCCGTGCAGCCGGAGCAGATCGACGAGGTGCCCTGCCCGCGCTGCGGTGCCAAGCTGATCAATCCGGAAAATCTGGGTTGGTGCTCCAAATGCGGCTTCTGCCGGTCGCTTGAAGAGGATGCTGCCAAGATGGAATCGGTTGCGCCGGCCCGCGCGCGCATGCCGTCGTTTCTGGGCGCGTCGGAATTCCTGGATTTGCTCGGCAGAGCGCCCAGGTGGCTTTGGGTGCTCTTGGCTGGCACGGCGGTCATCGCCCTGCTGTCCCTTGTCGGGAATCTTGTTCTGCCTTTGGCTTCCTTGCCGCGGGCAGTCTGGAGTACGGCGCAGATTCTTCTGGGGCTTCTGGGGTTATTCGGCGCCCAGGTGTGGGCCCTTTTCTTGATTGCACCTGGTGACGACAAAGTTGGGGCAAAGGACGCGATTATCTCGGGGCGATTGTGGGGCCTGACCTTCGATCGGCTACCTGAAACTCGTAGGCAAGTGTGGCTGGGAGGCTGGTCCCTGGCGGCGATGCTACTCGGGGTCTTTGTGGTCGGCGGCCTGGGTTATTGGGGTCAGTTCTACAACCCGAAAAGGGTTGCAGACAAGGGTCTCCTGCAAGCGGTGGCTCAAGCCGCCAAGGACAAGGGAGGCGACAAGTCCCTGGAAGAATCGGTAGAAGACGTCGCAAATACGCAGGAGCTCACCAAGAAGGACGAGGAGAAGAGGAAGGAGGAAGAGAGAAAGAAGAAGGAGCAGGCCAAAATAGACAAACGCCCGACCGTGCAGTGCGTGGTCATTGGCTACATGGTCGATGCCGACAAGAACTTGACCGGCTTGGTGGTGGCCACTTTGGAGGGTGAAAGGCTCCAGTACGCCGGCACCGTGCAGCGTGGCTTTACGCCGGAGGCTTCCAAGGAGGTCCTTGGCCGATTGGCTTCGCTGGAAGCACCTAATCCTCTGATCAAGGGATTGTCGATGTCGGCCGTCTGGGTCAAGCCGAAACTGTTCTGTGAGGTCCACCAGTCTGGCGCTGACAAGGATGGCCATCTGATCAGCCCGGCCTTTGCCGCACTCTTGACCGAGTAGGACTCGCGCTCCGACTAAAGGTTGCGAAACCCACCAGTGCCGCCGAGTTGCACTGGTGGGTTCTTGCTTCCCGAGAGTATGTCGAGATGCTCTCGGCGCCCGGTCGCCGGAAGGAGGCCGCCAGGACGAAGTGCGCCCAGGTCAATGGTCTTGGAGCCGTGCGTAAACTCTGACGGGTGAGAAGCGCCCGCCAACGGTGGCAGAATGTCGCCAGCGCTTCGCTCCCGCTGCGATCAGAGGCCGAGAGGCCGATCCCGAAAACCTTCTCGCTTGACGCTTGGTCACAGTGTGGTAACTTAACTTGCTGTCGGGCAGAGTGAGTTTTGCAGTGCTCGTACTTCTCCCACACGCAACAGCTTGCCAGTCGCCTGCTATTTGACTCGGCTGCCAATGCCGGCACCGAGTTCCGAGATTCATGGACGTGACGATGGGCCCGCAGTGGAGGTTGGTCTAATGGCAGGTCATGCCGCATTCGTGCCGACGCCCACTCCCGAGCATCGTCGAATTGCTGTCGGACAGTTCGAGCGTGCCAACCAGGTCATCGCCACCGGCAACTATGACTACGCCATTCAGCTGCTGCTGACTTGCTGCAAGATGGACCCGGCCAACCTCATCTACCGGCAGACGTTGCGCCGCACCGAAAAAATCAAGTACCGGAACAACTTGCGCGGAAGCCGACTGGCCTTTCTCACAACTTCGACCAGCAGGACGAAACTCAAAGCCGCCAAGGCGTCTCGCGACTACCTAAAAGTACTGGAGTGCGGCGAAAAGGTTTTGTTGCGCAATCCCTGGGACATCGGCGCGCAGATGGACATGGCCGAGGCTGCGGACGCTCTCGGCTTGCTCGACGTGGCCGTCTGGACACTTGAGCAGGCCCGGCAGAAAAACCCGGAGGACGCGACTGTAAACCGGGCTTTGGCCAGGCTTTATGAGAAACGGGGCAATTTCAGCCAAGCCATCGCCCTCTGGGAATTGATCCGCAAGGCCGAGCCGAGAGATGTGGAGGCCCAGCATAAAGCCAAGGATCTCGCTGCCAGCGATACCATTGCCCGTGGCAATTACGAAGCGGTGTTCAGCAATTTGGAGGAAGATTACGAAGGGGATGAGCAAGCCGCAACGACCGGTGAATCGGCCAAGGAATCTGCCCCGGTTCACCAGGTTCCCGTCCAGGAATCTGTATCCCCTGAGCCGCGTGACGCTGCAGCCTTGCGGGCACGCATCAAAGCCGACCCCACCAACGTCAATGCACACCTTCACCTTGCCTCGGTCTTCCGCCGCGCCGGCCAGATTGAATTAGCCCGGGAGGTGTTGCAGCAGGCCCTCGGGCCGACCGCCAATGCTTTCGAACTGACTCTTGAAATCGCCGACCTGGATATCGAGCCCTTCCGGCGCAACCTGGTGATCACGGATGAAAAACTGCGGACTCAGCCTCAGGATGAAGAGCTGCGCAAGATTCGCATCCGCTTGCTCAAGGAAATCAATACCAGGGAGATGGACCTGTTTCGCCAAAAGGCCGAGCGCTTCCCCACAGAGATGGCCCATCGGCTTGAATTGGGCGTGCGCCTTTTGCGGGCTGGTCAAACCGACGGGGCGATCGTCGAGTTGCAGGCGGCGCGGACGGATCCCCGGCAGCGCTGGCGTGCATTGCTCTACCTGGGCTATTGCTTCAAGAACCGCAACAATTGGCGTCTGGCTCAGCGCAACTTCGAGGAAGCTTTGCAGACCCTCCCCATTGGTGAAGACGCTTCACGCAAGGAGCTGCTCTTTCAACTTGCCCAGGGCGCCGCTGACTCAGGCGACCTGTCCAAAGCCATCGACCTGGCCTACGAGCTGGCCAACCTCGATTTCAGTTACCGCGACATCGGCCGCCTTCTCGACGAATGGCAGGACAAGCTGCAGAAAGCCTGAGATTTCCACACTGCCCAGGGCGTGATTTTCCCGGGAAGCGGAGCCGCGGCTGTCAAAACGCGCATGTCCGCAGTGACCTCGCGGTCCCCCTCTCGCAGGGCCGCTGCCGATTGGCGCGATGGCAAGTCACGAAGATCGGCGTCGGTCGGCGGCGCTCCCAACGGTTGCCCTTTGTTCTTTCGTCTTCGCCGACTATATTGTCTTTTTGCGAAATGGGCCCGTATCACTGTCGGCAACCTGGAAAGTTCAATGCCTCACACGCGAAGTGCCAAGAAATCTCTCAGGAAAAATAGGAAACGGCGGCTCGCCAACCGTGGCGTCAAGAAGTCGCTGAAGACCCAGATCAAACAGGTGTTGGCCGTGGCCGAAAGCGGCGCCCTGGAAGATCTCAAAAAAGAATATAACTTGGCCGCCAAGAAACTCGACAAGGCAGCAGCGCGGCGGGTTATCCACCCCAATCTGGCTGCACGCAAGAAATCGCAATTAGCCAAGATGATCCACGGGAAAGAGCACGCCGCGAAGGCTGCCGCGCCTGGTTAATCCAAATCCAGCATAATCCTCTCGGTCCGTTCCTGCGCTGTTACGCTGCGCGCCGCTGGGTCGCCATGGATCGCCCGGCCGGCATGATTGTCGGCGTCGGCGCGCCGCGCCAGACAAGCACGGCGAACGCCGGGACCAGGAACGGCCGAACCACGAACGTATCAACCAGCACCCCAAAAGACAGGGCAAAACCGATTTGCACAAGCGTGCCCAGGCCGCCCAGCATGAGGGTGGCGAATGTGCCCGCCATGATGAGGCCGCACGAAGTAATGGTTCCACCCGTGCGCGCCAATGCGCGGCGGGTTCCTTCCACAGTGCCGTGCCGCTTGCGTTCCTGCAAGAGGCGACTGATGAGCAGAATGTTGTAATCCTCTCCAACGGCCACGAGGATTGTGAAGAGGAAAAACGGTACGCGCCAATCGACTTCCCCAAGGGGCCGGCCCGACCAGCACGTGCCAACCAGGGCAGTCGCACCGAGCGTCGCATAGTAGCTGACCAGCACCGTCAGCAAGAGGTACGCTGCGAGCCATGGCCGCCGCACGAGCACCAGAAGAATCAAAAAGATCCCGCCCAGGACGAGCAAATCGACTCTGGTCCGGTCTGCTTCCGTCACGTTGGCAAGATCGCGGGCGTTTACTGTCGCACTGTAACACTCTGCGCGCACGTCTCCGAATGATGCGACCGTGCCCGGCAATTCCTTTGCCAGCCAAACCTCAATCAATTCCAGTGTTTCCAAGCTCGCAGCATCGAACGGATCCGAGCGCAAAACCACATCGAGCCGGGTCACGAATCTGCGCTCGGAATCGTCTCCTAACTCAGCGACGTAGAATTTTCGCGCCGCTCGGTTCGCTTCGCCCAGGGCTCCGCTTACGATCTGTTTCCGAATCGACCCGAGCAGGCCCGCGCGGCTCTCCGTGGCTACCGGATCGGGTAATGGTCGGCCGAGAGGCTGAGTCAGACTGCGCACCTCGGCCACGTTTTCCAGGCCGGCGAATCCTCGACTGAGATGGGCCAGGACTTCCCGTCCTTCGGGAGAATCCCAGTCCACCGACCCTTCCAACAGAACGGTCAGTGGACCAATCTCCCCAGCCGTAAAGTGACGCTGGATGGCTTTCAGTCCTTGCACGCTCGCCGACAGAGGATGCAATTCCCCGGTAGCCCGGTAGACAGGCGAGACTCTCAGGCCCAGCACGACAAAAGGCAAGAGAATCAGTCCTGCCACACTCCACACAAGAAGAGGCCGGGCAACTACTACTCGGCTAATTCGGTCCCAGAATGGAATTGGGGGCGCCAGGCGTGAGCGCTCAAAGCTCAGATGCAGACCGGGGTTCCGCAGCACCCGAGGCCAAAAAACCACGCCACCCATGATTCGCAGCAGCGCTGGCGCCAGAGTCAAGGATGCACACAGAGCAACAGCCAGGCTCAGGCCGATGGCAGGCCCCGCGCAGCGAACCTTGGCGAACTCCGCGAAGCCCATCAACCCCAGGCCGCAGATCACTGTACCTGCACTGGCGGCAAGGGCGCCGCCGACACCTTTGATGCTGCGCCGCAGAGAGTTTTCGAAGTTCTCCCCCTTCTCCAGTTCTTCGGTATAGCGGCTGATGAGAAAGAGGCAGTAATCGGTGCCCGCTCCATAGAGGATAACCACTGCAAATACCCTGCTGACGTTGACCAGGTAGACTCCCGGGATAAGGGTCAACAAGGCCAATGCTTGCAGTGAGATCCAAACGGATGCAACGATCGTGATCAGCGGGACAAGTGCCAGCAGCGGTGCGCGGTAGACGAACAGCAAGATTACGACCACGAGGATAATGGTGGCGATCGTTGTTTTGTCCAGACTCTTGGCACTTGCCTGGGTCAAATCCCGGCCGATGCCGGCCGGTCCCGTGATCAGAAGGCGGGGAGGATTGGTGCGGACCTTGGCCAGGTGGCTGCGGAGCAAGGCATCGATACGATCGACCGTGGTCCGGGTTTGCAGCGCAAGGAACGGCGTAGCCAGCGGCACCTGAATCAAGGTGCACTGGCGATCCGCGCTGGTAAGCCGGCTGCCGGTGAGCGCGTCGCGGTATGACGCGATCCTGCCGATCTCCAACGTTGCGTCTTCTGTGCGCAGTCGTTCGAGGCCCGCAGCGCAGTCATCGGCCAGCGCGAAGTCTTCTTTTGTCAGGGTCCCATCGGGGCGCTCGATGGCTACAACGACCTTGCTGGCGAACACGTCCTGAGGGAAAGCCTTGCTGAGGAGTTGATAGCCGCGGACACTGGGGCAACGCTCAGGAAGAAAGCGAATGTCGTCATCCTGAGCCTTGGAGTTCCACCCCGGCGCAACCCAGCCCAGCAATACGCCCCCGATCAGCCAGGCTGCGCAAATTCTCCAGGGATGCGCTGCCGCCATCCTTCCGAGAAAGTTGAACATGCCTGGTTTCTCCCTGGTAGACAGGCGCGCTCGCGCCACGAGGTGCAAAGGGACTACATCATCATCGGCCTCGCGAGGAAGCAAGCTCTAACGAAAATGCTGGGGCAGCTTGCTAGGCAACGGCAGCATTTGTTCTCCCCTCGCCCCGGTACTCCGGGGAGAGGGGTCGGGGGTGAGGGGCCTTGGCCAGGGATCGTTCGTCCCCAATTCAATTGACCCAACGAGTTGGTCCGAGAAGCGCTTCTTCCCAAGCGCGCCGAAAGTGCGCCGAAAACAAGCCGTTTCGGGAGCGGAAAGCCGCAAGTAGACCGGGCGCGCTGATCTTCCCGCCAGGATCGATCCTTCACCGGTGGCGCTATCGACGACAAACCGCGCTTTAGGGGAGCGGCAGCGCTTGTTCTCCCCTCGCCCCGGTACTCCGGAGAGACGGGTCGAGGGTGAGGGGAGATTATTTCCTGTCCCTCGCCTAGCATTGCGTAAAGAGTGCATATCTGCCTCTGCATCCTTGCAACTCTCGTCGAGCTGCGTTTTCCTGACATCGAGGGCAACAAACTCGCACGCCGAGATCATCTCCCGGCATCCCGAGGACCTAATTGTAGATCCAGCAAGGCGCAGGTGAAACCGCAGCCGAGGAGAGTTGTGCCATTATTCACGTCCCATTGGTAGGATAAACGCCGGGGATGGGAATGCCGTCCAGCAATAGGGCGTGTCAAGCGTACTCGCGCCGACGCACCATGCTTCGAAGGAAGAGCAAGAGTTAGGAGGAAGAGTACGATTACGAAGAGGATGAAGAGCAAGATCCAGATTAAGAGCAGGATGTCATGCCTGCGCCGGCTATTGAATCATGCTCTTTCTCATGCTCCTGCTCATAATCTTCTTCCAAATCTTACTCTTCATCTTCATTCTTTCTCTCAGGGCTGGGCCGCTTGGTCATGTAGCTGTCCAATCTGTGCGGAGCAGCAGGGCGCGTCAAACGTACTCGCGCCGACGCACCTTGCCAAGCAACGAGCACCGCACCGCTCCCTCTTGCCTCTTCACGATGCACCTTCGATTACTCGCAGACGCCCGTCTTGTTCTCGCTATGGATTGAAACCGACGCGATAACACCGCCCTGGGAATGGTGCGTCGGCGCGAGTACGCTTGACGCACCCTACGGACTGTGCTCGTGAAGGGGCAGTTCTCGGTTTTTTAGCTGCATCAAGATTTCGTGCGAGACAATCCAGCCTCTCCCCGTTGCGACTCATTTCAACGAGAAGTCAGCCGACTTTGCCATCATTTCGTCGCGCACTCTAGATCGCCGTGCGTGCTCTTGCAGTGAAGGGCGTATACCAGCGTTCGGCCCATTGGTGTCGGCCCGGAGTCCGGTCGCCCATTACGCCGTAGGCGTTGCAGCGCCAAGCCCGGAGTCGCGGTAGCGCACTCCGGGTAATACATTTTCTCGGGGATGTCTACTCCGAAGGAGTTGGAGCGACAGGCAATTTGGCTCATGCTGCAACTCCTTCGGAGTAGAGGAAGGGGCTTGCGTTGCTTCCCGGCGTGCGCTGCCGCGACGCCGGGCTTTGGGCTGCAACGCCTACGGCGTAAGGATCTATTGGTGCAGATTCCGACATGGCTCCTCGTACAAATTATGCTGCTCAGTCATGCACAGTCCTTTAGAATGCATGGTCGCCGTCTGCTCCACCGGGGCTTCCGGAGTACCTCCAGCCCCGGCCACACCTCCGCTTAACTTGGTGCCTATGGGCTTCCGAAGACTCCAGCCCCGGCCACACAAACTGCCTTGGCCACCCGTCGCAGGAGCACGTAAGACAGCGAGCATTTACCGTTCCCAAGCAAGTTCTGGCCGACCGAAGTGGCCATAGTTGGTAGTCTGCCGGTAGATCGGGCGGAAGAGGTCCAGCTTCTCGACGATGGCAGCCGGGCGGAAATCGAATCGGCTCACGAAGTCCGCTGCGACTTGATCGTCACCCGTACCGAAGGTATCGACGCAGACGGACACTGGTTGAGACACACCGATGGCGTAAGCGACCTGTATCTCCGCGCGATGTGCCAGCCCTTCCTTGATGACCTGCCGTGCGACATAGCGGCAGAAATAGGCGCCGCTGCGGTCAACCTTGGAGGGGTCCTTCCCGCTGAAGGCACCGCCCCCATGCCTGGCAGCGCCGCCATAGCTGTCGACGATGATCTTTCGTCCCGTCACTCCGCAATCCGCCGAAGGGCCGCCCTGAACGAAGCTACCCGTGGGATTGACCAACAGCCGGACCTTGGGCTGAAACCACCGACCGAGAGCACGTGGAGCGAGCACATCATGCACATAGGCGCGAATTGTCTCTTGGTCTGCTATGCTGGCGTGCTGTGTTGATACGAGAATCGTGGAGACGGCCACGGGTTTATTGCCCTCGTAGATCACGGATACCTGGGTCTTGGCGTCGGGACGCAACCATCCGACAGCCCCTATCTTGCGGTCGTCGGCAAGGCCGCGGGTGAGGCGATGAGCCAACAGGATGGGCAACGGCATCAGCTCTGGTGTCTCGTCGCTCGCGTACCCAAACATGATCCCCTGGTCACCAGCCCCTTGCTCCCCGGAATTGTTCGTGCTGGCATCCACGCCCTTGGCAATCTCTGCCGCCTGCTCAGTAATGAGTTCGGTGAATTGGACGCCATCCGCATTGAATGAGTCTGCCCGGTTGGTGTAGCCGACCTCGCGGATTGCTTGCCGGACAACTAGCTCGTAGTCTATTGTGGCCCTGGAAGTAATCTCACCTGCCAGGACGACGCGATTGCCTTTGCAGAGTACCTCGCAAGCAACCCGGCTATGGGGATCTTCCGTGAGGAAAGCATCGAGTACGCTGTCGGCCATGTAGTCACAGACCTTGTCTGGATGTCCTTCGGAAACTGACTCAGAAGTAAAGGTATAGGTGCAGACCTTTCCGGACACTTTGTAGACTCCTTTGCGTTCGCTTGGCAAGAGACCATCCGCCGCGGCCACAGCCCATGATCTGGCCTGCAAACTCGATAACCGTCTCGCTCTTCATATCGGTCCATTCGATGTGGCGAATATGGGTAAGTGCTACCCAGATAACGCGTTGTCCGCCTGATTCGTCACGTCTTCGCCATGGCTGGCGAATCCGATGGCAATCAAACTCCAGTTAGACAGGCTAGATCGCCAGCAAGGTCATCCCAACCCAACCCTGGTGGCCTACTCCGGCGACAAATCGGGCCTGGGCCTCGCGCTATCGAGGATGTAGTAATAAATCCCCACCACAACTCGCTGCTCTTCCTGGCTCAGGTCGCGTTGCCGGGCCCGGTGCTCAAGGTCATCGGGGTCATCCTGAAGGAGACCCAGAATATGATCGACCGTTGACCGCGCCGCACGAGCAAAGGTGGCGATCTCGTCCTGCGACGTGAAGTCTTTTGACCACCGTTTCCGCAGAACTTCAATAACCTTACTCCACATGTCGGGCTTCGAATGCAGAATGAGGAAGATTGCTTTAGCCATATAAGGTGACCCCCAAGCCTCACCGGCAAAGTAAGGAGGGAGGCCGAATGCCTCCCATACTTCTGTGTAGGTATCGACGAAGCACGCCGAAAAGACCTCTTTGTCCTCGAAGGGTTCCCAAGCGGAAAGAATCAGAAAACCCATGTCGGACCAGGCGTCAGGGTCAGGTTGATGATAGATGTATCCGCGTCCTCCTAGCTCAAATTGCTTAAGCCCCCACATACCACTTGCCATGCTGTCGGGGTTCCCACAATAGACAAGCCAGGTTTCGTCGCCGCTCAGTAATTCCATCATAATCTCGCCCCAATTCTCAGCACCGTTCTCAGAGGCATCGTCATCGCCGTCTTTCAACTCGGAATCATCGAAGAGGCTTGTGACAGAAACTTCCTCAGAAGGGACAAGTACGCGACCGGATTTCGGAGCCGGACCCGGCTTGTCGACGAACACGGCCTCAAGGCGCGACTGAAACTCGGTTATGGCCGGCGCGGCGGCTCTACCTTTGGGGCCTATCTTCCACAAGGCGCTCACGGCCGCTCGGAGGTCTTCTTTCATAAGCTCGATCAAGGCGGGAATCGCTTCGTGTGCTTCCGGGGCTATCTCGGCTAGGTTTAGCGCGGCAAAACGGCTGACCTGGAATTCGCTGTCCTTTAGCGCCTCGATAAGGAACCGACGCGCGACTTGATTCCCGGCGGGAATCTCCACGAGGGCCTCCAGAGCCTCCAGACGCACTTGCCAGTGCTTGTCCTTGAGAACTTGAACTAGGGGCTCAACTACCAGCTTGCTCTCCAGACCTATCCGTCGCAGAGCATTTACCGCACTCTTGCGGACCTCTTCATTCTTATCGCTTAATGCCTGGATGAGAGAAGGGACCGCATTCTTGGCTTTCGGCCCAAGCTGTCCTAATGCATGCACCGCCCGCTGCCGGACTACTTCGCTTTCATCCGTCAGGGCTCTTGTAAGACCGATAACCCCAACGTCGCCGATTCGACCTAGAGCTTCGGCGAGATCGTCAATATTGCCACTACTATGCTTAAGTTGATCCACCAAAGCTGGGATGGGAGCTGCCGCTCTCTGGCCAAGTTGACCCAAGGCCCGTGTCGCACTCGCTCGCACCCAGCTGGAGTGGTCTTTCAACGCCTCGATCAGCACTGGGACTACAGAGTCGCTCTCCTGGCCGATGTTCCCCAGCGCACAGCAAGCCTGTTCCCGTACTTTGTCACGTTTGTCCTTCAAAGCTTCAGTGAGCGCAGGAACTGCGTCCCTGGCCGCTGCACCAATACTTCCCAGAGCATTGCTTGCCATCGCGGCAACATCTTCGCACTCGTCCTTTAGCGCCTCCCCCAGCGCCATGACAGTAGCCTCGGTCGCGGGGCGGATCTCTCCCAAAGCCCAAGCAACCCCTTTACGGACAGCGTCCTTTTTGTCCTTCAGCGCCTCGTGGAGCGCTCGGATCGCTTTTTCCCCGAGCTCCTGCAAGTCAGCAACCGCATTCTCAGGACCATATGTCCCCTTTGAGGTGACGGCTTTAATCAAGTAAGGGATGGAACCTTCTTGCCTCGTTGGAACCGCATTTCCCGTCGCTCTTAGGACAAGATCTTGATCTTCGGTGCAGTCGAAGCCTGCAGATCGAAAGACCGCAAGAATCTGCTCCTTATGCCTCGGGTCAAGCACCAGAAAGTCGCCATAGTAGCTTGACTCGCGAGTTTCACTGTAGGGCGCATCAATAATTTCTTTGGGAACCCACTTAAGCATTTCCTGCGAGGCGTTTTCGGGATAACCATCGTGCTCTACCGTCGGAATGTCACAACCTGGAAATGGATCTTCATCGCACTGAGGAGGATTTCTGCACAGGTTAACGACTTCTTCGTATCGTTTGGCAGAAACTAAGGACCGGAATTCGCCCCACGTGGATGATGTCGCAAGAGCATGCCAAGTGCCCGCAAGCTCAAGAGCCTTGTCACGAGGAATTAAGACCAGGGTCTTGTCTACCCTGGGCACATCCGCGTCGCCTTCGGCATGGGTCGATCTGCCCACCTTGGCTGGTACTTCTCCATAGACAAGATCGGTGAGCAAGTGGTTCGTGGTATGATCGGTCATGGTAGGTCGCCCTGACTCATGGGAATTGTCCCGTGCCCTTTGCATCGGCAATGTTACGCCAGGGGAGGTACAATCTTGGTATCGCCTTTTGCAACTCGGTAAACGTCCACGCCGAGGCTCGCAAGGCTCAGCCAGGGGACGTACAATTTTGGTATTGCCTTTTGTAACTCATGCACACCTTGGTGAGTGACGTTCGTCCCCATGAGATCGAGCCACTCAAGGTTGGCCAATTCGCGGAGGTAGCGAAGTCCGGTGTCGCTGACTCTGGTTAGGGAAAGGCCGAGGGTGTGCAGTCCTTTCAGGTTTTGGAGATAGGCGAGACCGGCGTCGGTTACCTCTGTTCGGATAAGTTCTAGCTCATGAAGGTTGGTTAATGCCCGGAGATGGACTAACCCGGCGTCCGAAATGCGGGTTCCTGTGAGGCACAAGACGCGCAGGCCGGTCAGATCGTTCAGGTGACCGAGAGTGGCGTCGGTGATCGGCGTATCCCCGAGCTCCAAAGTTTGGAGGCTTGTCAGTTCTTTGAGATTGGCCAGATCGTCGTCAGTGATCGGTCTGCGAGTGAAATCAATCAGAGTGACCGGCCGGGCGGGATCATCGATGTCAACTTCAATTTCGCCACCCAAGGCCCCAACCCATGGGGCGGACATGCTTGAAGTGCGGGGTGAGGGTATTGGAACGGCAGGAACGAAAATCAGGCTGAAAGGCTCGGAAGCCCGGATAAACCGGTCACTGTTTGGCGGCCCAGGGCTCTCAGACGAAACTCCAGCTTGAGCTTCTCCTGGCCGGATCTCTGCTTGGTCTTTCGGTCGTATGTCGCCCATTGATTGCCACTGCCTCTAACCGTATTTCGATCGTCGAATGTCCTTGCATCGCTGTCAGTCGCCCAAACTCGCGGGCCAGCAGGTTTAGGGCTACTCTTTAGAAGACCCTCGATCACGCATAAGTGCATTCCAGCCAACCTGAGAGCAAGGCGGTGTCGAACTCGTGTAGTCACCCCGTGTCCAAGCTGGCAATGAAGGCTTGAAGTCAACCTGAGACCAAGGAGGTGTCGAGCGCAAAAGCTCTACCTCCGAGGAAAATCGAGAAAAGCACAGCAAATTCAGGAATAGATTCATATATCACCTCCGGCTGTGATCACTCCCGTGCAGTGTGCCGTCAATCGTTCTTTGCCCTTGAGCTGGCAATCGCCAGCATCCCTTAAAACAAAAAAAAGGCCACCGCACGACAAGCATGCGATGGCCGTTGAATCTAGTCCCAGGCGGAGATCGTTTTTCGGAAACTCAGTTTCCGCGCATCGAGGGGCTTGCCCTCAAGGCACCGTTGGCATCTCCGTGCCCGGTTGCCGGACCCTTCTGGGTCACTCTTGCATGCTCTGCCTCGTATGGTAAGGCCGGAGGTTTGAAAATCAAGGGTAAATGAGTGATTTTTGCCCGATTCTGTCCGGAGTATTTGAGGTCAACCTGTGTAGCGACTCGCGGACAGGGGGGAAACCCTCACGTGGGTACCGGGGGTTTCTAACAATTCGCATCGTGGAGGGTTCGAGTCGAATGTTTCTGCAACGTGACGCACCGGCGCGCATCAGGGATGGAATGCTTACGGCGAGCGGAGAGTGTACCGCTGGTTGCTTGCATGGGCATGCTGCCGATCTACCGCGTCCAGTGTCGTCAGCAGCACAAATGGACCGCATCTATATTTCCGGGTCTTCACCAGAATTCGTGGGTTCTTTCCAGGGGTGAAGCCCTGGGTGACAGAACCAGCGGCCCCAGTTTCCCGCCCCCCAGGCCCCCCACCCTCCTTCCCTCTTTTCTGTTCCGGGTGTCGCCCCAAAGGGGCACGTGCCGGCGATACCACAGGAGTGCATCCTG
>Ga0116217_10003650_pt1 | contig 13906 bp, 15 predicted proteins | sample Sb_taG_6_FD_89697 | JGI IMG/M metagenome (GOLD analysis project Ga0116217, IMG submission 89697) | Peat soil microbial communities from Weissenstadt, Germany - Sb_50d_4_PS metaG | ecosystem: Environmental > Terrestrial > Soil > Wetlands > Peat | place: Germany: Weissenstadt | collected 2010-09-21 | reverse complement strand
TGTCGTCCATCGTCAGCTTGGCCCGCTCCAGGACGCTCGTCGTCGCCGGGATGGGCCCGGTCAGCATCGTCACCGGGTCGACGCCGGCCAGCGCGAAGGCATGGAAGCGGGCGCGGGGCCGGAGCCCGAGCGCGTTCGCCTTCTCCTCGCTCATGATCAGGACGGCCGAGGCGCCGTCGGTGATCTGCGAGGAGTTCCCGGCGGTGACCTTGCCGTCCTCCTTGAAGGCGGGCTTCAGGTTGGCGAGCGCCTCGACGGAGGAGTCCGGGCGGATGCCCTCGTCCGCGGCGAAGACCTCGTCGGTGTCCTTGCCCTCGTCGTCGCGCACCACCACGGGCACGATCTCGTTCTCGAAGCGGCCCTCCGCCGTGGCCCGGGCGGCGCGCCGGTGGCTCTGCGCCGAGTAGGCGTCGAGCTCCTCGCGCGAGATGCCCCACTGGTCCGCGATCATCTCGGCGCCGATGCCCTGCCCCTTCAATTGGCTGTGCCCTTCCTCGTCGGCGTAGCGGGCCATCATGCGCGGCCCGAAGGGGAACCCGAAGTCACGCACCACCGAGGAGCCCATGGGGGTGCGGGTCATGCTCTCGATGCCGGCGGCGACCGCGATGTCGTAGGCCCCGGCCATGACGCCCTGGGCGGCGAAGTGGACCGCCTGCTGGGAGGAGCCGCACTGGCGGTCGATGGAGGTGGCCGGCACCGACTCGGGCCAGCCGGCGGCCAGCACCGCATTGCGGCCGACGTTGATGGACTGCTCGGAGACCTGCATGACGCAGCCCATGATCACGTCGTCGATCAGGGCGGGGTCGAGCGCGTTGCGCTCGGCCAGCGCCTTGAGGGCCTCGGAGGCCAGGTCCACGGCGTGCCAGTTGCGGAGCTTCCCGTTGCGCTTCCCGCCGGCGGTCCGGACGGCGTCGACGATGACTGCAGTGGTCATGGTGTCTCCTCCCAGGTCCGGCGGGCATCGGTGCGGCGCCGGTCAAGATCGGCGGACATCCTACCCGGCCCGGCCCGGGGGCCACCGGGGGCCGGCGGACGGGCCCGGTAGGGTCTGGCCCCGATGAAGGACATGGCACGTTGGTTGGGCGACGGCGGCATGCCGATCATCGGCCTCGTCGGCGCCGCGTTCACCGCGTACGGCGTGGACGGGGAGGAGCTGGGCTGGGTCGGCGGGACCTTCACGCCGACCGACCTCGCCTGCAACCCGCACGGCGTCACCCAGGCCGGCATCCACTCCCTCCTGCTCGATGCGGCCATGAACTTCGCCATCAACGCCGCCCTCCCGGCCAAGGCCCGCACCCGGGGCACCCTCGAGATGAAGACCGAGTGCATGCGCCCGGCTCTGCGGGGCGACCGCTTCGACCTGCGGGGCGAGGTCGTGCGCATGGCCCGCCAGGTCGCCTACGGCGAGGCCACGCTGCGGGACGCCGCGGGCGTGCTGGTCAGCCGGTCCACCGGGACCTTTCTCCTGCATCGACCCGACGCCGCCTGACGCCGCCACCGTGCCGCCCCCCGGGCCGGGGGTGTGTGGCGTCTGCTGCGGGCCCGCCGGGGCGCACGGGGTCTGCTTCGCCTGCCGCCTGGTCGCGCTTCGCCTCGGGCACCCCCTGGCGCCCGTCTTCCCGGTGCGCCTGTGCCCGTTGCCGGGCCCGCTCTACTCCGTCCTGATGGGGTACAAGGAGTCGCCGGTGGCCGAGGCGCGCCACCGCTTCGGGCCCATGGTGCGCGCGCTCTTCGACGGCTTCCTGGTCGCCCACGCGCCGTGCCTCGCCGCGGCCGCCGGCGGCCCGTGCGACCTCGTGCTCCCCGTCCCCTCGACGGCCCGTCCCGCCGGCCCGCCGCTCGCCGGCGTCGACGGCCTGGCGGCGGCCTGTGCCCGCCTGGCCCCGTGGGCACCGGACGTCCTCGCCCGCACCGGGGCGCCCGTCGGCCACATGCGACCCGACGCCGGCGCCTTCGCCGTCCCCACCGCCCGCCGGAGCGCCGTCGCCGGCCGGCGCGCCGTGCTCGTCGACGACACCTACGTCAGCGGTGCGCGCGCCCAGAGCGCGGGGGCGGCGCTCCGCCGGGCCGGGGCGCGGGCCGTGGTGATCGTGGTCGGCGGCCGGGTCCTGCGACCGGACCGCGCACCGGCGCACGCCGCGTTCCTCGCCCGCCACCGGGACGGCGCGCCGAGATCCGCGCCGTGCTGTCGTTGCGTTCAGACGGGGGCGTCCACCGAGTAGCGCACCCCGGTGAGCTCCTCGGACTCGCGCCACAGCTCGGCCGCGTCGGCCGCATCGCGGGCGTGGCGCGACGGCCGGGCGACGCGCGGCGGCCCGGTCATCCCGAAGAGGCGGGCCGGGCCGATGAACTGCCCCGAGCGGATGGCACCCGAGGTGGCGGCGCACAGGATCGGCAGGGCGCCCGCCGCCGCCGACTGCCCGAGCGTCGTCCCGGCGGCGCGCCCGAGCTTCCGCCGGACCCGGCCGCCACCGAGCGCGGCGCCGCTGCCGGCGAGGTTGCTGCGCGTCCAGCCCGGGTGGGCCGCCACGGCGAGGGTCCCCAGGCCGGCGGCAGCGAGGCGCCGGCTGAGCTCCGCGGTGAACAGCAGGTTCGCCAGCTTGGAGTCGCCGTAGCTCAGCCAGGTGTTGCGCGCGCCGACACCGGCCACCCCGCCGGGCCGCAGCCGGCCGATGCGGTGCAGGTGCGAGCTGACGGTGACGACGCGCGACCGTTCCGTGGTGACGATGCGGTCGAGCAACAGGCCGGTCAGCGCGAAGTGACCGAGGTGGTTGGTGGCCATCTGGAGCTCGAAGCCGTCGGCGGTGAGCCGGTACGGGGTGCCCATGACGCCGGCGTTGTTGACGAGGAGGTCGAGCCGCGCGTGAACCGCCAGGGTGACCTCCGCCGCGCTGCGCACCGAGACGAGGTCGGCCAGGTCGAGGTGCAGCAGCTCGAGCGAGCAGCAGTCGAGCTCGCTCTCCATTTTGTCGCGCGCCCGACGCGCCTTCTCGTCGTCGCGGCAGGCCAGGATCACGTGCGCGCCGTGGTCGGCCAGCGCCTTGGCCGTCTCGTAGCCCAAGCCGCTGTTGGCCCCGGTGACGAGGGCCACCCGGCCGGTGAGGTCCCCGATATCCGCGGTGCCCCAGGTGGGGCTCCCCGTGGCCTCGCCGCCCGGGACGCGGCTCACGCGTTTCCGATGTGGTCGGCGGGGACCGTGCCGAGCTTGCCGGCCTCGAAGTCCTCGAAGGCCTGGATGATCTCGTCGCGGGTGTTCATGACGAAGGGGCCGTGGGCGTAGACCGGCTCGCGGATGGGCCGGCCGCCGAGGACCAGCACGTCGAGGGCGGGATGACGCGCCTCCTGCGAGGCGTCGGCCCGCAGCAGGACGGCGTCACCGGCGCCGTGGACGGCGAGCGACCCGGTGTGGATCGGACGGGCGTCGGGCCCGACGGTGCCGCGGCCCGAGAGCACGTAGACGAGCGCGTTGAACTCGCGTGGCCACGGGAGGACGAGCTCGGCGCCCGGCTCGACCGTGGCGTGCACCAGGGAAATGGGGGTGTGGGTCGACCCGGGCCCCCGGTGGCCGGCCACGTCGCCGGCGATGACGCGGATGAGGGCGCCGCCGTCGGGCGACGTCAGCAGGAGCACGCTGTCGCTCTCGATGCCCTGGTAGCGCGGGTCGATCCACTTGTCCGCCGCGGGCAGGTTCACCCACAGCTGCATCCCGTGGAAGAGGCCGCCACTCGCGATCAGCTGCTCGGGCGGCCGCTCGATATGCAGGATGCCCGAGCCGGCCGTCATCCACTGCGTCGAGCCGTTCGTGATCAGGCCGCCGCCACCGATGGAGTCCTGGTGCTGGAACGTGCCGTCGATCATGTAGGTCACGGTCTCGAAGCCGCGGTGGGGGTGCCAGGCGGTGCCCTTGGGCTCACCCGGGGCGTACTCCACCTCGCCCATCTGGTCCATGTGGATGAACGGGTCCAGGTCGGCCATGGGCACGCCGGCGAAGGCGCGGCGTACGGGGAAGCCCTCGCCCTCGTAGCCCGTCGGCGCGTCGGTGACGCTCTTCACCGGGCGGACGGCGGCCGGGCCCGGTGCCTCGACGCGCGGGAGCACCAGGGTGTCGGGGACGGTCACTGCAGGCATGGCGGCCTCACTCTCTGTCGGACGACGTACGTGCAACACGAGGGGAGGCCGTTCTGTTCCGGCCGTTCCGGTCCGCCCTCCTCACCGGCCGGTCAGGAACCGTCGAGGCGGCTGACCTGATCAGGCGTCAGCGAGATGTCGGCCGCCGCCGCGGAGGCGACGGCGGTCTCGGGCCGGCTGCTGCCGGGGATCGGGACGACCCGGGAGCCCTTGTGCAGCATCCAGGCGAGCGTGACCTGCTGGGGGCTGGCGCCCACCTCGGCCGCCACCTCGGGGAAGGCGGGGTGGTCGCGGGCGATCTTCTCGGCGTTCCCGATGCCGCCCAGGGGGCTCCAGGGGAGGAACGCGATGCCCAGCTCCTCGCAGTGGCGGAGCTCGCCCTCCGAGGAGCGGAAGCGCGGCGAGAACTCGTTCTGCACGCTGACGAGCCGGCCGTCGAGCACCTGCATCGCCTCGTCGATCCGCGCCACGCTGGCGTTGGACACGCCGGCCATAAGGATCTTGCCCTCGTCGAGCAGCTCGGCCAGCGCGCCCACCGAATCGGCCCACGGCACCGAGGGGTCGGGCCGGTGGTACTGGTACAGGCCGATGGCGTCCACGCCGAGCCGCTTGCACGACGCCTCGCAGGCCTCCTTGATGTAGGCGGGGTCGCCGTGCACGGTCCAGGTGCCGTCACCGGGACGCCGGTGCCCGCCCTTGGTGGCGACGAGGACGTGGTCGGTCGGCTGGCCGTAGGTGGCGAGCGCCTCTGCGACGAGCTCCTCGCCGTGCCCGTGCTCGCGCACGCCGAGGCTGTAGGCGTCGGCGGTGTCGATGATGGTGACGCCCGCATCGAGGGAGGCGTGGATGGTGGCGAGGGCACGCTTGCGGTCGGGGCGGCCCTCAATGGAGAGCGGCATCTCGCCCAGCCCGATCGCGCTCACCGTGCGGTTGCCGATGGTGCGCTGCTGCATTGTGCTCCTCCTCGTCGTGCCCGGTCCCGGCAATCCGTCTACTACCCGACCACGTGGAACGCAATCCGGTACACCATGGTGCCGTCGTCGATCGGCCCGGCATGGGCGGCACGTCGGCGCAGCGTCTCGCGGTCGGGCTCGCCGGCCCGCCGGACGTCGGCGGCGGCGATCTCCCCGAAGCGGATCAGCTCCATGCTGTCCACCTCGATCGTGGCCCGCCCGACGTGGTAGCGGCCGCCGACCTTCGCCTGGCGCCGCCGCCAGAGCCGGAACGTCACCGTGATGTCACCGGCGGCGATGTCGTCGTGCAGCTCCTTGCTGAATTCCACGAGGGCAGATTCGCACAGAGTTCACTTGCACGGTCGGACAAGGGGTTCACAATTCCGACCGCAAGTTCGTTCCTCCTCCAGCGTTCTTCCGACACACTCGTTGGAGGAAGAGGACGGGACGCGCGGCCGGGAGCGTCCCCTATGGAGGGGGCTGCGCACGTGGTGTCGAAATTGGTCCTTGGCACGCTCGCCGTCGCGGGCCTCGGCGCGGGCTTCGCCCTGGCGGGTCCCCCGAAGGCGCACGCACCGACGCTGGGCAACGTCGTCGAGGTCGGGCAGCTCTACCACAACGAGCTGGCGCTCAACGCCCAGGAGACGCACCTCCAGCAACTGCTCGGGTTCGCGCGCGCCGAGCTGGCGCGGCCCGCGACACCGGCGGCCGCGCCGCAGGCCGTGCTCGTCGCGACATCACCGCCGCCGTCGAAACCCGCGGCCGGCGCCCCGGCACCTTCACCGCCGCGCGCCGTCTCGGCGACCGCGCCGGTCGCCCCGGTTGCGACGACGACGACCGAGCCCGCCGCCGCCCCGGCTGCGACCACGACGACGACCACGACGCCCCCGACCACCACGACGACCACGACGCCCCCGACCACCACGACGACCAGACCGCGCGACGGCGGCGGTGGTGACGGCGGTGGCAGCGATGACTGACGTGACGCCCAGGGCGAAGAGGCGGCGCCGCGCGGCCACGGTGCCCGGGGTGGTCGTGACCGCGGCCACCCTCGGGACCACCGGGCTCGCCTTCGCCTACTCGGTGAAGACGGCGCCGGCGACCAGCACCGGCAAGACGGCACAGGCCGCTGCGGTGGCGTCGGAGATCGCCAAGGAGAAGTCCGGGATCGCGCAGCTGCACTCCTCCATCTCCTCGACCATGCAGCAGATCAAGGCGTTGCAGGCGAGCGCTGCGGCCAAGCCGGCGTCCACGACGGCGTCCGCCGCATCGAGCGCGGGCACCACGGCCGGCGGCGGCGCGTCGGCGGCGAGCACCTCGTCGTCACCGGGCTCCTCCTCGACGGGCACCGGTGCGGGTGCGCCGGCTTCCCCCGTGGCACCGACGGGGGGCGGAGCGGCACCGGCCGCGGCCACGCCCACGGCCGCCGCCGCTCCGGCGGCATCGGCTTCCTCCGCACCCGCACCCGCGCCCACCCCGACGACCACGCCCACGACACAGCCGGCCCCGCCGCCCCCCCCGCCTCCGCCGGTCACCGCGACGACCGGGGCCACCAGCTCTGCGTGATGACGACGACGTCGACGGTGCTGGGCACCGCCCACGCGATGGCCACCGACGTCACCGTCCACGGTGCCGGGCCGTCAGGGGCTGCGGCCGAGTCAGCGGTGCGGGAGGCCCTCGACCGGTTCCATGACGTCCACACCACGTGCACGAGGTTCGATCCCGCCAGCCCCCTGATTCGGGTGAACGCCCGGCCCGACCACTGGCACGAGGTGCCCCCGACGCTGTTCCTCGCGATCCAGGAGGCCTACCGGGCGCACCAGAAGACGAAGGGCCGCTTCGACCCTCGCGTGCTGCGCAGCCTCGTCGGCCTGGGGTACGACCGCAGCCTCGGCTTCTCGGGCGGCGGTGTGGAGACGGCGACCGCCGGTGCGCTGCGCCCGCCCGCGGGCCCGTGGCGACCGCGGTTCCGCGGCGGGCCGCACCCCCAACTCCAGATAGGCCGCGAGCCGCTGGACCTCGGCGGCATCGGCAAGGGGCTGGCGCTCCGCTGGGCCTGCGAGCGGCTGGCCTCGGACCTGGACGACTTCCTGATCGACGCCGGGGGCGACATCGCCTGCCGGGGGGCCGGGCCCGAGGACGACGGCTGGCACGTCGCCGTGGAGGACCCCCGCAACGGCGCGTGGCCGCTCGCCGTGCTCGCCCTGCGGGACGAGGCGTGCGCGACGTCGTCGGTGCGGCTCCGCCGATGGCGGAGCGGCGGCCGTGGCGTGCACCACCTGGTGGACCCGCGCTCGGGGAAGCCGGGCGGCGCCGGCCTGCTGGCCGTCACGGTGATCGCCGATGACCCGGTCGAGGCCGAGGTCCTCACCAAGGCGCTGTTCCTGGCGGGCCGCCGGGGCATCGGGGACGAGGCGTCCCGGGCCGGTGCGGCCGCGTTCTGGGTGTGCTGCGACGGCGCGGTGGGCGAGACGGCTCCCTTCGGCACGCGGGTGATCTGGAGGGCGGCGGCGTGAGCACGACGTCGCGCGGGCGCGCCGCCAACGCGGTGTGGGCGGGCTGCGTCCTCGCCCTCTCCGTGGGTGCGGGCTACGCGCTGGCGGTGCACGGGGGATCGGCCCTGTTGCACGACCGCATGCTCCCGTGGATCCTGAGCCGCTGCCTCGGGCTCGGTGCGTACATCGCCCTCTTCGCGCTGGTCGCCGTCGGGATCTGGTTCCGCCACCCCTGGCGGGTGGTGCGCAGGACGCCGGGTCCCGAGGCGTTGCTGCGCGCCCACGCCGCCCTCGCCGCCGCCACGGTCGTCCTCCTCGCCGGTCACATCGTCGCCGTGTGCCTCGACTCGTACGCGGGCGTCGGCTGGGCGGGTGCGTTCGTCCCCTGGCACTCCCACTACCGTCCCACCGCCGTCGCCGTGGGATCGCTGGCGCTGTACGGCATCGTGCTGGTTGCCGGCACCGCCGCGCTGGCGGGCTCCATTGCCCGCAGGGTGTGGTTGCCCATCCACTCCATTTCCGCCGTGGTGTTCGGCCTCTGCCTGGCCCACGGGCTGCTGGCGGGCAGCGACAGCCGGGTGCTGTGGGGGATGTACGCCGCGACCGGCGCCGTGGTGCTGGCGCTGCAGGTGACCCGCATGCTCGCCCGGCCTCCGGCGCTGGTCGACGCCCTATGACCGCCCCGGTGCTCGCGCCCGATCTGCCGGCTCCGCCGCCGCCGCCCTACGCCCTGGCGCGGCTCGGAGACGTGGGTGGGCTGCTCCTGGCCGGGCCGGACGCCGAAGCCGGACCCGAGTCCTGGGTGGACCACGTGGCCCGGTTGGGCGCCCCGCCGTCGCTGACCGGCGGCGAGATCCTGGCGGCGATCCGGGCCAGTGGCCTGCAGGGCCGCGGCGGGGGAGGTTTCCCGCTGTGGCGCAAGCTGGAGACGGCACTGGCGGCACCGGGGTCGCCCGCACTGGTCGTCAACTGCAGCGAGAGCGAGCCGGCGAGCCGCAAGGACTGGACGGTCTGCTCGTACCGGCCGCACGCGGTGCTCGACGGCGCGGCGGCGATCGGCCGGGTCCTGAGCGCACCCGAGGTGGTGATCCACCTCCATGGAGATTCGCTCGAACCCCGGGCGGCCCTGCGCCACGCGCTGCACGAACGCGGTGACCTTCCCGGCGACCCCGCGTGGCGGCTCTCGTACGGACCGGGCGGCTACGTGTCGGGCGAGGCCAGCGCGGTGGCGCGCTACCTGCACGAGGGAGTGGCGCTGCCGCTGTTCTCGTCGGCGCCGTTGGCCCGACGCGGCCCGTCGGGCTACCCGACCGTCGTGTCGAACGCGGAGACGGCGGCGCACGTCGCAGCGGTCCTCGGCGCCGGGGCCGATCGGTGGCACGCGGCCGGCACCGCATCGTGTCCCGGGCCACAGCTGCTCACGCTGTGCGGCGCGGTCGCCACGCCGGGCACCGTCGTGGAGCTCGCCGGGTCCGCGACGATCGGCGACATCCTCCGCGACGCCGGTGTGGACGAGCCGCCGCAGGCCGTGTTGGTCGGTGGGTACGCGGGGTCGTGGATCTCCGGGAGCGTCGCCTGGCACTTGCCGATGGAGCCCGCCTCCTTGAGCTATGCCGGCGCGAGCCGGGGGTGCGGGTTGATCGGGGTGCTACCTCACGGTGCCTGCGGCATCGCGGAAACGGCCCGCATGGTGGACTACCTGGCCGGGGAGTCCGCCGGCCAGTGCGGACCGTGTGTGCACGGTCTGCCGGTGCTGGCCGGCGCCATGCGCGCGTTGGCACGAGGGGCCAGGAGCCGACGGGCGCTCCGCCAGATCCGGCGCACGGCCATCGCACTCCCCGGGAGTGGCGCGTGCAGCCATCCCGACGGTGTGGTCCGCCTGGTCGCCAGCGCGCTGGAGGTCTTCGCGGAGGACGTCACCCGGCACCGCCGCGGCACGCTGTGCCGTACCGCGCACCGCGCGCCGCTGTTCCCGCTCGAGGCGGGGGCCCGATGAGGGTCACGGTCCACGTGGACCCCACGCGCTGCCGCGGGCACGGCATCTGCGCCCTGCTCTTCGCGGACGCGCTGGAGCTCGACCGCTGGGGTTACGGGCGTGCCGTCGACGCGACGCACGAGGGTCGGCGCAGCCTGGTGCAGGCGCGTCGGGCGGCGAGGGCATGCCCCAACGGGGCCATCTCCTTCACCGTCGAGGAGCGGCAGCCGGCGTCCTGATTGGAGACGCCGCAGCCGTCCGCTCCTCAGAAGGCGTCCTCTATCCACAAGTTGCGCAAATCGCCCCGCAAACCGGGCGGCACGTCGCCGAACAGATCTGCCACCTCATCGCCAACGAGCCGACGACACCCTTCAAGTATCAAGACAAGGGCGCAATGGCGATGGTGGGCCGCAACTCCGCCCTCGTCGAGGTCGGGCCACGCCGTCTTACTGGGCTCCCAGCCTGGATCGCCTGGGGCGTGCTCCACCTCGCCTACCTACCTGGAGTGGTGAACCGGCTCGGCGCCATCCCAGAAGTTCCTCTTGTGGCACTTCACGCACGATACGAATGCCCGGATCCTCCTGGAGCGCGAACCACATGGACCCTAGACCGCTGTTTTCGTGTGTGGGCTTGGGCCGAGTATTCGTACGGGTCGACTGAGTCTTGCATCGGGGTCCCACCCAGACTTGCTTGGTGTCGTGACGTTCCGATCGGGGTCGGGCCCAGCAGTTGTTGATCCGGCGACCGTTGCTGCTCGAGGGCCAGCAACGCATGACGTCCTATTCGGTTGTGACGGCGCTGAGGATGTCGAGGTGGGCTGCTCTGCGGCTTGGCGACCAAGCGGCGACGAGTCCTGCGAGTGCGGCAATGACGGCGATGGCGATGAGCCGGAGTACGGGGATGGAGAGGACGGCTCCTTGGGCGTGCTGGGTGGCGGTGATGGCGGCACCGATCAGGGTGCCGAGGATCAGTCCTTCGAGTGCCCCGTAGACGGAGATGATGAGGGCTTCGGTTCGCACGCTGGAGCGAAGTTGTCGGCGGGTCATACCGACCGCTCGCAGGACTCCGAGTTCGTGGGTCCTTTCCCGGATGGACAGCGCGAGGGTGTTGGCGATGCCGATGAGGGCGATGATCACCGCCAAGGCGAGTAGCCCGTAGACCAGGTTGAGTGTCTGGTTGACCTGGGCGGCCTGTTGCGCTTTGTACTGGGTTTCATCTTGCAGGACGGCGGTCGGGTAAGAGGCGGCCACCGCTGCGATGGCTCGGCGAGCGCTCGCCGGGTCGGCACCAGGTGTCAGTTTGATGTACAGCTGGGTGTCGAGCTGTTGGGGGAAGTTCGCTCGAGCAGCGGCCAGGGGGAGGACGTAGTCCCCGGCGAGCTGGCGCTGGCTGTAGACGGCTTGGACGGTGAAGGTCTTGGGGCCGGTGGTGGGGAAGGTGACCTTGACGGGGCTGCCCAGCCCCAGGTGGTGTGTGGTCGCGGCGGCCGTTGATACGGCGATTCCGGTCGGGGCCATGCCCGGGATGTGGCCTTTGGTGACGCCGACGTCGAAGAGTTGGTCGGCGTGGGTCGTGTCGACGGCGTCGATGGTGACCGTCGAGGAATAGATCTTGGCAATTCCGCTGCGCGTGGCGGCGGTGGCGGCTACCTGGGGCAGTGTGGCGACGCTCGTGGCAAGGGAGGGACTGAAGCCGTACGAGCTGCCGGCTGCGGCGTTACTGCTGATGATGTAGTCGGCCCGGACCGAACTGCCGATGACGGCATCCGCGGTCGCTCTTTGGGACGAGGCGGTTACGGTGATGAGCGAGACCAGTCCGACGCCGATCATCAGCGCGGTCGCTGTCGAGGAGGTTCGGGACGGGTGGCGCATGGCGTTGCTGCGCGCTAGCACGCCGGATGTGGTGCGGTGGGCGAAGGGAGCGCCCAACACGCCCGCTACCGGCTTGGCGATGAACGGTCCCAGCCTCGTGAGGCCTATCACGACGGCCAGCCCGCCGAGAGCGACCATCGAGGTGCGGGTCGCAGCGTGGCCGGCCAGTCCGACGATGAACACCGCCAAGCCGATGACGGTGAGGCGGACTCCTCGTCGGATCCGACGGGTGGAGAACGCTTCTTCTTCGGAGACGGCCGATTGCATGGCCACGACGGGCGGGGTTCGTGCCGCCCGGCGAGCAGGGCCGATCGCGGCGACGGTCGTGACGGCGGTGCCGACGCAGATGGCGACGATGGCGGTGGTGGGGCTGAGGACGATTCCCGTGGCGGGAATGTCGTAGCCCAGCAATCCCATGCCGGCCTTGAGCAGTTCGGCCAGGCCGACCCCCGCGGCGACACCAAGAGCCGAGGCGAGCAATCCGAGCAGGGCCGACTCGCCGGCCACGGCCATGGTCACCTGGCGGCGGGTGGCGCCGACCGCTCGAAGCAGCGCCACCTCGTGTGTTCGCTGGGCGAGGACGAGGGAGAAGGTGTTGAAGATCAGCATCGAGCCGACGAACAACGCGATGCCGGCGAAGATGAGGAGGAGCGTGTTGAGCGAACTGAACGCGTGGTGGACGGCGTTCTCACCTTCGCTGGCGACCTGCTGGCCGGTCACGACCTGCACCGTGGGGTCGTGGATCGCGGCTCGTATCCGGGCGGTTAGGTCCGTCTCGGAGACGCCGGGGACGGCGCCGACGTTGATCTGGTTGACCTTGCCGGGCTGGCCGAGATCCCGCGCCGCGGTGGCGGGGGTAAAGGCGACGATGGTGGCGCCCAGGGGGCTGGCGGCGCTGCCCCAGGTGGCGATGCCGGAGATCACATAGGTCGCCGGGGACAAGTGGGTCAGGACCGTGACTCGGTCACCGACATGGAAATGGCCGACGTTGGCGGAATTCTGGTCGATCACGATCTCTGACGGCGTTGCGGGCGGCGCTCCGGTTCGCATCTGCAGCGGGTTGAGGGACGACACGCTCATCCAGGCCATCCCCACCGTGGGCGGTCCGTTGACCGGGTGGCCTAGGGGCTTGCCGTCTCGTCCGACCAGCTGGGCGTAGCCCTCGATGTCCAGCGCGGTGGCCTGGACGCCGGGGACGTGGTTGATGGTGGCCTGCAGGGAGGCGTCGATGGGTTGGCGCTGTGTGCTGAAGCTGACGCCCGGGTTGAAGGCCTGCTGCGACCGGACCACCGCGGCGGTGCGTTGGTAGATCTGGCCGTAGAGCTGGTCGAACGTGTGGCCGATGGTGTCGGTGAAGACCAGCGTGCCGGCGACGAACGCCACGCCCAGGATCACGGCCAACCCGGTGAGGGCGTAGCGGGCCCTCTGCGCCACGATCCCTCGGATCGTGATCCGCCACACGGTTCAGCCCTCGAATCCTCGTATGACGTCGAGGATCCGCTCGGTGGTCGGAGCGGGAATCTCTTGGACCATGCTCCCGTCGGCCAAGAACAGGACCCTGTCGGCGTAGCTGGCGGCGCGGGGGTCGTGCGTGACCATGACCACTGTCTGCGAAAAGGAGTCGACCGCCTGCCGAATCTGCACCAGCAACTCGGTCGCGGACTTCGAGTCCAAGGCACCGGTCGGCTCGTCGGCGAAGAGCAGGTCCGGTCTGGTGATGAGTGCCCTCGCGGTGGCCACCCTCTGCTGCTGCCCGCCCGACAGCTCCGAGGGGAAATGAGACAGCCGATCGGCGATGCCCAGGCCCTGACAGAGCTCATCCAGCCACCCGGCGTCGCATCGGTGTCCTCCGAGGAGGTAGGGCAACACGATGTTCTCCTTCGCCGTGAGGCTCGGGACCAGGTTGAAGGCCTGGAAGACAAAGCCGACCCGCTCCCGCCGCAGCACGGTCAGCGTGGTGTCGTCCAGAGTCCGGAGATCCGTGTCGCCGAGAAAGACGTGCCCGCTGGTCAACGTGTCGAGCCCAGCCATGCAGTGCAGCAAGGTCGACTTGCCCGATCCCGACGGCCCCATGACCGCCGTGAACTCTCCCCGGACGAATTCGGCCGTGATCCCATCGAGGGCACGTACCGCTGTCGAACCCCGCCCGTACACCTTCACCCCGTCGACGATCCGTGCCACCGGCGGCACTGCAGCGACCTCCGAGCCGGACCCCGGCTCGGACGCAACGATGCTCATTGCTCCCCCCGCTCCTGTTGGCTCTGCTTCTTCTCGTTGAGGAGCTGGCCGGTGCTGAACATGGTGCCGCAGTCCTTGCACTGATGGGTCTTGGTCGCCGTCATCAGCAACGAAAACGGTCCAGCCCGGAAGCGCCTCCCCATCCGAATCGGATGCAACGTCCCAGCACTGCCGCACAGTGGGCAGATCAGGTTCTGCAAGCCAGACTCTTCACTGGCCATCGCGGTCCCTCCCCATCGAGGCGCA
>Ga0116217_10003649_pt1 | contig 13907 bp, 9 predicted proteins | sample Sb_taG_6_FD_89697 | JGI IMG/M metagenome (GOLD analysis project Ga0116217, IMG submission 89697) | Peat soil microbial communities from Weissenstadt, Germany - Sb_50d_4_PS metaG | ecosystem: Environmental > Terrestrial > Soil > Wetlands > Peat | place: Germany: Weissenstadt | collected 2010-09-21 | reverse complement strand
TTGCATATAATGGGGCGCGGATGACTCTCATCTCTGGCGCGAAGCTTGGCCCGTACGAAATCCAGTCTCTGCTAGGCGCGGGCGGAATAAGAATGTAACGGTCGAGGAGCGGAAGGAACTGCGACCCCAGCTTCATAATACGCGCTTGGGCGGCATCGGGAGTCTCACTATTGAGCATCATCAGTTGCACGAGCGCTCCGTCGCTACGATTCATACGAATAGAATCGGCCTCCAGATAGAATCTCGCCCAATACTCATTGGCGACGGCGCGGCCATGGGCCGGATACCAGTCACGCACCAGTTCACGGCCTCCCGCCTTGGAAAGCACGTAGCGGTTGACAGAGAGAACGAAGAGCCATTGGGACGCGAAATCTTAACTACCTCCCGCAGAGTTGGAACCCATCCAGCGCCGGGCAGACAATGTTCCCCCTCCGAATGAATCTGAGCGCCGTTCGAACTTGGCATATAGTCGATGAAAAGCGCGACGGGAGGTTCTGATTGGTTCGTGTTTTGGTAATCGCGCAGCAGTGTCTCTTGCGGCGCAAAACTATTCATTGTCTGCTGATCAAGACAGCCCAAGCATCGATTTGCATAGGCAGGGAACTTAGAGACTCTTCTGTGCAGTTATCTGCAACTACTGCAAGCACAAGCGTCGGCATGAAAGGTTGGTTGGTTCGTTTTGGGACTGCGGAAGTACTTATGTTGTCCGCTGCGCTCGTGCTCCAAGCCCATTCGCGCAGCGAGTTCATTCCACCGCGAACGGCTCGCATGGAGTTCAGCATGGTCACCCGAATCTGGCATGGCGCGACCCCCCGGCGAAATCACTCACCACCCGGTTCGAGCACCACGGCAAAGTGATTGGCACGCTCGTTCCATGCCGGGGGCTTTCGTCGCCTTTAGACGACATCTCCGAAGATAATGGCGCGTACAGTCACCGCCGTCATGAAGATCGCGGGCAGCGCAAAGTAGAGTGTGATGAGTTGCGTCATGGTGTTCTCCTTGCTTGATTAGTAGAGGCTCTGTCGGACACCGGATGCGGTTCTGACAGGTCTTCGTCTGAACAGGGACGCCCGCAGGTCGGGCATTCCGTTTCTGTCTGTACCTTCGCTTCGACACGGGCCAGAACTCGGTGGCGTGATCTGTTCTTAGAGTGGCGAGTGAATCGATTTGACTACCACGCGGGCGCACTTTCAAATTACGGGAGTGCATTCCGGGTACAAGTTACCGCGTACCTGATGGGCTATTGCAACTTCGAGTACTCGGCTTTGGCTTCCTTCAGGATCGGAATTTCGGGATCGGCGTCTTTCCAGAGCAGAAAGAAGTCTTGGTATGCACTCTTCGCTTTGGCAGTGTCGCCTGCCATGGCGTAGGCTCGACCAAGTTGGAGATGCGCCAATGATCCCGTAACAAAGTTCAGCACAATACCTCTGTGATCCAGCAATTTCTGGAATTCGGCGGCTGCGGCGGTTCCATTATGTGCCAGCAGGTAGGCTTGGCCACGCACATACGCCGGGTACAGGTAATTGATGTTCGTCGCGTTTTGCAGTTCGTAAGGCGCGGCGGCTTCTAGATACACCAGAGCTTGCGAGGCATCGCCTTTGCTGAGTTCGATGGCGGCGCTGATCGTCGGCAGCCAGTAGAGCTTCAGCAGGGCGTTCGATGCGTAGCTCTTCTGCAATTCCCCAACTAGTGCTGTCGCTTGGGGCGTATCGCCGATGCGTGCGAGCGCAATGGCTGCTATCTCCTTTACATCCCGCCCCGGAGACAAAGCCAAAGCTGCCTTGACGCCTTGTTTCGCCGATGCAGTGTCGCCCAATTCCGCCTCGCGCAGCGCGGCATTCGCCTGCCAGAAAGCCGCCGTTTCTTTTGATTCTGCACGAACCGCCGAGTCCACTGCCCGGCGAGAAAAGTCCCGCGCCTTGCTCCGCCGCCCGTAAGAGGCCTCAGTATCGGATTGGGCCGAGAGCAACAAGTCTTCGTCTCCGGGCTTGCCCGCGCCCCAAGCCACTTGTCGTTCCATCTGCGGGGAATCTCCTCGAAGAAAGGCAAGATAGTAAATGTATACGCGCAGGAATCCAGTATCTAGGTTTTGTGCCAGCGCCTGATCGAACGTGGCTTTGGCTTCATCCAGTCGGTTCAAGCAGACGTAAGTCCCTCCCAGATTTGCATAGTTAAGCGTGTTGTCAGGCGCAAGCCGCAATGCCTCCCGCTGTTCCTGCAGAGCCTTTTCGTACTGACCAATGGAATCGTAAATCACGCCCAAATTGGCATGCGGAACCGAGTCGCGAGGATAATTCGCAATCCATAATTCGTAGGTCTGGGACTCCTTCTCCAACTCTCCCGTGGCACGAAAATAGTTTGCGGAAATACGCAGCTTCTCCCGTTCCGTAACCCGGTCGCGCAACCCATACGCTTTGGTTGCATAATCAAGGGCAAGTGATGGCTGCCCAAGGTTCCCATAGCGTCCCGACAATCCGGCATACGCCATAGGGAAATTAGGGTCGAGTTCAATGGCTCGCTTTAGAAACGGGATGCTCGGAGCATCTCCTTTTTCGCGCAACACTCTGATGCCCATGCTGTAGTTTTTTAGGGCTTCGAGAGAGGATGTTGTGGCCTCAATGGGAACGTCAAATTTCTGCACCGAGGGCAGCGATTCTCCCAGCTTGGCACGAATACTGGCGGCGGCTCGGCTTAAGGCCTTCAGGACATCTTCCTTGCTTGCGGCATCGACCTGTTCCTTCGCCAAAGTGTCTCCGCTGGTGCACGCCGCCGCGTTCATGGCAATCAAGTAATGACTGCCCAAGCTCGATATCTCCCCGCCCAGCAGGGCTTTGCTCCCCGTTCGCAGGCAAAGTTCCCGGCCCACATCCACCGTGATGCGGTCATTGCTAGGACGCCCCATCATCCGCAGGGTCTCGCTGACCCGCCTGTCGGACAACACATTCAAGAAAGGAGACTGCTCCAGTTCCACTCCGAGCGCCTGCTTCAGGGCGTCGTCAAAGACGGTATCTCCCGTCTTATTGTCGAAGTCAGCCAGCACAACCGTGTCTTTCTCCGTGAGCGGTGTAGCCTTCGTCAGTGGTGTTGCTGAGCGTGAGCGGAAGTAGAAGGCTCCCGCGATTGCAGCAGCGACAAGTATCACGGCAGCGAGAACCAGAAGCTTCCAGAGTTTCCTGCCCGCTACAGGAACTTCGGCGACCTTCACGCCAGTCGATGAAGATGACGTAATGACGGCAGAAACCGACCCCGAGGCAGGTGGCGGTGAAGCGGCTACCGCCGGAAGCCCAATCTCCTGCGCTGCCATCACGGTGCCAGAACTCGCTGGTACGCCGTGCCGCGATTCCGTTTCCCGTTTCAGCCGCTTTAAATCAGCCCGCATGTCCGCAGCGTGCTGGTAGCGTAGCTCGCGATCTTTGTCCAGCGCCTTGTTGATGATCTCTTCCAGCTTGGGCGGGAGATCAGGGTTCAGGCGAACGGCGGGCGTCGGCTCCCCATCCAGAATCGCTTTGAAGATCAGGGCCGAAGTATCACCCCGAAACGGCAATGTGCCCGTGGCCATCTCGTACAGCACAGCACCGAAGGAAAAGAGATCAGTGCGGGCATCCAGTTCTTTGCCTTTGGCTTGCTCGGGTGACATATACGCCACTGTCCCGAGGGCTGCGCCCGGACTGGTTAAATGCTCCTCGTCCATCGAACCCGTCTGCGTGTTAAGAGACGCAATGTTTCTCGAAGAACTGGCGGTGACCATGACCTTCGCCAGACCAAAATCGAGCACCTTGGCGTGGCCACGCTCCGTTACAAAGATGTTCGCAGGCTTAATGTCTCGGTGGACGATCCCCTTGGAGTGAGCAGCATCAAGTGCATCCGCAATTTCAATGGCGAGAGAGAGGATCAACTCAGTTTCCATCGGTCGGCCAGCGATGCGATGCTTCAGGGTCTGCCCATCCAAGAACTCCATGGCGATGTACGACTGCTCGCCACTCTTGCCGATGTCGTAAATTGTGCAGATGTTGGGATGGTTGAGAGCGGAGGCGGCACGAGCTTCGCGTCGGAAACGTTCCAATGCCTGCGGGTCTCGGGAAACGTCATCGGGCAGGAACTTGAGCGCAACGAAACGACCTAGCTCGGTGTCCTCGGCCTTGTAAACGACGCCCATACCGCCGCCCCCAAGCTTCTCAACGATGCGGTAGCGCGAGATGGTTTGGCCGATCATGAGCGGGCGCTCGGACTCAGGCTGCAATGTTAGGGATGCTGCGATGGGAAGTCAACGAGGCGCACACCGATGGAAGCAGGAAAGGGCAAAGCCCAGCAATCTCAGGCTTTCCCAAGCACTTGCATACTGGGTGGCCCAAACGACGAACCAGACAGCATCTCAGAACAAACTTGGACACGCGCTGCTAGTACACTGTGGCTGGGACCTCTGGAGGCAGCCTTGAAACCGTCAGTGCGAGGGGGGCGGTGAGTGTCCGAGCAGATGCACCGGGGACATGATCAGCGGATCAATCGCCAAAAGCATCGGACCAGACACCCACCAACGTGCGGGCTTTGTTGCGGGCTTTGGTACGGGTTACTGCTGCTTGACTAAACTCCTCTGAAATTGCGGGCGATTCTGGCCCTTGCGACGATCTTGCTTTATTTGCTAGCATCTGGTCGATTTTCGCGAACACTTCGGTTAGCTTCTGTGGGTCCTGCTCCTTTTCGGCTTGCCCGCAGAGGTTCATCCAGCGTTCTTGGGTGGTGCCATTAGTGCGACCTTCTTTGGCAGTCATGTAGCACAGCCTCTCAGTACGAACGGTGAGAGTATGACTCAGTTAAGTCGTTCGGAACTGTACAAGATTGATCAGTCATGGAACACGCTAGCAACATGTCTCATCTGGTGACACTCGCGCTCTAGTGCTCTTACCGTTTGCTAGGAAAACCGAAAACCACGCTTCCCCCTGACCGCTTTGAGCGTAATGCCACCTCACGCCGCTCGTTTCCTCTTTTGTCACCTTCTTTCGCTGTCGCCCTCGCCTCCGTCTTTCGGAAACTTGATTCCGGCAGCGCACGCTCACGAACTAGCCCTGCCAAACATGTTTCCCGCAGGGGCAGGGAACGGTATCGGTAGGTTGTCGCTTGATGAGTTGCTGTTTGCAGACCGGGCAAGGCTTGGTCATTACGTAGGTCATAATCTCGGCTCCTTGGGACTCGGTTCGGGCTAACGGCATCCGGTTCAGTTACCGTGCACGCCGAGTGCCAAAATACGTGACGCTTCTTGCACTCGGCTGCCGAACTCCCAGAATACGGCGCTGCGCAACCGATCATGACCGCACGCAAGAGGCACTGGATGATGCTATCGCCGAGCCACTGTCATGCAAGCAACCCTAGCAAGCGTGGATTGGTCTCCTCCATTGCGGCGTGGCTCGCAGGAGCGTCTTTCTTGTGGGTCGTTGCCGGACTCCTGCTGGGCGCTGTCATCCCTTTCACGCTGATTGTGATCCTGCCTACCAACAAGCGGTTATTGAACCCTGCACGGGACAGGCGGTCAGCGGAAACAGAGCGCCTACTTGCACGCTGGGGCACATTGCATGCCGTGAGGAGCGTACTCAGCGGATTGGCACTGCTGCTGTTCGTGTACTTGGCAATCTTTGCAAAGCCTCTTTAAAAGTCCAATCGGCTTTGGTCAAATCAGTCGTAGTCAACTTTCATGGTATAGCCTACGCACTGGGAATCCATCAGCCGGAGAATTTCTACGGCACGCATAATCCGTAAGCGTCTGCACGGCACGCGGCAGAAGGCCGACATCATGAGGATCGGAACGTCCGTGCTGATCTGCCTCAGCGCAAAGCCACTCTGGAGTCGGTAACAGCACTTCTTCGCGATCCAACAATGATCTTCATTGTCGGAGTGATCACGCTGGCCGCTGGGCTGGCCATGGTTCTCGCACACAACGTCTGGTCGGGTGGTGCGCTGGCGGTGATCGTCACCCTCGTCGGTTGGATAACGCTCATCAAGAGCCTGTTCTTCTTGTTCCTGCCGTCTGAGATGGAAGCGGGACTTTTCCTTGGGCAGCTTCACTACCAGCAGCTTTTCTACCTGTACACAGGTGTTTCACTCGTCCTCGGCATCTACCTGACCTATGGCGGATTCAAGCGAACATCACATTAGCCAGCATCTCCGCAAGGCTCCGAAGTTGGGACCGTCTCGGGTTAGATGGCCGTCAGTTTACGGATTGCGTCGAGATGCTTTTTCAGTTCGGCTTCAGTCACAAACACCTCACTTCGTCATCGGGTAGTCGAAACGGCCTAAACAATTTTCAAACTTCGTTTGGGCGGCACGCACACGGATTCAAACCAGCGGCTGATATAGACCTGAGCATGCGCTTCGCCACAGAAATGCCGGGCGGATGGGCTTGTGGCGGCGGGCATATCCCACTTGATGATTGCGAGCTTCTGATCTGTGCACTCGATCACAAACCAATGGATCGGATTCTGACTGACGACCCCGCAAATTTCGCATTGGAATTCCTTCAGACTCGACATGCCGCCTCCATTGAGCGGTGGTTCGGCAAACCTAGTATAGCCGCAAGTCAGTTTGGCGGGCCTGCCACAGGAGGTGCTCCAATCTGAGAGACGGCGGGTGCTGGCGGATCGACTGACCGAGGACGAACCGCTGGGCGGGGCACCCTCAGCCCTTCACATAGGCGAGCTTTGCGGCCACTTTGCCATCTCTTACGGTAAAACGTCAACGCCGCGCAGGTGCCATGGCGGACCGTTGCGCAATGCATGAATACTGGCGTTGGCGCGATCATACAACCACCTACTCAGAGTTCAAAAAGGAAATGTGGGTTAAGGAGTGTTCAGACGTTTTCCCCTGCGGGACTCCCCCACGTCAGTAATGGCACCGTAATGGCCCCGAGGTTATCTTGTCCCGCCCGCTCCACACGTCTGAAAATGCCGAATGCGGGTCGTAACTTCCCACTCGAAACATTCACCCAAGAGAACCGCTGCATCTGCCCCTTGTTTTGCAGAAGAGCTGCGCTAGGCCGCAACCCAGCGCAAGCATCTGGTCACGAACCACAGACAGTGACGCGAGCCGAGCACGAGACTGGACTGGAGAATAAGAATGAAACGCTTCGTGAATATTTTGTTGTCGCTGGTTTCTGTGATGTCTTTTGCCGCAGGGACACCCGTGGCGCCCATCGTGCCTGTCACGGTTGCCAGTGCAACCATCAATTACACGGCCAACACACTCACCGTCATCGGAACTGGCTTCTGCGTTCCTGACGCCTCACTTTCAGCCGTTTTCGACACCACGCGCCTAATTCCATCAGTTTGCTTGGCGAATGAGATTGTCGCCACACTACCTGTCTTCGCGGCAGGTTCGTACAAGCTGACGATCACCAGCCGTGGCGGTGCAGCTACGCTTGATGTGACATACGGCGCTGTCGGGCCACAAGGTCCAGCGGGTCCAGAAGGACCCAAGGGTGCCACTGGAGCGACGGGGCCACAAGGTTCAGTAGGCAACACCGGAGCCACAGGCCCAATAGGTGCACCGGGAGTTACAGGACCTCCGGGAGCAACCGGGGCAACAGGCGCTCAGGGACTACAAGGTTTACCGGGAGCTGCCGGAGCAATTGGTGCGACAGGCGCGGCGGGCGCTCAAGGTCCACAAGGATTACCGGGACAGACTGGTGCCGTAGGAACTGCTGGTGCAGTTGGCCCTCAAGGTTCGACTGGAGCCATAGGCCCACAGGGTCCCATGGGTGTTCAGGGTTTGACCGGAGCTACGGGTGCTACTGGAGTCCAAGGCCCGCAGGGCATCAATGGAGCCGCGGGTGCTATAGGACCGCAAGGTCCAAAAGGTGATATCGGAGCTACTGGAGCAACAGGGGCCACGGGCACTGCCGGAACAACCGGTGCGGCGGGTCCCCAAGGCCCTGCGGGCGCGAACGGCACGGGCTTCAACTTCCGTAACGCATTCGATCCCACAGCGACTTACGCGATCAATGATGTTGTGACTTACAGTGGCTCGACGTACCTAGCGAGTGTGGCCAACGGCCCGAACACACTCACACCGGACGTAAACACAAGCGCGTGGGTTGTGGTGGCGCAGCAAGGCGCAACGGGTTCAGCAGGGTCGCAAGGCCTTACTGGAGCGATGGGACCGCAGGGGCAAACTGGCGCAACCGGCGCTACAGGTCCGCAAGGCCCTCAGGGTGCCACAGGAGCAACAGGTCCACAGGGTTCTATCGGGTTGACCGGGTCACAAGGTCAAACGGGCGCAACGGGGGCACAAGGGATACAGGGTCCTATCGGCGCAACTGGGGCAGATGGTGCGACTGGTTTTGCCGGTCCTGCCGGGAGTAACGGAACCAATGGTACGAATGGGACTAACGGCACAGGTTTCAACTGGCGCGGTTCGTGGAACTCCACAGCGACCTACGCCGTCAACGACACGGTGTCCTTCACCTCCACTGCGATCACCTATAACGTCAACCTGACTTTTAACCATTCCCAGTGCAGTCAACCTGTCGGTTGCACTCCGGGATCGGGCGCTGGCTCTGCGGTTGGTACAATCACGACCGATGGTACAATCGGCGCGTTGAACGCTTCTAACATCGTCTCGTTCAACCTCACGCTGAACGACGGTTCCCACACAGGGATTCTAACCTCGTCCAATGCCACAGTGGTCGGAACTGGTTTATCTGCTACGTCAACCAACTTGCTATTCGACTATGGCACATGGGGCACTCAGTTCGGCTTCTCGGGAACGGTTGGACAGCTTTGTCTCACAGACAATTCGAACTGCTTCCCGGCAATGCCCGCCGCTGGGCTCTGGGGTGTTGGCGGTAACAATCTGTGGATATGGTCCAATACCTCGGGCGTACAGGCAATCGCCAGTGGCGGTGCGACTTACGGTGGCACGTCTACATATGTTGCAACAGGGCCGGTAGCGGCGGGGACTATACCGGGCGCGCTTCCGTGGGTAATGATGGCACAGGCGGGCGCAGCGGGAGCCGCAGGGACGAACGGTACAGTTGGAGCCACGGGGCCGCAGGGAATTCAGGGACTCACCGGAGCTATGGGTCCACAGGGCATACAGGGATTGACAGGTCTACAGGGCTTACAAGGTCCCAGCGGATTGCCGGGTTCAATCGGTTCGGCCGGTCCGCAAGGACTGAAGGGAGATACTGGAGCAACTGGTCCGCAGGGACCAATCGGTTCTACCGGAGCAGTAGGTTCAGGCTTCACCTTCCGTAATGCCTTCGATCCAACCGCAGTCTATGCTGTCAACGACGTTGCCACGTACAATGGTTCAACCTACGTAGCAAACACGGCTAACGGGCCGAACACGCAAACACCGGACGTAAACCCGACTGCATGGGCTGTAATGGCACAGCAGGGTGCAACTGGTTCGGCGGGTGCAACGGGCGCGGACGGACCGCAGGGTGCACCGGGCTTGAGCATCATCGGGCCGCAGGGTCCGACTGGAGCAACCGGCGCAGCGTCAACCGTACCCGGACCGCAGGGCATCGCGGGAGCCACGGGTGCACAGGGCTTGGTCGGCCCCGCAGGTACGAACGGAACGAACGGAACCAACGGTACTGGCTTTAACTTCCGTGGCGTTTTCAACACGAACACTGCGTATGCCGTCAACGACACGGTGTCCTTCACCCCCACTGCGATCACCTACAACGTCAACCTGCCCTTCGGCGGTGCTGGTTCCATGGTTGGTACTATTACGACCAACGGTACACAAGGCGTACTAAACAACTCTGACATCGTCTCGTGGAACCTAACGTTGAACGACGGTTCCAAAACAGTGGTTTTGATACCGACTACGTCAGCAGTAGGTATATATGGTGCTGATTGGTCAGCTACCCCGACCAACATAGTATTTAACTACAACGTTGGGGACAACGGCTACGGAGGCTTTTCTGGTACCCACGGACAATTTTGTATCACAAGCCAGACTAACTGCTTCGGGCCTGCTGATACTTACGGATCGTGGGGTGTCCAAGGCGATAGCTGGGTGTACTCTTACGGGTCTGGTACACAGACAATCGCCACTGGCGGTACTGCAACTTACAGTGGCACGTCCACGTATGTTGCAACAGCGCCCGTAGCAGCGGGGACTGCTATACCGGGCACGTCTCCGTGGGTAATGATGGCACAAGCTGGTGCCACAGGCGCAACGGGTGCCGCTGGTTCCGCAGGAGCGGCAGGTCCGGCTGGTGCGAGCATCGTGGGTCCGCAGGGTCCAGTTGGTTTGACAGGTGCACAAGGACCACAAGGAACTCCGGGCGTCAATGGCTTACAAGGTGCCCAAGGTCCAGCAGGTCCACAAGGCCCGCAAGGTCCACAGGGTGTTGTAGGTATAAACGGAACAAATGGCACGAACGGTACAGGTTTCAACGTCCGTGGCGTTTTCAACACGAGCACTTCGTATGCCACTAACGATGTTGTGACCTACGCCCCCGCAGGTAATATCACTTACAATGTCAACCTGACCTTCGGTTCCGCTGGTTCCATGGTTGGCACGATCACGACCGACGGCACGATTGGCGTGCTACAACCCTCCAGCATCATTACGTGGAGCCTCACGCTGGCGGACAGTACCTCTAACTCGACACTTCTAACGCCGTCCAACTCCTCATTTCAGGATGGCACCTACAACGGCCCAGTGCAGAATTCCACTGGCTGTCCCGTTGGTCCCGGCAATTGCCCGCTGACAACCACTGATCTGTCTGCCACATCATCCACTCTGGTGTACACCTACAGTGGCGGCGGCTGGTGGAGTCTTGGTGGGAACACTGGATCATTCTGCATTACAGACTGGTCTAACTGCTTCGGACCCGTTGCCTACGGAACGTGGAGCATCAATGGTGATAACACATACTCAGACTCTGCGGCTGGTGCCGGGAGTTCACAGGTCATCGGCACTGGCGGCACTGCTGGTGTGGCGGGGGCTACGTCCACGTATGTTGCAACATCGCCCGTAGCAGCGGGGACTGCTATACCGGGCACGCTTCCGTGGGCAATGATGGCACAGGCGGGCGCGGCCGGAACCAACGGCGCAGCAGGTCCGGCTGGTCCAGAAGGTATACCTGGCTTGAACGGCTTGTCAGTAACCGGTCCGCAAGGTCCAGCCGGCCCGCAAGGTCCAGCGGGCGGAGGCGTTGCAACGCCTCAGACTCCTACCATTGCCAGCTTGCAGGGTACGTACTCGTTTCACTACTCCACTCTGGAGAACTACTCGATGTGCGCCCCAAGTGGCACTAGCGCCTTCTCGGGTGCCACCTTCGAGACGGTCGTGGGGACCATGACGTTTGACGGCAACGGGAACCTTATCGTATCCGGAACAGACTACAATCGTGTCCCGGACGTTTCTACGCTCCCGAATGGTACCATTTGTAGCCCACCCTTCGGTCCTCCCACCACGATGACCACTTCGGGTGCCACCTATACCGTGAATGCCGATGGTACAGGCACCATGAACATGAACGATGGCGATTTACCTTACACTTTCATCATGGGAGGAACCACAGCCAACGGTATTGTCCGCTCCACGATCCTGTTCAATACGGGAGCGAACAACCAAGGCTTGCCATCAGCGGCGAACCCAGGGCTTCACAATACCGGCACAGGGACGGCAGTTCTACAGTAGTTAGCATTGTAAGGCCGGGATAACTGCCTGCCTTAAACAAGAAAAACCAGGTGCGCGAGCGTGTGCTGATCACCGCGCTCCGCCCAGCAGTCTGGTCCGAGGTAGAGAGCGGCAATGCGCGGGGGTTGCTCATACCGTGTCGGCATCCTGAGCAGAGCTCACACAATAGAACGCTGAAAGCTGAGAAGTGGGGTTTTTTCGGGGCTTATCCGGGTTCGTCTGGAATAGCGTGGGGAAACTTAGCACATGAATCGGTCCGTCCTCCCGAGACCAGATCACAATAGAACGCTGAAAGCTGGGAAGTGGGGTCGGGTCTGCCGGCTTGCCGACAAATCGGCTAGGAACGTCCGATGACTCACCGTCGGCTTACGGTGCCAACAGAGCCTTCACCTGTGTTTCGTTGTCGGTCGCTCCGTCACCTTTTCTGCCGTAAATCACAACCACGCAATCTCCGGCATTCACAGTTACAGGAACGGGGAAAATTCTTTCTACCCGTTTCTGAAGTGTCGCCTTACCCGTTTCGTTCCACGGAATCTCATATTCCAGAGGCACGCTCTCCAGGTGCAGGGCGATGTCCGGAAGCCAACTGTACAGCGTCGCAAGCGGCACGGGATTCGGGAAGCCCTGGCTGTTGAGGTCCTCCCCAAATTTTCCGCACCCTCCGGCAAGCAGGTAAAAATCATTGACAGCGCCCCACGCCTTGCCCGTCGGAAGCGGCCCGAAGTTCAGTGCCCCATCAAATGTACTGTCGGAGATGTTTCCGAACAGCTCCACCAGATGCCCGGCCGGCATCGTGATCGGAACCGCGAATCCTTCTGTATCGTCTGTCGTCGCATTCTGGCAACCCCAGTCTTGGCCAAAACAATATTCGCCGGCCAAGTCGACCACCGTGTTCGCGTCTGAACTCGACGGTTTGTAAGTCAGGTTCAGGTCTGCCGACATCGTAACTTTGCCTTCTACCAACGACCCTCCGCCGAAAACAAGACCTACGCACCCCGTCATCGGCAAGGCATGGGGAAAATTAAGGTTCACTGGAAAATTGGAGGTCGACTGCGAGGGGTTTTTCAGAATGTCGCTCCAAACAAAATTCGCCCCTGCCAAACTCTGGTCATTGACTGGGCATTCACCCCGCCAGTAGGCCAGTAACCACAAGACTTCGCTGAAATTCGAACTATAGTTCTTTAGCGAAATCTTCCCCGTAAGCGCCCGTGACTCCGCCGTCGACTTCGCCCCGTCTAGCACGTGATACATGTAGAGAAACTGCGGAAAGCCGGGTTTCGAGGTGGTCACAGAATGCTGAATGTGCAGCACAGAAGGTAGCCCGGCGTTATCCTGCCCCCGCAAGTCGCACTTTCCCAATCCAACCGGAATGAGAACGGCCACAAGAATAACCATTCTCCGATACGCGGTCATACATCCCCTGTTTTACACAAACTGTTGAAGAAATGTTTGTTATTGGTACGATACAGTGAGTCCGCCGCGTTGCTGCGGGTGAACAGTTTAACATGTATTTTTGCGGGAGGCGGAAAAGGTCAGCGCAAGAGCGATGGGCACTGACGCCGATTGTCACCATGATCTGTCCGGCTCCACCCAGGTAGCGAACCTGTGTCCTCGCTGTGGCGCCCGTCTAATTGCCGCTTGTCCCAGGTGCGGCAGTCCGCTGGCAGAAATGAAGGATCGCTGGTCGAAGTTGTGCGAGAAATGTGGGCAGGAACTTCGCCATCAACTCAAACAGAGCCACTTCGGAGTGATGTGATCAGGCGAAATCGGCAATCTTTTCTCGCCGAAGAAAACGCCTGCGCTCCCGCGAGCGGCACGACGGTGATAGTCACCAATAGCCAGAGAAGAAATCTGTTTTTGCATTGCATACTGTTCTCCCTCCAGAATGAGTCACTCCGACAAGCTAATAAGGGGTCCCTGCCCTGTGGGCCGGGAGGAGAAACGGTTAGGGGCGCTTTCCGCACTGCCAACCCTCATGGTTTAGCCCAACCCTTAGCAGGCTGCGGAAAAACTCTTATTCGAGCGGGTTTGGGGAAGGGCACGACGTCACAGCTCGCGGAAAAACTCGGATTGTGATCTTGTTTTGAAGAGGCGCGGCTTCAGCCGCGCCGTAAGTGCAGCAAAATCAATCGCGGTTTTAGCCGCTGCGGGCTGCACAAGCGTGCAATCCACTTTTTCAGCAGCTTGTTTTAGCCGTGCCGTAAGTCGCCGCGGCAGCTTTGCTTTGGGGCGCGACTGGAACAGACTGCGGAAAAACT
>Ga0116217_10003648_pt1 | contig 13908 bp, 10 predicted proteins | sample Sb_taG_6_FD_89697 | JGI IMG/M metagenome (GOLD analysis project Ga0116217, IMG submission 89697) | Peat soil microbial communities from Weissenstadt, Germany - Sb_50d_4_PS metaG | ecosystem: Environmental > Terrestrial > Soil > Wetlands > Peat | place: Germany: Weissenstadt | collected 2010-09-21 | reverse complement strand
GGACCAGGCCAAAGCCGAGACCGAGGCGAGTGTGTTGTTGCGGCGGATTCGCGCCGAGTCCGAAGCGGTGCGCACCAAGGCAGAAGCCGAGCGGTTGCGCCTGCTCGCCCAGTCCGAAGGCGAGCGCGCCGTCATCGAGGCGGAGAACTCACAGACCGACGCGCTGATCCGCATGAAGCTCGAGCAATATCGGCTCGACCGGCTGCCGGAGATCGTGTCGCAGATGATGAAGCCTGTGGAGAAGATCGACTCGATCCGCATTCATCAGCTCAACGGCTTCGGCGGCGGTGCTTCCGGCACGTCAGGCGGCAACGGCGACGGCTCGCAGAAAACGCCGATCAATCAGGTAATGGACAGCATTCTTGGCATGGCTCTGCAGCTTCCGGCGCTGCGCAGCATCGGCGATTCGATCGGCCTCGACTTCTCTTCAGCCGTCGAGGCGTCCGACACCTCGGTGGTCGAACCAAAGAAAGGCCGCGACGCCGAACGCAGCGAAAAAAAGTAACGGCACAAGTTTCTGGCATTCTGAAAATCAGAGAACCCGAAGGAACACTCTTATGAGCATATCGCGCAGGACTTTGCTGAATACCGCCGGGGCGACCGCCCTGTTGGCCGGCGTGCCGCTTATCCGTGCCCACGCCGAGGACGCCCCGATCAAGCTCGGCGCAATCGAAGACAATTCCGGCGTCCTCGACATTTACGGTAAGCCGATCGTGATGGCGAATGCGCTCGCGGTCGAAGAGATCAATGCCGCTGGCGGTCTGCTGGGGCGCAAGATCGACCTCAAGCAGTATGACAGCCAATCGGATATCGCGCTTTACACCAAATACGCTCAGCAGCTCGTTCGCGAAGACAAGGTCGATGTCGCCCATGCCGGGATCACCTCGGCTTCGCGCGAAGCGATCAGGCAGACATTCCGCCGCGGCAACACCCTTTATTTCTACAACATCCTCTATGAAGGCGGCGTGTGCGACCGCAATTGCTTCGTCACCGGCACGACGCCGGCACAAGCGGTCGAGCCCATCATCGATTACGCGATGAAGAAGTGGGGCAACAAAGTCTACGTGCTGGCCGCCGACTACAATTATGGCCAGATCACCGCCAAGTGGGTGGCGCACTATGTCGAAGAGCGCAAAGGCACCGTGCTGGCGACCAGCTTCTTCCCGCTCGACGTCTCCGACTTCGGCTCGACGATCGCCAAGATTCAGGACGCGGCGCCGAATTTCGTCGTCGCCGCCTTGGTCGGTGGCGCTCACATGTCGTTCTTCCGCCAGTGGGCGGCGTCGGGCATGAACAAGAAGATCCCGCTGACCTCGACCACTTTCGGCGTCGGCAACGAGCATCTGGCGCTGTCGGCGGCCGAAGGCGACGGCATCCTGATCGCCGGCAATTACAGCCCCGAGCTCGACACGCCCGCGAACAAAAAATTCCTCGCCGCCTGGGCCAAGAAGTACGGCGACGCCAAGGTCGTGCATGAGCTGGCGGTGTCGCAATACCAGGGCATCATGTTGTGGGCGGAAGCCGTGCGCAAAGCCGGATCGGTAGACCATGATGCCTTGGTGAAGGTGCTCGAGAGCGGTCTCAGTATCGAAGGGCCGGCCGGCAAAGTCGCCATGGATCCCAAGACCCATCATTGCGCGCTCGACATCCATCTCATGGTCGTCAAGGATCAAAAGCTCACCATCATCGACACCGCCGCGCAACGGCCGCCGGCCGACACGGCCCAGTATTGCGACCTGCAGAAAAATCCGGACGACAACAAGCAATATGAGGTCAAGATCTGACCTTCATGGCCGCCTGGGCGACCGGCCGGCCATCGCCAACGGACCCGTGGTATGGACTACGCGGCGATCGTCGTTCTTGAAATTCTGTACATGATCGCCTTTCTCGCGCTGATCAGCGCGGGGTTGGCGATCGTGTTCGGAATGATGCGTGTTATCAATCTCGCCCACGGCGAATTCGTCATGCTCGGCGGCTATGCGACGATCGCCGCCGCCAAGGCCGGCATCAACGTCTATTTCGCCATGCTGGTGATTGCGCCGCTCGTTGTCGGCATCATCGGGCTCATCGTGGAGCGGCTGATCGTCCGCTTCTTGTACGGGCGCATGATCGACATCATGCTGGCGACCTGGGGCTTGAGCCTTCTCTTGATCGGTCTCGTGACGCTGATCTTCGGCAACACGCCGGTCAGTGTGCCGACGCCGATTCCCGGCTACCAGATCGGTCATTATCAGATGGGCGGCTACAATCTGTTCGTCATCGCGGTCGCCGCCGTCTTGATGTGCGCGATGTGGTTCGCCTTGCGCTATACCCGCGTCGGGCTGATCGCGCGCGGGACCATGCAGGGCAGGGACGTGGTCGCTTCGCTCGGCTACAATCCGAGCACGATCTTCATGCTGACCTTTACCGTCGGGGCCGCCTTGTCCGGCCTGGCCGGAGGCGTGATGGCCCCGCTCACCGGCCTTCTTCCCTCGATCGGCGGCGCTTACATCGCCAAGGCGTTTATCACGGTGATCACTGGCGGCGCCGCCGTGATGGCCGGAACGCTCTCCACCGCGGGGCTGTTCGGCACCGTCGATCAACTAGTCTCGTTTGCATCGACACCAGTGATCGGCGAGATCGCCATGCTGGCGCTCGCCCTTGTGCTCTTGCGCCTGATGCCGCAAGGCGTGACCGGGCAGTTCTTCCGTAACTCGACATGACCGGCGCGGCGTTCGGCATCGGGCGTATCCACTGGAACTGGCTTGCGGCGCTCGCCGTGCTGCTCGCAGCTTTGCCGCTGGTGAGCGACACCAACACGCCGATCTTGCTGGCGGTCTGGGCTCTGTTTGCGCTGTCGCTCGCGCTGATGTGGGGTTATGCGGGCATCCTCAGTTTCGGACACGCCGCCTATTTCGGGTTGGGCGCCTATACCTACGCGGTCGCATCGTTCAACATCGGCGAAAGTACCGTGCCGGTGCTGTTGGCGCTCATCGTCCCCGCGCTGGCCGCCGCCATCATCGGCGCGATGATGTTTTATGGCCGCATCAGTGATGTCTATCTCGGCGTCATGACGCTGGTCGTCACGCTGATCCTCAACCGCTTCATGAACGCCACCGCCGGCGACGCCTACAAGATCGGCAACGCGCGACTCGGCGGCTTCAACGGCATACCGGCCTTCCCGACATTGAACGTGCCCGGCCAGCCCAACATGGAGATCTACGGCACCGCCTATTATTATGTCGTGATCGTTTGTCTGCTCGTCGCCTATCTAATCGCTCGCTGGATCCTTTCCAGCGCTTTCGGCCGCACGCTGATCGGCATCCGTGAAAACGAGGTGCGGATGGAGCTTCTCGGCTACAATGTCCCGGCCTACAAGACGGCGATCTTCGCAGTCTCCGGCGCGATGGCGGGACTTGCCGGCTGCCTGTTCGCCAACTGGGCCGAGATCGTGACCCCGAGCGTGTTCAGCCTCGGGACCACGGCGGAAGTGCTGATCTGGGTGATCGTCGGCGGGCTCGGTACCCTGATCGGCCCGATGATCGCCGCGGTCGCGCTCGGCTCATTGAAGCTCGCGCTCGGCCATCAGACCACGGTCGACAATTCGCTGATCCTCGGCGCGATCCTGATTCTGGTCGTGCTTTTGATCCCGCGCGGTTTCGCGCCGAGCTTCGTCGCCTGGCGCCGGCGCTTTGCGCAATCGCAAGTCCATCGCCGGCAGGCGCGCGGGACGCGCCGCCGCCGCATCGCGCTGCAGGACGCCAAACAGTGAGCGAGCCGGTCGTCGAGACCCAGGAGCTGGCGGTGCGTTTCGGCGGCGTGCTCGCGGTCGATCACGTCAATTTCGTGCTGCGCGAACGCGAATTGCGTTGCCTGATCGGTCCCAATGGGGCGGGCAAGAGCACGTTTTTCAAATCGCTCACCGGCCAGATCCGCGGCGCCAATGCGAGCGGCCGGGTCCTGATCCGCGGGCAGGAAACGACCGGCTGGTCGACGCACCAAATCGTTCGGCTCGGCATCGGCATCAAAACGCAGGTGCCTTCGGTGATGAACGGTCTCACCGTCGCCGAGAACCTTTGGCTCTCCGCGCGGCGCACCGCCGGACATGATGGAGCCGATGCGGCGGTCGACGAAGTCCTGAGCGAGCTGGAATTAGGCGGGATCGCGCGCCGGCTGGTCGGTGAGCTCGCGCATGGACAGCGGCAGCTGGTCGAGATCGGCACGGTGCTCGCCAACAAACCGTGGCTGGTTTTGCTCGATGAGCCCGCGGCCGGATTGACCAACGTGGAGACCGAGCGCTTGATCGCGATCATCAAGCGCATCAATCAGACGGCGACGCTGATCGTCGTTGATCACGATATGCATTTCGTGCGAACGCTCGACTCCTTGATCACGGTCTTCCATCAAGGCGCGATCCTGGTCGAAGGCCACGCCGAGAAAGTGCTCGCCGATCCGAGTGTGCGGGAAGTCTATCTGGGGAACCGCGCATGACCATTCGCGAAGCTGGCGATTCCGAAATCGACGAGAACGCGGCCGAGGCAGGCGTCGAGCCGAACGGCCTCGTCCTCGACGTCACGGATTTGCAAGCCGGCTACGGCGAAGTCCCGGTGCTTCACGGCGTCTCGCTGCAGCTCTGGGAGGGCGAGGCGATCGGAATTGTCGGCCACAATGGCATGGGCAAGACCACGCTCATGAAGGCCATCATGGGGCTGTTGCCGGCGCGCGGCGGCAAGATCGTTGTCGACGGCGTGGACGTGACGAGCTGGGCGGCGCACGAACGCAGCCGGCTCGGCATCGCTTATGTGCCGCAGGGCCGCGGCATCCTTCCGGGCCTGAGCGCACTTGAAAATCTGCGCCTGGCGTGGACGCCGGATTCGGGCGAGACCGAGGAACGGGCGATCGAGCGCGTGCTCGGACTCTTTCCGCGGCTGACCCGGCTCCTGGAACGAAGGGGCGATGCGCTTTCGGGCGGCGAGCAGCAGATCCTGGCACTCGCCCGCGCGCTGGTGCCGCTGCCATGGCTTCTTCTTCTCGACGAGCCGTCGGAAGGCATTCAACCGTCCATCGTGCAGGAGATCGGCGAGCTCCTGGCGGCGCTGCGCGAAAAGCATCGTCTCTCCATGCTGATCGTCGAGCAGAATCTCGAACTCGTTCTCGATGTCGCAAGCCGCATCGTGCTGGTCGAGCGCGGCCGGATCACCCGCGAGCTTGATGTCGGCGCGGTGCAGGGCGGTGCCATTGCCGATCTGGTCGGCCTCGGCGGTGCGCGCAGCACCTACGCGGGTGCCGCTGGCGTTGCTGCGCGGCCTCGCCCTGCGTTGACAGTCGTGTCTTCGGCCAACGGCTCTGCGCGCGCGCTAGCCAACGGTGCTGCTCCGACAGCGCCGGCTGCGCGCTCGTCCACCGTTTCGCAGACTGCCGTCCGCAAGGGGCGATCACGAAACACGGCGCCGACTATGCCTGCAGCCGCAACATCATTGGGGGGTCCCATGTCGACCGTCAGACGGCCAACGCTCGAACAGATGCACGATATCGTCAATTCGCTGCATTTGAGCATGTCGCAAGGCGAGGTCGCCGAATATCTGGACGTGCTGGAAGGTACCTTCCAGGCCTACGACCGGGTCAATCAGCTCCCCGATTATTTGCCGCCGGTGCGCTATCCGCGGACGCCCGGCTATCGGCCCGGGGCGAACGAGAATCCGCTCAACGCCTGGGCGGTAAAGACAGAAGTCCGCGGCGCCGCGCACGGGCAGTTGTCCGGTAAGCGCATCGTGCTCAAGGATAATATCTGCCTTGCCGGCGTGCCGATGATGAACGGCGCCTCCACGCTTGAAGGCTACGTGCCGGATATCGATGCGACTGTGGTGACCCGCATTCTGGATGCCGGCGGCACCATCGTCGGTAAGGCGCATTGCGAATATTTTTGTTTGTCCGGCGGCAGCCACACGTCGGCGCATGGTCCCGTTCATAATCCCTATAAGCGTGGCTACGCGGCCGGGGGCTCGTCGTCGGGATGCGGTGCGCTGATCGGCGCCGGCGAGGTCGACATGGCGATCGGCGGCGATCAGGGCGGCTCGATCCGCATGCCATCGTCGTATTCCGGCTGCTACGGCATGAAGGCCACGCATGGACTTGTGCCCTATACCGGCGTGATGCCGATCGAGGCGACCATCGACCATGCCGGTCCCATGACGGCAACAGTCGCGGACAACGCCCTGCTGCTGGAAGTGATTGCCGGCGCCGACGGTCTCGATCCGCGCCAGTATGACGTGCAGGTGGAGAAATACAGCTACACGACCGGGGTTGGGCGCGGCGTATCCGGCATGCGCATCGGCCTGGTGACCGAGGGCTTCGGCTGGCCAGTCAGCGAACCGGATGTCGATGCCAAGGTGCGCGAGGCGGCGGAGCGTTTGCGCGGCGCCGGTGCGATCGTCGAGCCGGTTTCGATCCCCATGCATCTCGACGGTGCTGCCATCTGGACGCCGATCGCGCTCGAGGGCCTGGTCGCGCAGATGATGCACGGCAACGGCATGGGCTTTAACTGGAAAGGCCTCTACACCACGAGCTTGCTTGATGCCCATGCCAATTGGCGGGCGCGCGCCGATGAGCTCTCGCGCACACTGAAGATTTCAATGCTCGCCGGCGAATATTTTATCAAGCATCACCGTGGCCACTTCTACGCCAAAGCGCAGAATCTGGGACGCTTGTTGCGCAAGACCTATGATGACGTTCTGGCGCGCTACGATCTTCTGATGATGCCGACGCTGCCAATGAAAGCGACGCCGCTGCCGCCAGCCAACGCGCCGCTCGCATTGTGGTGCCAGCGCGCCTTCGAAATGCTGCCCAACACCTGTCCCTTCGACGTGACCGGCCATCCGGCGATGAGTATCCCCTGCGGCATGAGCGACGGATTGCCGATCGGCATGATGCTGGTCGGGAAGCATTACGCCGAGACCACGATCTATCGGGCGGCGCACACCTTCGAACAACTTGGCGATTGGCGGAATTTCTGATCGGGATTTGATCGGGAAACCGAGACGGCCGACGCCGGTGAGCATCTACAACCCTTTCAGCTCGGATTTTTTGGTAAGCCGCGGCGACGATCACTTGCGGCCGCAGGGCACGCTCTCCTACGTTGCGGGAGCCACTGACGATCCGCTGAAGTTCATGACCATCCCGCAATTGCTGGATCGGGCATGCGCGCGGCATGGCGGCCGCGCCGCGGCGAGTTTCGCGGCCAATGGCGCTTCGCTGTCCTGGTACGATCTGCGCGAGCGATCAAACGACGTCGCCGCCGGCTTGCTGGCGCTCGGGATCGGACGTGGTGACCGGGTCGGCATTTGGGCGCCCAATCGCGCCGAGTGGCTTCACGTCCAATTCGGCACCGCGCGCATCGGCGCCATTCTGGTCAATATCAATCCGGCCTATCGCACGACCGAGCTCGAATACGCGCTCAACAAGGTCGGATGCAAAGCGCTGATCATGGCGCGGCGCCAACGCTCGAACGATTACGTCGAGATGCTGCGCGCGCTCGCTCCGGAAGTCGACGCTGAATCAACTCGTCTGCAGGCGGCAAGACTGCCGCCGCTCAATCACGTCATCGTGCTCGACGAGGGGCCGCATCCGCGCGGTGCTCGCACATTCTCTCAGTTGATGTCGCTCGCCGGGCCGGGCCACCGCAGCCGGCTCGAGGGGCTTTCCGCGGCGCTCGATCCGGACGATGCCATCAACATCCAGTTCACCAGCGGCACGACCGGTTCGCCTAAAGGCGCGACGCTGACGCATTTCAATATCGTCAACAATGCTCGTTATGCCGCCAAGTCGATAGCGCTGTCGGCCGACGACCGTCTATGCATTCCCGTGCCGCTCTATCACTGCTTCGGCATGGTACTTGGCGTTCTGTGCTGCACGGCGGTCGGCGCCGGAATGGTATTTCCCGGCGAGAGTTTTGATGCCGAGGCGACACTAGCAGCGATTGCCCGCTACAAGTGCACGGCTTTGCATGGCGTTCCGACGATGTTCATCGCCGAGCTCGAACATCCGAATTTTTCAAACTACGACACATCAAGCTTGCGAACCGGCATCATGGCGGGCGCGCCGTGCCCGGTCGATACCATGCGCGCGGTCATCGACCGCATGCATATGCGCGAAGTCACCATTGGCTACGGCATGACCGAGACCAGCCCGCTCTCGTTCCAGTCGCGCAGCGACGATCCGATCGAGCGGCGGGTAGCCACGGTGGGACGCATTCATCCGCATGTCGAGGTCAAGATCATCGACGCCGCTGGCAAGATCGCGCGGATCGGCGAGTCCGGAGAATTATGCACCCGCGGCTACGGCGTCATGCGCGGCTATTGGGACGATCCCGAGCGGAGCGCGGAGGCGATCGATGCGTCCGGCTGGATGTATTCGGGCGATCTCGCGACCATCGACGAGCAAGGCTATTGCACGATCGTCGGCCGGCTCAAGGATATGCTGATCCGCGGCGGTGAGAATATCTATCCGCGCGAGATCGAGGAGTTTTTGCTCCGCCATCCGAAGGTGCTGTCCGCCCAAGTCTTCGGTGTTCCCGATCATCGCCTAGGCGAGGAAATTTGCGCCTTCATCGTGCTCAAGCCCAACCAGTCGGCGAGCGCGGAGGAAATACAAACCTTCTGCCGCGGTCAAATCTCTCACCACAAAGTGCCGCGCTATGTGCGCTTCGTGCCGGAATTCCCGATGACAGCGACCGGCAAACCGCGAAAATACGTCATGCGCGAGCAGATCATCAGCGAATTGGCCGCTGCTGGTCCTGGCAAGGTTGCTTGAGCGGCGTTGTCGCCGTCATTCTTTCTGGAAATTGGGCTGCCGGCGCTCCAAGAACGCTGAGACGCCTTCACGAAAATCCGCGGTTGCGGCCGCGCGTAGGAAGCCGGCGCGCTCGGCATCGAGCTGGACGTCGAGCGATGTGTACAGCGCCTGATCGATGAGGCGCTTCAGCGAAGCCTGCGCGGTGACAGGGCCGCTCGCGATCCGGCGGGCCAAGGCGTCGACTTCACTGGCAAGCGCATCCTTCGGCACGACGCGATGGACGAGGCCCATCTCCTTGGCTGCACGAGCGTCGGTTGCTTCGCCGAGCATCAGCCATTCGAGCGCGCGTTGCGGTCCAAGAAGCCGCGTCACCGTCCATGTGGTGCCGCCGTCGGGATTGGTCCCGAGCTTGGTATAAGCCGGCACGAACGCGGCGTCCTCGCTGGCAATGACAAAGTCGCACGCCAGGGCCAGGCCAACGCCGCCGCCGGCGGCGGCGCCATGCACGCCAACCACGACCGCTACATTCAGTCGGCGGATCGAGCGGATGATCCGGTGGAAGAGGTCGATCAGCCCGCCGATAATTTCGGGCGCATCGTTGCCAGCTTTCTTGAATACCGCGATGTCGCCGCCGGCCATGAACGCTCGGCCGGCGCCCATCAGCGTCACCGTGCGCAGCGTCGGATCGCGTTCAAGCCCCTCGAATGTCGTCGCCAGCGCTACCGCCAAGTCGTGATCGAGAGCGTTGAGCCGATCCGGCCTGTTCAACGTGACCCGCGCGATCCCGCGCTCGATCGCAACCAGCACAAGGTCTTGCTCCGGCATGCCTGTCCTCCCGTATCCCGCGATCCGCATTGTCATTCCGCCGCGGCTCATCTAGTCTCCCTCAAAAATGAATCTAACTCAATATGGAGGGGAGCGATGCCGGACGTGCGCTACGAGCGGAAAGGGCAGGCGCTATGGCTCACGATCGACCGCGAGGAGCGCCGCAATGCGCTCAACGAGGCCGTGTTCGACGGCCTTCGCGCCGGCATCGCGCAGGCTGAAGCAACTCCCGAGATTCGTGCTGTTGTCATGACCGGCGCCGGCGAAAAAGCATTTTGCGCCGGCGGCGATCTCAAGCCGAATGCCGAAGGCGATCCGTTCACGGTCGATCCGGCGGAGCGCGACAATCCAGCCGTGAAATTGTTCCGCGCCATCATCGATTCCCGCGTTCCGGTGATCGCGCGGGTCAACGGCCACGCGCTGGCCGGCGGTTTTGGCTTGGTCTGCGCCTGCGATTTCGCCGTCGTTGCCGATCACGCCCGGCTGGGCGTGCCCGAAGCGCGCATCGGCATCTTCCCGATGATGATCCTGCCCTTCATGCTGCGCACGATCTCGCGGCGGAAACTGCTCGAATTGTGCGTCACCGGCGAGCCGATCTCGGCGGCGGAAGCTTTGGCGCATGGGATGGTCAATTACGTGGTGCCGCGCGCCGCGCTCGACGAGAAGGTCGATGCGCTGGTCGCGTCGATTGCCGCGTCCTCGCCGACCGCGATCGGCATGGGCCGGCGGGCGTTGGCGACCATCGACGGCCTTTCCTTGGAGGCCGGGCTCGAATATGCGCAACGGGTGCTGCCGCAGATGGCGCGCACGCAGGACGCTCGCGAAGGCTTTCGCGCCTTCAACGAAAAGCGTTCTCCAGTCTGGACCGGGCGGTGACCCGCATGTCGCGCGATGGGGTGCGGATCGGATGCGCGTCAGCCTTTTGGGGCGACAGCACCGCGGGCGCCGAGCAACTGGTTCGCCGCGGCGAGATCGACTTTCTGGTGTTCGACTATTTGGCCGAGATCACCATGTCGCTGTTGGCGCGCGCTCGTGCGCGCAAGCCGGAGCTCGGCTATGTCCCTGATTTCGTCGAGGCCGTAGCGCCGCTCCTCTCTGAGATCAAACGCAAGGGCATCCGCATTGTTTCGAATGCGGGCGGCATCAATCCGCAGGCGGCGGCGATGGCCTTGCGCCGCAAGGCCGAGGAAGCCGGCGTTGCGCTCGAAATTGCCGTCGTCACCGGCGACGACCTGACCGGTCGCGCCGACGAAATTCGCGCCGCGGGCGTCACTGAAATGTTTTCCGGCGCGGCGATGCCGGAAAAGCTCACCACCATGAACGCCTATCTCGGCGCGCAACCGATTGCGCTTGCGCTCGACCGCGGGGCGGATGTGGTGATTACCGGACGCTGCGTCGATTCCGCGGTGGTGCTTGGTCCGATGGTGCATGCTTTCGGCTGGTCGTGGACCGATTACGACAAGCTTGCGCAAGGCAGTCTCGCCGGCCATTTGCTCGAATGCGCCGCGCAGGTCACCGGCGGCCTGTTCACCGATTGGCGTGAAGTCCCCGGCTGGGACGACATGGGTATGCCGATCGCGGCATGCAGCGCCGATGGGTCGTTTGTCGTAACCAAGCCCCCCGGCACGGGCGGCCTTGTCGTTCCGCTCTCGGTTTGCGAGCAGATGCTCTATGAGATCGGCGATCCCGCCGCCTACATCCTTCCCGACGTCGTCTGCGATTTCTGCAATGTGACCATGACCGCCTGCGGGCCGGATCAGGTGCGGGTGATAGGCGCGCGCGGCCGCCCGCCGACGCCGACCCTCAAAGTGAGCGCGACCTGGCATGACGGCTATCGCGTTATCGGAACGCTCACCATCGGCGGCCAGGAGGCGGCCAGCAAGGCGGAACGCGCAGGGGAAGCGATTTTAGCGCGCGTGAAGCGCCTGCTCAGCGCCCGCGGCATTCCGTATTTCACCGAGACCTCGGTCGAAGTGCTCGGTTCCGAGAGCATGTATGGCCCTTGGCGTCATCCCGCGGCCAGGAATAGCCGCGAGGTCGTACTCAAGATCGGCGCGCGCCATCGCGATCAGGAGGCGCTCGAAGTGCTCGCGCGGGAGATTTTTCCGCCTGGATCGTCCATGGCGCAGGGTATCACCGGTTTTTTTGCCGGCCGGCCGAGCGTACAGCCGGTATTGCGGTTATTTTCCTTCCTCTGGCTGAAAGAGAAAGTCGCACCGGTCGTTCATTTCGGCGGCGCCGACATCAGCGTGCCATTCGCCGCTTCACAGCCATTGTCCCCTCCGCCGGCCTGCGCGGCGGCGCAGAAGGCCGTCGGGATCGCGGATGCGACCGTGCCGCTGATTGCATTGGCGGTTGGCCGCAGCGGCGACAAAGGCAATTCCGCCAATATCGGCCTGATCGCCCGCAAGCCTGAATACTTGCCGTGGATACGCGCCGCGCTGATGGAGGACGTGGTGCGCGATTGGTTCGCGCATGTCGGCGTGAGCAAGGTGGAGCGTTTCGAATTGCCCGGCATGCATGCGCTCAATTTCATGCTGCACGATGCGCTGGGCGGTGGCGGCGTTGCCTCGCTCCGCGTCGATGCGCAAGGAAAAGCATTTGCGCAGATGCTGATGGATTATCCGATACCCGTGCCGTCAACGCTGGCAAACTCATTGAAGAATGCGCAAAGCGCGCACCAAACGGCAAAGACTGCATAGCCGATATGACCCAGCAATTCGGAAAAAGCGACGACGAGCTTGCCAGCATGCCGCTGACGTTCCGGGACGGCTTGTTTGCCGGCCAGGTGGTGCTCGTTTCCGGCGCGGGGCGCGGGATCGGAAAAGCAATCGCTTTTCAATTCGCGCGATTGGGCGGCAGGCTTGTTGTGTGCGGGCGCGACGCCGAACGGCTGCAAACGGTTGCAGAAAAGCTGTCGCGGCTTGGCGCCGAGGTGCTGGCGCATTCCATGTCGATCCGCGATCCGGAGGCGGTGGCGCGGCTGTTCGACGCCGTGACCGAGCGCTTCGGTGTCATCGACGTGCTTGTCAACAATGCGGGCGGGCAATTCCCGCAGGCCGCGATCGATTTCTCGCCGAAAGGCTTCAATGCCGTCGTCGACACCAACCTGAACGGCACCTGGTACATGATGCAGCAGGCGGCGCGGCGCTGGCGCGACGCCGGCCGCGGCGGCCGCATCGTCAATATCGTCGCGGTGACGACACGCGGCATGCCCGGCGTGGCGCACACCGCGGCCGCGCGGGCAGGCGTGGTGGCTTTGTCGAAGACGGTCGCGATTGAATGGGCGCCGCTCGGCATTCAGATCAATTGCGTCGCTCCCGGGATTATCGCGACCGAGGGCATGAATGTGTATTCGGAAGCGGCGCGCGAAGCGCTCCCCAAGACGAATCTGGTGCGCCGCTTCGGCGACGTTCGCGATGTCGCCGATGCGGTCTGCTACCTCGCCGGGCCGTCCGGCTCGTTCATCACCGGCACGGTCGTGACCGTCGACGGCGGCAACGAGATTTGGGGCGACCAGTGGACCATTCCGCGGCCGGACTGGTTCAATGTCGGCAGCTGATCAAGAGCAGAGTTAGCCGCGCATCAATTCGCCGCCGATGATGAGTCGCCGGATTTCCGACGTCCCGGCGCCGATCTCCAGTAATTTGCTGGCGCGGTAGAGCCGATTGATCTCGGTCTCGCGCATATAACCGGCGCCGCCGAAGATTTGCACCGCGTGATCCATGACGCGGGTGCAGCCCTCCGCAGCATAGAGAATGCTCGCCGCGGTGAGCTTGTGAATTTCGCCGCGGCCGCCGCCGCCGACGTCCAGATCGTTGGCTTCGGCGAGCGTGCGATAGCAGAACGTCCGCATCGTTTCGATCGTGGTGTACATGTCAGCGAGCTTGGATTGGATGAGCTGAAATTCGCCGATCGGCCGGCCGAATTGCTTGCGCGTCCTCGCATAGTCGAGCGCCAGCGCGAAGGCGCGTTCCGCCATGCCGAGATTGATCATGGCGACGATCGCCCGTTCGAGATCGAGCCCGCTCATCACGACGGAGACGCCGGCATTCTCCTCGCCGACGCGGTTCTCAGCCGGCACCCGGCAGTCGTCGAAAACCAGTTCCGCCGTGGTGCTGCCGCGGAAGCCCATCTTGTCGAGCTTTTGCGCCACGCCGAAGCCGGCCATGCCGCGCTCGACGACAAAGGCCGATATTCCCTTGGCGCCCTTCGCCTTGTCGGTCTTGGCATAGACCAAGAGAATGTCGGCGACCGGTCCGTTGGTAATGAAGAGCTTGCTGCCATTGAGGACATAGTGGTCGCCGTCGCGGC
>Ga0116217_10003646_pt1 | contig 13912 bp, 7 predicted proteins | sample Sb_taG_6_FD_89697 | JGI IMG/M metagenome (GOLD analysis project Ga0116217, IMG submission 89697) | Peat soil microbial communities from Weissenstadt, Germany - Sb_50d_4_PS metaG | ecosystem: Environmental > Terrestrial > Soil > Wetlands > Peat | place: Germany: Weissenstadt | collected 2010-09-21 | reverse complement strand
TGGCTAGCCGGCGACACCGACGAGATCCCCGTCGATGACGACAACCGCGGCCGCTTCATCGGCGCCCGCGACGACTACGCCCGCACCGACACCCACATCCGCCAGGTCCGCGACCAGGCCCGACGCGCGCTCGAAGCATGTGACCTGCCCGAGCCCATGGACCCCGACGACGCCATGAACCCATGGCGCTGGCCTGCGGCCTGGATGAGCGCCGCCTGGCTGCGAGGCGTCCACGACCTGCTGGACTGGGTCCTCGGCGACCGCCCCGCCGCGCCGCTGTCCGCGCAGACCACCAGGCTGCCCACCCTGTATGACCTCACTTATGAAGAAGCAGCCGCAGACGACGTGGTCCAGCAAGGTCGGCCAGGCGGGGAGCCGGTAGACCCAACTCGGCATCCACCACCTGAATACGGCGAGGCAGTCCAGGCCGTCATCCGCTGGCTACGTGGACAGACCACCACGCCGCCAATCCACCCCCATGGTCATGGCCCATACACGACAAGCGCCGAGGATTGACCACGCACGCTCGACCATGCCAAATTGAGTCCGTCGCGGCGGCATCCAGAGTCGGCGCGCCTTGGCAGCCACCACTCGGGCGTCGCGCCGGTGCACCCTATGCTGCATGGTGCCGCTATCAGATCTTCCCCGCCTCCGCGGGTTCAGCCCGCAGGCAACAGTGCATGGGCGAAACTCATGTCGTCTCGTGTTCCAATTCCCTTGCCGATGAAGATTGGTGAGACGTTGCTTAGCTTGGCTCGTCGGGTCATTAGGGTTATCAGCGCCCACAAGGTGCTCGTAGGGAGATGTACATCGGCTAAACGCAGCTGCGGCATCGTCAATGGGGTCTGCTGCTGCACAACACAGGCCGCGCCATTGCGACGGCCGTGACCGGCTGTGCCAAATGCACTCGTTTTCCAGGCCAGGGATGCTGCCAGCTCTATTGCGTGGTGGTGGCAAGGCCCACAGGCGGCTCAGCACGTCCTTGCCCGAGCTCGGTTCTTAGGTACTCAAGCAGTTGCCGGGCCTCCGCCAGGTCGTCGTGATAGCGGTCGGGACTGGCTTCGGCGAGCTGGCGGTATGCGGCTTCGGCCCGCTCGGCGGGCGGGAGCGCTTCCGCGTAGCGCTGTCCCGTGGTCAATATGGCGCTCTGATTGAACAGAGCCGCGGCCGTCGGCTGGCGCAGGCCAGGGCTGGGGTCGTCGGCGAAGCGGTCAAGCAGTTCCTGGTAGGCCGTCACGGCATCGTCGCCATTTCGTAGCTGGCTTAGCGCGGTGCCCAGGTCGAAGAATGCCATGGCAATCAGCTGGTGCAGTGCTGGGGTGGGGTCGTCGGCGAACCGATCAAGCAGTTCCCGGTAGGCCGGGACCGCGTCAGCCAGGCGTTCCTGGCTGAGGAGCCCTTCAGCTATGTCAAACAATGAAGTCGCCAGGTCGACTTTGATCTGGGTGGCGAGGAGCCGGGCGGAGTCGAGGTCGTCCTGGTGGCGGTCGGGTGTGGTCCCGGCGAGCTGGCGGTAGGCGGCTTCGGCGCGCTCCGCGGCTGCCAGCGCCTCATCGTAGTGGTGCGTCTTGCGGAGCGCGACCCCCTTGATATATAGCGATGTCGCCAGGTCGGCCTTGATCTGGGTGGTCAGGCGCCGGGCGGAGCTGAGGCGGTCCTGGTACCGGTCGGGGGTGGTATCGGCGAGCTGGCGGTAGGCGGCTTCGGCCCGCTCGGCGGCTGCCAGCGCTCCCTCGTGTTGCTCCATCTTGCGCAGGGTGATGGCCTGGTTGAACGACGCGATCGCGGTCAGCTCGCGCAGCACCGGGTCGGGGTCATCGGCGAACCGGTCCAGCAGTTCCCGGTAGGCCGCGACCGCGTCGTCCAGGTGCTCCTGATCCGCCAGCCCGCCGGCCTTCTCAAGCAGCGGCTTCGCCAGGTCGGCCTTGATCTGGGTGGTCAGGCGCCGGGCGGAGCTGAGGCGGTCCTGGTACCGGTCGGGGGTGGTCTCGGCGAGCTGGCGGTAGGCGGCTTCGGCCCGCTCGGCGGGCGGCAGCGCTTCCTCATAGTGCTGCATCTTGCGCAGGGTGATGGCCTGGTTGAACGAGGCGATCGCGGTCGGCTCGCGCAGCACCGGGTCGGGGTCATCGGCGAACCGGTCCAGCAGTTCCCGGTAGGCCGCGACCGCGTCGTCCAGGTGCTCCTGGCCCGCCAGCCCGTCGGCCTTCTCAAGCAGCGATGCCGCGAGTTGCTCGCGAAGGTGGGGGGTGCTCAGCAATGACATGCCCAAGAACCCCCCGTCACGGTACTGGCGAGTGGTCACGGTAAGGAAATGGTCTGGGCCCAACAGTCTCGATGCATCCTTGAGGATGTCACGGAATGCAGGTCTGGCTTCTTCTTCTCGTCCCTGTAGCCGTATTGCCTGCGCCAGGTTATGACGGGTCGCCAGGGTCGCGCGGTCATCTGGACCGAATACGCGTCTCTGGTCTTGTAGCAGGTTTTTCAGGGCAGCCTCAGCCTCGGCCCAGCGGTCCTGAAAGCACCACAACGTGGCCAGCTGCTGACGGGTGGACAGCGTGTTGGGGTCGTCCGGACCGAGCACCCGTTGCTCGTCTTTGAGGAGATCTTGTAGAGCGGCCTCTGCTTCGTCTCGGCGGTTTGGCTGAGCGCTAATCACACCGGCCAAATTGTGGCGAATGGCCAGGTTTCCGGGGTCGTCTGCGGGCCAAATGCGCAACTGGGCGTCAAGAACTTCGCGGTAAATCGCTTCTGCATCGGCCGCGGCCCCTACCTGTCTGAGCAACATCGCCAGTTGCTGCTGAGCGATAAGGATTGTCTGGGTTTGGCCCATGGCGCGCCGGTGAGCAATGCTAAGGGCAAGATCAATTAGCTCGATGCCGAACTCCGGCGATCTCATTTGCCCATAGGCCTCTGCGGCGTGGCCCGTGACACGGACAAGTGTGTCGAGATGGTCCTCATCGAGCCTGCTCGCGGAGTTGGCGAGAAGAGCCTGCAGGTGCGGACTGAGCAGGCGGAAGGCCGGCCAGTCGCCCGGCCGGTCCTCGATGAGCTTGTCGAGCACCGCCACCAGGAGGGTCACGGCGGTCTGCCGGACCAGCGACTCTGCGGGATCAGAAGGCCCAGGTTCAAGCAGGTAGATGCGGTTGGTGTCAGCAATCGCCGGGTGGACGAGTATCGCGGACTGCTGACCCGGCCGGTCAGGTGTGTCATCCTGCTGGCCCAAGATGCTCATCGTCTGCTTGTCGGACAGGGGAGCACTATCGATGAGGCCGAGACGGCTGAGTCCACGCAGGACTTGGTCTGGGCGCACGTCAGAGGTCTCGGGGCCCCTGGCCAGATCAGCCGAGTCATGAAGCAGGGGGTCAAGGAGGTCATGCCTGAGCAGGCTGATCGGAATGGGCAGGGCTGGTTCAAAGCAGGAGAGCATCCGAAGCAGCGGCCGCGCTTGCGGCAGGCCAGCGTCCGCTAGGGCGTTCAGGGAGAGTTCCCAGGTCAGCATCACCATCGCACGTTCGACGCGCTCAGGGTCGCCTGGATCGGGCTCCATGAGCTTGAGCGCCCTTGGGTCTGAGTTCAAAGCACCGAGGTACCCCGCGAAACTGGCGTCGGCCACGTACTCAGAACCTAGATAGCGACCCGCAAGGTACAAGACGAGCGGAAGTCCGCCGAGGCGGTGGCCCAAAGCTCTGGCCTGTGCCTCATTCCCGGCCGCCGGTGCCAGATCGAGCAGGACCTTCGCAGCCTCCTCCTGCGTGAGTTTTGTCACCGGATACAGAACCGCTTGCCCCGGCCAGAATGCCTCCTCGCGCTGACGGCTACTCACCAGCACTAGCCCGCGCCGATTTACCCGCGCCCAGCCGGTACCGTCGCGCAGCTTCGGAGCGCTGTCAGCCCCCGCCACCATCGGAGCGGCCAGGATCTCAGGGCTATCGGCATTGTCTATGATCAGCAACCAGCCTTTTGGAGCCCGAGTCAGGAGCTCCCACAAGCGATCAGGTCCGGCTGGAGCCGGGCCAGCAATTGCCTGGAGCTCAGCCTCACTAGCGCCGAGCTGGCGCGCGACCGTGATGAGGCCCGCGGTGAGACTGGTGACGGAGACCCCGGATACTTCCCAAATCAGAGAATCACTCAGGCCTTTCCGCTTTGCCGACATCCGGCGGACAAGCTCACGGGCGACAGTGGATTTGCCCATACCGCCAGTGCCGGTCAAGACTGCCAGCCCCCCCAAGCGAAACTGCTGCTGGAGTTCACGCAGAATAACCTCGCGACCTCTTACTTCGGCGGGCAGCCGGTCAATAGGAACCGACACGACGGACCCCTGATCCGCGAAGCTGGGAGGCACGCCTCCGTCGTGACTGGATCCGCCAGGCGATCCGCCTTCAGGCACATTCCCTGGAGGCGGCATCGGACCGTCTGTACCGCGGACGCGGGACGCCCACACACCACCCAGCGTCACCAACGACGTAGCGGCGATAGTGGCGACCGCCACCGCCGCAGCCTGCCCGGCTCCGGCAGCCTCAATGCCCTGCCAGGACCCGACAGCCGCCGCAGCGGCTACCACGGCGGTGACACCGATCCGAGACCACAAGCCCACCAAAGGGCCCCTTCCGGCGACTATGGAGGATGCCCGCCATTGTCGCCGGAAATCTGCCAGTCGGCTAGCCAGCGCACACCCGTGTGCTTGCGTCGTCGATGAGTGGGAGACGGCCGAGCAGTCTCAGCAGTCCACGGCAGATCCGGACCTGTAGGCATTCATCGGGCAGATGGGCGCCGCCCCTAGCGCGAGGTCACGATCACCGATGCGGTCGGCTCATCGATCAGATCTGACTCACCGGGCTTGCCGCTGCCTATCCGGCCGTCCGCCGCATTAATCAGCCAGAACTGAGTGACCAGCGTCTTGCGAAACCTGGAGTCGCAGCGGAGGTGCGGGGCTGCTGGAGATGGCTGGCCGAGGTTGAGCACGCGGCCAACGTGCTGGCGAGGCCCGCAATGACTGCGGCAAGCCATCGTGGTTCGCAGAACCGATTCGCTATCGTGTCCACTCTTTGCTACCGATTATATACAGTTAGGCTCTACCTATAAGAATCAGGCTTTTGCGACCACGCACTCTGACAGGCGGCCATCCGGCGACCAAGACAGTGTTCGCCCGTCGACGAGAAGCGCAAATGCTAAGCTGACCCGGCCATAACGGCCGAACCCGTGGTAAAGACTGCTGTTGGCGGCACGTTTATCTGAAGCCGAAACTTGTAATTCAGGCAACGCTCAATGAGCACGTCCGATGAGAATGCGTGTGATCAGCCGTTGCTGAGGTAGATCACCGGATTTGGCGTTGACAGCGGCGCTGAGTAGGTCGGTCACGGTGTCGGCGGCCATCGGCGTCTGCTTGCCACCGTTAGGAGGAAGACGCGACGGCAGTAACGGAGAGTTAACAGATCCGTTGCTCACGGAGCCGCCGTTGGGGCGCCGAGCGAATATTTGCTGGCAATCGACCGCGAATTCGCTGCGTGTGAGGTGCACAGAACGATCATCCGGACCGCAAGAGTGGCTGGCCGGGCCCGTTGGCTTGGTACCTGGTGCCGTCGATCCGATCGGCGTCGCCGATGCATGCACTCCACGTTCGCAAGCGTGCCATCCGGGTTGGCTGGGCCGGTGAGCGCGTCTGCCTCAGCGGCTCCGTGAGTTCACGGCCCTGCGCTGCCTGCTGGTGTTGTGCGGCATCAGCCACGCTGGCGGTCTGCCTGGTCACTTCCTAAACGGTCCTGCACGGCGTGCGGGCTCCCTATAACCTGCAGGCCGGCCCACCAGTACGGGGCGATTGGCCAGCAGCCGGTGCTGCGGTGGTCTTGGACTATGGCATGCATGCGCTCGCGGACGGCAGCCGCGGGGTCCGGCTCGGTCAGCATGATACCGACGCAGATGTCGTCGATACTTGTGGCTCTTGGATCATCAATGACCGGCCAGCCGTGTGCAATAACGCAGGAAGCACCGCGCAGCAGGGCGGCGGCGGCGACGCTCGACCACTCCAGGCCGGTGCCGAAGCCGGCGCCCTCGCAGCCGCCGAGATAAACCCGAGACGGGAAATGCAGTCTTCCGGTCAGGATATCGAGGGCGGTGAGGCGGGGCGCTGCGCTGCCCGGGACATCTGGTGCCAGGACCAGGCCCGACGAACCTGGATGCAGACGGCTACCCGGATGGATGTGGCCTGCGAAACTCAGGACGCCCTCCTCCGTGCTGGATCGCAATGCAGCTGTGACGCGGCCGAGTGTCGCAACCGAGCCCATGTGATCTGCTTGCGACCAGCCCGTGAGCAGCATGTCGGCAGTGGCCAGCGTTCCCGGTGTCGGGCGAGCGGCGGAGAGATCACCGGTCGGGTCATGGATGGCCAGAATGTGTCTGCCCGGCGGGCCGGTAGATGTGCGTAGTGCGAGCTCGGCAACGGTGGGAGGCGGCATGACCACTATGGTCGCCGCCTCGAGAAGGAGCCTGTCGGGCGAGAGCGGGAGCAGACAGAACGGAAGCGTCGCCAGTGGCGGTGGCAGTGAGACGAGCAGCCGCACGTCCGTTTCCCTGACGAGAAAGTCACGCAACGGCGACGGCAGCAGTTCTCTCCCCAGGACCTCGTACGTTTCCAGCCACGCGGTCTCCTGGATAGCGTCCAGGTAGACGATGGCTTGCCTGCGTGACGTTGCGGGAAGCGCAGTCAGGCAGCGCTCGGCGAGCGACTCGTCGGCCACAAGCGGGCCACGCGCGGTGCGGGCGAGGGCGACCAGCGAATGACACCAATCGGGCGCGTCGGCGTTGAGCGCCTGTCGGTCAGCTGGCAAGACGATCGGCAGGTAGCGAAGGTGTCGGCCGAGCGCGTCGCTGAACTCGCCGGACAAATCGGCTTGACCGCCGCGGACGCCGCCGGGCAGGCACAGCGACCAAGACAGGGTGCGGCCGAGTACTGCCATCGACCACCACACCGACCTATCACCGGCAAGGTCACGCCGTAGCACGTCTAGGTCTAGCTGGGGTGTGATGCCCACGGCCTTCCCGACAAGTGATTTTCCGCCAACCGAAAGGACTGGCGGCAATCCCAGGGCGCTATCGGTGACACCAGCAACCGGGTCCGACACCAGGTCGCGGAACGGTGGGAGCACGCTCTCAACAGTGTCGGCGCTGACTCCGGACGGATGGCTCCTGGCAAACTCGATTACCTCGAACAGCGCCTGCCAATCCTGCTGGATGACAGCGGTCCGCATGGTGTCCGCCAACTCCTGGCCGCCTGCGGTGAGGTACCCGGCCCTGGAGGTCTCACTTTCCTGCGAGCGTGCGTCCGCCTGGCAATAGTAGAGCTCGCAGGCATTGAGCAGCAGGATGGACGTCCAGTTCAGGTCCCGTACCGCGACACCTCTGAAGCTGTTGAGCGTCCGCTGCGGCAACCGGGACAATGCAGCGGCTCGGTGGAGCGTGGCCTCGGTGGTGTCGTCGACCTCGCCGGTCAGCAGCATGTCGACAAAGGCGGTGAAAGTGTCGGCGGCGACGTCTGCCAGCGGCACCGCCAGTCCGCGAAGCTCGGCGATGAGCCTGTTGACATTGGGGACGGCGCGTCTCCTGTCCTCGTCGGTGGCAGCCATCATGCTGTTCACTTGCGCGACCAGCTGGTTGAGGCATGCTTTGAAAGGGTCGAGTTCCACGCTTCGTGCACTCAGTTCGGCGAAGCGGACTTGGAGCTGATCTGCTTGCTCCCCCTGGTCCTCGCTCTGATACACCCTTACCAGCGTTTCGATCGCTTCGGTCAGCCACAGTGGCGGTGCAGCGCAGCCGTCGTCACGCCAGTCGGAGATCAGCGCCGTTAGCGTGCGTTCGGCATCCGGGAGATAGCCCAGCCGTGCGCGGGCCCTCGCGCCGATCACGCGGGCGCGCCGAGCCAGCCCGTCATTTCCCGCCTGGGAAAGCAGAGTCGATGCCGCGCTGGAAGCGTTGAGGGCGGAACCATGCCGATTGAATTCAACGTAGGTGACGGCAAGATTCAGAAGCACTGTGCCTTTCAGCAGCGCATTATCGCTGGCCTGGAGCATCTTCAGCGCGTCGAGCAGAACGCCGATGCCTTCATCCTGGCCAAGGACACGCAACGCGATACTACGGTTGACCGCTATCCGCGCGAGCTGCGCGGTAACCATCCAATCAGGCATATCGCAGCGGTGGACGTCGTCAACGGCCGCGTCCAGCTTCGCTAATGCTTCGTCTACCCTGTAGAGCATGATGAGAGGGACTGCGTGGTTGATTAGTGCGGACGACCGCTTCCACAGCTGCCTTTCGGCAGTGAACCCTTCTTCGGCTTGCTTGAAATACTCGATCGCCTCCGACGGATTCCCGGTCATCGACCGTTGCTGGCCGAAGACCGAGGCCAGCAATGCTGCCAATGAGACATCAGTAAGCGGGTCGATGACAGATGTCGCCTGATCAAGCAGCAAGGCCGCCTCGTCGTACCGGGACAGCTGGAGGAGGCAGTTGGCAGACCAAACGAGCAGGAAGACCCGATCAGCCTCATGCGCGGCAAGGGGGATCAGTTCCTCGGCCTCGGCCAGTACCATGCTGGCGTGACCGCGGGCGAGCGCCTCTTGCCACTCCTCGGCGAGAGTGTCACGCCAGCCTGACTCGCTCACTGCTCGACTTCGGGTGACGGCGGGCTGTCGTCAAGCACCAGCCTCAGCACTTCGGCGACCTTATCCGCCGGCGTGTCTCGCGTCAGTTCGAGTTCCGCCCGCCCCTTGGGACCTCGAACGCTCAGCGTGATTACTGCACGCTCCTTTTGCTCTCCTCGGGCGGCACTCCACAGGTGCAGGCGTCGGGCTAGGTCCTCCAGCACGGAGGGAGACTGGGCGAGCGTGACAAGTACAGAACTCATCTGCAAGGCAGACACGGCGATCGCAACAGCGTCAATTCCGCCAGTGCGGGCCTGCGGTATCCGAACCGCGGCCCCCTCGACCTCAAGCGAATCAACGATATCGACAGGGAGAAGTGCCATGAGCGGGTAAGAACTCGACATGGCGAGATGGTACTCGCGGAGCGGCAAGCCCGGGCAGGCCCGCCCGACGCGTTGATCATCGCAGGGCAACCAGATAACTCGGATCTGTGCCGGCACTGGGGCCTATCGTGGATGGCTGCTTAGCCGCGCAGAACGGTTCGGTGCGCCGTGCCACGTGCTGGCAATCACATTCTGTGACGAAACTAACCGTCTACGGCCATCCATGAGGGTAGCAAGCCGTCGCTTCCGATGATCGCCGACATCGCCCGGCTCGGCAATGAGCCAGCACGGCCCTGAGCGTCTCTCGATGCCCAGCGGTGGCGATAGAACGCGGCCGGACCGTCTCCACGGATCTCTGCCGGTCCATGTGCAGATAGCGAGGTCGGTAACAACTGCTGGAATTCATCGACGATCAGTCCTCTAACGAGTCGTCGGTTAACCAGTAGGTCGTTGCCTTGGCGACAAGGAAGGGCAATGCGTCTACCGGGATCCCGAGGAGACACAGCTGGTCATGAGGTTTAAGGCCTGCAGAGGGCGGCTGGGATCCCGCTCGGCGATCCCGTTCCACTCAAGTCACCTGGCGGTTGCGATGCCGGACACAACGGCATGGCGTGAGCGGCCGGTTCAATGCACAGGTCACGCATTGCGCAGTGACCCGAGCGGGAGGCCACTGCCCAGAACGGTTAGGTTTGCGGTGGTCGTTCGAGCCCAGACTTCCGCATTGAATAAGTTGCGAACCAATGGTGTGGTGTTAGTTGGTAGGTCATGCTGGTACAGGTTGGTATCGCACTCGGTAGGAGGTCCGAGATATCCCGTGATTTCGACGACTCGGATTGATCCCCGTAAGTGAGGATGATTCATGCGATATTCCCATGCCATCGCCAGGTTGCCCGTCACGTGTCACGGCGCTGGTGCATCGTGACCAGAAGGCCGCCAGCACTATGTGCCGTCCGGGGCAGATCTCGCTCGCTTGCATGCCATTCTGTAAGGTGGTTCGCGCTCGCCGTGATTGTCGGGCTTCCCGCAATTATGGGCGCCGTTCCTTCCTCGCTCGCAGCCTCTCTGACAGCCGACGCGAGCCCGACGGTCACGTCGCCGCCGTCCGGTGGGCCGCTCAACAACAGCCAGTCGATTGAGCCGTCGCCGGTGTTGTGTGGGTTTGACCCGACGTACAACGCCCCGTTCACCTACGCTACTGGCCTCGTCGGCACGGCCGAGCCGGCGACCACTATGTCGCTGCCTTCCGGGTCGTCGGACTACTTCTACGTCGGTTCCGACGCGGGCGGTTACCCGCTGACGGACATCAGCTGGAACGAGGACCTGTCTGTCACCGCCGCCTACTCCGGGAACAAGTCCATATCGATTGGCCGGAGCACCGTGACTCCGCCTCACTCAACTCGAACTCCAGCACCAACGTCGCCCTGGCCGGGCTGGCTGTCACCGGATACCAGATGACCGGCAAACCCGTCACGGCGTCCACCAGCACCGGCACGTCGGCGTCGGTGACCGCCACGACCGCTGCGGGGGACCTGCTCCTGGTCGTGGTCGGCGGCGAGGGCGACGGCCTGCTCCAGCAGAGCGGCACGCCGCTGAGCACGCTGCTCAACGTGACCTACAGCGAATGCGGATCGGACGTGATCGCGTCAGCCGGCATGTTCGCTGCCTTCCCCGGAGTCGGGGCGCAGACTGTCACGATCAGCGGGATCACCTACCCGACCAACAGCGGCACCTCAATGGGCGTTGCCGCGTATGTGCTCGCTCCGACCACGACCCCGCCGCCGGTGCCACCGGCAGCGGCGTGCTCGACCAGTCCGGCGAGCGCAGTGCCCGGCCAGTCACGACCCCACCTGATCACAGCTCTCGCGACGCCGACCGCGCCCCCGGCCGCGGCGGCTGCTGGGACGCCGTATCAGGGCAGCTACTGCGTGGTCGCCGAAGTACTTGACGCCTCGGGTGCCCCTGTCGCGGGCACCGCGGTGACGTTCGATGTCACGACCCCGACGGGCGGGTTCAGCACCACCAAATCGACCGACAACGCGGGCGGGGCGGCTATCGTGGTCCCCTCAAGCGGCTCGCTGACCGCCTCGACCACGGTGAACATCGTCTCAGGATCAGTGTCCACATCGATCGGAGTGACCGAGAACTGGCTGCCCGGCGACCACACCAACGCCATGGTCGGGCTCGGGATCGCGGGCCAGAGCATCACCTGGCCAGCGAGGTCCGCTGCCGAGGACGGGCTCTGTTACACCAATGCCTACCTCACTACGACCACGACCTCGTCGTGCCAGCGTGTGTATCGCAGCGACGGGTGGGGCACCAAAGGCCAGCCGGTCTCGATGCCCGCTGCAGCGACTACCATCTGCCAGGCATTCGACGCCGTCACGACCGTGCTTTCCTGTGCAGCCACTGCCCTGACCCCGGCCGTGTGCCTGCTCGGAGCCGAGACGGGCCCTCTTGCCTGCGGGGCGTACATAGCCGGGATCACCGACCTCGGCCTGCCGGTCCAGTGCGCAGAGGCGCTGGCAGGCGCGCTCGGCGATGCGATCACCGCCGATCACGGCCCCTCCAGTGCGATCAGCGCAGCCGACTTCTCCACCATCAGCCCGCAGGACATCAGGACTCCCAAAGGCGCCAGCAGCGGAATCCAGGACGTCGTCGGGGTAGCCTGCACGGTCGTCCCTGTCCTGAAACTGACACCCACGCAGATACCCCAGCCCACGAACGGCGCGACCACCACACAGGTCACCCTGGCCGTGAACGGCGTCACGATCCCGAACGCGGTGGCCTCGCTGACGTTCATGCCAGCCTTTGCGGGCGGAGGGAGCCAGGCCGAGGTTATCCTGGGCGGCAGGAGCTTTCCGCTGTCGGCGGCACCGCTCACCCTCGCCTTCGACAGCTCCGATGATCCGATCCAGATCAGCTACACCTACCCCACCTCAGCGCTGTACAAAGAGCTGACGCTTACAGACATCATCACCGCGATTCCGGCAGATTCTCTGGCCGGCACCCTTACTCCGACCGCGAGCTACACGAGCAAAGGAGCGCGGCAACCACCTTGCGGTCCGACCATCTGCTCCTCGGCCGCAAACGCTGACGTCGGCCAGTCAGTAAACATCACCGCACGGGGATTCACGCCAGGATCCCTCGTCACCTTCCTCATTGAGTCAGCGCCCCGCCTGCTCGGCCGCGTGTCCGCCAGCACATCAGGGACAGCCCAGCTCACCTTCGCGGTACCGCAGGCAGCTAGCTCGGGCATGCACGTCGTCTCCGCCGTCGGAGAGACTGCCCACGGCAAGATCCTCTCCCGTTCCATCGTGCTAACGGTCCGGCCGGCCCAGGGCAGCTCCCGGACATGGGTGATCGTCGTGGTCGGCCTGTTGGCACTGGCCCTTCTCGCTGGCATGGCGTGGCTCGCAGCAGCCATGAAGCGACAGCGCCTGAGTCGGGTTCAGCAGTAGTCCTGACACCACCTGCCGCGCCATGCTTTGCCACAGCTGCCACGTCTAGCAGAAGCGGCTGGGGAACCTAATCAGGAACGGCCGGAACGATCCCTGCGGGAACCTTGCCAACACCGCTGTACCTGTCCGTGCGGTTCTTGCAGGCTAGAGAGTGCCGAGACCGTCAAGGACGGGACAGCCTGCCTCGCTCCCGGTAGTGCCTGCGTCCCCGAGCTGCGGCAGCAACAGCCGCGGCCTCCCCGTATTCATGCCCGCGAACATGCAGAACGCCCAGGCCGGGAGTACTCTCCGTTGGCCTGGCGCTCTGGCTCGACCCGATCGCTAGCAGCGTCACCGGGCGGTGTGCTATCCGCTCGTAAGTGCGAGGAGGGTGGCGCCGTAGCTGATGAGGTCGGTTCCCTGGGAACCTGCGTTCAGGTTGCGTGTGATGGCCGCGAAGTCCGCCGCTTCCGAAAGTGTCAGAAGCGGCCCCGGGCTGGCGTACGCGCGGTACTGGTCTGGGACGGTTCCGGTCAGCGCCCAGCGGAGCAGGCTGCGGGCGGTGGCTCCGTCGTCGGTGTCCTGGTCTACGGGCGGGAGTTCGGCGTAGTCCTCGAATCCGTGGAGCATTCCTGTGATCAGCAGGTCGCACTGGCCGGCGAGGATCAGGTCGCTGCGGTCCTGTCCGACACACACCCCGGCCCGGCGAAATGCGTCGGCCAGCTGGCAGAGCTGGCCGTAGGGGACGGCGAACAGGGGGCAGGTTCCGGTCTCCCACATGCGGACGGTTGCGGGGGTGACGGACAGCATGCGGGCCAGGTGGCGCTGGGATAGGTGCGCCGATCGCCGTGCCGCCCTGATGACCGCGGCGCCGATGACTCCGGGCGGCGATGCCGGGAGGCAGGCAGCCGCGCAGTCGTCGGCGATCTGGCCGTGCGGGCCGGTCTTAATGGCGGCTGGCGTCCGGACATTTCGCGGCGCGGGTAATGGCCGGTCAGGGACCGGGCGGGATCGGCGCCTGGTGCTGGCGGACGATGAGGACATGCGGCGGCCTGCCCTTGAAACAAGAATGGCGGTCATGATGGCTGGGTCTCCTTGCTGGCTGGGGTCAGGGCTGGCGCGCGGCGGGCCTGGCTGGTGGGGGCTGGTGTCCTGGCGGTGTGCAGGTCGAGTACCCGGCTGGTCAGGGCGGTGCTGAGGCTGCGGGGGCAGGAGGTCAGGGAGCCGGTGCGTTCCTGGCGGCGGATGCCGATGGCCAGGATGGCGAGCGGTATGGCGAAGATCAGGACGAAGATCAGGGCTGATGCGATCAGGAGGGTTTCCATAGCAGGAAGGGTGCGCCGGGGGGTGCGGACGCCGGTACCGCGCTGCTGGACGGGTGGGAGACGTCCCGGCTAGGGTGATGGCGTCCTAGACGTCCCGCAGACCCGGCCTGGTGCATGCCTAACGAACGGTTGCGTAC
>Ga0116217_10003643_pt1 | contig 13923 bp, 13 predicted proteins | sample Sb_taG_6_FD_89697 | JGI IMG/M metagenome (GOLD analysis project Ga0116217, IMG submission 89697) | Peat soil microbial communities from Weissenstadt, Germany - Sb_50d_4_PS metaG | ecosystem: Environmental > Terrestrial > Soil > Wetlands > Peat | place: Germany: Weissenstadt | collected 2010-09-21 | reverse complement strand
ATTCGGTGCAAGACTTCTCACCACGGAGGCACAGAGACACAGAGGAAGACAGGCCCTTTAACTCGGCTTTGGATGATCACAAGCCAAAACAGCAAGAATCAAAGGATTTTCCTCTGTGTCTCTGTGTCTCCGTGGTGAAAGGGCTTTTGTGGTAGAACTACGCTCGTGAGCATCTTCCTCGGCATTGACGGTGGCGGCAGCAAGACCTCGTGCATTATTGGCGACGAGAATTCGGTCCTTGGCACGGGGACATCCGCGGGCAGTAATGTGGTTCGGGTTGGACGGGCGCGGGCGCGCGAGAGTCTGGGCGCTGCCATACGACAGGCTTGTGCTGCGGCCAACTTGAGTCCTTCGCGGATTGAAACAACTTGCGTCGGAATCGCGGGTGGGGCGTTGCCTGAGATCGCTGGAGTGGTGCGGCGTCTGGTGTCGGAGTTTGTTTCCGGCGAAGTCGTAGTTGTGGGCGACATGGTTATCGCCATGGAAGCGGCATTTGGCAGCGGGCCGGGCGTGATCGTCATCGCCGGCACTGGGTCGATTGCTTATGGACGGAATTCCGCAGGCCAGACTGCACGAGCTGGCGGCTGGGGATTTGCTATTTCCGATGAAGGCTCGGGGCACTGGATTGGACGGTCGGCTGTGGCGGCGACCATGCGCGCTTTTGACGAAGCGGGAGCGGACAGTGCGGGCCGACTGCTCGAGGGCATCATGAAGTCCTGGGCCGTGACCACGCGCGAGCAGTTCGTCGTGGCTGCCAACAAGTCTCCTGACTTCGCGGCTCTTTTGCCGGCAGTGTTGTCCGCGGCAGACGCGGGCGACGCAACGGCTCGCATCGTGTTAACCCAGGCAGGTAGGGAGTTGGCAACTCTGGCTGAGATCGTGATCGCTCGACTTTTTGAGAAGCGTAGAGCAGTTCCGGTGGCCATTTCGGGGGGAGTCATTTGCAATTCCGCGGTGGTGCGGCAGGTCTTCGGCAAGAGCATTCGCGCCGCTTACCCTCATGCTTCGCTGAATACCACGGTGGTTGACCCTGTGAAGGGCGCGTTGGCGCTAGCCCGTAAGAACGCGTGAAGCGTCGAGATGACTAATCCACACTCGCAGGCTCAAGCGTATTACTTCGGTGCGCAATGTTAAGGGACCTGCTCGACTGCCGGATTCACTTGCTCCTAGAATTTGGTATGTTCCGTCGCATGTCCTGGTTCGTCATTCTCGCAACCGCCTGCCCGCTAGCAGCGCAGTCTGCGGGAAACGGTTGCGCGAGACCCAGTCCGAAACTCGACTTCAAAGATGCAGCGGACGGGATGAACCTCATATACCATATTCCCGATGTTCGCGGCGTCACGGCAGCATGGCTCGAAGTCTGGGATCGGCCTAAACGGCTTTACCGTACGCCGATTCCACTGAAGACTGACGGGCAGATCCTTTGGCAGCCCGACGAACCTTATCCAACTACACCTGAGACACTCGGCCTCGCGATTTACGATGCCGAGCTCCCCGAATTTTGCGCCGACTACCCTTGCTCAGGGCCCTCCTTCGGACACAACGTTTCGACTGTAGAAGTGGGCAACGCCACGGGCGAATCATTAGGCAATGCGCAACTGCAAGGTGCCCCGCTCCGACTCGCTGAAGGTGGCGATTCGACCGATGTAATAGCGACCGGCGCGGATCTGCCGCCGGACATGAAGGTGGTGTTAGTCGAACGAGAAGAAACCGAAGAAAAAACACAGTGGATTTTTCGTGAGTATCTAAATACGGAGGCCGTCGACTTGCGCCACGTGAAGGTCAGCATTCCGTCAACGTATTTGCTGAAGCCTACGGTCTTGGGCTTAATCGGGGAAGACGCGTCCTTCGAGATGACGTCTGACGTGTTGTCCAAGCTATTGCCGGAGCAAGAGGTCTATGTTGCAAGCAAAGACAGTGCGGTCATTAGTTCGGTTGAGCCATCCTCACTGCGCGCGGACGCGGCGAAAAAAGATGAAGTTCAGGTTACGTTGAGAGGAAGTGGTTTCACGAAAGATTCGCGCGCGACGTTTGGCGTGGATATGGGGCTCGACGGAGATGTCGATTTCATTTCCTCTCAGGAATTACGCGCTCAAATTCCCTCTTCCTTGTTTACCTACGGCCCGTTCGCAAGTAACGAGCCTATCCGCGTATGGGTGACGGATGAAGATGCCCTGAAAATCTCCGAGCCGAGGGACATTGAGGTTTTGCCTACTCCGTCACTAAAACTCGCTCCCAAACCGGCGGCCATCAATTCCGTTGCTCCTTTTCCCATCGCCCTGATGGACGCGCACAGCCCCCGGTACGAGGTGGTGGAAATTGACGGCGAAAATTTCAGAGCCGATGATCGAGTCGTTGCGGTGCTGGAAATCGACCGCCCGTTCTACGGCATCCGGCTCAAAACCCAGTTCGTCTCAGAAACCAAATTGCGCGCCTGGCTACCGCGCGAGCTTTGGCGGAAGCATCAGCTGAGTTACCGGCTATTGTTGCAGACCGCCGCTGGGGTCTGCGCGACAGAGGTGTTTGACGATGAAAACTAAGGGCTCCCGTTTGTAACTGGGGGGGGCCCCCCGGGGTTCTCCCTGTATTCAATCGAGCAGCTATCGCAGTGCTGGAAGCGCCGCGCCACCCAAAATCGGATTTTTCTGCAAGCTGTGAAGCCGGGCCCTTCCACAAGCAACCTTGATTGCAATTCGCGAGATGGGTGCCGCGCTGCGCACTATTTTGCGGCGGACATGCTTTCTTTCTTGCCTCCCTCGCGATGATGCAGCAACTCAACCAAAGCCTGATTTAAGCGCGTGCGGATCGCGGAGCGCTCCTGGGCGCGCGCGATGTAGCGGACATGGACTTCCACGCCCGAGGAGGTCGGGCGCAGGTTGACGGTTGGCGCGGCTGAGACTGAGCTCACTTTGTAGTTGCTGGCGGCATTCTGCCACTCTTTTTCGGCCGCGTGAACGTTGGTCTCAGTTTCTTTCGCCACGGTTTTCTGAATGGCGTCCAGCAGTGGATACGGATCCTGATTCGGCGGTACGGTAATCGTGAGCTCGTCCCAGAGCCACTGCCCGCTGGTGGTGAAGTTGAAGAAGTGGCCCTCAATGGCATAGCCGTTGACGAATGCTACCTTGCGGCCGGTGGGATGGCCGCTATCGGTCCAGTTGCCAGTTTCGAGCAACACCGTGCGCAGCAGATTGATCTCAACCACTTCACCGGCCACGCCGTTGATCTCGACCAAGTCGCCGACGCGCAGTCCGTTTTTTCCCATCAACACAAACCAGCCGAAGAAAGCGACGATGAAATCCTTCATCGCCACCGTGATTCCCGCCGTGGCCAAGCCAAGGAAGGTTGTGGTCTGTTGTGGAGCGCCGGCTATCACAAACAAAATGAGCAAGACGCCGACGGCCTGCACTGCAAAACGAATCACAGCACGAAGTGTGTGCAAGCGGGTGCCCGGACCCATTTCGGCGAGGCGGCGGTCGACCGAACGGTCGGCAAGATACACCATCAGCACAATGAGGATGATGAAAAGCGCAGACTGGAACATGCCATGCAACGCGGTGCGCTGGTGAGAACGAATTACCGCAATCCATCCCGCGTAGCTGTTGGCCAGTTCCTGCTCGTCCTGAATGCGCTTGTCCAGGTCAGCCAAATTCTTCTGGTCATTGGAAAGACGATGCAAAGCCTTGACCGCCGTGTTTGCGGTGGCGGGCACGGCGCTTGGCTGGCTTGCGGATTGACTGGCATTCGGCTGGACGCTCGCCTGGCCGGAAGTTGTTTGACTCGCGGCTGGCGGGTTGTCCCGCTGTTTGGCCTTTCCAGCTGTGACTTGTTTTTCCAGCGCGGCGTGCTTCTCGACTAGCTTCGCCGCGGTCTGGCGGGCCTCGTTCTGCGCTTCCAGCAACGGGAGCGCCTTGTTGCGCAAGGCACGCCAGGCCACGAATTGGGCGTAGAAGGTGCCTGCCTGGTAATTGATCTCTGGGCTATTTGCCACCGCCGCTCCAGGTTTTTCGTCGGCTCCATGCTCAGCGGCCTGGTGCTGGTCAAACTGGCGTTGGATCAGGCTCCCGGGATCGGCTCCGGAGCGAATCAAGTCTTCCTTGGCATCATTCGCCTCATCCTGATCGAGTTCCAGTTGCGCCTGGGCTACGTCGAGTTGTTCCTGTGCTCGTTCCTGTTTAGCGCCGCTGGCAGAGGCGAGTTCTTTCTTCAGTTGTTCGACACGCTCCTGGTCGGCTTTGACATCCACCGAGGACTGGCTGGCGTGTTCAAAGAGTTCGCGGTTCTGCGGTGTGGGCGCGACGGGATGGTTCGCGGCATCGCGCAAAGAGTCGTGAAAGTCGAGGTCGACCTCGTTGTCGGCGAGTTCCGCAGCCTGATCCGCGAAGCGATGTTCGTCCGCGCCCGCCGCCAGCTTAACCATTGCGCGCGCCGTCTGCAGCGGACGCTCGTCCACTAGTGGGGCCTGCTCGGTTGTTGTTCCAGAGGCGGTCGGCGCAGCTAGTGGGCCGAGATCGCGAGTCAGGATCGATCCGACGACAGCAGCCAATACCAAAGCCACCAGCCCGAGCGCGATCAACCACTGGCGCGATTTCATCAGAGATTCCATTGGTGCGAAGGGTTATTATACGGCGCGCCACGCGAGGGTCCGCTCTCGGAAGGGCAATCGGAAGGCCGAGAACTTCCGTCCCGTCGCTGTCATCCCGAGCAACCGATGTTTTTCCGGTGGGCAGAGAAACCCAGATTCCTCGTCGCTTTGCTCCTCGGAATGACAAAGGTGAGTTGGGGAAGATGAAGTTTTTGGGCGCGCAGCTTCGGTTTACGGAGCCCAGTCGGCAATGAAGATGTTGGTCTCGTGAGGCGCTTTGGCATTACGATTCGATGCCCACACCAGCTTCTTGCCATCGTTGCTAAACATGGGGAATCCATCGAAGCCCGGACTGTAAGTGATCTGCTCCAGCTTCGTGCCATTCACGTTGATGGCGTAAAGCTCGAAGTTGCCCATCCCGCCAGTTGATCCCACGTTCGTGGAGAAAATAATGCGCTTGCCCTTAGGAAAGAATGACGGAGCAAAGCTGGCTGCGCCTAACTTCGTAACCTGGCGCTTGTGGCCCCCGTTGGCGCCCATGATCCAGATCTCAAGCGAGGTTGGACGAATCAGATTCTGCGCCAGCAAATCCTTGTATTCGGTAATTTCCTTTTCCGTGACCGGGTGATACGCGCGATAGACGATCTGCTTTCCATCGGGCGAAAAGAATGGGCCACCATCGTATCCCAGTTCGTGGGTGAGTTGCTTTACGTGCCTGCCATCGGCATCCATGACGTAGATGTCGAGATCGCCATTGCGCGTGGATGTGAAGACAATGTGCTTACCATTTCTCGAGATCGTGGCTTCGGCGTCGTAACCCGGTGAGTCGGTAAGTTGCATGAGGCCGGAGCCGTCGGGATTGGCTGCGAAAATGTCGAACCCGGGATAGACCGCCCACGTGTATCCCTTGGAAAAATCCGGGCGGGGCGGGCATTTCGGATCGGTTAAATAGGTGGACGAATACAGAATGGTTTTGCCGTCGGGATAGAAATATCCACAAGTAGTTTTTCCCTTGCCATTCGAGACCATGCGAACGTCGGAGCCGTCCACGTTCATGGTGAACATCTGATCGCATTCAAGGTTGCCCCGCGTGGATTGGAAGATGAGCTTTTTGCCGTCGGCCGAGAAGTAAGCTTCGGCATTCTGGCCTCCGAAGGTGAGCTGGCGAACGTTGCGCAGATGCTTTTCTTGCGGAGTGGGTGGGTTCGGAGCGTCCGAAGTTTGTGCGAATGCGCACGGCATAAGCCCGGCGCAAAGAGTCAAGACCAGCAGGGGCGTTTTCATGGGACGAGCCGCTAGTTTAACAGGACGAGGGTGTCGCGAGTCGATTGCCGCTCGGGTAAAATTGTCGCTGATTGTTCACGGGGGCTTCATGAAATTGCTGCTGCCAGTTTTTAGCGCCGTACTTCTCGTCGTCTTTGTTTCTGCACACGCGTCTCCTTCGGCCGCCGCCAAGAGCGATGCGGGCATCCTGCTCCAGCTTGAATCTGACTTCATGAAGGCCGCGGCTGAGCGAGGCTCTCAGGGATACATGTCGTACTACGCCGAAGACGCCGCGGAACTGCCCAATGGGGCGGATATGTTTCGGGGCAAGGAAAGTATTGCGAAGACGATGGACTTTCTTGACGATAAGAACAACCACCTGACATGGAAGCCGGTTTACGCCGACATGGCGGCTTCGGGCGACTTGGGTTATACGTACGGAACCTTTGAGTTCCGCTCCAGAGACAAAGACGGAAAACCAACGGTTGAAAATGGCAAGTACGTCAGCATCTGGAAGAAACAGAAAGATGGGAGTTGGAAAGTTGTGATGGATATGGGCAACGCTTCGCCCAGGCCAAAATCTTAGAACGCAGAGCACGCTGAGAACATCCGCGGAGGTCGCAGAGAAAAGCTCGCCTCTGCGTACTCTGCGGTCTTTCTCCGCGCTCTCTGCGTTTTAAGATTCTCACTTGCGAAAGTGTTCCAGAATCGCCTCGGCCTGAGCGCGCGTGACTACGGAAGACAGTGCCGCGGCTTCGGCCTGCTTCACCGCCTGCACGCTTCCAAAATGTTCCAGCAACCGGCGAGTTGTGCGTGCGCCCACGCCGGGGATTTCCAGCAATTCGGTGGAGCGGTCGCGCATCTGGCGGCGTTTGCGATGGAACGTCACGGCAAAGCGGTGAGCTTCGTCACGAACTAATTGGATCAGGTGCAGCACCGGAGAGTGATGGTCGAGCACGACCGGTTCACTCTCTTGTCCGTAGACGTAAATAATCTCTTCGCGCTTGGCGATCGCGGCCAGCGGCTGATTGATTATCTCCAGTGATGCCAGCGCTTCGGCCGCGGCGTGCAATTGACCGAGTCCGCCGTCGATCAGCACCAGGCTCGGCATCGGCTTCTTTTCTTCCTGCACACGTTTGTAGCGGCGCGTCACCACCTCACGCATGGAGGCGAAGTCGTCCACGCCGTCGACGCTGCGGATAATGAATTTTCGGTAGTCGGATTTCTTCATGTGGCCCTCCTCCCAGACCACCATGGAAGCGACCGTCTCGGCGCCCTGAATATGCGAAATATCGAAGCACTCGATGCGGCGAGGCAATTCGGGCACGCCAAGCGCGTCCTGCAGCGCCTCCTGAATCGCCTTGGTGTTCGGTTTCATCACCCGGAAGCGCTGGTCGTACGATTGTTTGGCGTTGTTGCCGGCCAAGTCTAGAAGAGAGCGTTTTTCGCCGCGTACTGGAACAACAATGTGGACTCGTGTGGCGCGGCCGCCCTCGGCCGCGATCTGCTCAAATAAGACTTCCTCTAGCGTTTCACGATCCTCGAACTCCACCGGCACATAGATATTCCGCGGGATGTAGGGTTGTCCAATATAAAGCTGCTTCAGCAGCGCGGAAAAGAATTCACCAGGATGAAATGGCGATGCTTGTGTGGGGCCCGGTCTCTGACCCGGCGCGGCGTCGGAGACCCGGGCAGTTTCGCTGTCTCCACCAAACTCCGGTAGCTCCTCCCAGAAGAATTCACGCCGGTCGAGCACCCGCCCTCCCCGCATGTGAAACAGGTTGACGGCCAACATTTCATTTTCAAAGTGGTAACCGAACACGTCAGCGTCATCGCCCTCGACCGCGGCAATCCGCTGCTTTTCCTGTAACTGCTCCACCGTTGAAATCAAATCGCGATATTTCGCCGCGCGCTCGTACTCCTCGGCTTCGGCGGCCCTTGCCATGCGACCGCGCAAGGATTGCGACAAGTCCGTCGGACGGCCTTCGAGAAACAGTTTCACATCACGCACCGCTTCCTGATAAGCCTCGGGCGTGGTGAGTCCCTCTACGCAAGGTCCCAGGCAGCGTCCGATGTAGTACTGCAGGCACGGCCGGGGATGAAAGTGCCCAAGATCGACCTTGCACGACGGGATCAAAAAATGGCGGTGGATCAGGTCCACGATGCGATATGCGAGGCTCGTCGGAAAATACGGGCCGTAGTAGCTGCTGCCGTCTTTGCGCAGACGCCGCGTCACATAAACTCGGGGGAAACGCTCGCCCAGGGTCAGCTTCACGTAGGGATAGGTCTTGTCGTCGCGCAGCAGAATGTTAAATCGTGGCTGCTTCTGCTTGATGAGGTGGTTCTCGAGCGCCAGCGCCTCTTTGTTGTTGGCTACAACGATGTAGTCAACATCGACGGCCTCGCGCACCAGCGTGTCGGTTTTTGCGTCCTCGAGTCGGCCTTCGCGGAAGTAAGAACTGACCCGGCTGCGCAGGTTATTCGCCTTACCTACGTAAATAACCTCGCCCTCAGCGTTCTTATAGAGGTACACGCCGGCCGAGGCAGGCAAGGTGCGGATTTTCGCGGCAAGATCCATGGGCTGTGCTTGTACTTCTATTTTATTAGAGTTTGCGAGTGCTTTCGGGGAAGCTAAGAACGATGTGTTACAATAATGTCATATGAGTCATACACTCACAATACGTCTTACAGACGAGATTCTGGCATGGCTGAAGGAAATGTCTCGACGGACCGGGCTGCCGGTCGGACGGATTATTCGACAGCAACTTGAGAGCGCGAAGGCGGAAAAGGGAAATCAGCGATTCCTGAACCTCGCGGGCAAGATTAACGGGCCATCGGATTTGTCGTCGCGGAAAGGCTTCTCCCGTCGATGAAGGCCATCGCCGACACTGGCCTCATCGTGGCCTTCGGCAATCAAGGAGACCATCATCACGCATGGGCCGTAGACATTGCCAAGAACATCACTGAGCCTCTAATCACCTGTGAGGCAGTGTTGGCCGAGGCCGCCTTTCATCTGGGTTCGAGTTCCTATGTCTTGTCCCTGGTGCGGAGCGAGATGTTGCGCGTGGCCTTCGACCTGACCCGTAATCTGGAGCAACTAACCGAACTGGCGCGCCGTTATGACGACCGTAGGCATGATCTTGCCGATTTGTGCATTATTCGCATGAGCGAGCTCTATCCGAAGCATACAGTGATCACTGTAGATGAAAGCGATTTCCGGGTGTTCCGACGCAACAAACGAGAGGCTATTCCGATACTGTGTCCGCCCAGGACGTGACGCCGTCGAGGCCGTCGGACGCAGGTTAGCCGGTCTGCCATCGTATAAAATTTCCCCACTTATATCGCCTTTGTTCCCTCTGGAAGCGCTCCTCAGCACATCAACGAATGTATAATTTGTGCCACAGCAACAAGTTACAGCACAACGCCGCTCCAGCCCGGGTTGGCAGCGCTCGTGCTCAAGTACAAGGCGGAAAGTAACAACGGATTGGCACAGAACTTGGCGATCCGAGACAGAACGACCCAATTTTGATAGTGCAGATTTTTAACAACCAGGTTCGTACCCAGGATTAAGCATCGAAGGATCAAGTGAGCTAAAGATCCGCTGACGTGAGAGAAAAAGGAGCGTCTCTATATATGAATCGCACTTCGTTAACCGTTCTACTGGCAATGGGCCTGGCGGCCTCGGTCGGATGCGCCAGCAAGAACTATGTCCGTCAACAGACCACCCCGCTGATCAACAAAACCAATGAACTGGACGACCTGACCGCAAAGAATTCGAAGGACATCAAGGACGTCGACGCCCGCGCCCAGGCCGGAATCCAGCAGGTGCAAGCTAAAACTGCCGAAGTGGACCAGAAGGCTCAGGCAGCTGGTCAAGCAGCCGACCAGGCGCAGACCCAGGCTACCAACGCCGTTCACCGCGTGGATACCTTGCAGAACGCAGTCGCCAACCTGGACAACTACAAGGTCGTGACCGAGACCTCGGTGCACTTTGGTTTTAACAAGGACAATTTAACAGCGGACGCCAAGACCGCGCTGGATCAGCTCGCGAGCGATGTGTCCAATGCCAAGGGCTATATCCTGACCGTCGAAGGCGCCACCGACTCAGTCGGCGATGCAGAATACAACTACGGACTGAGCCAGCGCCGTGCCGATGCCGTGATTCAATACCTGGCCGCGGAGCGCAACATTCCGGCCTACAAGATTTATGTGATCGGGTTGGGCAAGGACAAGCCGGTCGATTCGAACAAGACCAGGGAAGGTCGAGCCAAGAATCGCCGCGTTGACGTGCGTCTTATGACCAACACGACCGGATCCGCTCCCGCGTCGGCCACGAACCAGCCGACGGGGCCGTCGCTATAAACAAGTTCACCCTCCTCCCCGGAGGACTTCGCCAACCAGGCTGCTCCATCCCCCGGAGCGGCCTGCTTTTTTTGAGGCGAAACCCGTTAACCACAAAGGACACGTAGGTTCACAAAGGAAAGACAGCGCGCCAAGCAATTAACCTCCCGGCATGACTGCGATGATCTCAACGTCTGGTTTCCTTTGTGAACCTACGTGTCCTTTGTGGTTAACGGGTTCTGTTCCGCGCTTTTTACCCTCGCAACGCGTTAGAATCTATCCATGCGTAGGTTTGTTTTCAGTATCCTCCTTTCCCTCTTTCTGGGAGGATGGGCAGCCGCTCAACAGCAGCCGCAGCCTGATCAGGATCAACAAGAGCAGCCCGGACAAAACCAGGCTCCTCCGCGCTCGGCCCCGGCAACCGAAGCAGGGGAGAGTTCCAGCCGCGACACCCGGGTTGATATCAGCCCACCGAAAGACGACGCCAAGAACCATCCCAACAGCGGCGTGGTTGAAACCAACCCCGAAGACGAGCCCGAAGGCGACGTGCAGGAGATGCATCCCTGGAATCCCTACCGGGCAATGAAGGATGACGAGGTCGGCGACTACTACTTCAAACGGAAAAGCTACAAGGCCGCGCTGGCCCGCTACCAGGACGCGCTGATTTGGAAGGAGAAAGATGCAGTCGCCAATTTCCGCATGGCGCAATGTTACGAGAAGCTGGATCAACCCGACCAGGCAATCCCGCATTACGAGGAGTATTTGAAGATTCTGCCCGATGGGCCCTACGCCAAAGAGGCGCGCAAGGCACTGCAGAAACTAAAGGGGTCTGAGGCCAAGAACGAAACCTCGCAGAAGACCGAATCCAAACCGTAACCTTGCTACTTCTCGACCCGAATGAACTCTCCCGTAGTTCCATTCACATCGACAGTGAGTTTGGAAACATCTCGGCTGTTGCCGTAGATCACGTGCCAAATGAGTTCGTTGGTGGCGTGATTCCAGTCGAGCACATATAAGACAGGAGTATCCGGAGCCTTCTCCAGCACTTTATCGCCCCCATGTTGCTGGGCAACTCCAAATGCTTTGTCCGAGTCCACATGCAAAAAGCCAATATCAAAGACCTGCGTGGACGAATTCGTGGGACTGTAACTGTCCTCCGCGCCCGGAACGACCCCGCGCGCAGGAGCGTCCTGGGCATCCGTGCCTGACCATACATAGGTCTTCGCCCCGTGCCCTGCAGGAGACGCGAAGGACGCGCGCCATACGTCCGCCTTGCCGTCTTTGCCCTTCCAGTCCGATGTAACCTGCGATTCCAGCCGGTACGGTTGCGCATCGCGTGCCCATCCACGCGCCGCGACGTAAAGCTTTTGGAAGGCGTAGCGGCCGGTCTGGAACTCCGGGGCTTTCGGCTGCGGTTTCTCCGCCTCTGCCGGCTTCGAGGACTCCGATGAACAGCTTGCCATCGTCAGTAATGCGAGTGCCAGCATCGCCATCAGCAAGTTTTTCATAGCATCATCCGTAGGGCGTGAAATTTTGCAACCGTGACTGCCGGAATTGATTCTACTAGAAGCAGCGGGAGGAGTTCGTCCATGGATGCGTACCTACAAAGGTTACAGGGAGCGATCGCCTCTGCCACTCGAGACCTGAGCGCCGACGATCTGCGGCGTCATCCCGAGGGCAAGTGGAGCACGGCCGAAGTTCTCGAGCACCTCTATCTCACCTACACCGGAACTACGAAAGCTTTTGAGCGTTGCCTGCAAGCGGGCGAACCGCAAGCGCGGACGCCGATGCTGAAGGATCGCGTGAGGACGTTTGTGGTCACCGGACTCGGGTACTTACCCGAGGGACGAAAATCGCCAAAGCATGCCCTACCCCGTGGGATGGCGGCGGAAGAAGTCGTACGCGACATCGGGCCACGGATCTCAGCCATGGACGACCAGATTGCGCAATGCGAAGCCCGGTTTGGCAAAGGCACCCGAGTGTTGGACCATCCCATCCTCGGACCCCTGACCGGGCGTCAGTGGCGAAAATTTCACTGGGTCCACGGCCAACACCACCTCAAACAGATTCACAAGCTCCGCCAACCAAGCTAATAAAGCAGGATGCCGGCGAATGCCGTCCCAACGCTCCGCGTTCACAATTAGCGAGAGAGGGCTAAGCAGAACTTTGGGAAGCGCCACTGGCGAGCGGATCAAGCCAGTATTGACGCGGAGAGAGATTCGGAATAGCTTTGGTCCAACTGCGGAGGTCAGCCATGCGGAACGGGATCGCCGGAATTCTCTGCTTAGGCAGTTTGATTAGCGTGGCCCAGGTCCAGCAGCCCCAGCAAACTTATTCTCACGAACCGGCCCGCGACGGCGGAGTACGCGAAGTCGTCGAAGGCATCTTGATTCCGCCCGTTCCCCATGCGCCATTTACGGCAATGCTTGCGACCGAAGCGGTTAAATATGCCGCCGATGGTGCATCGATGACAGGCGTCAACGAGCGGCGTATCGCCCGAGATGCGCAAGGCCGCGTCTACCAGGAACGCTGGTACTTGGTGCCCAAGGGCGGGCAGATCAAAACCACTATGAACTGGATTCAGATTGCTGATCCGAATCATTTGACGCTCTATAACTGCAGCACGGAAGTGCGAATTTGTGATCTGGTGGTCTACGATCCCACGAACTCTCTTTCGGCCTTGTCGCCTCATAAGGGCACCTCTGGTCCGCTGCCGCAGGGTGGTGGAAATGTGGTGTGGGAGGATCTGGGAAAAAGGAACATCGCCGGCATCGATACGGTCGGAGTGCGAGAAACGACTACCACTGAGCCTGGGACGATGGGCAATGACCAGCCGCTCACCTACATGAGCGAATACTGGCACTCGGAACAGCTCGGAATTAATCTACTGTCCATTCGCACCAGTCCATTTTTCGGAAAGCAAACGTTCACCATCACCGAGCTCACTGCGGCCGACCCAGACCCGCAACTCTTCGCAGTGCCGGCCGGCTTCAAGGTCAACGATCAAAGAAAAAACCCAAGGATTTCGCACTAACTCCGCTTTAGCGCCATTACACTCCGAGCCGCGCGAGTGCGATTACTCTCGTGAGAATTCCAGGCGTGATGGCGGTCATTTAAGATTTAGCTTGAATACGACCCCGTTGTAGTAAGCGCCCGCGCCCACGGTGGTACCGTAAAGATTACCAGCCGAGTCTCGAACCAGGCCTGCATAGGGGTAGCAGCCCGCATATACCCCAAATGTGAAAAGCACGGTGAACGCGCCTCCTCCAGTATCGAGCTTGAAGATCGTCCCGTTGAAGTCGCGGTCGCCGCCCTCGGTTGTGGTCCCGTAAAGCGTGCCAGAATCGTCCACGATCAAGCCCGCGTTGGGACTTGACCCATTTGTCCATCCAGCGAAAGTGTGAAGCAACCTGAAGGCACCAGTGTTGCTGTCTACCTTGAAGACGACCCCTTCATCCGTTTTACCGCCACCGGCATTGGTTGTGCCGTAGAGATTGCCACTTGCGTCCAAGGTCAAACCCGCATAGGGATATGCCCCGTCCGGCGACCCCGTGAAGCTATAGAGCACGCTCTCCTTGCCGGTTGTATCCAGTTTGAAAACGGTTCCATAGTTGGAGTCGCCGCCTTCGAATGTGGTGCCGTAAAAGTTCCCCAAATCATCGCGGACCAACCAGCCATAGGGATATGCCCCGTCCGGCGACCCCGTGAAGCTATAGAGCACGCTCTCCTTGCCGGTT
>Ga0116217_10003642_pt1 | contig 13925 bp, 9 predicted proteins | sample Sb_taG_6_FD_89697 | JGI IMG/M metagenome (GOLD analysis project Ga0116217, IMG submission 89697) | Peat soil microbial communities from Weissenstadt, Germany - Sb_50d_4_PS metaG | ecosystem: Environmental > Terrestrial > Soil > Wetlands > Peat | place: Germany: Weissenstadt | collected 2010-09-21 | reverse complement strand
CCTAACGCCGGGTGGCAGGGACAGTTCCCGGCCTGCCGTTCGTTCCAGCTAGGTCAACGATCAAGTTATGTGGCTAGTGCGACTGGCGCTGCGGCGCCCCTACACCATCGCCGTCTCTTGCCTGCTGATCATGATCCTCGGCGTGTTGTCGCTGACGCGCATGACGGTGGACATATTTCCGGTGATCGACATACCGGTGGTCGCGGTGGTGTGGACCTATCCGGGACTTTCAGCGCAGGACATGGAACGACGCGTCGTGCTGATCAGCGAGCGCGCGTACTCAACGACGGTCAACGGAATCTCGCGGATCGAATCGCAGTCGATTCCGGGAGTCGGGCTGCTTCGAGTTTACTTTCAGCCGGGGACTGACATTGGCGCCGCAATCGCGCAAATCTCTTCCGTGTCGAGCACGATTCTGAGGATCGCGCCTCCGGGCATCACGCCACCCAACGTGATCCAATTCAACGCCACGAATGTCCCGGTGGCGCAGCTGACGATTTCAAGCAAAACCCTTCCCGAACAGCAGCTCTATGACTACGGCGTGAACTTCATTCGGGTGCGGCTGTTCACCATCCCCGGTCTTTCGACGCCGGCGCCGTTCGGCGGTAAAGAGCGGCAGGTCATCATCGACATCAACCCGCAGGCTCTGGCAGCGAAAGGTCTGTCGGCGGGCGATGTGGTCAGCGCGCTACAGACTTCCAACGTCATACTGCCGGCGGGCGATGCCCGCATCGGCAACACCGACTACAGCGTGCAGCTCAACTCCAGTCCTGACACGGTGCCGCAGTTCAGCCGGATTCCGATCAAGGTCGTTGGTTCGGCGACGGTTCTGCTGGGCGATGTGGCGAAGGTCTCCGACAGTTTTGCCGAGCAACGCGGCATCGTGCACGTCAACGGCAAACGTGCGACCTACCTTGCCATCCTCAAGCACTCCGACGCGTCGACGCTGGCCGTGGTGGAAGCGACGCGGGACACGCTGCCGCTTATCAAGGCTTCCGCGCCGCAGGGGATGGACCTGAAGATCGACTTCGATCAATCTGTGTTTGTGCGCGCGGCAATCATGGGAGTGGTGCGCGAAGCGGTACTCTCGTCGATCCTGGTCTCTTTGATGATTCTGGCGTTTCTCGGGAGCTGGCGCAGTGTGATCGTAGTGTGCACGTCGATCCCGCTGGCCATCTTCACCGCCATCATTGGCTTAAACCTGAGCGGCGATACCATCAACATCATGACGCTGGGCGGCCTGGCGCTCGCCATCGGCATGCTGGTCGACGATGCGACCGTGGAAATTGAGAACATTAACCGCAACTTCGACATGAACAAGCCGATCACAGTGGCAATTCTTGACGGCGCCAGCCAGATTGCGGTGCCAGCGATCGTCGCGACGCTGGCCATTTGCATTGTGTTCTTCCCGGTTGTCTTGCTTTCCGGCGCGTCAAAATATCTTTTCACGCCGATGGCGTTAGCCGTGGTGCTGGCCATGTTGTCGTCGTACGTGCTATCGCGGACGCTGGTGCCTACCCTGTCGCGAATTCTTTTCGAAGGCCATCGTGAAGCCGACGAGGCCAAGGAAGAGCATCCCGGACTGATGGGGCGCCTGAACCGCAAGCGCGAATATGCATTCGAGCGCCTGCGATCGGGCTATGGTGGCGGGCTGGATCTGGTGCTGCATCACCGCGTATTTGCGCTGTGCATTTTCGGACTGATGTTTGCCGTGACGGCGGTGCTGCCCTTCATCATCGGCACCGACTTTTTCCCCAGCGTCGACGCGGGACTGATGAAGCTGCACGTCCGCGCGCCGATTGGTACACGCCTCGAAGATACCGAACAGTTGTTGATGAAAGTGGAAGGGCGGATCCGCGAAATCATACCGCCGGATGAAATCGACACCATCAACGACCTGGAGGGTCTGCCGACTTCCTTCAACCTGGCGTACGTGCCCACCGACAATGTTGGCGACATGGACGCCGAAGTCCTGATCGCGCTGAAGCCCCGGCATCACCCGACCGAGGGCTACATGGAGAAGATCCGCGAGCAACTGCCGCGGGAGTTTCCCGGGTCGAGTTTCTATTTTCAATCCGCCGATATTGTCAGCCAGGTGCTGAACTTCGGCGTGCCCTCGCCGGTCGACGTGCAAGTGGAAGGGCCGAATCTCGACCAGTCGTACGAGATCGCTCGTAAGCTGAAAGATGAGATCCGCACCGTGCCGGGCGCGGTCGACGTACATGTGAAGCAGGCGATTCGCTACCCCGCGCTGCGCGTGAGTGTGGATCGCGAGAAGGCGGCGGAACTCGGCCTGACCGAACAGAGCGTGGCCAACAGCATGCTGATTTCGCTGTCGTCGAGTGCGCTGATTGCGCCATCGTATTTTCTGAATCCGGCGAACAATGTGAACTACATCGTCGCGGTGCGCATTCCGCCGGATCGTTTCGATTCCGTCCAGACGCTGATGAATACTCCGCTCAGCCTGCCGGGTTCGGCTGCGCCGCTGCAGGCGGCCACCGCGCCGCAGACCCAGCCAGTCCCGCAACCGCAGTATGAGACTCTGGCCAATGTTTCGCGCATCACGCCCGCCTCCGTGCCGGCGGAGATCAATCACTACACGGTGCAGCGCGTCATCGACATCAACGCGAACCTGCAGGGCCGGGACCTGGGTTCCGTGGTGGCGGGCATTCAGAAGAAAATCGATGGCCTGGGGAAATTGCCGGTGGGCATGCGCATTACCGTGCACGGCCAGTACGAAGTGATGAATTCGTCGTTTCGCAGTTTGCTGATGGGTTTGATTCTGGCCATCGTGCTGGTGTATCTGCTGATCGTGGTGCTGTTTCAGTCGTGGATGGATCCGTTCATCATCATGATCGCGGTGCCGGGCGCGTTGGTGGGAATTTTGTGGATGCTGGCATTGACGGGGTCGACCATCAACGTAGAATCGTTAATGGGCTCGATCATGGCGGTGGGCATTGCGACTTCGAACTCGATTCTGCTGGTGAGCTACGCCAATGACGCTCGAGTGGAGAAACACATCTCGCCTCTCGAAGCCGCGCTGGAAGCCGGAAAAACGCGCCTGCGGCCGGTTCTGATGACGGCGCTTGCCATGATTATCGGAATGATCCCCATGGCACTGGCCCTGGGCGAGGCGGGCGAGCAGAATGCTCCGCTCGGCCGCGCCGTGATTGGAGGATTGCTGGTGGCAACTGTCGTTACGTTGTTCATCGTGCCCGTGGTTTACACGCTGTTGCGGACGGATTTCCCCACGCGGCAATTGCTCGATGAAAAATTCGCGGCCGAAGCGCGCGGCGAAGTGTTTCAATCGGAGGCACACTGATGCCTGACGGAAAGATCTCTGACGGGCGGATGACGGACGGGAAGACGCCGGAATCGCAGGGCCGACGCCGCGGATCTGCCTGGCTATATTTAGGCGGCATACTCGTTGTTCTAGTGGCGGGCGCCATGGCCTTCCTGCTCTTCACCCGCCAGCGCAGCCACGTTGAGGCTGCGACCGAGCAACTGAAGGTCGAAGGACAGAGAGGGCCGTCGGTCGAAATCGCCACCGCCCACAAGGTCGCGGGCTCCAACACATTGCGGCTGATCGGCGAGGCGCGTCCCTACCAGTCGGCAATTCTGTATGCCAAGGTCAGCGGCTATATGCGCAGCATCAGCGTCGACAAGGGGGATTTCGTGCGCGCCAACCAGGTCATCGCGGTGATCGAATCACCGGAAACCGACAAGCAATATCAAGCTGCGGTGGCCGATGCGCATAACAAACAACTCATCGCCGACCGCGCCGCGACGCTGGTAAAAAAGGAAATGATCTCGCAGCAGGATGCCGACCAGGCCGCGGCCGACGCCGCGGTTTCCAAGGCGAATCTGGAGCAGATCGGCACGCTGAAGTCCTACGAAGAATTGCGGGCTCCATTCAGCGGGACCGTGACGGCGCGCTATTCCGATCCCGGCGCGCTCATTCAGAATGCGGCCACGTCGCAGACCAGCGCATTGCCCCTGGTGGAAGTTTCGGAGACGACGCGGCTGCGCATCTACGTTTATGTCGACCAGGCGCACGCTCCGTTCGTGCGCAATGGAGATGAAGTTACGATTCTCGATCAGGCCAACCCCAATCTGAAAGTGGTGGCGCGGGTCACGCGCACCAGCGGGGAGATCGATCCCAAGACGCGCACTCTGCTCGTGGAAATCGACGTGGACAATCCGCACAACCGCATCCTGGCCGGCAGCTTTGTGCAGGCCGAGTTGAAGGTGGAGACGCCGCGCTACGTTGAGGTGCCGTCGGATGCGCTCATCGTTCGTGGGACGGGTACGTTTGTGGCCGTCGTCACTCCTGACAACACGATTAAGTTCACGCAGGTGGCCGTTGCCGAGCAGACGGGCGAGACCGCGCGGCTGTTCAGCGGGCTGGACGAAGGCGAGCGCGTCGCCCGCAATATTGGAGAACGAGTGCCGGATGGCGGCAAAGTGCAGCCGGCGGTGCAGCCCGGCAGCTGATTCATCTCGCATATCGATTCAGAATATCTAACCTCATGAGGAACAAAAATAAATGCTGGGGCGGAATTGCCGCGCTGGCAGTGATCGTGGTGAGCGCGGTGTGCGCGGCTCAGGATCAACCTCTGTCGCTGGCTGATTGCTATCGTCTCGCCGAGCAGAATCAGCCGGACCTGGCGACCGCGCAGGATCAAGTCCGCGTGGCTGAGGCCCATCTCAAGGAACGCCGTTCCGCATATCTTCCGCATTTGACCTTCGGAGCCACGCACAACCAGCAGACTTATAACTATGCGCCAGCGCTGGGGGTCTCTCCCTCCACGGCCAACGCCCAGTACAACGGCGAGCGATGGTCGAACTCTCCTTACTACTACACCGGGCTGAATTTCAGCCAGAACATTTACGACTTCGGGTTGACTCGCGGCTCGATGGAGCGCGGCCGGGCCGAACTGGCGCAGGCGCAGCAAAATCGCGACCGGATTCGCCAGGAGACACTGCTGAACGTGCGCGACGCGTACTTCAGCGTGCTGGCGGCGCAGGAACTGGTTGACGTGCGGCAGAAAACCGAGCAGGACCAGGGCAAGCACCTGGATCAGATCAACGCGTTCTTCCAGGTAGGTCGTGTGCCGAAGATCGATGTGACGCGGCAGGAAGTGCAACTGGCCAATGCGCAACTCGATCTGGTGCAGGCACAGTCGGATCTGAAAGTTGCTCAGGCGGCGCTGGCCACGGCGATGGGCCTGCCGGTGAAAAATACATTCACACTGGTCGATGTATTGGGCGCCGCCAAGGCACCCGACCTGGTGGATAGCTATCTCTCTGAAGCGCAAACCCTTCGCCCTGATTTGCAAGCGCTGCGCCAGGTGGTCATCGCGGCGCAAGGGGATATCGTCGCCGCGCGCTCGAATTTCAAGCCTCGGCTGAATTTCTCGAGCTTCGGTGATTTCCAGAATCTGAAGTTTCCCCTGATCTGGAACCTGGGATTCGGCGAGAGCCTGCTGCAGCCGCTGCTTTCCGGCGGATACAACCGTGCGTATTTGAACGAGACCGAACAGGCGAGAAATGCGGCGGAGTCGAATCTGAAATCGGCGCGGCTGCAGGTGGATCGCGAAGTCTATACCGACTACGCCATCACGACGGTCTCTCAGCAGCAGATTGATCTGGCCACAAAGGCCGATCTGGAAGCGCGGGAGAATCTGGCGTTCGCGGAAGGCCGCTACTCGGCTGGAGTGGGGAACATTATTGAATTGACCGACGCGGAATTGTTGGCCGCCACCGCGGGTGCCCAAGTAGTGACCGCCCGCTACAACTACCAGTTGGCGTATGGCAGGCTGGAAGTCGCAGCCGGCAAAGATCCGAGCGAGTAGGGCTGGCTAGCTCAGCGTTTCAACAGGGGCGAGGTTCTCGTGATCGCTCCACCAGATCCCGGGCTCATCGGGCGAAGGCTTCTTCCGGAAAGTGAATCCCAGCCGCTGCAGTTCCTGAAGAATTGCATCGATCGCTGGTCCCACCGACTGGCGGACGGCCGCGCTCAGCGGGTGCCCGGGCTCGTAGCATTTGCCGGCGATTCCCACCAACAGAACGTTCTGTGGCATGGCCCCCAGCATGTCGGCAGTGAGCAGGCACTCCGACAACGCAGGTGAATGCGGATCAAGCCGCTGCTCCGGCGCCTCGCGCAGGATGTCTTCCTTTCGGTAAAGCGCGAGCGTGCCCGGGGCATCGTCGCTGGCCACCGCATCGACCAGGATCAGCAACTTCAACCCTACGATCTGATGAGTGAGGTCGAGCGCGGGAGTGCCGAGGTCGGCCAGTTCGACGCTTGACTCGAACGAATACATCGACTCCAGCAGCCGCACCACGTACGGCCCAACGCCGTCGTCGCCCAGCAGAACGTTTCCGATTCCGCCAATCAGTGCGGTTCTCACAGGATTTTCACCACTCCGATCTTTCGGCCGGAGGGATCGAACGCATGACACGCGCAGGCCATGCAGGGATCGAAGGAATGCACCGTGCGCAGAACTTCCAGAGGTTCTTCCGGCCGGGCCAGCGGCGTGTGCAACAACGAAGCTTCGTAGGGGCCATGCGCTCCGTTCTTGTCGCGCGGGCTGGCGTTCCACGTGGAGGGAACGACGGCCTGGTAATTCTTGATCTTCTCGTCTTTGATCACGATCCAGTGCGAAAGCGTTCCGCGTGGAGCCTCGTGAGTGCCGACGCCCTCCACTTCATGCGTCGGCATGACCGGCACGTTGCGGACTGAGTAGTCACCTTTCGCGATGTTATCGGTCAGCAACTGTAAGTGCTTCTGCGCCAGTTCTGCCAGCATGCAGGCGCGAATGGCGCGGGCAGCGTGGCGGCCAAGTGTGGAGTGCAACGCGGCGGGCGTGGCGCGCACTCCGCCGATGGCGGCGACCTTTTCGATTGCGAGGTCAGTGTATTTGCGGGTCAGCGGATGGCCTTGCGCATAGCCAATCAAAACCTGCGCCAGCGGGCCGACCTGCATGGGTTCGCCGTTGAAGCGCGGAGCTTTCACCCAGGAATATTTTTTATCCGCATCCCAGCCAGTGAAGGCGGGCTCGGTTTCTCCGGCCCATGGATGCAGAGGCTTGTCGCCCTGATAGTAGGCGTGCATCACATCTTCGGTCACGGACTGCCGGAAGATCGGGTCTGACGCAGTCTGGAAGCTCTTCACGCCGGCTAGGTCGCCGTTGCGAATGTAGCCGCCCGGCAGGTCGTAAGAAGAACCTTGGCTATCCAGCGGTAGATCGGGGACCGCAAGATAGTTGCGTACGCCACTGCCGATCTTGAACCACTCGGGATACATGGCAGCCACGGCACAGACGTCCACGAAATAAACTTGCTGCACGAACTGAACCACCTCTTCGAGCAGCGTGCGGATCATCTCCAGCTGGCTCATGCCGAGAGCCGAGGTGCTGTCGAGGTCGATGGCGTTGGCCACGCCGCCCACGGTCAGGTTCTGAATGTGAGGAGTCTTCGACCCGAGGATGCCGACCACCTGCAGCGCCTTGCGCTGATACTCCAGCGCTTGCACGTAATGCGAGAAGGCCAGCAGATTCACGTCGGGCGACAGCCGCATTGCCGGATGTCCCCAGTAGCCGTTGGCGAAGATGCCGAGCTGTCCGCTGGCGGCGACGGCGTTCACGCGATCCTGCGCGGCTTTCAGTTCATTGCGCGAGTTGCGCGTCCACGGCGAAAGAGTCTCGGCGAGCTTCGAGGTCGCGGCCGGGTCGGCCTTGGGAATCTGCAGAATGTCGACCCAGTCCAGCGCCGAAAGCTGATAGAAGTGCACGATGTGGTCGTGCAGGGCGTGCGCAATCAGAATCAGATTGCGGATGTATTGCGCGTTCAGTGGGATTTCCAGTTTCAGCGCATCTTCCACCGAGCGCACACTGGCCATGGCGTGCACCGTGGTACAGACCCCGCAAAAACGCTGCGTGAAGAGCCATGCGTCCCGCGGATCGCGCCCGCGAAGAATCTTCTCGATGCCTCGCCACATGGTGCACGAAGCCCATGCATTGCTGACCGCGTAGTTGTCGACCTCCACGTCGATGCGGAGGTGGCCTTCAATTCTGGTGATGGGATCAATTGTGATTCGTTTCGTCATGAGAGCCTGCTGTTCACCCGAGACTGTTGGTCCGAGCCCGAAGCATCGGGAGATTCGTCTTCGCCGAAATGTCCGTACTTGAAATAGCCGGTCCACCGGATGTACGGCCGCCGGAAGCGGAAGTAACTGGCCATGTCGTGCCACTCGCTAAGCGGAGCGGGAAGAATCGCCAGCCGCTTCACCGCAATCAGAAAGCCCACGATGCCCAGCGAGATGAAGCCCAGCGAGACCAGCACTTCGATGGTGGCCGGGAAATACAGCGCCTGCGGATTGGGCCGGAAGGCTAGCGTGGTGGGGCTGAAGCGGTAGATCATGCCGCCGAACGAACTCAGGATGTATCCGATAAACATGGGCTGGGGCGAGTCGTCGCGCGCGGCGCGGCTGAGCAGCACTCCGCCGATTGCAATCAGAGCCATCTCCAGCCAGAACACGCCGGCGAAGCGGTCGAACTGAAACGCGGTGCCGATCTCTCCGCGAAACAGGATGTCGAGCAGGCGCAGTCCCATCCAGCCGAAAATCAGCCACGAGGTGATGCGTGCGGCTTCGTCGAGCACTTCCATATCCATGGCCCGTTTCCACACCAGGCAGCACAGCATGGTGGTTCCGGCGACGCAGCCGAACGACATGAAAGTTGCCGCGCCCAAGTACAGCACCGGCAGCCACGGAGTCTGCCAGAGTGGGTGAACGCGTTCTCCAGCCAGCAACATCAACGCCCCCAACGATGATTGATGCATGCCGGGCAGCAGGTAGGCCGCGGCAATAATCCACGGGAAAAAGTAGTGCAGCCTTTTTTCGATGCGCTCCACGCCGGGGCGCAGGCGGGAATCGAAATACCAGAGCCGCTCGAGGATTGGAGGAATGTTCTCCACGGCCAGCGGAATCATGGCGTAGATCGACATGCAGATCGCGACTTCGGCCAGCGGCGAATGCATGTTCCATCGCCAAGGGAAAACGATCCAGTAAAAGTTCCACGGACGTCCGGCGTCAATGCCGAGTAAGAGCAGGCCGCAGGCATAGGCGAGGAAGCTGGTCAGGAGCGCCATGCGCATCAGCGAATGCATGCGCTTTCGCCGGAAGACCCAGGCGGCAATTCCCACCGCGAACGCGCCCGAGCCCAGCGCCGTCAGCACCATCAGGTTGAACGTCTTCCAGATGCCCCAGCCGTAGGCGTCATTCATGCCGCTGACCGGGCCCAGTCCCGCCAGTTCACGGTACCCGCTCAGCGCGAAGGCAATCAGCACCAGGGCCAGCAGTCCGAGGAAGAATCGGTTCACGACCGGGAAGCCGTAGACGGGCACGTTCCGCTCCCAGCGATGCCTGCGATCGCGATCGATATTTGCCGTGGCAGTGGAGATTGCGGTGCTCATAATTGCGCCCTCAATCCGGTCTCTTTTTCGCGGTCGTGGGCTTCCTGCTCGTGGCCCTTAAGACTGGTGCGGATCACCTGGACCAGTCCGGCGTAGAGCAGGGCCGGCAGCGCGAAATACTGATAGAAGCGCCGTTGCCAGCGCAAGGTTCGCGCCGGAACCGACTCCGGTCCAAGTTCCGGCAGACCGAGTTTTTCGAAAGGAACCTTCGACAGATACAACGACTGCGTGCCGCCGTTATCGGTTTCTCCGTACACGCGATTCTGGTAGTAGCGCCCGGGATTTTTCTCGATACGTTGCTTGGCCTCGAGCAGCAACACCGAGCGTGGCCCGAAAATCACCGCGCCCGTCGGGCAAACGCTGGTGCATCCGGGCTTGAGTCCTTTTTCCAGGCGGTCTTTGCACAACTCACACTTGGTCACGCGCGGATTGAATCCCATCCACTGGAAGCGCGGAATGTGATACGGGCACGTAATTGTGCAGTAGCGGCAGCCAATGCACTTTTCGGCGGTCCAGCTGACAATGCCGCTCTCCGGATCTTTGTGCAGCGCCTGGAAAGGACAACCCGCCGCGCACGCGGGATCGAGACAGTGCATGCATTGCCGTTTCACGAAAGAGAACGCCGAACCGTCTTCCGGCTTGTAGAGCTTGATGACGTTGCGGGTCATGTCGTTCAAGTCGGATGGCGCCTGGTGCAACTGGTCGCCGCGCGTATCGGGCGGCGTGTCGTTGGCCTCGGCGCAGGCCGCCACGCAGGCCTTGCATCCGATGCAGACGCTGGCGTCATAGAGCAATCCGACCGCGGCGCTGGGAACCGGGATGGGTTCGTCCGCGTGCATTACATCGGTACCCACGGTAACGGCCACGGCGGCCGGGATTCCCGCCTTGGCGATGCCAGAGAAGAGTTGTCGCCGAGTGATGGACACGTCAGTCCTCTTTCTTGCCGGCTAGCTTGTCAGCAGTCTCTTTTGCCTTCTCCGCATGGGCGCGGTCGACGGCAATTCGCGTCACGCCCGCTTCCGCGCTGCTTTGAAAACGCTGCGACGCCACCCAGGCGGCTCCGCCAACCGCGCCGGCGATCGCGCCCACCAGCGCTGCGGCGCCGACTTTCAGCTGGCCCGACGTGCTGAAGACTGGAGGATAAGTATCAGGGGGCGTCGCCAGATGGATGGGGACAGTTTCAAACGTTCCCATCTGCCAGATCACGCCTTTTTCCGTGCAGCCCGCGCACGGTACTCCGATCCCAATCGGCCACACGCCGGGAATCTCATTGAAGTGGCGGGTCGCACAGGCGGCGTGCGTCACCGGGCCTTTGCAGCCCAGCTTGTAGAGGCAGTATCCCTTGCGATGGCCCTCGTCGCCGAAGTCGGCAGCGAACCGGCCAGCATCAAAGTGAGCGCGGCGCGGGCAGTTTTCATGAATGACGCGGTCGTAGGCGAATCGCGGACGGCTGAACTGATCCAGTTCCGGCAACCGGCCCATGGTGACGTACTCCAGAACCACGGCCAGCAGGTTGTAGGGGTTCGGCGGGCAGCCCGGCAGGTTTACGATGGGCTTACCGGAGATCACGGAGTCGACGCCGACTGCGCCTGTGGGATTTGGATCGGCGGAGGGCACTCCGCCCCAGGACGCGCACGAGCCGATGGCGATGACCGCTGCCGCTTGGCTCGAGACTTCTTTAATCACCTGAATGGCGGGCTTGCCGCCGAGTTCCATGTAAATGCCGTCGTCGCGGGTAGGAATCGCGCCTTCCACGACCAGAACATACTTTCCGGCGTTGTCGGCGATGGCGGAGCGGAGCGCGGCTTCGGCCTGCGTGCCCGATGCGGCCATCAGTGTCTCGTGGTAATCGAGCGAGATCACATCGAGAATCAAGTGGGCGACGTCGGGGGCGGAGGTCCGCAGCAGCGTCTCGGTGCAGCCGGTGCAGTCCTGGAAGTGCAGCCAGATCACGGAAGGCCGGCGCGACTTGCCTACAAGCTTTGCCACTTGTGCGGCGGTCGCTCTGCTGGTCAGGCTCAGGCCGACGGGCGCGGCCACGATGAGGGTGGAACAGAGTTGCAGAAAACTGCGCCGCGACACTCCGCTTTTCTGCAGATGTGCCGCAATCGTGTCTCTCTCGCCTGTCTTCATGGACAGTCTCCCTTGACGATGTCGGAGGTCAGCTCAATCGGGCCTGGCCGGCTCCACGATGAGGTCGGGCAAGGTCGCGGCGCATTTGAAGCGGGCACTCCTGCCCGCTTGCGCTGCAATCCACTTTCTGGATCACGCGCCGAAAACTTTGCCTTTCGTCTTTCGGGGTCCGGATCGACTGCGGCGGGAGTGTCGGTGAGACGGATCGGGGTCTAACTGGTAGAGAGATATAAAAACGTATGAAATTACCAGGGCCTGCAAAAACCCGGTTCGCCTTCCGACGTCTCCCTTCCTGGGCTGCCTGTACGGCGAACTGGCCAGACCCATCGAGTCGAATGCAGTGTTTATCTTCTATTCCAGAATGGGCATCAGTGACTCGGATCACAGATGGGCGTGATAGCGGTCATGCAAGGAGAGGAAATTCGGCAGCGGCGAGAGTGGAAGGATGTTTGCCGCCTGAAGAGGTGTTGCGAAAGAAATCAGCGTGTTGTTGAAAAACGCAGCCATGAAAACCGCTTGTCATCCTGAGCGAAGCGAATGACCTATGTAATTCTGCTTGCAGCGAGGCGCTGCTGACGAAGTGCGGAGGTCGTTCGCTTCGCTCAGGATGACAAGCGTATGCCTAAAGCTATTCCTGCACATCGTCGAGCAGCGACCGAAGCTTGCCAGACCGCGAGGGATGCCGCAGTTTGCGCAGGGCTTTGGCTTCGATCTGGCGAATGCGCTCGCGGGTGACGTCGAATGACTGGCCGACTTCCTCGAGCGTGTGTTCGGAGCCGTCGTCCATGCCAAAGCGCATGCGGATAATTTTCTCCTCGCGCGGGCTGAGAGTGCGCAGCACATGCGCGGTGCGCTCCTTCAAATTCACATTCAGGATCGCCTCGGCGGGAGACATTTTCGTGCGGTCTTCAATCAGGTCGCCGAGGTGGGAATCTCCCTCTTCGCCGATGGGTGTCTCCAGCGAAATCGGAACGCGCATGATCTTTTTCACCTTGCGCACCATGGCCTCGGGAATATCCATCTGCTTGGCAATCTCGGCCGACGTGGGTTCGTGTCCTGATGCCTGCACCAGCTGCCGCGAAGTGCGAATCAACTTGTTGACGACCTCAATCATGTGTACGGGCAGACGGATGGTCCGCGCCTGGTCGGCAATCGCACGGCTGATGGCCTGGCGGATCCACCACGTAGCGTAAGTGGAAAATTTATAGCCGCGGCGGTACTCGAACTTGTCGACCGCCTTCATCAGGCCGACGTTGCCCTCCTGAATCAGGTCCAAAAACTGCAGTCCGCGATTGCCGTATTTCTTGGCGATGGAGACCACCAGGCGCAGGTTGGCTTCGATCAGCTCGCGCTTGGCCTGCTCCGCATTCATGTCGCCCTGAATCATTTTGCGCTGGGTACGCTGCAGGTCGGGAAACGTCATTCCTGCCTCGTCTTCCAGTCGCTTGATCTCGACGCGATGCGCCTTCTGTGCCGCGCGATAGTTCTTCTTGAGTTCCTCGCTGCGCGTGCAGTGAATCTTGGCTTCCAAACTCACCAGCTCGCGATCCAGCGCACGCATGAGTTCGATGGTCTTATTCACCCGCTCGATGAGGCGCTTGCGCTCGGCGTGGTTCAGTTCAAGATTGCGGATGATGAGCGAAATCTGGACCATCTCCCGGCCCAACTGTCCGCGGCAGCGGCGATACTCCTTGGGCTTTTTCTTCGCGGAGATGGTGGCCAGCTTTTCGGCCAGCCGGTTGGCGGTCTTGTAATGTTTGTTGAGTTCGTCGATGCGCCCGGTAATGTCGTCGACCCGCTTCCGCAGAATCTCGTCGGTAATCTCTTCCTCGTCGAAGGCGACCAGGTCCTTGATCGAGCGCAGGCCGCGTTTCAGATCCTCGCCGAGGGCGAGCACCTGCTGGATCACAATGGGCGAGCGCGAAAGGGCTTTCAGGGCGGTCAGTTGTCCGCGCTCGATGCGCTTGGCAATCTCGACTTCCTCTTCGCGGGTCAGCAGCGGCGAAGCGCCCATTTCGCGCAGGTATACCCGCACCGGGTCGCTGGCCGAGTCGGGCGCGCCCGGCGTCAAATCGAGCTCGACTTCCTCGCTGTCCTGCGCCAGCCTGCGTTCCAGAGCGGAATACGGCGACGCCGACTCGCCTTCCACTACATCTAGGCCACGCGTAGCAATGGAGCCAAGCAGGTCGTCAACTTCTTGCGGAGATTGTGCGTCTTGAGGAAGCAGATCGTTCACCTCGTCATCAACTTCGGTTTTTCGATTCGCCAACATCGATCGGCTCTTAATTTCGTCTGTCGCCAAGTGGAATGCCTCT
>Ga0116217_10003636_pt1 | contig 13930 bp, 15 predicted proteins | sample Sb_taG_6_FD_89697 | JGI IMG/M metagenome (GOLD analysis project Ga0116217, IMG submission 89697) | Peat soil microbial communities from Weissenstadt, Germany - Sb_50d_4_PS metaG | ecosystem: Environmental > Terrestrial > Soil > Wetlands > Peat | place: Germany: Weissenstadt | collected 2010-09-21 | reverse complement strand
ATCATTCAAATAGGCAGCACCGGCGGTGGGGGCAGGGTACTATCCCCCCGATCAACGCTGGGCAGAACAAGATAATCAAATTTCCAGCTACTCGAAGCCAAAAAGCCACATTCCGAGAAGACGACTAGAACGGTGCGCTGTCGATCCGAATGGTTGTTCTACATGCCGAATTTCAACCGTTCAGAGAAGCAACCAACCGCCGTCAACACTCAGGTTGACGCCATTTACCGACTGGTTTTCCAAGAGAAAGATCACGGCGCCGGCGATGTCCGCCATAGTCGGCAATCGTCCTGTCGGCGTGCGAACTCTCACTCGTTCGAGGACCTCGGGCGGTTTTCCGCTCCAGGCAGGACTGTCCCCGACGATCCCCGGATGAATCGCGTTCACGCGAATTGGTGCGAGCTCTACAGCCAGTGTGTGCACCATGGTGGCAATCCCCCCATTCACCGTAGAGACGGTGGTCGAACCCGGATAGGGCCGTTCCTTGGCCTGCCCGCCGAATAAGACGATGGAAGCATTTGGAGTGAAGCGAGACACGAGCGCGTGAATGACCTCGGGGTAGCCCACGAGCTTCAGCGTCATCAGCCGTGACGCGCGGGCAATATCGAATTTGCGCACGCTGTTGTCATCTCGTTCGATCGCCGCGATGACAAGGCTTTTTACCTGACCGATCTGCGCGAGGCGGCCGGCGATCTCATTCGGATTGGCGAGATCCAATGCGAGGCCCCGGCACCGGCCGCCGATTTGAGCGGCGACGGCCTCGGCTTTAGCATTGTCGCGGCCGGTGATCACGACGTCGTCACCGCGTGCCGCGAGCACTTGAGCGACTTGTCGTCCGAGACCCGAAGTTCCCCCCACGATTACAACACTGCCTTGGTCAGACATACCGCCTCCCGTCCTTTGAAAGATTTGCGCTCAACCACCACGTGCACGGTCTTTCTATCAGCCGATCCCTTCCAGTGACGCCAGCCTGCCGGATCAGCGCCTGCTTTTTCACGCTGAGGAAGGCGCTGCGAGCTTCTCCTTGAGGTACTCCCAGTCACGGTTGAACCGGTACCCGTACCTCGGCGGAAGCTGAGGAGACTGGGTCTCCAGCCAGCGCACGGTGCCCTCGCTTGTGTTGTAAAAGGCGTGTACGCAGCCTACGCCGGTCCAGAACGCATCGCCTACCCGAAGCGTGTACCGGGCGTCATCGGCGACTGCTTCCACACTGCCGGAAAGAATGACGTACGACTCCTCCAGAGGGTGGTCGTGCGGGTGTGCGACGCCGCCGGGCTGGTATTCGACCATGAACATTGTTGAAAGCTGCGCGCCGAGACGCTGATCGACGAGCATTTTTAGCGCGATGCCACTGTAGGCGAGAAGCGCGGTCGACATGCTCGCGGACACCGTCGGAGCGCTGACGCGCGAGCCTGCTTTGAGCTCGTCGAGCACAATATCGCTCTCAAGCATTCGAAACAGGTGCCGGGAACGCGGGTCGCGGATGTCGAGCTGTTTCCTCTCGTACTGCGCGGGCGGGCCCGTGAAAAACGTGTCATCGGGTGCACCCTTCGAACGCGGCTGAGGGGCCAACATATCAATCCACTTCGCGCTGCCCTTCGCAGGCCCCAGCCACGCATGCGGCACACCGACCGGAACGAGGCCGCACGCACCGGGCAAAAGTGGATAGGCGTCGCCGTCCAGGATGAGCGTGGGTTGGCCCTCGAGAACGTAGAAGCTCTCTTCGAATGAGTGCAGATGCGTGTTAATCGCTCCACCCGCTTTGAGGGCGCACAACCCCAGCCCCATGTGCACTGAACCGGAAGTTCCATCGACGAGGGAAGACCGGGTAAACGACTTGCTATTCCCCACATAGGCGGGCACGAGCTTTACGTCCTCTGCGCGTAGCAGATGATGCATGTATTTCTCCTCTCTCTTGTTGCGCGTCGAGATTGTAATGGACGGCCCAGTGTCAGTGTCAAACTTTTAGCCGTCGGGGAATAGCCATGGCGCACTCTTGCGAAATCTAATTTGCCCGGAGAAAAGCAAACACTTCCTGAGCCAGGAAATCCGACTGGTGAAGCCGGGTTGGCGGGCAGATGCCAGGCTATTTCGACAAAATGGTCGAGAGTGCGCTCTCCATTTTCGAAGCGGATGCGCATTCGCCAGTCTTCGCGCGCCACGCAACAAAGCCATCAGGCCGCACGAGGACCGCACCTGTCGAATCGATTCCAAAGGCCGCCGGGAACTCACTTGTGGGATCTGTCAGCCCGTCCGCACCCACGCGATGGACATCGAGATCGATTCCCAGTTTCTTTGATGCCTCCTTGCCGCACCCGCACCATGCATTCGATTCCGCGCCTCCGAGCAGAGCGAAGTTCCTCCCAAATAAGTCCAGCGTGGATATTTGCCGGCCGTCCTGTGCGAGCCAAACGTGCGGGGCGCGCGTTCCCGGACGCCCTTTGGATTCGCGCGGGTTTTCATGGACGCGGGCGTCGTTCGCATCCTCGGGAAGCACAGCGGATGAATGATAGATATACCCCATTTCGATGTTCAGGTCGTTGGCAAGTGGCTGATGCGGATCGGCCGGGAGGTCCGGCGCGACGCGCTTCACGTAGCGTGTGTAGGCCTGCTCAACGGTGAAAGCCGACGCCGGACGCCGCTCGGGCTCGTACGTGGAAAGCAGTTCCGGATTCGCGAGCCCTTTCAGCACCAGGGCAAGTTTCCAGGCGAGGTTGTGAGCGTCCTGCACGCCCGTATTGCCGCCGAAGCCGCCATTGGGCGTCATGACGTGCGCGGCGTCTCCCGCAATCAGGACGCGGCCCGCGCGGAATCGGTCGGCTACATCGGCGGCGGAATCCCAGTGCATCACGTTTTCGATGGTGATGGGGATATCGTCCCTGCCGAGACCCGCGCGAACAAATTCCAGGCTGCGTTGTTCCGTCAAGCCCGTGGATACGTCCGTCACCGGATGGCCGGAATCATTGGCGATGTTGACGGCGAGGAAACCGGACTGGAACGGCTTTTCAATTCGGAAGAAACCGCGCAACACGGGATTGAACACGTAAATGACAGTCAAATTCCGGTCCCGCATTAACGGCTCGACATCGGCGCGGAAATAAATCGTGATGCTCTTTGAAAAAGTGCCGTGGCCCGCCATGTGGATTCCCAGCCGCTCGCGAACGCCGCTGCGCGCGCCATCGGCCGCCACCATATAATGCGCGCGCACAGTAGTGGTCTTTCCCGTGTCGCGGTTGCGGACGATGGCGGTCACCCCGTCAGCGTCCTGCTCGAAGGAAACCATCTCCGTGCCAAAGAGTAGTTCCGCGCCGAGTTCCTGCGCGCGGGACTTCAACAGCGGCTCGAGCAGACTCTGCGAGATGAAGCAGCGTTTACAAGGGCTGATGTCGGTAACGCCGGCGTTCAGGTTCGCGATGTAACGTTCGATTTCCGCGCCCGCCAGCGACTCGACGGCCAGAATCGCGCCATCCTGTACGAATTGCTCATCGGACTTTTCCCGGACGATCTGCTCGACGCCGACGGTGCGAAATACCTCCATCGTACGTTGGCTGATCTGCGCGGCTCGAGGATGAATCGCGGTGCCGCGATGATTCTCGACAGCGAGCGCACGTATCCCGTGGTGGCCAAGAAGCAGCGCCGTGGACAGGCCTACCAGGCTACCGCCAACAATCAAGACCGGAACTTCTATGTCAGGCACGGCCGGGCACCCAGGGGGAAACTGAGGGTAGTAAATCATTTCCGGCGCCCGTAGGCAAATCACCGAATGGCTGGCAAGAATTTGGCTTCGGGAGTATCATGCGCGAAAGTTGAGCAGGTTTCTCAGGCCGCAGAAAATGGGCCCGATGCTTTTTGTCATTCCGAGCGAAGCGAGGAATCTCTCTTTCTTTTCATGGTGTCAAATTCAAGAGAGATTCCTCGCTTCGCTCGGAATGACAAAATAAACAACTTTTTCCGCAGCCTGTTCTGCGTGAATCAAAAACTGCCGTGGTATTTTCGCACGTGGAGAATCGAGGCGCGAATCCATGTCTAAAGCTGCCAGACCTGTCATGTTGGTAGGCGGAGTTCCCGGGAATAGTGCGGAGGAGGTATTTCGAACCCTGGCCCCGATACTCGGGGATCTCGCCGTTGGCTTCACCGACGGAGAATTTGGCGTGCGTCGCTTCTGGATATATTTCGTGCTCGTAAACACCTGGGAGAAGCATCCCGACTTGGAAGAGATCAGGGCTGTCGTTCCGGTCGGAGGCGGGATGCCCGCCTTTCTTCCAAAGGACTACGACACTTTGCAATGGTACGGCGCGAAGCCAGGCGTGAAGAAACTCTCGCGCATTGAGACGCTGGGTTATCCGGATGTGGCGGCCGCGTCTTACAAGGTGTTTTGCCGCCTGCGTGATGAGGGAGTGATCCCACGCGGCGTGCGTTTTCAGCAGTCACTCCCGTTTCCCGACGATGCCTGCCGGCTGTTCACAGATAGCGCCCGGAATATGGACCTGATGGTGGATGCCTACATGGATGTCATGAAGCGCGATGTCGTGCGCCTGTGCGAGATCATTCCACACAATGACCTGGTGATTCAGTGGGACATCAACTGGGAAACCGTCGCACTGGAACACGGCGACCACCTGCCGGATGCCGCTCCGATGCAGTTCAAACCCAATGGCGATCCCATGGATCGTTTCCTACGCTACATCCGAGAGTTGAATGCCCCGATCCCCAAAGCGGTTATCGTCGGCATGCACCTGTGTTATGGCGATCTCCACCACAAGCATTTCAAAGACCCCGTCGACCTGGCGACCAGCGTTTCGATGGCCAACCGGGCGCAGGAAGTTTCGCCGCGTCCGATCAATCACGTGCAAATGTCTGTCCCGCGTCATCGAAGCGACGATACCTATTTTGCGCCGCTCAAGAATCTCCGATTCGGGGATGGCACAGTCTACGCGGGCCTCGTGCATTACACCGATGGAGTGGAAGGAAGCTTGAGGAGGCTGGCGGGTTTCAAGCGGCATTATTCCGGACCCACAGGAGTGTCTACGGAATGCGGCCTCGGCCGGCGCCCGGCCGACCAGTCGCTGAAAAAGCTGCTTGAAATTCATCGCGACGTCGCGGCCGCGATCTGATTCGCTCCGCAGGACCCACAGAAACGGTCAAAAGCCAACCAATGCTGAAGGTGAGAGGACTCAATCGGACCAGGCGAGATAGCCGGGCACGATGAGATTAACGACGGGCACGATCATCAATATGCCCCACCAGTTCGGTTTGTGCCGCGCCTCGGCGATGGCCATCCAGACGATGATCGCGATCACGATGTTGACTAGCGGGATCAGAAATAGGATGAACCACCAGGCGGGCTTCCCGGCGATATTGAACATCAGGAAGATGTTGGCGATGGGAATCCAAGCGAGCCAACCATTCGGGGTATTCGTCTTGGTGGCGATGGTCATGAGCGCCAGGGCGATGTAGACGTAGACCACTGCAATGAATAAGAAAAACGTCGTTCCAAACATCATCGCGACTTTCGGTTCCATGAAGGTCCTTTCCCCGGTGAGAGACGGAATGGTGATTCCGGCACGAGCATGCCGGATTTCCGCTTTAGCCGGAATTTCTGTTTTGACGGCGAGATGGCCGTGATTGTACACCGATTTCGTCTGGCCGCGACCTTGTGGAACCGTGATTGTCTGGAGAGCCAACACGCCGCCGCCTTTTTCAGAATTTGACATCCGGGTGTATATTCGTCTGCGTTGCTATGGACCTACGTTTATGAGCTACTGGATCAGGATTCTGGCTCTCGTTTCCCTTGTCTCCTTGCCCGCTGCCGCGCAAGTGCCGCAGTCGGTTCCCAACGGTCTTCCTTCGTGGGCGTACAACATTCCAGACAAGGTGCAGCCCCCCACTGTTAAAGCGACAGGCCCCGTGAGCGTGCCGGGCAGCGCCAAAGTGTACGACCCCGCTCAAGTCGCCAGCAGCGGGAATCCGCCCGATTGGTTTCCCGATGAACATGGTCCCGCTCCGCGGATCGTGAAAGATGAAACCGGAGCGGCCAAGATGGCATGCGGCACCTGCCACCTCATGTCGGGACAAGGGCATCCCGAATCCGCCGACATTGCCGGCCTCCCTGTCGATTACATCGTGCGTCAGATGAGCTATTTCAAGACTGGAGCACGGAAGGACGATGATCGTATGGGCCCGATTGCGAAAGTCGTGTCCGATGAAGATGTGCGGCAATCGGCCGAGTACTTCGCGGCAATCAAGCCGATCCCCTGGGTGAAAGTGATCGAAACCGCCACGCCGCCCAAGACCTACGTCAGTTCCGCGGCGCGCCATCGCCTTCTGGACCCGGCCGGCGGCACTGAGCCGATCGGCCATCGCATCATCGAAACACCCGTCGATCCAGTCCGAACAGCGGACCGCGATCCGCACTCTGCATTTCTGGCTTACGTTCCTCCCGGCAGCATAGCTAAGGGAGAGGCGCTTGTGAAGACCGGCGGGTCTGGTAAGACGATCCAATGCGCGGGCTGCCACGGGGACGACCAGAGAGGTCTCGGTGAAGTACCAAGAATCGCTGGTCTGCAACCGGTCTATATCGCCCGGCAACTCATCTGCATTCAAAATGGATCGAGCGACGGCACGACCGTGGAGCCGATGAAGAAAGTGGTTGCGAATCTTTCCGAAGACGACATTATTGCAATCTCCGCATACCTCGGGTCGCTTCCGCCGAAGTGAATCCGAGGCTGCCCTCAAGGTTCGGCCTTTTTGGTTTCGCCTCAAGAATAAAAGTGGTTGGCTATTTCTCGAAGTCCACGAACGAGGCGTTGTCGGTGCAGGCCTGCTCCAAGATGTCCCAGTCCGCATGCAGTGAAAAGCCAAAGTGCACATTCCACGGTTTGGCCAGCGCTTTCGGGTCTTCCATGGTGATGTCGAGTTCCAGATTATTCAAATCGAGGCGGTGAAAACGCTCGATCACGTGCAGTTGATCGCTGTGGGCGTGGCCGACGCGGTCGAGCCACGTCTTGTCGTTAAAGCCCACCGTATCCACAACGAAAATATCACCGTCCCAACGGCCGATGGAATGGCCCATGTAGGTCGGCGTGATGTCGTCGGGATGCTTGCGCCCGTCGGTGAAAACGTAGCGCACGATATGGTCGTACTCGTAGATGAATAGGATTGCTTTTGGAGTGTGAATCACCTGCATCGGAACCGGCTGGAGATAGATGCGAGGCGTGCCGGGAGGCAAACACTTAGTGAGGATCGGATCGTTCGTCTCCTTGAGGGTGTACTCGCCGTTGTTGGAAGCCTTGGCCAACTTGAATTGCTGCTGACCCCACTCCGTCATTTCAGGCCCTTGCCTGCCGAAGGTACTGCCGCCGTAGCCGCGGCGCCCGTTCCACACTCCCGTCAAATCGTGGGGATCGTGGGGAGGACCGGGGACGGGAGGCGCAGGGCCACGCATCTGCCGCGGAGCAGCGCCACCCTGCGGGGGCGGATTCGGCGGCGCTTCATCCTGAGCGAACAAAGAAGCTGAGACGAACGATAGAACACTGAGGAGAGGAACAGCGAGGATCCACTGCTTTCGCATAGTTTCAGGATTCCTCAAGACTTTCGGAATCTGGCCTCCTCGCCATAATTGCAGAACTGCAATTCGATCAGAGGCCCTTCCGGCTACGGTGTGGAGGAACCTCCCGCTTTTTGTCCCATCACCCACGCCTTCATGTTCTTCCAGTCCGGGTCGTCCTCGGAGGCGAATTGCCTCCCTCCCTGGTGGGTGTCGGCGAGGCCGCCCGCTTCTGGCGCCATCGGCATTCGCAGAAACAGGCTCAGTTCAGGCTTGCCGGGAACTACCAGTTTCGAGACGATTTCGAAGTTATGGCGAGACTGCTCCTCGGTCCAAAAGCTTGCCCCTTGCGGAAGCATGTCCAGACTGAGAGGTCCGCCGCCATGACGCATGACTTGATGGCAAACGTAGCAGCGGGCGTGTTCGTCCGACCGTTTTTTCAGGAAGATGGGCTCGACGCGCGTTTTGAAGTACTCGTAATCAAGCTGCGGTCCCTGCGCGTCGGGGCCCCCGGAAGTCTGCGCCGTAACGCGGGGAACAAACACGTACAACAGGACGGCAGCGGATACCAGAAAACCAGCAAAAATTATTTTTGGCAGAACCCTTGAAATCATAATCACCTCACGTTTGCCAGCTCAAAGTCTGCGTTACGTCCAGAAGTTCCGCGTCTCTTGCACACGTCCGTTCCACAACTTTAACGCAGCACCAACGTGCTGATCCGGTCGGGCATCTCGTGGACGGGAATGCGAGTCACCTCTTTGATTGCCTGCACATCGATCGCGGTGATCGACTTGGTCCCGCAAGTGGAAACGTAGACGGTCTTGCTGTCGGGAGTGAAGGTGATCCAGGCGGGTCCGCCGCCTCTTGGGTTCTTACCCGGAACCTCGGTTTCGGGCAGGGAGACATGTCCCATCAGCTTGAGGTCGGGGAGAGAGTAGACGAAAACAGCGTTGGCCGGCCTGCTGTTGGTCCAGAGCGTCTTATTGTCCGGCGAAATGTTGATGCCGTGGCTGATGCCTTCGCACCCCGGAGGGAACCCCGAGGGTTCGTCGGGATTCTTGATTCTCGCCACTTCTTTGTGGGTTGCAAAATCCACGACTGAGAATCCGTTCGTTCGATTCAGGTTTGCGAAGATCCGGTGGCCCGAGCCGTCGGGGTTACTCTCAATAATTACCGGGAGCACTCCCTGGTCATACTCGACCTCCCACGCGATTTCCATCTTCTGGAGGTCAAAGACGGTTATGAACTGTCCGCCTGGGGAGCCGGCGGCCGCGAACTTGCCGTCGCCTGTCAATGCCACGTCGTGAAGACCGCGCCTAACAGGAATACTTTTGATCATCTCCAGGGATTTGGAGTCAATAATGTCGAGCGCCCCGGCATCCACCGCCTCTGTGCCGGTATTGCGGATGCAGATAACAATCAGCTTTCCATCACTCGTGACTCCCGCATCGTTGGCCCAACCGCTGAGCGGCACCTTCTTGATCGTCTTTCCGCTCTTGCGATCCCGAACGTCGAGGACGTCCTCGCTCCTGCTGGTGATGTAGAGCCGGCTTCCGTCGGGAGAGAATCGGATCACCTCAGGCGACTCGATGCCTTTGATCACCTCCACGACCTTGTTCGTCGCAGGGTCGATCACATCGATGGTGGTTCCGCCTCGGTTGGCGACATAGATCCGAGCCGTAGCTGCCGCCAAGGGCAACGCCGCGGTCAGCATTCCTAGCAGTAGCCACGCGTTCTTATGCCCGCAGAAATATTTTTTCATGGTGGTTGACGTCATAGTGGGAAGGCGCTCCTTACCCTTCGGCGCAGAGAGTAGAGCCACGCGGGCCCCAAGTCAAGGGACTCAATGGCGGAATTTCATTGGCGGGCCTGTGCGCGAAAATCAGACCCACAGATGCTTACTATTGTAGAATCCCGTGATTGCGCATCTGGAAAGAAACGTACTTTTCGGACAATCCGACTGCATGGCCCAGAGGCGATCGTCTCTCTCGAAAGAGAGTCGCCGGCCATTCCGCATCCTTATATTAGGGACGTGGCGCCTCGATTCTAGTTACCATATAGGTAATGGTTCCTTCGAGACTGCTGAATCGATGCGGCACGCCCGGAGGAATCACGACTACATCGCCCGGTCCCATCCGGCGGCTCTCGCCGCCTTGAATGGTGCCTCTGACGCTGGGGCCGGCGGCTTCTGAAGTGAGGTCCACAGGCTTCCCATCCACGAGCGTGCCGCCGGTCTCAAACATCCCTGCGCCCGTAAGGATTTGGTAGACCTCCGTCACCCTGTCGTGCAGCAGGGAACTATCGGGGGTTTTTCCTGGTATCCGCCGGAGAATCACGATCGTAACTTTGTACGCTCCCGTGTCGACTGTCTTGATCGGTTTGTCAAAGGTCGTGCTGGCCGGCGGCATTTGCGCAAGGGCAGCGTCAATCTCAGCGGTCGTAACGTAAGCTGCGGCGGCGTTGGTGGCCGGTTTGGCAAACAACACCGAAGGAAGACCTGAACACCAGATCGGTACGGCACAGGCCACGAGGGCCGCGAACAAATATGGTCTCGTCAGGAAACGACTACGGCTCATTTGCATGGAGTAACCTCCCACAATTTTTGAAGTACTGGAATGTCTGATGCGATGTGGAACCTGGTGTGATCCTACACCGGCCGCTCGATTGGGGAAAATATATATGCGCTTACCGCCTGTCGAAAACCAGAACATCGCTTACTTCGAGTCCGGAGAAACAGGATCGTAGGAATGTGGAAATCCGTCCCGCGGAACCAAGGGTCACATTCCGATAATTCCTGGCATTTCGCAAGAGATTCATAAGATGCCGGCGCACCCGGTACTCTTGTACCTCAAACTTGGGACTTCCCGCCTATTGAGCTGGAAGCTATTTTCCACGATCATTTGACCGGAAACGCCGAAGAGACAAGGCAGCAGGATATATCTGTCTGACGATCAGGTGAACCTTAGAAATACGGTTCTTTAGATCTTGCTCGGCACTATTGCTTCTCCTGCGTTTACCACTGAGGGACCGCGCCAAGACCACCCTGAGAGGCATTCATTCAGGCGCAGCCCCGCCAGCAGATGTCTGATTGCGGTGTGTTTCGGATCTTGGCGTCTGCACTGTCACGATTCGTGATTCTGTCTAGTCGAGATTATTTTTGTGAACAGGAAGCCTCTGATTTTGGAGCACAAGCCAGAGGTTTCAATTGGAAATTCAGCATGAAGATTAAAATCGACTGGTTGCGCACAGGTCTTCTGGCCGCGGCACTGGCTGCCACGGGCTGCGGAGGCGGTGGTGGAACGTCCAATCCTGTCGTGCCGAACTTAACCATGTATAACTCGAGCGTGGACTTTGGCGACGTGGCCGTGGGAGCCACGACGACGCTGGGAGTGACCTTCTCCAACGCAGGAGGAAGTTCGCTATCTCTCCAGCAAAATTCGATTTCCGGCGCAGGCTTCGCAACCAATGGAATCGGATCGGGAGTAACTCTAGCCCCAGGCCAGTTCGTTACCCTGGCAGTAAGTTTCAATCCGTCCGGATCGGGGAAAGCCAACGGAATGGTGTCCCTGACGAGCAGTACTTCCAACTCACCCATCAATCTCCCCTTATCAGGGAATGGAGTGGTTGCCGCACATTCGGCCGGATTGGACTGGGACGCGAGCACCTCCGTCGTGGTCGGATACAACATCTATCGCAACTCCGCTTCGGATGCGTCCTGGACCAGGCTGAATTCTTCCCCGGTCACTACAACCTCCTACACGGATTGGGACGTGCAAAGCGGCGGGTTCTATTTGTACTCGGTCAAGTCGGTCAGCTCCTCGAACGCTGAAAGCACATTCTCGAAAACAGCGTCGGTCACGATCCCATAACCGTAGTCTTTCCCTCACACTAATGGCGGGAGCGTTCTAGGGGCGTATTCGTGTGCGCTAGACGCCATCGTCGCTATGGAAGTCCTAGAGAACGTAGGTTCAGACTTCGCGGGCGAGGATTCTGAGGCATTGCGCGAGCAATTGGAGCTACGCCCCGACAAACGCATTATCGTAATGTTGCGCAAGCTACCTGACGCCAAAAAGCCAGTTGCCGATGAGAGAACTTTTCGGGACTCGGTGCGGGGAATGGAGCTAGTCCGACGGGAAGAACCAGCTGTTGCTGCATCGCTGATCTCGCGGGGTCTGCTCCTATTGCAAATTTATTGTATCGAGGGCAAGAGAAGAGTAGGATGCGCGTAATATAGGCCCAACTCGAATATTCTGGTGAAGACGGTCCCCTCCTGCGTCCACGCAGGGCACATCCTGAGAGGAGGACAAACTGTGCCAGCCTCATATCACATCGACAAAGCGCGGCGTTTGGTCTTTAGTACTGCATCCGGCCTGGTGACGGCGGCAGACCTGTTGGCTCATCAGCGGCGGCTTCTGGGCGATTCCGACTTCGACCCGACGTGTTCTCAGATCGTGGATTGCACCGCTGCCACCGGGATCGATTTCAGCCCGGAAGAAGTGCGCGCGGTGGCGGCTGCAACGATCTTCTCGGCTCATTCCCGCCGCGCAGTGCTGGTTACGACGGACGAGCAGTTCGGATTTGCCAGCATGTTCAAAATGATGCGTGAAGCGCAGGGCGAATACGGAATCCGCGTGTTCCGCGATCGGGCGGAGGCGTTGCGCTGGGCGATGCCGCAAGAGCAGGCGGCCTCCAAAACCGCGTAGTAGCGGCGCTGGGGAAACGAGCTTCGGCAAGGCGTGGCAGTGTCTCAGTTTGACTATGAAAATGCGAGTTCCGTCCCGAAATACACTGGACGGAAATGGCACTACAAAACCGTCCTGCGTTGTTGTTGGTTGAGTTTGTAGAGGCCGCCCGTTTTTGGGGCGGGCAGCCGTTTGCATCTATTTCCCCTTATAGTCTACAAACAACTCGGGGAACTGCTGCTTCAAAGCACTAATCTTCGGCAGGTCGCAAATCTGGATGTAAGGGTTGTTGGGATTCTTCAGCGCATAGTCCTGGTGATAATCTTCGCCGCGATAGAAGCCCTTGAGTGGCGTGACTTCCGTCACGATCCGCTTCGGAAAAACTTTCGCGGCGTCGAGCTGCGCGATGTACGCGGTGGCAACGCGCTTCTGCTCATCGTTGGAATAAAAGATGGCCGAGCGGTACGAAGTGCCGACGTCCGGTCCCTGCCGGTTGAATTCGGTTGGATCGTGAGCGACGGAAAAGAAGATGCGAAGCAACTGGCCATACGTAATCCGAGAGGGATCGTAGACGACCTCGACCGATTCGGCATGTCCTGTCGTTTCGGTGATTACCTGATTGTACGTCGCGGTCGCCGCCGAACCTCCGGCGTACCCCGCGGCGGTCTTGATGACGCCTTTCACCCGTTCGAACACGGCTTGAGTGCCCCAGAAACAGCCACCGGCGAAAACGGCCGTCTCTCTTCCGGCCGCCGCCGCAAGCGGCGCGTCAACCTTCGGGGGAGGGATTGGCTGGCCCGGCGCGGCGCTTGCGCCATACGCCAGGATCGAGAACGTGAATCCAAGACTCAAAAGCAAGCGTGTTAGCATAGAAATCCTCCTCACAACATCCGATTATAGGACGCTTCTCCCATCAAAAGGGTTCGCAATTAGCGATCGTAGCCTTCGAATAGTTCGCGTCCATCCAGATATCCGTTCGACGGACTAACCACAGGCTAAGACAGCGACCTCTTCCATTTACAGGTTGAACTAAATTGGAAGATTTAATTATCCATAATTTTTCTTACCTTGTTTAGTTATGGGATCTGGTTTCACCCGCCTGGCCGGACAGTAGACCCAAACCCAATTCGGGTCGGAAAACCTCTGCAAGCAAAAATCTGACTTGAGGATTGCCGATTTGGGTGTACGTTATCGGCGGGGCGAGAATTCAAAATGGAAACCTGGGAACGCCAATCTCCCGATTGGCGTTCCCGGGGCTGCGCCCGTTTCGTCTTATATCCCGAAACTGGGACAAGCAGCCGGTGAGGTAAAACAGAGGAGGAACCACAATGAAATTGACCGGTCGAGTGATTGTTGCCGGAGCGATTGTCTGCGCCGTGATCGGCGCCATGACGTTGATAAACTTTTCGACTACCGAGAGGGTGAGCGCGGCACAGCAAAAAGCGGTGGGTCAGTGGGTCGATCCGGCAAATCCGAGTGACGAACTAACGGATGGGCCGTATCGAGTCGACCCGAACTGGCCGAAACGCTTGGCCACGTTGTTTCCGGAGGAGAAGGGCTGGACGTGGGGAGCCGTACAAGGCGTGTTCGTCCAGAACCCGGAACGCGTCTTCGTCGTAATGCGAGGCGAACTGCCCGATTTGACCAACGCCAAGAAAGCATACGTCGAGCTCCAAACCGCTTTCGGATTGACGGCGCACGT
>Ga0116217_10003634_pt1 | contig 13936 bp, 15 predicted proteins | sample Sb_taG_6_FD_89697 | JGI IMG/M metagenome (GOLD analysis project Ga0116217, IMG submission 89697) | Peat soil microbial communities from Weissenstadt, Germany - Sb_50d_4_PS metaG | ecosystem: Environmental > Terrestrial > Soil > Wetlands > Peat | place: Germany: Weissenstadt | collected 2010-09-21 | reverse complement strand
GTGCCCGCGAACGCGAATGCGGTGATCGCGATCAGGGCGCCCGCGCCGATGACCACGACAAACGCCCCGATGACCGTGTCGGCGCGCTCGTAGTTGATCCAGCGCGGCGTGATCCGCTTGTCGATGATGTTCGACTGCTGGAAGAACAGCTGCCAGGGAGCCACGGTCGTGCCGACGATCGCGATGATCAACAGCACCGCCGTCGAGCTCGCGCCCCCCCGGATGCCCGGTGAGAAGGTGTGTTGGAGGACATCGCCGACGTGCGGGTGCGCGATCACGAGCAGGGGGACGATCAGGAAGTTGGCGACGACGAACACGTACATGAAGCGCTCCCAGCTGCGAAAGCTGCCCGTCGAGGTGATCGCCACCAGCACGGCCGCAGCGATCGGCACCGCCACGTATCTGCTCACGCCGAAGTAGCCCAGTGCGAGGCTGACTCCGATGAACTCGGTGACGATCGTCAGGAAGTTCAAGACGAACAGGTCGCCCACTGAGAACCAGCCCCAGAAGCGACCGAAGCGCTCGTTGATCAGGCGGGCATGCCCGACGCCGGTGACGGCGCCCAGGCGGATCACCATCTCCTGGTTGACGATCAGCACGGGAATCAGCAGCAGCAGCACCCACAGCAGGCTCGTCCCGTAGTTCTGTCCCGCCTGGGCATAGGTGGAGACACCGCCCGCGTCGTTGTCGCCGACCATTACAATCAGCCCGGGCCCCATGATGGCCAGCAGCGCCATCGCCCGCGAGCGCCAGCCGATGCGCTCGCCGCTGTCGCTCATCCTGATCGTCCCGAGCGCGCCGCGGATGTCGCCGATGTGCGCCTCGTCGAGCACCGGGGGCACGCCTTCGGGCCGCTGGGAAGCGGGCGCCAGCGTTGTCTGCTCGTCGGCCATCTCGGTCTGCCTCCTTTCTTACCGCCCGGATTTGCGCGTCACGTCGCGACCGCGCATGCCGACGCGAAAGGAGTCCCGAGGAGAGCGGCTAGGCCAGCAGGGACGAGGGCGCGCGGCGTGCGGCCGGCTGGGTACTTCGTGGCTGTTCTCGATCCACGCCGGCCTCCTTTCTACGCGCCGCGTCTAGTGCCTCATCCAGCGCCCAGCCTAGCAACGACGGCCATCAATCGGAGGCCACGCCGAAGCGCCGCCGCCAACCGGCGGGCAGCGTCAGCTCGAGCACATCGTCGACGGTCACGACCCCGACCAGGAGGTCCTGCTCGTCGAGCACCGGCAACATCACCAGGTTGTAGTCGGTCATCGTCCGCGCTACCTCGGGCAGGTCGGCGCTGGTGCCGACCGATACCGGCTCGCCCTCGGTGAGCTCGTGCAGCGGCGTGTGAGCGTCGGCGCGCAGCAGCGTCACCACGAGCACCGACCCCGACAGTCTGCCGTCGGCGTCCAGCAGGTAGACCGTCGTCAGGGTCCCTGGCGCGAGATCGCTGTGTCGTACGGCCGCCAGCGCCGACTCAACCGAGTCGTCGACCCCCAGACCGACGAAGTCCGGCGTCATCAGCCCGCCGGCCGTGGAGGGGTTGTAGCCCAGCAGAGCTTCAATCCGGCGCCGGTGCGCGGGCGGCAGCAGGGCAAGGATCCGGCCTCGCCGGTCCTGGTCGATCTCCACGATCAGGTCGACCGCGTCGTCGGGCGCCATACGTGCGATCACGGCCGCCACCTGGGCGTCCGGGCGCTCACGGATGAACTCCAGCTGATGGTGCTCGTCGAGCTCCTCGAACACATCCGCCTCCAGCTCTCGATCCTGCCTGACCGCCTCGATGATCTCCTCGCCCTCGTCGTGGGAGGCAGCCTCGACCAGGTCGGCGATCTCGGCGGGGTGCAGGTTGGCGAGCTTGCGATGGGAGAAGCGCAGGCGCGCGCTCGGCACATGACCTACGAAAGGCTCCAGATCGGTCCAGTCCAGAAACGGTCGGTCTGCGACCACGCCGCGCAGGCGGCGCGGCAGGATGTGGCGCAGGCGAGCGCGGGCGCTGTGATCGACGCCGACCACCCGCCACCAGCTGTCGATGCAGGCGAGCTCGATCTCGTGGGCAGTGACCAGGCGCGGCGGGTCGGCCTCCACGGCGACCAGCTTGTGCCCGAGCACGTCGCCGCCCAGCAGCACCTCGCCGGCTCGGCGTTCGAAGCGTTTGAGGTTGAGCTTCTCGCCCGCCAGGCGCACCGCGCCTGGCGCGAGCTCCGCGATCCGGTCGGCCGGCACGAACAGCTCGCGCCCGCCGATCCTCGCCTTCAACCCGGTCACCGGCGGGTAGCCGGCGTCGGCCAGGCGCACGATCAGGTCTTCGACGCGCCCGAGACGCTCGCCCGCGCGGTCCAACAGCGGACTGCGCAGCACCGACGACAGATGCACGACCGGCTGTGGCAAATCACCCTGAACGTTACTTCGCGGTACGGACCAGCAGGGACGCGCCGATCGCGCCGCCGAGATCGCCGAGGGCTGCGACGTGGACGTGCGGCGGTCGGCCGTCGGCGAACAGATGCGGTTGCATCGCTTCGGCAATCCGCTTGGCGTACGGATGGCCGAGCCTGACGCCGAGGCCGCCGCCGATGATCACACCCTCCACGTCGAGCAGGTTGACCGCCGATGCGATCCCGGCGCCGAGCGCGTCGACCGCACGATCGATCACGTGCGTGGCCAGCTTGTCGCCGCGATCGAGCGCCCGCGCCCAGATGCCGCTGGTCAGGCGCGTACGTTGGCGCTCCTTCATCAGCTTAAACAGGTCGGTCTTGCGGCCCTTGTCGACGAGGGTGCTGACGTGCTCTTCCATCGCGGCACGCCCGGCGTATGCCTCCATGCAGCCGCGCCGCCCACACGTGCACCGCGCGCCATCGATCTCGACCACCATGTGCCCAATCTCGCCTGCGCCGCCGCGCCCGGTCCAGGTCTTGCCGTCCAGGATAACCCCGCCGCCGACGCCCGTGCCCCAGAACACCCCGAGCAGCGATCGGTAGAGCCTGCCCGCGCCCAGGATGAACTCGGCCTGCGTTGCCACCTGCACGTCGTTGCCCACTCGAACCGGACATCCCAGCCCGCGCTCCAGCGTGGTCGCGAGCGCAAACGTGCCTTCCCAGTCGGGCAGGTTGCGCGCGCTGGTCACTTCGCCGTCATGAATCGTGCCCGGGGAGCCCACCCCGACACCGACGAGCGAGGCAGGCTCGGTCTCGGCGGCCTTGGCAGCGTCACGCAGCGCCACCTGCATCTGCGCGGCGACGTCGGCTGGGCCGCCGTCGGTGGGCGTCGGCAGGCGCGCCGAGCCGAGCACGTTGTTGTCGTCGTCGAGGATCGCCGCCTGGATCTTGGTGCCACCGAGGTCGATCCCGCCGAGCATCTCCATCGCGCGGATCATGGCAGACCCGGCGGGCGCCTCAGTGGATCTCCGATCGGCAGGCCAAGGTGCCCAATCGCCGAACTTATGGCGATGCTGGACTTGACAAACCCAGAGTGTTTTGGTAGGGTTTGGGCATGTCGATCAACCTCCTTGAGCTTGCAGACCGGCTCCGCACCGAGGCAGACGCCTACGAATATCTAGAGGAACTGCGCTGGGCCGGGCAGCCGTTTTGCCCGCACTGCGGCTCAGTGCGCGAGCACTACTTCCTCAAACCGGCGAACGGAAGCTCGCGCAAGACGACGCGCGGCTCATCCTCAGAACGGCGTGTCTGGAAGTGCGCCGAGTGTCGCAAGCAGTTCACGGTCTTGACGGGCACGATCTTCCACGGCACGAAAATCCCGGTTCGCAAGTGGCTGCTGGTGATCTTCGACATGGCGAGCTGCAAGAACGGCATGTCAGCCCGTGAGATCGAACGCAAGTACGACCTAGCGACCAAGACCGCGTGGTTCATGGCACACCGCATCCGCGAGGCGATGAAGCGCGAACCCATTGCGGGACTGCTGACCGGCCGCGTCGTCGCTGACGAGACGTGGTATGGCGGCAAGCCGAGCAACCGTCACAAGAGCGCCCGCAAGCCGCGCAAGCAGGGCCACACCGACAAGACACCGATCGTGTCGCTCATCTCACGCGAGACAGGCGAGGTCCGCTCAGAGATTCTTGGCCGCACCACGGCAACGCCGGTCATCAACGGCGACAACCTACGGGAAGTGCTCATAAAGCATGTCGATCCGGCTGAGACACACCTGCACACCGACGCTGGCATGCACTACCGCAAGGTCGCGTCGATGTTCGCCGCGCACACGGCCGTAGACCACGTCATCGGCGAGTACGTCAGCGGGGACGTGTCCACGAACCAGGCAGAGAACTACTTCTCGCAGTTGAAGCGCTCACTCGACGGGACGCATCACCATGTCAGCGTCGAGCACCTGCCGCGCTATCTGGCCGAGTTCGACTTCCGTCGCACAACCTGCAAGGACACCGACGGCGAACGCATGAACCGGATCATCAGCCGGACTGGCAGTCGGAGGTTGACGTACCGGGAACCCACTCGCGGCTAGGGGGCGCCCTATGCCGTCACGGGCAGCGCTGAACCTCGCCGATAAGAGACTCCCGCGCTGTGCTTCCGCACCGAGCCACCTATTGCCACTAGCTTCATGAGGAAGCGTGTTGGTGCTACACTTCAGAAAGTAAAGGATGGAACGACAGAGGATCGGCAACGGACGCCGCGAACTTTGGAGAGAACAGCGCGAGCCGGATTTCGCTCGTATATGATCGCCAACTTGTCCGCAGGGCGACGCATGTCGTATCCACTGGCCACCTGCTGGTCGAAGGGGAACCACATGAAGATCACGGTCAAGATGGAGTCACAAGATGGCGTCCGCTAGTTCGCTCTCAACGTATCTCGATATAGCGCAAGCGGCTGGTGCGTCACGCGCCGCTGAGACCCCCGAGAAGACGCCCGAGCCAGAGTTCACGACTCGCGCGGCAAAGATCGTCGCGGCCATCTACGCTGGCACAGAACTTGCGAAGGAGCTGCCCGCAAAGACGGACCTGACTATCGAGCAGGTCCTGACGGGCCTCGCGTGGCTGTCAGGCAAGGGGTTGGTCGACCTTGATGAAGGGGATGGCAGCTTGCGTGCTCGTCTCACGGAGCCCGTGAGACATGCCCTGAGCGACGCTTCCTGAGAGACTAGACACGATGCCCGTCGTTTGGCAGGCATGCATAGTCGGCGTGCTTGCGGGATCCGTTGGTCTCGCGGAGATCGTTACGCGCTATCGCAGCGACCCGGGCTACGCGCTCAAGCACTCGCTCGCTGCTTGGCTATACGTTGGTTTCAATGCTCTGGCCGGCGCCGGCGCGCTGATCTTGATCCATGCCTTCGGCTGGAAGTTCGGCCAGAGCCAACACACCACTCTGTGGCGCATCTTGGTCGCCGGTTTCGGTTCCGTAGCTCTGTTCAGGAGTTCGCTCTTTATGACCAAGGTAGGCGGATCAAACGTCGGCGTTGGGCCTAGCTTGGTTCTAGGCGAGCTGCTGGATGCTTTCGACCGCGAGGTCGACCGTCGTAGCGCCAAAAAGATGTCCGATGTGATGCGTGCCGACAAGCTAGATGACCTCGATCCCGAGCTGGTCATGGCCGCCCTCCCGGTGCTCTGCTTGGCGCTCATGCAGAACTTCTCGCCGAGTGACCAAGCGCTTCTCGGCACGGAGCTTGTCAAGACCCGTCACGACAAAGAACTCACGCCCGAGGCAAAGATGCGAGCCACTACCGTGCAGCTCGCGAAGTACCTAGGCTCGGATCTGGTGGAATGCGTGCTGAAGAATGCCCGCGAGGTGTTCCTCAAGCCGTCCGGTGTTTCCGCGACCGTCATCAAGGAGGCGAAGAAACTAACCGACCAGGCCGAGAGCGACGCGATTGAGAGACCTCTCCAATCTTCTTAGCTTAGACGCAGTCCAAAAGGGCGGTCTCGACTGTCTCAGGGCTCTCGCGCCTTCTTGAATGCGACGGCGACTCGCTCCGATCGCAGGCGCAAGAACTTACAGGCCAGCTCGCTTCCAGAGTTGCCAGGCGGGGACGCCGAGGCCCTTGGAGACGGTGATGATCGTCTCGATGGTCATGTTGTATTCGCCGCGCTCTAGGGCGCCGTAGTAGGAGCGGTCGATGTTGGCCTTGAGGGCGAAGGATTCTTGGGTGTAGCCCTTCTCGGCTCGTGTCGCGCGGAATGCTTTGCCGAGGGCGCGGCTGGATTTGGTCTTCTTGCGCGACACCGCGAGAAGCCTGTCCGAACGACGCGCCTTATTCCACTGTGTTTAGCTACACCTGATATGGCTCCCATGGGCTTCGCCCTGGACGAGTTGCAGTCGCCGACGGCGTTCCCACGCGCGTTGATCCTCGCGGCATTGGTCAGCTTCGCGTTTGCAGAGCAGGTAGAACCGTTGGGCGGCTTCATCGCGTCGAAGCTGGGCGTCGCGCAGCTCGTCTTCGGTTTGCCGTAGCTCAGCCATCGCCCGCAGCTCAGCGCTGCTCATCGGGCGAGACGGCATCCGCTAGACGGCGATCAAGTCGAGCTGTTCGAGACAGGCCAGTGCGGGGGTCGCCACGACGCGCTCGCCACTCGTGGTCAACACGCCAGCCTCAACAAGCCCCTCGATCGCGGCATCGACTACGGCGGGTTCGTAGTGGCCGAGGTGCCGATACAGTGCGCGGCGGGTCCGTCCTCGTTCCCGCGTCAACATGCCGATGACGACCAGGCGTTCGGCGTTGTCGCGCGTCTGCTTGGATTCTCGGAACATGAGCGCAGGGAACTAGACCCCGTGGAACTCTACATGGTGGAACAAGAGGCGTCAATCGGAAAAGATCGTTAGATGCCGCCGAAGAAGTCCAAGGCCAATCGTGCGCTAGGCGAAGCGATCCGCGCCATCCGCAGCGACCAGGGCGAGACGCAGGAATCCTTCGCCATCAAGGCGGGGATCGACCGCAGCTACTACGGAGCGTTGGAGCGCGGCGAGTTCAACATGACCGTAGACACGCTGATGACCGTGGCCGACGGTCTGGGCGTCTCAGCCTGGGAGATTTGGAAGCGCGCCGGGCTTTAGCGCGCAGGCTTCGGCGTCTGCTTGTGCGTCGAGTCCTCAGACTCCGGCTCGACCTTCAAGAGCGCCCGCAGCGCGACCTCGGGGTCTAGGTCGATCTTGACCGGCTCGTCCATATCGCGCGCCTTCGGCTTCTGGTCCGTCAGCTTCGCCTTCATGGCGCAGACGATAGCGTGCGCCCCGTGGCGATTTCAGAGCCGCAGTTCCCGCCCGATCACCCGCTAGCGGGGATCGACGCGAAGCTGCGGCGGGCCGAGCAGAACTTCAAGCTGATCGACGGCCAGATCGGCGCTTACCTGCACTCGCTGCCCAAGGAACCGATACCGAAAGTCGGCCGCTACGACCCCCAGACGAGACGCATCCTCTGGGCCGTTGGTGACATCGGCGAGCCGGACCTACTGCTCGCAGCGCTTATCGGCGACTTCGTTCACGACCTGCGGTCGGCGCTAGACCATCTCGCGTTCGAGTTGTGCTTCCTTGACACGGGCGGCGTCATCCCCGATCGGCGCATCGCCTATCCCTGCTGCTGGACGCGCGCCCAATGGAAACACAAGAAGGTCCGCGTCGAGAAGCTGCGGGGGATCAACGAGACCCACCGCAGGATGATTCTCAAAACGCAGCCGTGCTACCGACGCTCAGACACAGTCAAGGCGGCAGCTGCTCGGCGGCGCAACCGTCACCCACTCGCGGACCTCCAGGAGTTCTGGGACCACGACAAGCACCGGACGCTCCAGCCCGTGGCATCGGTGCCCGCGCAGATCCACGGAGAGATCATCGACATCCAGCAGTGCAAGCCGAGAGGCGTCCTCCACCTGGACTCAGGGTTCCTTGGGCAGCCGCTCTACGCGGGCATGGAGTGCTTCTGGCTACCGATATGGCCGGAGGGACCGGAGCCGCTCGTCGAGTTGCACATCACGCTCGGCGTGCATATCTCCTTCCGGAACGGACTCCCGGCCCTTGTCTCGCTCGGCACGATCGGCAAGTGGATTGCCAGCGTAGTCGCGCTGTTCGCTCCCGTGTTCGAAACGCGGAAGGCGAAGCGACTCTGGGACGCGCCACGGGGGGGCTGGATAGACGATGCGCCGCTTCCGATGCGTCGATACACGTATCGGACTCAACGCGAGCCCTCATAAAGCCGGGCGTCATCGGCCGAACCGGCGTGGGTTTGCCAGGTAGAGCATCGCCGAACTTATCCCTGCTTGCAGGGTTTCTTCGGACGCTCTTACGCGCCAAGGCGACTATCTGTTCCAAGTACATGACGGAGCGCACCAGAGCATCCTGGCTCGTCTACGCACTGGGGGCTCTTTGCGCCGGTGCGATCGTGGCCGCCGTGCTGGTGGTGGGACCGGCGTCGGGCAGCCAGGCAAGCGTTACGCGCACGGCGACGGTTGCGCGGGGTGTCGTGCAGTCGACCGTGTCGGGAAGCGGAACGCTGCAGCCCGCAACCAAAGTCGGCCTCGACTTCGCCACCAGCGGGACGCTCACCGGAGTATTCGTAAGCGTCGGCGACCACGTCACCAGCGGCCAGCTGCTGGCCGAAATCGATCCGGCCAGCGCGCAATCGAGCCTGCGCTCGGCGGCAATGAGCTTGACGACCGAGGAAGCCGCCTACCAGGCGGCCGTGGAAGGACTCACGCCGGTGGAGTTGCGCGAGAACGAGATCACGGCCGCGCAGTCGCGTGCGTCCGTCGCATCGGCCGAGCAGTCGCTCAGGCAGGCGCGCCAGACGGCCAAGTCAGACGAGGCAGCGTCCTCCGCGACAGTCGCGCAGGACGAGGTCTCGTTGAAGGCGACCGAACAGTCGGTCACCCTGGAAGCGACCAGCGAGCAGGATGCGGTCAACCAGGCGATCAGCCAGCGCGGCGTAGAAGAAAAGACGCTCACCGAAGCCAAGTCCCAGCTGGAAGAAGCCAAGTCCAAGCTCGAAGAAGCCAGGTCGGCGCTGGCCATTGAAAAGGCCACGTCGCCCTCCAGCGCGTCTGGCATCAGCGCCGCCGAAGCGAAGGTCAGCTCGGCCGAATCCAAGGTCGCCTCGGCCGAAGCGACGATCAAGTCAGACGAAGCCAAGGTGACCCAGGGCAGCTACTCGATAACCACCGCGCAGAACAGCCAGGCCGCGACGGCCCTCAAGGGCCAGCAGTCGATCAACAGCGCTCGCAATGCTGTGGCGAACGCCAATCAGAGTCTGGCCGCCACCAAGCTCAAGGATCAGCAGTCGATCGAGCAGGCGCAGACCAGCCTCACGAGCGCCAGGCAGTCGCTGCAGGCCACGCTCGCCTCCAACGAAGCCAAGGCGGCCCCACCGACCAGATCGACCGTGGTGAGCGCCGAAAACAGCGTCGAGAGCGCGCGGCTGACCGCCGAAAACGCACGCCGCACGCTGTCGGAGACGAAACTGTACGCACCCACCGAGGGCGTGGTCGCGTCGATCAAGGATTCCGTCGGCGAAGCCGTCACCGGCACAGGAGACTCAACCGGCGAAACGAGCAGCACCGGTACCGGCAGCACCGGCACCACCCACTCCAGCAGCGCGTCCAGCGGCACAAACGCCGCCAGCGGCTCGAGCAGCGCGACCACCGGCAGCACCGGGACGACCGGCGGCGGGACGACCGGCAGCAGCGGCGCAACCGGCAACGGCGCAACAGGCGGCAGCGGCGCAACGGGCAGCGCCACGAACGGCGGCGCCAGCGCCGGCGCGATCGGCAGCGGGACTGCAGGCGCTGTGAGCGGCGCGACCTACAGCGGCGGCGCCAGCTCTCACGACATCGCCGCCACCAGCGGCGGCGCCGCGGCGGCGGCAAGCTCCGCCACTGGCAGCGCCAGCACCACCGGCTCGGGCAGCGAAAGCAGCAGTGGCAACAGCAGCTCGTTCATCGAACTCGTCGACCTCCACGGCTACCAGCTGGTGGTCCCGCTGAGCGAGTCTGAAATCAGCAACGTCCACGTCGGCCAGGTCGCCACCGTCACCGTCGAAGCGCTTGAAGGCCGCAAGTTCGCGGCTCACGTGGTGAGCCTGCCCGTACTGTCGACCAGCAGCAGCGGGGTGGTCAGCTACGACGTCACCTTCCAGCTCGACCAGGCCGAAGCGACGCTGAAGCCGGGAATGAGCGCTACCGCCGAAGTGGTGGTCAAGCAGGCCGAAGGCGTGAACGTCCCGACCAGCGCGATCTCCGCCGACAGCGTCACAGTGATACGCAACGGCAAGCAGGTGCGCCATCGTGTCGTGACCGGACTCGCCGGCAACAGCTCGACGATCATCCTCAGCGGTCTGAACGCCGGCGAAGAGATCGTCCTGCCGGTTGCCACCACCACGTCGAGCACGAGCAGCCTCACATCCAGGCTGGGCAGCCGCCTCGGCGGTGGGGGACTCGGCGGCGGCCTGGGCGGCGCCTTGGGCGGCGCCTTGGGCGGCGGGGGCGGCGGCGCGTTCTTCAGGGGCGGCGGCTAATGCGCCGGCCGCTGTCCTCGCGCGGGAGGCTCCGCACCCGAACCCCGCGCACACGGCCGCTGGTCGAGCGCGTGGCTGGCGAGAGCCCGCCGGCGGGTCACGCCATGCACCCGCGCCATCCGGTCATCGAGGTGCACGAGGTGAGCAAGGTCTACAACCTCGGGCAGATCCGCGTGCGGGCACTGCGCAACGGCTCGCTGCGCATCGACACCGGGGACCTGGTGGCGATCATGGGCAGCTCGGGTAGCGGCAAGAGCACGCTGATGAACATCCTCGGCTGCCTGGACGTACCCACGAGCGGCCGCTATCTGATCGACGGCGTGCACGTCAGCGAGATGGACGAGGACGATCTCGCCGACCTGCGCAACCGCAAGATCGGGTTCGTATTTCAGAGCTTCAACCTCGTCCCGCGCACGAGCGCGCTCGCGAACGTGGAACTGCCGCTCGCATACGCCGGCTTGCGGGGCAGCGCGCGCAGGCAGCGCGCCGAACGCGCGCTGCGCTCGGTCGGGATGGCAAACCGCATGCACCATCAGCCAGCGGAGCTGTCCGGCGGCCAGCAGCAGCGGGTGGCGGTCGCGCGGGCGCTGGTGACCAACCCGTCGCTGATCCTCGCCGACGAGCCGACGGGCAACCTCGACTCGCACTCCACCGAGGACGTCCTGCGCATCTTCGCGCGCCTGAACGAGGAAGGACGGACGGTGGTCCTGATCACGCACGAGCCCGACGTCGCCGAGCAGACCAAGCGCGTGATCCGGCTCAGCGACGGCGAAGTCGTCGAGGATCGCCGCACGCTCGGCGTGCACGACGCCCCACCGGCGCTCCACCGCCAGAAGTCCGCCCACCATCCCACCGGTGCCGGCCCAGGCTCCGGCGCGGGCAGGGCCACGCCAGGCGGCGCACAGCCGGCGGCCGCGGCGGCGCAAACAATCGAGGCACAGCCATGATCGGCCCCGAGACGCTGCGCATAGCCTGGAGCGGGATCACCGCGAACAAGCTCCGCTCGGGCCTGACGATGCTCGGCATGACGATCGGCGTCGCCTCGGTGATCGTATTGATCGCCGTCGGCAACGGCTCCTCCAAGGCCGTGGCCTCACGCATCCAGAGCCTCGGCACGAACGTGCTGATCGTGCAGTCCAGCCGCGGCGGCTTTCGCGGCGGTGCGCGGGCGAGCAGCAGCACGACGAGCGTCTCGCTGACCAAGCAGGACGCTGAAGCGCTGCAGAACCCCGACCTCGCCCCTGACGTCAAGAGCGCCTCTCCCGTCGTCAACGCCACCAGCGTGAAACTCGTGTACGGCAGCTCGAGCTTCGAACCGTCCTCGTTCGTGGGTACGACCCCCTCCTACCTGACGGCCCACAGCTACAAGATCGCCGAAGGCGCCTCGTTCACGCAAGCCGACGTCTCCGAACACAAGCGCGTGGCGGTGATCGGCCAGGAAGTCCTGCAGGAACTGTTCGCCGGGGTCAGCCCGGTGGGGCAGAACATGAAGGTCAACGGCAGCAACTACGAAGTGGTCGGCGTGCTCGCCAAAAAGGGAACCAACGGCGCCACCAACGAGGACAACGTCGTGATGGCCCCGATCACCACCGTGCAGGACTCGCTCACGGGCGTCGGACCGATCGGCTCGATCACCGTCCAGGCCTCCTCCGAATCCTCGCTGAACGCCGCCGAAGCGCAGGTCACCCAGATCCTCGAGGAACGCCACAAGATCAAGAACACCGCCGAACCGGGCTTCAGCGTGCTCAACCAGGGCTCGCTGCTGGAAACGTCCAGCTCCACCTCAAGCGTGTTCACGACGCTGCTGGGCGAGGTCGCCGCGATCTCGCTGCTCGTCGGCGGGATCGGCGTGATGAACATCATGCTCGTGTCCGTCACCGAGCGCACCCGCGAGATCGGCATCCGCAAGGCGATCGGCGCCAGGCGTTCGGACATCCTCACCCAGTTCCTGACCGAGGCCGTGCTCGTCTCCCTGTTCGGCGGCATCACCGGCGTGCTCGTCGGCGTGCTCGGCAGCCAGTTCGAAATCGCCGGAGTGCACCCGGAAGTCGCCACCTACTCGATCTTTCTGGCCTTCGGCGCCGCGCTGGCCTCCGGCCTGTTCTTCGGCACCTACCCGGCAGCTCGCGCCGCCCGCCTGCGACCGATCGAAGCGCTGCGCTTTGAGTGAGTCATCTTCCCCCCACCAGGAGCCCGTCATGCCCCACGAAGACCCCGCCATACCCCCCGAGAAGCCCACCATTCACGACGGCGCCGCTCAGGACACCACCACCCAGTCCCAGCAGGCGCCTGGGTACGAGCCGCCGACTTATGAGCCGGTCGCGGAGACGGACACCGCGGAGGGAGACGAATGGCTGGAGGAACCGGAGGAGCTGCCCCACCGGCCACGCCGGCGGCTGCTGTGGACGGGCGGGAATGGGACGGGCGGGAATCTCATCTTCCTAGCGCTGCTCGGAGTGCTGCTGGCCGCGTGCGGGTTCATCGGCGGTGTGCTCATCGAGAAGGGCCAGACCTCCTCTTCGAGCTCCTCCTCCTCCGGCGCAGCGGCCGGCCTCGCCTCGCGCTTCGCGGCGCTTCGCGCCGGCGCGAGCTCCACCTCCACAGGCGGATCGTCGAGCTCGAGCGCCGGCCTCACCCGGCCGACCGCCGGGACGGTGGCATACATCGACGGCAGCACGCTGTACGTGGCCAATTCCGAAGGCAACACCATCAGGATCACGACCTCGGCGGGCACGAGCGTGACCAAGACCGTCAAAGCAAGCGTTCCAGGCATCCACCCCGGCGAAACGGTCACCATCACCGGCGCCACCGGCTCGAGCGGCGCCGTCAGCGCCGAATCGATCAGCGTCGGATCGAGCGGCGGCGGTCTCGCGGCGCTGTTCGGCGGCTCAGGCGCAGGCTCGGGCAGCAGGGGGAGCACCGGCAGAACCAGCGGCGAACCGTCCCTGTTCGGCAGCGGCGGCTGATGAGGTCGGGACGACTGGCGACACAGACTCACAATCTTGCGGACCGTCAATCGCCGCCAGGCGGAGTGCGCGTCCGACAGCACGATCATCAAAAAAGGAGCTCCATGCCTCACATCGACAGCAACAGACGCAAACCCGCACGACGCACACCGGCGGCGGCAGCGGTCCTGCTCGTCCTCCTGCTCGCCTGTCTCGGGCTGGCGGCCTGCGGCGGCTCTTCGAGCAGCTCATCCACAAGCGCCAGCGCGTCCGCCACGACTTCTTCCACCGGCGCGGCGGGCACGGGCGCCACGGGAGCGGGCACGTCGCGCTTCAAGGCGCTGCGCGAATGCCTGCAGAAAAACGGGATCGCGCTGCCGAAACGAACCCCGGGCCAGCGGCCTCCCGGCGGTGCGGGTGGCTTTCTCGGCGGCGGCGCCCGCGGCGTCGGTCCCAAACTGCCGAGCGGCGTGACGCGCGCGCAGTACGAAGCCGCGATCAAGAAGTGCGGCGGCGGAGCCTTCGCGGGCGGAGCCGCTGCACGCCTG
>Ga0116217_10003630_pt1 | contig 13947 bp, 9 predicted proteins | sample Sb_taG_6_FD_89697 | JGI IMG/M metagenome (GOLD analysis project Ga0116217, IMG submission 89697) | Peat soil microbial communities from Weissenstadt, Germany - Sb_50d_4_PS metaG | ecosystem: Environmental > Terrestrial > Soil > Wetlands > Peat | place: Germany: Weissenstadt | collected 2010-09-21 | reverse complement strand
TTCAAGGCGGTTCTCCTTTCCATGAGAAAGTTTCCAACCCGACTCTACCAAGAATCGGGTCGAGAACCGCCCCTCAACCTCTAACTAGAAATGGGCCACCGTCGATGCTGTAGGCGTATGCGTTAATTTGCGTACTGTTCCATGGAGTTTGTAGCGGCAGTGAAGTGCACTGCAGTTGAAACCCTTTTGAGCAAAGGTACATTCTTCGATATCGAAGGATCCTCGACCGCTCATGGCTGACCGCATGGGATACGGTATTCACCCGATTGCCTGGCATCGGCATCGTGCGCTACCTTGATGAAAGTTCGTATCTGCGCCTAGTGTCGGTAGGTCTCGACGCGGGTCAAGGCGGTCATGGGTTAGTGTCGGCAACACCGACGTTCGGACCCTCACGACCGCCTTTCATATTTAGTGCGTATTACATGGCGATAGCATCATCGAGGTGGGTTCGGTATTATGGTTATAACGGGGCTGTGAGACGACATGCTCACACAACAAAACTTTCACTTTCTTTCGGTTACCCCTCACGAGACACTCGATATAGGTTCTGACTATGGCGGAGGAGAGTTTCTGGATCAGCTGGCGTGAGCGCCTGGCCGCTCTTCGTAATGTGCCGCCGGTACTGGGAATCGTGTGGGAATCGGCGCCCGGGGTCGTGGCCGGCGGGCTAATTTTCCGCGTCTTCGCTTCGCTGCTCCCCATGGGACTGTTGTGGATCACGAAGCTGATTGTGGACGGCATCGTGGACGCAGTATCCGCCCATCATCCCGTACAACCTCGATTCTGGTGGCTGGTTGCGGCGGAATTCGGATTAGCTGTTCTAGGCACTATTCTCACGCGAATTATCGATTACTTGGATTCTCTTCTCGCCGACAAGTACACCCGCCACGTCAGCATCCGGGTGATGAAACACGCGGCCGAGTTGGACCTTTTGGCCTACGAAAACCCGGTCTTTTATGATCGGCTGGAGCGAGCCCGGGTACAGGCGACCGACCGTCTGGGAATGATCCAGTCGATAGGACGGCTTGTCCAACAGGTTGCGACCGTAGTCTCGTTGTCTATCTCGATCATGCTGTTCTCGCCCTGGCTCATGCTCCTTCTTGTGGCCGGTGTCGTTCCAGCGTTCCTGGGCGAGAGTCACTTTGCATTCCTTGGCTACGCCAAGAACTTCCGGCAAACCCCGATCCGACGCCAACTCGATTACCTGCGAGTACTGGGCGGCAGCAGGGAGGCTGCGAAGGAACTCAAGCTGTTCGGCCTGAATGAGTTTCTCACCGAGCGGTTTACGCGTCTCTCGGACGAAATCTACGACGAGAACGTCGCCTTGTCACGTCGCAGGCTGATTGCCGGCTCGTTTTTGTCACTCGTCGGCACGATGGGTTATTACTCGGCGTACGTGTTCGTGATTTGGCGAACAATCTCGGGTGCCCTCAGCATCGGCACACTGACCTTTCTGTCTGGCGCCATCATGCAGGCCAGCAGCAATATCCAGCAGATTTTCTCGACCCTCTCCGGAATCGCGGACCAGGCACTGTTCCTCACAGATCTGCTTGCGTTTTTCGAAATGCAACCGACCATCCGGTCCAAGCCGAATGGGCTGGCGGCTCCAAGGCCAATCTTGCGCGGATTCGAGTTTCGCGACGTTTCGTTCCGGTATCCGGGTAGTCCTCGACTCATTCTCGACCGAATGAATTTCCGTCTCCAACCGGGAGAGCGAGTGGCGTTGATCGGGGAGAACGGGCAGGGCAAGACAACCGTGGTGAAACTGATCACCCGGCTTTATGATCCGACAGAAGGACAAATCCTGCTTGATGGTGTGGATCTGCGCGAGTACAGCCTCGAAGATCTTTATCGCGAGATCGGCGTCATCTTTCAGGACTTCATGCGATATGAAATGACGGCCCGGGAAAACATAGCAATTGGGCGCGTCGAGGAAGGTGACAATCTGGCGCTCTTGCGGACGGCAGCCCGGAAGAGCATGGCGGATAATGTAATTGCGCGACTTCCGCGAGGTTACGAACAAATGTTGGGTGCTCGTTTCGATGGCGGCATGGATCTTTCAGGTGGAGAATGGCAGAAGGTTGCCCTTGCTCGTGCCTACCTGCGAAACGCACAACTTCTGATTCTCGACGAGCCCACAGCCGCGCTCGACGCCCGAAGTGAATTCGAGGTCTTTCATCGCTTTGCTGAACTTACCACCGGAAAGATGGCGCTTTTTATTTCACACCGATTTTCTACCGTGCGTATGGCAGATCGCATCGTAGTACTCGACAACGGCAGGATTGCGGAAGAAGGCAGTCACGACCAATTGGCAGGTATGGGCGGCCGGTACGCCGAAATGTTTGAAATGCAGGCCGCCAGCTATCGCTAGGAAATCCCAGGAAACCGAAGAGATGCCGCAGGACGTTCATCTGGAAATGATCAACGGGGAAGCCGACCGGAGCCTCGCGACTCCGGGAGAGATGGCGTCGAACGAGCGCGCATTGCGCTCAAACGCGGCGGAGTTGGCGCGTAATCTGTCGTGGCTGCCGAGCGAAAGCCCATCACGCGTCTTTGCTGAGCGTTTCCGTAAGCTGACCAAAGCGCTTAAGCCCGTGCTGAGAGGGGTTGCGGTACCGTCGCCGGGCACAGCGATTTCAGACGACTCCCGCTGGCTCTATGACAATGTTCACCTCGTAGTCTCGGAACTTGACTGCGCGGGTGAAACGTTTAAGCGGCGGCAAAAACTCCCTCATGTTCGCACGCCGAGTGGCGCGATCGCTCCCAGGGTGGCAGCGCTGGCTGAAGCGTTTCTCGGCGCAACAGGATACGAGTTTAGTGCGGCGACGTTCATTTCCTACGTCGAGGCCTTCCAACAACAGAGCATTCTCAAAACTAAGGAGCTATGGGCGCTTGTTCCTGCGCTCAAATTGGTTTTGTTGGAGCAAATCGCAGTTCGTGGTTCCCAGGTTATTGCGAATCCGTCCGGATCGTATGACATCGGCGTCTGCGTGCGCAGTCTTCGCGATGTGATGCAGACGTCCTGGAAAGATGTACTCGAGCCGCTGATTCTATTCGATAACATTTTGCGCCGAGATCCAGCCGGCACCTATTCTCGGATGGATTTTGACAGCCGTGACCTCTATCGAACCAGGCTTGTAGAGATCGCTGAGCACTCCGACTTCACCGAGATGGAGGTTGCCAGCGAGGTGCTCGCTCTCGCCCGGGAAGCCCAGCAGCGAAACGAGACAGATCCGCGCGTAGCCCTGCGGTGCTCGCATGTTGGCTATTATCTTCTGGCGGAAGGAACCACCTTGCTTCATCAGAGGGTGGGTTTCACACCTTCGTTGTACCAGCGAGTATGTTCAGTCCTCCGCAGGTACCCGGACGAGTTTTACCTCTCCACGATTCCGTTGCTGACTTTAGCCTTGATGTCGGCGATTGTGTTGCTTCTGATCGACGCCCAAGGTTCGCCCGGACTTGTTCTGTTCTCCATGCTGGCGCTGTGTCTGCCTTGTTCCCAGGCGGCTGTTCAGCTGACGAATTATTTGATCACCTCCCTGCTGGAGCCGCAAATTCTGCCAAAGCTTGATTTGTCTGAGGGAGTTCCGGACGACTGCGTCACGTTCGTGGCTGTTCCAAGTCTGCTACTCGATGAAGGACAGGTTCGCAGGCTGGTAGATGAGCTTGAGGTACGCTTTCTCGGCAACCACGATCCCAATATGCATTTTGCTCTCCTGACCGACTTGCCCGACTCGCCCTCGGAGCCTCGGGAAGACGATCCATTGGTGGATTTGTGTGCGGAATTAATAGGTGGCTTAAACGAGAAATATGCAGGTCGTGGGATGGGGTCATTTCTTCTCTTCCATCGCCACCGTGTCTACAACCCGCGCGAGGAAGTCTGGATGGGGTGGGAGCGCAAGCGCGGCAAGCTTATGGATCTGAATCGGCTGCTTCGAAAGCAGTACGACAGCTTCCCAGTCAAGATTGGAGATCTCTCCATCCTGCCGCTGGTTCGGTTCGTGATCACGCTTGATGCGGACACAGAAATGCCGCGAGGCTCAGCACACCGGATGATTGGTGCTCTGGCGCATCCTCTAAACCAGGCAATCATGGATCCGGACAAGAACATCGTCGTTGCTGGTTATGGCATCTTGCAGCCGCGTGTCGGGGTGAGCGTTCAAAGTACCGCGCGCTCCCGGCTGGCAAGCATCTACTCCGGGGAGACGGGATTCGATATCTATACCCGCGCAATTTCTGATGTGTATCAGGATCTGTACGGGGAAGGCATCTTTGCGGGAAAAGGAATCTATGAAGTTGACATTGTCCAGCGGGCGCTCGATCGCCGGTTCCCCCGCAACGCTTTGCTGAGTCACGATCTCATTGAAGGTGCTTACGCGCGGGCGGGCCTGGCGAGCGACATCGAGGTGATTGAGGATTACCCCTCTCACTACAGCGCTTACAATCGTCGTAAACATCGCTGGTTGCGCGGGGATTGGCAAACTGCCGAGTGGCTGCTGCTGAAAGTTCCGGATGAGTCAGGACAGCGAGTCCGCAATCCGATCTCGATTACCGCCCAATGGAAAATTCTCGACAACCTGCGGCGAAGCCTGGTCGAGCCTGCTACCTTCCTGTTGCTCGTGCTGGGGTGGATCGTCCTGCCTGGATCGCCGGCGTTGTGGACGCTCGCGACCATCGCCATTTTGGTTGTGCCCACATGGTGCCAGTTCGGGTTCGAACTGATCCACGCGGCGGTCCAGCAGAAATCTGTAATGGCTCGCGACGCTGTCGACACTCTGGTTGCAGCGAACGTTCATGTCTTCTTAACGCTGACATTTCTCGCGCACCAAATGTTGATCTCACTCGACGCCGTCGTGCGTACGCTGGTTCGGCGCATCGTGACCCGGCAGCGGCTCTTGCAATGGGAGACGGCGGCAGAGGCGGAGATTGGCGGTTACAAGCGCACCCGGCTGGATAGCTACTTGGATTGGACGCCCGCGCTTGCGGTCGCATTAGCTTTTCTGGTGTGGTTTGTGCGTCGCAGCGCTCTTCCCGCTGCACTGCCGATCCTGCTACTCTGGGCATGCAGCAAACTATTATCGCGATGGCTGAACCGCCCGCCGCGCGCCCTGCGCAGCCAAGTCCCCGAGCGGGATGAATTGTTGCTGCACCGCGCCGCGCTCCGTACCTGGCGATATTTCGCCGAGTTCAGTACCGAAGAGCACAACTGGCTGGTACCGGACAATGTGCAAGAGAAGCCTCTTACGATTGCGGCTCGCATTTCGCCTACAAATTTGGGCCTTCTGCTGAATGCAAGGCAGGTTGCGTGCGAGTTCGGCTATCTCACCATTCCCGAGTTCGCCGAGCAGACGATACGTACTCTGGCCACGGTGTCGAAACTGCAACGGTATCGCGGGCACTTGCTCAACTGGTATGACACGCGATCGCTTGTGCCATTGGCGCCTGAACTGGTTTCTGCCGTCGACAGCGGGAACTTGCTGGCTTCACTATGGACACTTCAACAGGGATGTCTGGACCTGCTGCGCCGTCCAGTCCTGCAAACCTGTGTATCCGACGGCTTCCTGGACTACCTTCGCGTGCTGGTAGATCTTCGTGCGTTATCTCGAAAGCGCTTTTCTGCTTTTCAACGACAGGCTAAGAGAAAAAAGTGGCTGTCACATTTACTGGGCCTCCCGAATGCATTTGTCGAGGAGATCCACCAGAGATCCGCTACGTCAAAGCATTTGAAAGATGTGGAATGGTTTGCCGAGCAGGCGAGTTCACGACTGGAAGCCTTTCGGCAGACAGTAAGCTTCTATGCGCCGTGGTTGCTGCCAGAGTTTGCTTCGCTGTGGGACGACCCTGCCATCAACTTGAAATCCGCGCGGGAGCTTCCGGCGCTGGAACGAGTGCCGGATTTCATCGACGCTCTTGCCGCTCGCCTCCGCTTCGTCATGCAGTCGACCGGTGTTGCAGAACAGAATCCCCTGTATCAGCGTCTCGAGGCTTTGTCGCAGGAGGCGCGATCGAATGCGATACGCCTGGCACGAGATCTCAAAACGATCGCTGCAGACGCGGGCAAGCTTGCTAATGAAATGGATTTTCGATTTCTTTTAAACCAGCGCAAGCTGCTGTCGGTCGGGTTCGACGTCAAGACTCAACAGGTTCATGCCGCCTGTTACGATTTGCTTGCTACGGAATCGCGTACTGCTGTATTCGTGGCGATTGCCAAGGAGGACATACGACAGGAGAGCTGGTTTCTCCTTGGCCGCGCGCATAGTTTGGATCACGGGCGTCCCGTTTTGCTTTCGTGGACCGGGACAATGTTCGAGTACTTGATGCCGTTCGTGTGGATGCGTGCTTATCCGAACACGCTTCTGGAACGCTCGGCGAGCGCAGCGGTTCGTTCGCAACAGGAGTACGCGGCGAACAAACGCATTCCGTGGGGCATATCGGAATCGGCTTACTCCAGGGTGGATGAGGCGGGTAATTATCAGTACTATGCTTTTGGAATTCCTCAGCTCGCGCTTAGCAAGCATGACAATCCGTTCGTGGTCTCTCCGTACTCAACTGTCCTGGCGCTGCAGGTGTGCCCGTCGGATGCTCTGAAGAATCTGCATCGAATGAGTAACGACGGGTGGTTGGGAGCCTATGGATTTTACGAAGCTGCGGACTTCACTCCTTCCAGAGAACATTCGTGGCGTCGTCGCTACGAACTGGTACGCTGCTGGATGGCTCATCATCAGGGTATGAGCTTGCTCTCCATTGCCAATTTCCTTCACGATGGCGTCGTACAGCAGTGGTTCCACAGTGAGCCGCGCGTGCAAGCTACGGAGTTGCTGCTTCATGAGAAGCCAGTCGCTCATGTCCGCGCAACGCGTGGCTATGGGGCCGCTGCCGCATGAATCCAGCCCGGATGGCTGGATCCCGGTTTCAATCGAGTTGTTTCAGCGGTTTGATTTCCATCTGCTAAGGTGCTTGATGCGGAAATCTTACTTAGTCCGGACTTTTGCCATTTTCGTCGTGATCTTCGCTCAAGGTGCGCTCACGCTCAAGGCTCAGGTCAATCCGAAGCCGGATGTGATTGTTGTGGACGCGAACGCACCATCGCATCCATTCCCGCACTTTTGGGAGGAGATGTTCGGATCCGGACGCGCGGTGCTTAGCCTGCGAGATAGTTACCGGCGCGACTTGCGCGAGGTCAAGCAGGCGACCGACTTCGAATACCTGCGCTTCCACGCTATTCTTCACGATGAAGTTGGCGTGTACGACGAGGACAGCGAGGGTCGCCCAGTCTACAACTTCTCCTACGTCGATCAGATCTATGATGGATTGCTGGCCAACGGTGTGAAGCCGTTTGTTGAGCTGAGCTTCATGCCGCAGAAGTTGGCGGCTCATAATATCCTGCACAGTTTTTGGTACAAGCCGAACGTCTCTCCGCCGAAGGATTGGGTCAAGTGGGATGACCTCATCGCCGCGTTTATGAAACATTTGGTCGACCGTTACGGCATCGATGAAGTCGCGCAATGGTATTTCGAGGTTTGGAATGAACCGAACCTGGATTTTTGGGCTGGAGAGCCCAAACAGGCAAGCTACTGGGAACTCTACGATCATTCTGCGCGGGCGATTAAGAGCGTGAATCCGCGGCTTCGAGTGGGCGGCCCCGCTACCGCGCAGGCGGTGTGGGTGGATGCCTATATCAAACATTGTGCCGAGAACAAAGTCCCCGTGGATTTCGTCTCGACTCATGTCTATGGCAACGATAGGGCTCAGGATGTTTTCGGAACCGACGAGGATATTCCACGCGACAAAATGGCCTGCCGCGCAGTGAAGAAAGTTCACAATCAGATCGAAGCTTCAGAGATGCCGCATCTGCCATTGATCTGGAGCGAATTCAACGCCAGCTACAAGAATGAACCCGAGGTGACGGACTCAACGTACATGGGCCCGTGGCTGGCCGATACCATTCGCCAGTGTGACGGCTTGGTTAGCAGCATGTCGTACTGGACCTTCTCCGACGTCTTTGAGGAGCAAGGAGTGCTGAAAACACCTTTTTACGGTGGCTACGGACTGATCGCCGTCGGCGGTATTCCGAAACCCGCATACAACGCCTTCAAACTACTGCACAAGCTCGGAGATCAGCGCATCGAGATCAATTCCGATTCAGCCCTGCTCACGCGCGGGGACGACGGCACGCTGGCTCTTGCGATATGGAACTATGCTCCGCCTGGCGAGATGGGTTTTGCAAGGACCATCACTTTGCGGTTCGAGAACACCAAACAACAGTCTGTTGCGATTTCGCGCCTTGATCACGAACACGGGGATTTCCACTCCGTCTACGAAAAGATGAATTCGCCCCGCTATCCCACGCCTCCGCAGATTCAAGAGCTGCGTCGCGCCAGCGAGCTTCCCGAACCGGAGACTCTTAAGTTAAAAGGGAACGAACTGACCCTCACGCTGCCCGCACACGGCTTGGCGCTCATTGAATTGAAGTAACTGCAGGGTTTTGTTATCCGGTCGTTTCGGTTGCTGGGCGCACATAGGTCTGGAACCCGGCGCGTTCCATGCCGCGCTTCGCCTCAGGGTTCTTCATAAACGTTTCCCATACGAAACCGGTGCGCGCGTTCTCGGCCATCACCATCGTGATTCCGGTGTCGATGCCGATCACATCGGTGTCGTACCAGTTTTTCAGAGGATTGAATGCATTCACGAATCCATACCGGCTCCAAGCTGCTCCATAATGATTCTTGATGTTTTGGAGGACGCGCATCACTGGCTGCGGTAGAAAGGGAAGGGAGCCGGCCGACGCGCTAGGGACAACGGTTCCGTCGATTGGCCCCATCGAAGGTGGGCCACCCCAGATCACATAGCCTTTTTGCGAATCCGAGGCTGTGATACCCCACAGGTCGTCGCTATAGTCCGGAAACTGTTTTGCCAACTCCAAACAGAAACGGCGATGGACGTCGGTGGCAATCATCGAGTTATGAAAGTAGTCAGCGTATTTGTCGCGTTTGCCACGGAAATCAAACCAAGCCTGTGAATATTGGTGGACGAACAAGGGCGCGAACGACCCAATGTACCGAAGGCCATCATATTCAAAGGTGGCTCGTTTCCATGCATTCCAGGCTTCGACTCGGAGCGGATAGGCAGCCGATCCCAATCCCAGGAGATACATCATCATCAGCTCGCTATAGTTATCCCAGCGGTAGGGCAAGAAACCGATTTCCGGAGTCCATCCGTGTGGTAATAAAGATGTGTCCTCTGAAAGCCATGTCCAATCTACGCGATTAAAAATCTCGTACGCCAATAGACTGATTTCCGAATGCTGGAAGTGCTGACGGCAGGTAAGGATCCCACAAAGCAGGATGGCTGTGTCGACGGAAGAGACCTCGGAGTCCCAAACTCTTTCGCCGGTGTTTATATTGGCGAAGTGATAGAAGAATCCACGATGAGTGGGCAACTTCTTCCACAAGAAACGCAAACTAGCCACGGCCCTTTCGCGCGCCTCGGACAAAGAAACATAGCCGCGTTTTTGTCCAATGCAGAGGGCAGTCAGCCCGAAGCCCGTAGCCGCAATACTCGCAACGATTCCGGTGTCATTCGTGCGCGTGTTACATCGGTCCTTCACCATCCCGGTTTGCGGGTTGCCCTGCTCCCAAAAGTAGAGGAAGTTTGCTTTCTCCAACTCCTCCAGCAGCGCGTCATCGGCCGGTGACAGCGATGTTGGCGCTGGAGGAAGCGCTGGCTTAAGGTGTTGTTCATCCGCAGCGGCTAAAAGGGAGGGAATGCGCCACGAGAAGGGCAGGCAAAGACCCAGTCCGGCCATCTGCTTCAGCAGATCCCTGCGCAGTAAGTTCTTATTCTTGGGATTTTTCTCGTGTTTCCCGCTCACCTTGTGAAGTTTAGACGATTTCCGAGCCGCATGTCGTGTCCCGGAACCGCGAAAAGCAAAAGACCCTGTGCCGGCCGAGAGTCTATCCGCGGGGCGCGCATCCAACTAGTCCACGCCAGTGTCATAGAATGTAGGGGACGGCATGACTGGCAAGCGAAAGATTGTGATTTGGGCCTTTGGGATTGCAACTCTCGGAGGTGTCCTCGTGGCGGTGCTCGTTGCCATTCATAAGGCACAACCGATAACGATAAAGGGCGCTGTCCTTCGCGAGGACACCGATCCACAAAAGCAACTGCCTATTGCTGACGTGCAAATAATGGGAACGGACGGTTCGGCCATCAGCACTTCCACATCCGATTCCGCGGGCTTCTTTAGTTTGACTTTGCGCCGGGGACTCAGGAGACGTCAGCCACTCATGCTCCGATTCCGGCATCCAGATTACCAGCCACTCGATTTGAACGAATTTGTTGGGGACAAAATCTACATCGCCCGTATGGTGCCAATCTCTCATGAGATCAAGCCCCGTGCGCAATCCGATCACAGCGATGTCACGGTTTCCAATGTCCGAGTTCGGTATTCCGTGAAAGCCACGACAGAAGCGGACGTTGGCAGCGCGGTGAAAACTTTCCAAGTCGTGAATACCGGCGATGTTCCTTGCAAGGGGCGTCACCCGTGTTCGCCCGACGGGAAATGGAAGGCGGCGTTGAGTTCCACATCCCTCGATGCGGGCGAGGGGAACGAGTTCCGAAACGCCAGAGTTTCTTGCATCGCAGGCCCGTGCCCCTTCGCGCGGGTTGAGTTCGAAGATCTTTCGCGCGGAGGTCGGAAGGTCAACGTTGCGGTGCGGAACTGGTCTGACACTACGACTTTCCTGGTGGAGGCTGAGGTGGTCCACCCCATGGTCAGCGATCTTGTGCGCGAGTCGTATCCGGTGATTTTCGGCCAGGCGTTGAATTTCAGCTTGCCGCTCTTAGCGGAGGGACCGAGCATTGAAGCTGAGATAAATGGAGACTCAATTGTTTTCCCGCTGGGACCAGACCTCTTTCTGAGCTGGGCCGACTGTCACGTCAGAGTCGATAAAGACCAAGCCAAGGCCTATCGCTGTGAGCTCAAGCCTGGGTATCGGTTTAAATAGTTGATGTTTGTCTAAAGAAGCTGCAGCGTTGACTTGATCTGCTTGACGATCTCACTCTCCGCCAGGGAAGCGTCGATTGTCACGGCATCGGTTGGTTCTTCCAAACTTGCAAATTGGCTGGCCAGCAAAGTTTCTCTAGCAAAATGTGCCTGCCGTTTTTGCAGCCGGGAATAAAACAGCTCAAAACTACCCTTCAGAAATACGATCTTCATCTCCATTCCTTGCTGCAATTGCTGGCGGTAGCTCTGCTTCAGGGCCGAACAGGCAAGCACGACATGTCGCCCTTTTCTTGTCTGGTCCACAACGAAGTCGTGGATCGCCCGCAGCCACGGGCCGCGATCGGCGTCGTCGAGGGGAACACCGCGGCTCATCTTGTCTTTATTCGAGGCCGAGTGGAAATCATCGGCATCGACAAACATCCAGCCCAGAGTTTGAGCGAACAATTGTCCAACGCTCGTCTTGCCTGAACCTTCCACTCCCATGACGAGGACTACCAAGAAAATGCTCCAGGGCAGTTAAGTGTACCAGCCCGTTGGAATCAATCGGGCAGGCGGTTACGTCTGTCGTACGGCGTTGTTGTCCGCAACAGTGTTTTGCTGGGCCAGCATGCGTCGTTTAAGGCTCACGTAAATGGGTTCGCTATCGAGTAACGTTGATACAATCATCGCGCCAAGAGACGCCACAAGCAAGGCCAGGGTGAGGTCACCGCGTCCGGTCATCTCAACCGTAAGCACGACGCCGGTTAGAGGCGCTCGCACACTGGCAGAGAACAGCGCCGACATCCCGACTACTGCAAAGGCGACGGGAGAAAAACCCAAAGCGGGCATGAGATGGTTCAGGGCTTCTCCGAGAAGTGCACCCGAGGAAGCGCCTAGCAATAAGAGGGGTGCGAAGAGACCTCCAGGCGTGGCTGCGGCATATGACCATGGTCCGATGAGAAAGCGCAGGAGAAAAATGATCAGCAACGCTTCGATGGCGTGGCGCTCAGAAAAAATTGTCTGAGTCAGTGCGTCCCCGCTGCCGACCAGCGTTGGGGCGAACCATGCGGTAAGTCCGACCAATGCCCCGATGAACGCAGCCCGAGTCACAGAGGGGATCGCAGCCAAGCGGTCTGAAAGACGAAGCAGGGCTAAAATCAAGCTGTTGTACAAGGCACCAACCGCACCCAGCAACGCGCCCAGCGTGAGAAATGGAAAAAGCAACCAGGACTGGGTTGAACTGACGTGCTTCAAAGTGAAGTCCACGGTGTTGCCCAAAATCATTCGCATAATCCAGACTGCGACGGTTGCAGAGGCGAGCGTCGCGATCAGGAGCCAGGGAGTGAAGCGCGACGTCAGTTCTTCGAAGACGAAAACTGATCCGCCAATGGGGGCGTTGAATGCGACTGCGAGACCTGCCCCTGCAGCGGCTGCATCGACCACCTTGCGGTCTTCCTGCTCGCGCACGACCCACTTGGAAACCAGCGAGCCGAGTGAGGCGCCCATCTGGACGGTAGGCCCCTCGCGGCCAAGCGCGAGGCCGGAGCCCAGAGCGAGCAGGCCCCCAAAGAACTTGACCGGCACGATAACGGGGGGAGATGGTTTCATCTCCCTCGTCAATACTGCCTCGACGTGTTGAACTCCGCTGCCCGCGGCGAAAGGCGCGAACCGAACCACCAGAGTACGCGCCAATCCGGCCGCGACGGCGCCTAGCACGACTGGCGCTATCCATCCGGTGTGTGGCCATGAGTGTGCCCGGTACACGAGCGCGTCGCGCAGACGGTCTGCTCCCACAAGAAAGAACCGGAAAGCCGCACCAATCAATCCGATCATTGTTCCAGCCACAAGACTGGCTGCGGCAAGTCGGGCCACGCGCGAGTTCAAGAGTGCCATGAAAACGAGACTCCGTTGCGACCGGGAATAACGAAACTGACGAGTGCTCGTCGGACAGGTCCTGCAGCTGAAAATAGATCCGGGCAAACCGCGCCTTGCGAAACAGGGCGTACTGATCACGGGCGCCCGATCTCGGTCAAGTTTAGTGACAGCTTTGACGCCTCTGACCTGTAAGTTCTACCAGTTTCGATTGCTTCATACCCTGGGTAGTCTTGGATCGGGCTTTAATATCAGGCGCCGTTCGCCCCACAGCGCTGACCTGCGGAATTGCTTGGGGCGGATCTTTTGTGTAGGCTTGCCGCTCCGGACCGTATACTCTTCGAGCAGTGGCGTGTCAGCCTGACAAGGAGAAAAAATGCGACTCCAGCAACTATGGTTAACGACCGTTCTCTCGGTTTTTTCGTTGTTTGCGTGCTCGAGCGTAGCCGCTCAAACCGGAAGTGCTACTCCCAACTCAGATTTGCCGCAGACATATGCGGCCACGGCATTTGGACAATCCGGCGCTCTTGCTGGCAAAAGCTTTGGGGTGACGGTATACGTCACGGCATGGACCAGCGATCAAGAAGTCCACAATTTCGCGGCTGTTCTGAAAAGTGGTGGCCCCAACGGACTGGTCAGCGCCCTGGGGAAATCGCAAGAGGTAGGCCGCCTGTCGCCCACTGGGTTCGTCGGCAGCGCCTTTCGCATTGCACGGCTGAAACCAGCGGCTGGGGGAGAAACCAAAATCATCATGGTAACCGACCGCCCGATCTCTTTCGGTGAAGCGTATAACAGCACACGTTCCCGCGACTACCAGTTCGGCATCGTGGTGCTGAACTTAGATAAGGATGGCAATGGCACGGGAACCCTGGCGCCCGTATGCAAAATCAAATTCAACAAGAAGGATGAACTGGAGATCGAAAACTACGGCCAGAAACCTTTGCGCCTCGCCAATGTGCGGCGGATGAAATAAGGACACCTAAGATCACTCCGCCTTGTGCCAGGTTTTGTCCGGCGCGTACCCCGTTATAGTGCTGGCCAGTTCGGCTGTCTTGGGACCGAGGTCTTTCTGGTAGATGACTCCATCCTGA
>Ga0116217_10003619_pt1 | contig 13966 bp, 16 predicted proteins | sample Sb_taG_6_FD_89697 | JGI IMG/M metagenome (GOLD analysis project Ga0116217, IMG submission 89697) | Peat soil microbial communities from Weissenstadt, Germany - Sb_50d_4_PS metaG | ecosystem: Environmental > Terrestrial > Soil > Wetlands > Peat | place: Germany: Weissenstadt | collected 2010-09-21 | reverse complement strand
CGAGCGGGTTATAGCGTCGAATGGTCGCGTTCTCGTCGTGCTCGCGCGCAATGATGCGGTCGATCGCCTGGTTTACGGTCGTGACCGGGCTCGCAGTCGAGACACCGGCCTGCGGCTGAGTCTGATCCGCCGTCTGCGTCTGCGCTCCGGCCGCGCCCGCAAGAGAACCTACAAGGACCAATGAGAGAGAAAGATTTTTCCACGTGCGCATCGCAATCCCCTTTCAGTACGCCAATGCAAACTTGATGTGTGCAATTGCGGGGAAATCCACCGGCTGGCCGTCTTGCTCCGCGGGCTTGAAGCGAATCTGGCGGGCCGCGGACTCGGCGGATTCATCCAGCCCATAGCCCAAGCCCTGCACGATGCGGAGCACCTTCACATCACCCGACGCCGTGAAAACGACTTGCACGAGAACATCCCCCTCGATCTTCTTGGCCCGGCCCTCGTCGGTATACACCGGCTTGGGCACTGACAAAATCTCGACCGGCTTCGTATTCGAGACGACGGCTGCCTGCTTCACCTTCGGAGCCGCCGCAGCCTGCTGGTCAAACATACCAGCCTGAACGCTGCCGTGGCCTCCGCCGCCAGGACCTCCAACTGCAACACCGTTGCCAAATCCCGTGCTGGCAACCACGCCTTTGGCACCCTTCGCGCCACCCGTGCCGTTGCCGTTACCCGGGCCCGTCGGCATGTCGTAGGCTCCCAACTGCGTGATGTTGGGATTACGATCCGTCTTGCCGTTCGCCGGCACTCCGTTGGGATCGCCAAATCCGCCCGTCTGCACAGCCTCTCGGGGCTTCCTCAAAGTCGGCACCGCCGAGCTTCCCATCGACATGTCCGGCAATACCTTCGCGACTTCGACCGCGGTTGGCGCCTGCACCTTCCGCGCGGCCGGCTTGATCACAGGTGTCGTGAAGACAGGATTATAAATCTTTGGCTTGGGCACTTCGACAACTTCCGGCTTCGGAAGTTCCTTGGGAGGCTGCTTGACAACTTCCCGCTTCACGATCACGGGCTTCGGCGGTGGCTGCGGCTTCCACGCCTCGATTACAGGCGCCTCAAGCGGAGTGACCCAGTAGTGCTGCATCGCCTGAAACTTTTGGGGCATGAACAGCGGAATGATAATCAGGGCCGCCAGGGCGACGCACTGGAGTCCGAAGCCCGCGCCAAAAAATCCGAACCGCTGCTTGCCCTCAGGCAGCAACGACTCGTTAAAGACGGCTCGATTCTTTACCGGTGCCATAACGATTCACCCCGAATGCCCTTGGAGGCTGATTCGTGCGCGCGGGTACAGTTGTAGCGCACAGTATTTAAGTACTAGATCGAAGGGCTGGGGAGAATAGGACCCAAGTACCATTCTACCGCCTGTCGTGCTGAAAGTGACAACCCAATAAATTGTGGTTATGGCCACTCACCGCGATTGACCGATCTCCGCCCGCGGGCTGTATCCGTGGCGCATGTCCCGACACTGCATCAACCCGGTCGATGCGTTTTGGTTGCGGCATCGTCCCGTGTCTAGCATTCAATTCCTGGGCCGACGCTAATACAAATGCTAACTCATCCTGGGCGCGCTGGAAAAATCGTGTGCGACCGAGACGCTTGCCTGACAACAATGCCGGAAGAGCGGAGCGCCGCGGCTGGGGTGCCGTGCTCCGCTCTTCCGATCCTTTGGATGACCCCGCCTAGCGCGGTTCGATCACCATGTAGCCCGTTACGCCCTGATGATTCACCAGCAGAAGCACTGACTGTTTTCCTGCCGAAGCCAGCGCCTGCTTGTATTGTTCGATGTTGGCAACCGGCTTATGGTTGACTTCCTGAATCACGTCGCCGCGTTGTAGATCGGCGGCCGCTGCAGCACTCGCTGGATCGACGTTACTCACCACGACTCCGCGGGTTCCTGGCGCCAACTGGAGTTGCTCCGCGATGTCCGGCGTCAATTCCTGCACGTCGACTCCGTCGAGACCGCCGCTGCCGGCTTCCGACGCCTTCGCGGCTTCGGCCTTTTCCGGAAGCTCGCCCAACGCGACGCTCACATCCTGCGTCTTTCCGTCGCGCGAGATTTGCAGCTTGACGTTGGTTCCTGGCGCCAACTGCGAGATGTGCAACCGGAGATCGTTCGCCGAAGTAACTGGCTGGCCATTGAGCTGCAAGATCACGTCGCCGCGCTTGATTCCCGCTCGCGCGGCTGGCGTATCCGGCGAAACCTCACCGACGAGCGCGCCGCCCGCTTGCGGCAATCCGAACTGCTTCGCGAGCGTCGGCGTCACGTCCTGCGGAAACAGTCCCAGATAGCCGCGCACGACTTTCCCATGCGCGACGATCTGCTCCATTACCGCCCGCGCCATGTTGATCGGAATCGCGAAGCCGATTCCCTGATTCCCTCCGCCACCTTCGGCCAGAATCGCGGTGTTGACGCCGATCAAATTCCCGTGCAAATCGATCATCGCCCCGCCGGAGTTTCCGGGATTGATGGCCGCATCGGTCTGGATGAAGTCCTCATAATTCTCGATGCCGAGATCGCCGCGCCCCGTGGCGCTCACGATCCCCATCGTCGCCGTTCCGCCGAGACCGTAGGGCTCGCCGATCGCGAAGATCAAGTCGCCCACGCGCAGCTTCGAGGAATCACCGATGGCGAGAGTTGGCAAGTTAGTGGCGTCGATCTTCAGAACGGCGATATCCGTCTTCGCGTCGCTGCCAATCAACTTGGCCTGAAACTCACGCTTGTCGCTGAGATCCACCTTGATGTCCGTGGCTCCATCGATCACGTGGTTGTTCGTCAGGATCATCCCGTCCGATGTAACGATCACGCCCGAGCCGAGACTCCGCTCGCGCTCCGAACGCGGTTCGGATCCGCCGAACTGATCGCCGAAAAATTGCTTGAACATCGGGTCGTTGAAGAACGGATTCTGAGATCCCCGCATCTTCACGACCTTCGAAGTGTGAATATTCACCACTGCGGGAAGCGCGGGTTTCAACACCGCCGCAAAACCGTTCGTGAACGTCCCGAGCGGAACAGGCTCCGTGTTGCGCGCCATCGTCAGCTCCAGATTCGACGCGCCGAACACCGGGTGGTCCGACCAATTTCTCAATCCGACTGCGAGAACTCCGCCGCCGATCAGTGCCGCCGCGACCACCAGCGTGGCTACCCAGCGCGGAATATGCAATTGACTGCTCTTCATGTTCTGTCTCTCCCTTTTCTTCACTTCACCCCAGTGCCGCTCCGGCGGTGGGGCCTATAAGTGCGTTAGACGTAAATCTCCGGATTTCGGTATCGCTCGCGCCACGACTCAATTTTACCGTGGATTTCACGTCGCAGGCACGCCCAATCTTACTACTCCTATTATAGATGCAGATTGCGGTCGCAGCGTCACGGCGAACTTGCGATGCGGCCTTAATTCACGGGGGCGTAACAAACTGATTCGGCTCTGCCAATTGAAGCTCGGGAGGATTTTGCCTATTCCCTCGCATTTCGGCGAGCGGCAATGAAATCGCGAGCAACACAATCCGTTAGCTGATGAGCCGAGCGATAAAGAACGCCGCAGCAGCCGCCAAGCCTCCTACGAGCACGGTCTGCGCGCCGCCGCGCCAGGGCCGCACGCCGGTAAAGTATCCCTTGATCGAGCCGAAGACGAACAGCGCGAGCAGCGTCACGCCGACCGACACCCACAGCGCCGGTCGTATCTCATGCATGATCATGTACGGCGCGAGCGGCACAAGCCCACCGACGATGTACGACGCCGCAATCGTCGCCGCGCTGCGGCCCGCGCGAGCGGGGTCCGGTTCCTCAAGCCCCAGCTCGAACCGCATCATGAAATCCACCCACTTCTTCTGGTCCCCGGTGATTGCCGTGACGATCGGCTGCATCTGCGCCTCGGACAGCCCGTAGTCGCGAAATACTTTCGCGACCTCTTCCGTCTCGATTTCGGGCAGCTCGACCGTCTCGCGATATTCGCGCTCAAGCTCGGACGCATAATGCTCCGAGTCCGTCTTCGCCGCCAAATATCCGCCGAGTCCCATCGCGATCGAGCCCGCTGCGATTTCCGCGAATCCCGCCGTCACGATGATTCCCGTGCCCTTCGCAATCGCGGCGGCCGCGCTCGTAAGGCCGGCGGCCAGCGCGAACGGCACCGTGAGTCCGTCCGACATTCCAATCACGATGTCGCGCACCGCGGCCGTCGCGGTGAAATGCTTCTCTTCGTGTTCGGCGTGTGACATCGGCACCTCCGGAAGGCTCTCCTGAGAATCTTTCGCGCCGGTTCGACGGTACCCGGCCAGGCGCGTATAATTATGGCGCATTAGCCGGAATTCAGGAGGTAGATAATGTCAGCTACTTCAGCACAAGGAGCCGCTCCGCAGATGAGTCATACATTGCCGAATCTTCCGTACCCCTTCGACGCTCTTGAGCCGTACATCGACGCGAAGACCATGGAGATCCATCACGACAAGCACCACAACGCCTATGTCACGAATCTCAACAAGGCTCTCGAAAGCAGCCCCGACCTCCAGAAACTCACCGCCGAGGAACTTATCGCGCAACTCAGCAAGGTTCCTGAAAATATCCGCACCGCCGTGCGCAACAACGGCGGAGGCCACGTGAATCACTCGATGTTCTGGAAGATCATGAAAAAGGGCGGAGGCGGCGAACCTTCGGGCGATCTCGGAAGCGCCATCAAGAGTGCGTTCGGCACCTTCGCCGAGTTCAAGACAAAATTCAATCAGGCGGCCACCACGCGCTTCGGCTCCGGTTGGGCGTGGCTGCTCTTTCGCGACGGCAAGCTGGTCATCGAATCCACCGCGAATCAGGACAACCCGATCATGGACGGCGGCAAGCCGTTCTTCGGTCTCGACGTCTGGGAACACGCCTACTACTTGAAATATCAGAACCGCCGCCCCGAGTACATCGAGGCGTGGTGGAACGTCATCAACTGGGAGCAAGTCGCAGCAAACTTCGCCGCCGCAAAGCACTAACGAACACGGACGCCGTCATTTGACAATCCGACGAGGATTGTCACCCTGAGCGAACAGCGTGAGCCGAAGGGCGTCTCCTAGCTCATCGACGGCTCTCTTAACCGGGCTTCCCGATTTTCTTGTCGGGAAGCCCGCCGTACACATCTCCACATTGCTGGTCAATCGACGGAAGGAAATGGAGAGCCTGAGAGATCCGCTCTGATAGCCGCCCTTCAACCAAAGCACAGTCTGCTTTAATCCATAATCCAAACCTTTGTGACCTGCTTCCCTGTCCAAGCGTAAACGATCGCCCATGCCTCATATTTGCAAAAGACGATAACGGGTCTTGTCGCCCGAATTGTCTTTTCGCCATACACATCCCGATACTCATCTGGGCCTTGGCTCCAGACGACTGGTACAGACGCACCGCCCGTGTCCAACAGCTTCATCTTCCACGTCTGCCCAACCTGGTGGGCCACAATGAGTCGGGTGTTGTCCTCCGCTCCGTCCTTTGTGATCAAGACGAGGGCTAGGGTTGGATTGCCATCACCGTAGAAGTCAACCTTCACCAGGCCGGGACAGCTATCGCCGTGATCCTTTTGAAAGAACCCCCTATCGTCATCACCGAGGTCCGACAAACTGACAAGCTTTGCCCCCGGATACTTGCTTGCAATTTCACGCTGCAAGCTTTGCGGAGGGTCGCACGCTTCATTTGGTGGCGCAGCGGCCATCATCTGGACGAAAACAAACAGATAAAGGCCTACCGCAGGAATCGTCAGGAATCTTAGTCGGCGACACGGCCAGTCTTTGGGACTCACGAACATTCTCGTAATGGCCACTTCCCCGCTAGTGCGCCCAGATTTTGTTGGGATCAGTCTCGAACGGATAGACGTGCACCATCCAGCCGAAAATCTGCGGAATCCAGCGGCCACCTGCCTGGTCGCATGCGTCTTTTGTGGCGATCGAGCCGCCCAAGCCGAACTGCTTCCAGTCCGCTTGCTGCAACGGCGTGCCCTTGGGAGGCATGCAGAGGTTCACGTGCTCGTGCCAGCGCGCCACGCTGAGCGGGACGCGGTCGTTCAACTGCTGCTCCGTCGCGCTCTTCGGCGCCGTGTACATCACGCCGACGAGCTCGTAGCCCTCGCCGCTCTTCTTGTAAAGCAGCGACGTCGGATGCGCCGGATTGAAAAGGAACGCGGCCGTGAACGCGTACCGGTAATTCGTGAAGTGATACTGCTGCTGCGGCACTTTGGGCAGAAAGATCCGGTAGCCGTCCGCGAGTGCCACGCGGTAGTCCTTATATTTTCCGATCGACTTCCGCAGGATGTCGAGAATCTCCTGGGCGCGCTCCTGGTCGCCTGGATTCGATGGCTGCAGCTCGGTCATGAACATGTGCGGATTCATGTCCATCGAGCCCATGGACATTTCATCGTTCGCGGTCCGCGCGGCCTCCGGATACTGCTCGGTTTCGCGCTCCATATCGCTCACATCCGTGCCCGCCATTCCGCCCTGGCTGTGCGACGAATCGCCCTGTCGCCTGGGCGGTTGCTGCGCGCGGGCGGACGTCGCCAGCATCAGCGCCGCTGCAACGAAAAGGATCGCTCCGCTTCGGGTCCGTTTCATGCTCGATTCTCCCTACCTAAAGTAACGCCGATACGGGCGGGAAGATTTCAGCACTCGCGGACGACTTGCGCGAGTCGTCAATGGAGGCATACCCGGCGAGAAGCCAACGAGAATTTAGGAGGCTCGATGGGGTCGAGCCTCCTAGTGGGGGTGCGTGCAATCAATACAACCCGGCCCGGCAACCGGACGCGTGTCCCGGCGCGCCCTGCCGCGAGCCATGCTCGTAAAACACAGGCAAGCGCGAAAAGTTGCGGCCCAGTCCCTCGATCTTACCGGTACCAAGCTGGCGCCGGGCAACCCGGTTTATCGGCCGGGGCGTCTCATGCTTTTTTGGCTACAGCCGATATCTCCATATTGGCCCTTAGGCGGCTAGGACTCTTGACGGCTGCGCCGAAATCTGTAAACTGCATTTTTGCCCATGGCGACCGTGCCCAATCCGCTCGACGAGGCGTTGCAGGACTTCCAGTTCCCACAACGAGAAGCCGCCTTTTTCTACGGCTTGTTCCTGCGCGGCCATACGGCCGAGGAGTTGCGCCGCGATATCGCGGTCCCGGCGACCGTGCTCGCCAAATGGGATAAGGAAACGGTGCGCGCCCCGGAACTTCGGCCCGTTCTCGAACGCGTCGTCAAGTATCGCCAGCACGTCCTCGCCATTTTCGAGAACCTCATCGGCCACGACGCCGCCACCCAGAGGCTTCAATAATTCCTCGAATTTCGAGAAGTCCGATCCGCTCGGTTGCCCCAACTGGATAGAAGGCTTCGCAGCCTGAGCTATTTCCTTGCAGCTCGCCCGGAACCAACCTCGGGGCCGCGTTGACTCCACTGTGCGCGTCATCTACACTTTTGCGAGTGTCCGCGCCTCTTGCGGCGATTTCACGCTGCTCCCCGGTAGCTCAACGGCAGAGCATTCGGCTGTTAACCGAAGGGTTGCTAGTTCGAATCTAGCCCGGGGAGCCATTCTTCTCTATCAGTTACCAAGCTCTCGCACGCGCGAAGCCTGCGAGTGTGCCCAATTCTGTGCCCCACCACCTCGAAATCCGATGCTGGCGTTTGCTCTTTGAGCGTCTGAATCGAGGCCTGTTTTGCCGGTGATGGATGCGGCTGTGGCGTTCGACCTGTTGGTTGAAGGTTCGCAGCCGGCCGAAGTCCTAGCAAGCCGGATTAGCCAATCCGCTAGCTTCAATTTTTGTTCGGCGCGGGGTGGTTCTTGAGGAAATCGGCAACGTCGGGCACGGTGGGAGCAGAGGGGCTCGCACCCGTCCCTGAGTGAGTCTTATCCATCGGCGGATACACGATTTGGCCGCCGCTCGGCCGGCTGGTCACGACGAGCCAGCCATTCGCGTGCCGTTCAAGCGAATACGTCATGGCCATGCCGGTGCCGCCTTGCTTCAGTCGGAACGTGGCCATCGCTTGGGCCTGATCTCCGTTCACGCTCACCGAGTCCACGCTCATATCCATCGCGGACATGTTGATCCCATGGTTGTTCCGCAAGTGATCCTCGACCGCCTGCCGGATCAAGTCGGAATCGCTGTTTGATGCGGGCGCGCCGGAATTCACTGTTGGCGCTGCGGCCATGCTTGGCGCAATCGGCGGCGTCGCAGCTGGCTGCGCGGATTGGTCACTCTTATTGCAGCCGATGGCCAGGACCAACGCCAGGGCTAGAGCTGCGGTTGCGGAATGTGTGCTCATGCGAAAGTCTTCTCCATATCTGCGAGAAACGTGTGCCTTACAAGACGAGTCCGGATCCAACTAGCACCGGTGAGCCCATTTTCGCACGAATCGCGCTTTTAGCCTCGCCGCTCGCTTCCGAGGTGATGTCGTGCAGTCCGAACCCGACGAGCCGCACTCCCACCGGAAAAGCGCCAGGGCGACTCGCCTTTGACACGACCGAGCAGGACGGCTAGGCCTTCGGGCGAAGCAGAGACTCAAAACGGAAATCCGGGCTAATCGTGTGACCCAGATCACTGACGAAGATGCTATGGCGGCATATAGATGCAGCAACATTGCGCGCTGGTGTGTTCGATAGCAACGGCGCGCGCGCAACTGCACTCGAGCAGCGCAGCTGAATTCTGCTCTTTAGGCGAGTCGGCAATATGCAGGGCGAACGGTTTCACGACAAGCAAAGCCAAGAATCTGGCAGATAGCTCGTCGGATGGGTGAGGTATTTGATGGAATATTTGAACCGCGAGCGCCTCGGCGCAATTTCTCCAGAAGCTTTCCAGGCTCAGCAGCCCTATCCATGGATCAACATAGAGGGTTCATTAACACAAGAAGGCTACGAAAACCTGCGCCGAACACTGCCCGAGGTCTCATGGTTCGACCGACAAGTCGGCATTAAACGCGCCTACGGGCAGGCCCCGCACGAGCGCTACTTGCTGCACTACCACCCGGGCTTGGAGGTGGCGGAGCCTTGGAAGGAATTCATCGCGGAACTTCAGGGCGAGGTGTACCAGTCTTTCCTTCGCCAGATGCTGGGTCCGAGAACATTCATCCCCACGTTCGAATGGTATTACGCGTGGGAGGGTTGTGCGGTGTCGCCGCATTGCGATGCAGCTCGCAAGCTGGCAACCCATATCTTCTATTTCAATACGGAAACAGATTGGGACCCCGGTTGGGGAGGCCAGATTCTGATCCTCGACAGCGACCGGCGATTCAAGACCCATTCTGCTCCGAGCTTCGATGACTTGCGCGTTGCTGCCGCGCTGGAACCACTCGGGAATGGAAGTCTGTTCTTCCAGCGCACGCCACATTCATGGCACGGCGTGCGACCATTGCAGTGTCCGCAAGGCAAGTTGCGAAGGCTTTTCATTGTTACCGTCAACGTCCCGTGTTTTCAAGTGTGGTGGCGGCGTGTTCGTGGCAAGGATCCAGATGGTTTTCGCGTCGCGGCCTGAAGATCCTTGGAACCGCGAGGATATTTTGTTGTCCCCCCAAAACGGAGGTTATACCTATGAGCACGCTGCGGTCGACAACGGAAGCCATGGTAGGGCAGCGCGCCGAAAAAGGACCAGTCAGGAAACGCGCCATAACTGCGCCGGAAGCTTTGAATGAAGCCTACTGCTATCCCCGTCCATCATCGTTTTCTCGAGGTCTGCGTCTGGACATCAAGGGCGTCACCCTTCTCCTCATTTCTGGTACCGCCAGCATCGACGAGAACGTCTTGACTGTCCACGCCGGTGATTTCAGGGCACAGACTTTGCGAACTTACCGCAACATTACGGCGCTGCTGGAGTCCGAAGGCGCCAGTTGGAAGGACGTAGTCCGCACGACGTGCTATCTGCGGGACATTGAGCGCGATTACGCGGCTTTCAACGAAATCCGGACAGAGTTCTTCAACCAACAAGGGCTTGATCCCTTGCCGGCGTCCACGGGTATCCAGGCCATTCTCTGCCGGCCTGATCTATTGATCGAGATAGAGACCACAGCAATCATATCTTGTCCCGAGGCATCGGAGTAACCCGGTGGATGCTGTTTGCGAGAGAGAGGGAAAGCTCCCTTATCGCTAGCACGTTCTTGGTTCAAATACTTGACGATGCGGAGAAGAAGTGCGCGTTCAGTTTCGCTCATACGCTCGTCACCGCGTTGTAAGATGCGCGTGGCGCAGCGGATACCTGTGCTGATGGCGTGCATTGGGTCGCCGCGACTGTGACCACTCTCGCTGCCTGTCGGTCGCGCCGCAGTTTCAGCGCGTCGTGCCCCTCCCAACGCGGTATAGGCTTCCGCAACTTTGGAGAGATCACGCAGGGTGACCAGATCGTCCTCAGTCCACGAGTGAGGTTTTGAATCGATGGCGCAAAAAGAGCCGATAAGTTGAAAAGCGATCGAAAAAGAATATCGGCCCTCGCGCTTATTGCTCACTTCGAGCGGCTTTTTTCTTTTGAAGGCAAGTAAAGAACTCAAATCTGAAGGTTCGCAAATCGTACAGGTCGGGGAGCCATTCTTCTTCTTTCGTTTCATTTTCTTACGCGGAAGTTGGCAACAACTCCGCGTGATCTACGCGAGCGCCCGGCTCCTCGCTCCGAAACTCCCGATCGTGATTGCCAGTAGCGCCCAACTCATCGCGATGTACACGAACACGCTTGTGTATCCATAGTGATTGAATAAGAAAGCCACGATCAGCGGGCCGAAGACGTTCGCGAGTCGGCCCGTCCCGTACGTCAAGCCCATCCCCGAATTACGAATCTCGGTAGGAAAGGACTCTGCCGTGTACGTATAGAGCAGAGGCGCAAATGTGTGCAGGAACATTTCCACCAGAAATCCGAAAATCACGATCGTGCTAATTTCAAACGTGAGCCCGTAGATCAATCCGCACGCCGCGATCAATAGCGCCACCAGAATGATCAGCCACTTGCGATCCCATCGGTCCGAAATGAGCGCCGCAAGCCCGGCGCCGGGCACCGTGGCGAGAGACATCGCGGACGACCATGTGAGCGAATGCACGAGCGAAAAACCGTGCGCCACTAGTAGCGTGGGCACCCATGAAGTAAAGCCGTAGAACCCCAGTGTGAAGCAAATCCAGGCGATGATCAGCATGATCGTGCGTGGCGCGTACGACGGCGCGAAAAGCTCGGCGTACTTGCCGCGGCGAGGTGCTGCGGTGAGTGTCTCTGAGATCGACGGCAGCGTGCCGCTTTCGGCGCGGGTGCGGCTTTCAATTCGGTCGAGAACCGCATCCGCATCCGCGAACCGGCCATGATTCTCATGCCAACGCGGCGATTCCTCAAGCACGCCGGAGAAAAACGGCAAAATGATGCCCAGCGATCCCCAAACGAACACCAGGCGCCATCCCCACGCAGCCGCCGGCACGCAGAATCGCGCTACGTACGCTGTGACCGGAACGCCGCACAATCCGATCGCCATCACCCAGCCCTGGTAAGTGCCTCGCACGCGAGCTGGATACAACTCGCTGATGTACGTGATGCCGACCACCGTCATCGCTGAAATTCCGACGCCCGTGAGCATTCGCGTCACGAACAACCCGACCGGCTCCCAAACGAACGCGTTGAGCAATGAGAAGCCCGCGTACCACAGGGTCGTGAGAATCAGCGCCTTCTTCCGGCCGACCCGATCGGAAAACCAGCCGCCCATCGTCGATCCCGCGAACATCCCCGCAAACGTCGCGGACGTCAGGACGGCGACGGTCGAAATTGAAAGGTGCCAAGCCTACAGGATGGCCGGAGCCGCGAACGAAAACGTATTGATGTCAGCCATGTCGAAGAAAAAGACCAGGCCCAAGAGCCACGTAAGTTGCCGGTGAAATGAAGTAACCGGAAGCCGATTGAGGCGCGCCATGGCCGAGGCTCGCACAGCTTGCGATGAGTCCAACGTCCAGCCTCCGTTTCTTACCGCTCGCTACGTGTGATCGATCGTCATGATCCTGACGATCGAGAAGCTCAAAACCCTCAATCGTTCATCACTCGTACGGGACTGCCGCTGAGCCATGCGGCGATGTCTTCCACCACGCCGCGATAGAAAATCTTGTACCCCTCTAGCGAAACGAAGCCGATATGCGGCGTCGCAAGCACGTTATCGAGCGAGCGGAATGGATGAGACTCCGGCAGCGGCTCGGTGTTGTAAACATCCAGTGCCGCGCCAGCGATCGTGCGGTTCTTCAGTGCTTCGATGAGCGCGCTTTCGTCGACGAGGGGACCGCGCGACGTATTGACTAGATACGCGGTCGGCTTCATCCACTTGAGTTCCGTCGCGCCGACGATCCCCCTCGTGCGGGCACTCAGCATGAGATGAATCGTCACAATGTCCGACTCCCGAAACAGCTGCTCCTTGCTGGCGAACCGGGCGCCACGTTCCTCGGCCGCCTCGCGCGTCAGATTCTGACTCCACGCCAGCACATTCATTCCAAACGCGCGCGCAACTGCGGCAACCCGTGTGCCGAGTTTTCCGAGGCCCACGATTCCGATCGTCTTCCCTTCCAGGTCGCCGCCGACCGAAATCTGCCATCCCCCGTTCCGCACCGAAGCAATTTCACGCGGCAAGCTCCGCACCAGAGCGAGGATCAGACCCCATGTCAGTTCGGACGTCGCATGTGACGAATAGAGAGTTCCGCAAGCGATGATGCCGCGCTCCTTCGCGGCCGCCAGGTCAATCGAAGCGTTGCGCACCGCCGTCGATACAATGAGCTTCAAGTTCGGCAACTGCTCGATGATCGCTCGCGACAGCGGCGTTCGTTCCCGCATCACGCAAACGATTTCGAATGGCTTCAGCCGCTCGACGACTCCGGCGGGGTCCGACACATGGTCGCGAAACACTGTGATGTCCACTTTGCCCTCGAGGGTCGACCAATCGGCCAGCTCCAGGGCAACGCCTTGATAATCATCGAGCACCGCAACCTTGATACGTCTATCCATGGGTCTGACCAAATCCTCCCAATATTTTCGGTCAAAGGTCAGTCAGTGTGCCATATGTCGCGGACTCTCCGTCAGGCAAAGTTCTCGGAAGGGCCTCACTCTCGATAGGCGCAATTCGACGCCGGGGAATTGAGCCCGCCAATCATTTGAATTTACCTTGAGCGCGCTGGACTACACGGCACGGATCGCTCACGGCGCGGTAACCACGATTGCGCTGCACGGTTTCTGACTGGCCCTTCTGTAGGAATGTGGCACCGACGAGTCGAAATAGATCGAATCTCCGGATTCGAGAATGTGATCGTCCATTCCGATGTGTAGTTCCAGTTTCCCGCGAAGGACAGACAGGAACTCCACTCCGGGATGATGATGTGGGCGGGCCTTCCCGCGCTGCAGGGGCTCGAACTCGGCGTGGTAGGCGTTCAGCTTGCGCTCCACTGCGGTGAAGTCCAGCGATTCGAAGCGGAAGGAAATATCGCGTCCATCTGGCCGCTCTGGAAAACGCTTCCGCTGAGCGCGTCGCACGATGGCGACTACATGCCGCTTCTTGTCATCCGTAAAGAAATATTCCAAGCCGACGCTGAACACCAGCGCGATGCGTAACAGCGTCGGCAGCGTCGGGAACAGTTTTCCGCGCTCGACCTTCGAAAGCATGGCCGCGGAAAGACCCGTGTGCCGACCCAATTCAACGAGCCCCATCTTTTTCCTCAGGCGCAGTGCGTGCAGCTTTTCTCCAATAGAGTACTCGCTCAATCCCCGGGCAAGCGTCTCAGAAAGCACGAATTTCCTCCGTATTTAACTAGGAATCAAAAAGCTCGCGAAAATTTGACCCCGGATCACTCGAGTTCAGATCTGGGTCCTATTTTCCTTGCTGTCAAACCTATTTTCTCTATAGTTAAAGACGCAGTCAACGAAACGAAGCAAAGCATGGAGGAAATGATCATGAAGAAATTGGACGTTCTCGCAACCATCCTCGTGGTCGTCGGCGCACTCAACTGGGGATTGGTGGCCGTCGCTCGGTTTGATCTCGTATG
>Ga0116217_10003617_pt1 | contig 13972 bp, 8 predicted proteins | sample Sb_taG_6_FD_89697 | JGI IMG/M metagenome (GOLD analysis project Ga0116217, IMG submission 89697) | Peat soil microbial communities from Weissenstadt, Germany - Sb_50d_4_PS metaG | ecosystem: Environmental > Terrestrial > Soil > Wetlands > Peat | place: Germany: Weissenstadt | collected 2010-09-21 | reverse complement strand
TGCTCGAGCACGCGCGCCGCGAGAACCTGATGCTGTCCTCGCCGCCGCGGATCGCCTTCCACACCGACGAGCAGCTGACGCTGGGCGAGTTCGGCATCGAGGCGCGCCTCGTGCGCCCGGAGGACCTCCAGCCGGCCGCCGCGCCGAGCGAGGGCAGCGTGAGCGAGGAATGGCTGGCCGCCGAGGAGCCGGCAGCTCCCTCCCCATCAAAGGGCGAGACGATGACCTACAGCCGCTCCGAGCGCATCGCCAAGCCTCTCGAAGAGGCGCGCGCGCGGCGCCCCTCGCGCGCGATGCTGCTGGTGGAGAACCGGCGCGTGCTGGTGCCGCCCCCCGGCGCCGTTGTGGGGCGCAGCCGCGAGTGCGACATCGTGCTCGAGGATGTGGGCGTCTCGCGCCGTCACGCCGAGATCCGCCCCACCGAAGATGGCTGGCTGCTGATCGACCTGGGCTCCACCAACGGCGTGCGCGTCAACGACCGCGCGCTGCGCGGCAAGCACCAGCTGCAGCTGGGCGACCGCATCGAGCTCGGCACCACGGAGCTCGTGTTCGAGGTTCGATGACCACCCTGCAGCCCGTCTCGGTGGCGCTCAAGTTCGGCTTTCTGGCCGTCATGTACCTGTTCCTGATGTGGGTCGCGCGCAGCGCGCTGCGCGACCTGCGCGGTCGCGGCGGCGTGGGCGTCACCGGGCGCGGCGGGGCGAGTGGGGGGCCGATCGACCCCGAAGCCACCGGCCTGTACTCGGCCTCCACGCTGGGCCCCGTGGACATGGCTCATCGGGCTCCCCGCCTGGTGGTGGAGCGCGCGCCGGGCCACGATCCGGGGATGATCTACGATCTCGACGGCAACATCGTGCTGGGCCGCGGGAGCCATGCCGAGATCCGCCTGGAGGACCCCTTCGCCTCCTCGCGCCACGCGCGCATCTACGAACAGGGAGGCGCGCTGGTGATCGAGGACATGGGCTCCACCAACGGCACTTACCTCAACGAGGAGCTCCTGGAGACCCCCCGACCCCTGCACCCCGAGGATCGGGTGCGCATCGGCGACAGCGAATTCGCCTTCGAGGTGGATTGATGAGCAATACCCACCCACCCACCCCCGCCGGCGTGCTGAGGGTGGCCGAGCAGTACTCCGGCAGCGACACCGGTCTGCAGCGCCGCGCCAACGAGGACTCGCTGCTGGCGCGCTCGCCGCTGTTCGTGGTGGCCGACGGCATGGGCGGCGCGCAGGCCGGCGAGGTGGCCTCGCGCATCGCGGTGGAGTCCTTCGGGGGCGGGCTCGAGGACGGCGCCGCGCCCGAGCAGAGCCTCGCGGCGCACGCCCTGGCCGCCAACGCGCGCATCTACGAGCTCGCGCAGAGCAACCCCGAGCACGCCGGCATGGGCACCACGCTGACGGCCGTGTACGTGGGCGAGCGGGAGGTGGCCATCGCGCACGTGGGCGACAGCCGCGCCTATTGCCTGCGCGACGGGGAGCTTGAGCGCCTCACCGACGACCACTCGCTCGTGGACGAGCTCATCCGCCAGGGCAGGCTGACGCCCGAGGAAGCCGAGGATCACCCGCAGCGCTCGATCATCACGCGCGCGCTGGGCCCCGAAGCGGTGGTGGAGGTCGACACGCGCAGCTTCCGCGCGCGCGCCGGGGACGTCTATCTGCTGTGCAGCGACGGCCTCACCACGATGGTGAGCGAGGCGCGGCTGGCCGAGATCCTGTTGGCGCACGCGCGCACCAGCCTGCGCGACGCCGGTGAGGCGCTCATCGCCGAGGCCAACGGGGCCGGGGGCAAGGACAACATCACGGTCATCCTGCTGCGCCTGGAGGAGGTGGGGGATGTGATGGGAGACGGGCGCCAACCCGCCACCGGCGCGCTCGCGGATCGCGGCGCCAAGCCGACGGTCGCGCAGACGGTGATCACGCGCCGCCCGCGCCGGCCCGAGGAGGCGGCGCAGGACCCCGGGCGCTCTCCCGCCGGGCACGCCTCCGCGGGGCGCTCCCGTGCCCGGCGCCTCGTGGGCCCCCTGCTGGCGCTGGCGCTGCTGGGCGTCGTGGCGGCCGGGGCGTGGGTGGCCGCGCAGTCGGTGTACTTCATCGGCACCAACAGCCGCGGGCTGGTGACGCTGTACCGCGGCGTGCCCTACGAACTGCCGGCGGGGATCAGGCTGTACAGCAGCGACTTCGTCTCGGGCGTGAGCGCCGCATCGCTCACGGCGCCGCGCAGGCACACGCTGCTGGACCACTCGCTGCGCTCCGAAAACGACGCCACGGCGCTGATGCGAAGCCTTGAACTGGGCCAGCTGAGCGAAGGATGAACCGCCCGATCGTCCGTCTCTATGGCCTGGTGGTGCTGCTGTTCGCCCTCTTGGTCGCCTTCACCTCGCGCTGGACGATCTTCGAGGCGTCCTCGCTGCGCGACAACGCCCTCAACAAGCGCTCCCTGCTGGAGCAGCAGCGCATCGAACGCGGGCGCATCGTGGCGGCGGACGGCACGGTGCTGGCGCGCAGCGTGCCCAGCGGCGAAGGCACCTACACGCGCGTCTACCCCACGCGCGAACTGTTCGCCGACGCGATCGGCTACTCCTTCGTGAACCCCGGCCAGAGCGGCCTGGAGCGCTCGCGGGGCGGCGTGCTGAGCGGGCGCGGCGACAGCGAACTGCAGAGCATCCTCAACCAGCTCCAGGGCCGGCGCAAGCAGGGCGACGAAGTGCTCACCACGCTCATACCCGGCGCCCAGCGCGTGGCGCAGGCGGCGCTGGCGGGTTACAGCGGAGCGATCGTGGCCCTCCAGCCGCGCACGGGCGCGGTGACGGTGATGGCCTCCTCCCCAAGCTACGACCCCAACGCCCTGCGCTCGGAAGCCGCCCACGAAAGGCTCCTGCGCGAAACGCTGCGCAATCCGCCCACCCGCTCCCTTGTCAACCGCGCCACGCAGTTCGGCTACGCCCCCGGCTCCACCTTCAAAATCGTCACGGCCACGGCGGCGATCGACAGCGGCGAGTTCACCCCCGAATCGACCGTCAGCGGGCGCAACGGGGTGACGATCTCGGGCGTGCCCTTGCAGAACGACAACGGCGAGAACCTGGGAGAGCTGACCCTCACGCAGGCGCTGGCGAAGTCGGTCAACACCGTCTGGGCGCAGGTGGCCGTGCGCCTGGGCAAGCCCACGATGGCCCGCTACATGAGGCGCTTCGGCTTCGATCGCAAGCCCCAGCTCGACTACCCGCCGCAGGAAATGTCCTCCAGCGGCGAGTACTACCACGGGCGCCTGCTCTCCCCCCTCAGCCCGCTCGTGGACGTGGGGCGCATGGGCATCGGCCAGGACAAGCTGGAGGTCGTCCCCCTGCAGATGGCCGAGGTGGCCGCGGCGGTGGCCGACGGCGGCCGGCTGATGGCGCCGCACATGACCGCGCGCATCGTCGATCCCGACGGGAGGACCGTGGAAAGCATCGCCCCGCGCGTTCAGTCGGTGGTGATGAAGCCCTCCACCGCCGTCGCCGTGAGGAGCATGATGGAAGCCGTCGTCAACGAAGGCACGGGCACCGCGGCGCAGATCCCGGGGGTAAAGGTGGCGGGCAAGACGGGCACCGCCGAGACGCAGATCGGCGCGGCCATCAACAACGTGTGGTTCATCGCCTTCGCTCCCGCCGAGAACCCGAGCGTGGCGATCGCCGTGACGCTCAAGGGGGTCCCCGGCCAGGGCGCGGCCTTCGCGGCGCCGGTCGCCAGGCAGGTCATCGAAGCCTTGTTGAGGGCGCCGGGAGGCGGGCATGGCTGAGTCTCACTCACCCGCGCGCGGCGAGACGAGCCGATCCGGGGGCCTGGCGTGATCGCACCCGGCACGATCATCGACGGCCGCTACGACGTCCTCTCGCGCATCGGTTCGGGGGGCATGGCCGACGTGTACCTGGCGCAGGATCAGCTGCTGGGCAGGCAGGTGGCGCTGAAGCTGCTGCAGCACCGCTTCGCCGAGGATCAGGAGTTCGTGGAGCGCTTCCGCCGCGAGGCATCGAGCGCCGCCGGCCTGAGCCACCCCAACGTGGTGGCGGTGTTCGACCGCGGCGAGTGGGACGGCACCTACTACATCGCCATGGAGTACCTCCCCGGCCGCACGCTGAAGACGGTGGTGCGCGAGCAGGGCCCGATGGACCCCGCGAGCGCGATCGAGATCGTCATCCAGATCCTGCTGGCCGCCAAGTTCGCGCACCAGCGCGGGATCATCCACCGCGATCTGAAGCCCCACAACGTGATCCTCGACGACGAGGGGCGCGTGAAGGTGACCGACTTCGGCATCGCCCGCGCGGGCGCCTCGGACATGACGCTCACGGGCTCGATCATGGGCACCGCGCAGTACCTCTCCCCCGAGCAGGCGCAGGGCCAGACGGTGAGCGAGACCTCCGACATCTACGCCGTGGGGATCGTGCTGTACGAGCTGCTCACGGGCGCCGTGCCCTTCGACGGCGAGACGGCGGTGAGCATCGCGCTGCAGCAGGTCTCCGCGCAGCCGCCCCCCCCGAGCCTGCTGAACCCCGCGGTGAGCCCGCAGCTCGACGCGGTGGTGGCGCGCGCGCTGGCCAAGGACCCGCGGGAGCGCTTCGTGGACGCGGCCGAATTCATCCTCGCGCTGCAGAGCGCCCGCGCGGGCGTGCCGGGGCCTCCCACGGGGTCTCCCACGACGCCCCTCGCAGGACTGGTCAACGGCGCCCCGGGGACGCTGCTGCTGGCGCCCCCCGCGCAGGAGGGCGAGCGGGAGGGCGAGAGCTGGCTCAGGCGCCACCGCTGGTGGGTGCTGGGCGGCGTGGCGCTGCTGGCGATCCTCGGCGCCGCCCTCGCGCTGGCTCTCACCGCCGCGAGCAAAGTGGAGGTGCCGGCCCTCACAGGTCTGCCCCAGGCGCAGGCCGAAGCGCGGCTGGCGAGGGCGGGGCTGAGGGCCAACCCCTCCCAGGCGGCGTCCCCGAGCGTCCCCGCCGGCGACGTCGTCAGCCAGAATCCAAGACCGGGCAGCGCGGTGAAGAAGGGCAGCCGCGTGGGCATCGTGGTGTCGAGCGGCCCCGGCAGCGTGGAACTGCCCAATGTCGTGGGCCTGCCCAGCGCGCAGGCGCTGGCCAAGCTTCAGTCCCTGGGCCTGCGCCCCACGACGCAGAGCCAGCCGAGCACGACCAAGCAGGGCGTGGTGATCTCCACCAGCCCCACCCCGACCACGCGGGTCCCCGTGGGCAGCCCCGTCACGGTGACGGTCTCCAGCGGCCCCCAGCAGGCGAGCGTCCCGGAAGTCGTCGGCTCCCCCCTGGCGGACGCGAAATCGGCGCTGAAGGCCGCGGGGCTGAAGGCGGGCGCCGTCACGCAGCAGACCTCCGCCGGCCAGCCGCCGGGCACGGTGCTCTCGCAGTCATCCCCCGCCGGCACGCTGCTGAAGCTCGGCGAAGCGGTGGAACTGACGGTCGCGCAGGCGCCCAAAGAAGTGGCGGTCCCCGAAGTGGTGGGCCAGAATGCGACGCAGGCCGCCGCCGCCCTGGGCCAGGCCGGCTTCAACGCGAAATCGGTCTCGCGCACGGTCGAAGAACCCGCGCAGGTGGGCATCGTGCTGACGCAGAGCCCGGCGGGCGGGCGCATGGCCCGCAAGGGCGCGACGGTGACGATCGCGGTGGGCGTGCTGGCGTCGAGCACGAGCACGAGCACGACGAGCACAGGCACCAGCACCACCCCGGGGAGCACCACGACCAGCACCACGACCGCGGCGGCGGCCAACCCCCCGGCGCCGGTGCCATGAGCGGATGCGCGCCCCTCACCGTGGCGGTGCTGGCCGGAGGCCGCAGCTCCGAGCACGACGTCTCGCTGGCCTCCGCCGAGGCGGTGCGCAGGGGCCTGCTCGCGGGCGGCCACGAGGTGCTGTGGGTGGAGATCGACCGCGACGGCCGGTGGCTGTGGCATGGAGAGCCCCTGGCGGTGACACCCGGCCAGGGTCTGCTGGGCGCCGACGTGGCGTTCCCGGTCCTGCACGGCCCCTTCGGCGAGGACGGCACGGTGCAGGGCACGCTGGAGACGCTCGACGTGGCCTACGCGGGCGCGGGCGTCGCCGCCTCGGCGGTGTGCATGGACAAGGTGCTCTTCAAGCAGCTGATGTCCGCCGCCGGGGTGCCGCAGGTCCCCTACCGCGGCGTGCGCGCCCCCCGCTGGCGCGAGGCCTCCGCCGAGGTGCTCGCGGACCTGGAGTCCCTGGGCCTGCCCGTGTTCGTCAAGCCCGCGCACCTGGGCAGCAGCGTGGGCATCGTCAAGGTCGCCGAGCCCGACCGGATGGGGAGGGCGCTGGACGAGGCCCTCGCGCACGATGAGCTGGCGATCGTGGAGGCCATGGCCACGGGCCTTGAGGTGGAGTGCGGCGTGCTCGGCCAAACCAGCGCCGAGCGATCCGAGGGCGCGGCGCCGGCAGTGGCGAGAGCACCGGCAATGGCGAGCGAGCCCGGCGAGATCGTCCTGCCCAGCGGCCGCGAGTGGTACGACTTCCAGGCCAAGTACACCGAGGGCGGCATGGAGCTGGTCGTGCCCGCCCGCATCTCGGCGAGCGCGCGCGAGCGCGTGCGCGGACTGGCGGTGGACGCCTTCCTGCACGCCGGCTGCGAGGGCCTGGCGCGCGTGGACTTCTTCGTGGACGGCGAGCGGGTGCTGGTCAACGAGCTCAACACGATGCCCGGGTTCACGCCCACGAGCGTGTACGCCAAGCTGTGGGCGGCCTCCGGCGTCCCCTACCCCGAGCTGGTGGAGCGGCTGTGCCGGCTGGGAGTGGAGCGCCACGAGGCCCGGCGGGCGTACCTGTATTGAAGGGCGGCGTCCGAGCGTCGGTGCCCTTCGCCGCAAGAGGGGCGTTGCCTCGCTTGACGGAAGAATGCTCCTCACGGATCAGCGTCAGTCCGCTTAAGATTGCCGAAGGCCTCCTGTGCCTTTCTGGTCCAGGGCCCCGGGCATGACAGGCCCAGCTCGTCGATTCGCATGACTGGCTGAACGTCGCGGGTCGAAGAGGTCAGGAACCCCTCCGTGACCCTATCCAGCTCTGTTACCGGCAGCGAGCGCTCCGTGACCGGCATCAGCTCGAGTACAAGCTCCCGTGTAACGCCCGCGAGGCAGCCGGAGGACAGGGGCGGCGTGATCAGCTCGCCATCCACGGCCACGAAGACGTTCGAGCCGGTGCCCTCGCACAGCTCCCCTCGGCTGTTGGCAAGCAGAGCCTCGCTGCCTCCACGCTCCTGCGCATAGGTAAGGGCGACCACGTTCTCCGCATAGGAGATGGTCTTCAGGCCGGCGACGGCGCTGCGCTCGTTTCGTGTCCACGGAACCGTTACGACAGCCGTAGCGCCGTCGCGTTGGACGGCCCGCGTCGAGCCGATCATGACGGTGCTCTCGGTTGCGGTGCGCTCCGATCCAAGCGCGGCTCGTCCGCCGGTGACCGTGAGGCGGACCCTTTCACTACGCTCTCCGTTGGCCTCGATCACGGCGGCGATCGCCGTGCGCAGCTGTGCGTCGGTTGTCTCGCAGCTCAGCCCAAGCCCGTCGAGGGTGCGCCTGAGCCGCGCCAGGTGGCGGCTGGGCGCGAAGGGCCGGCCATTGAAGACGGGGATCGTCTCAAACGCCCCATCTCCCACCGTGAGGCCGTGATCGAGCACGCTCACCGAGGCATCGCTGCTTGCCAGGAGCTCGCCGTCGAGCCAGAAGAAGTGTCCCACGGAGTCGTCTGAGCTCATCTCGGCTCTGTCGTCCTCTGGTCCGCGCGTTCTCCTTCGTCGGTTTCCCGTGTGTCGCCGGTGGTGGCCGGGTCGCGCATGACGCGTACCATTGCCAGGCTCAAGTTGTCCGGCACGAGCGTCTTCTCTTGCTCCAGTGGCCACGCATCGCGTGCCGCGGCAAGAAGCTCTCCGACCGCAGCGCGATCGGCCTCCGGATCGCCGGGGCCCCGGACCATGTTCATCCAGAGTGGGCGCAGGGCCGGGTGTTCCGCCAGCTTCGCCGCGAGGTGGCGGTCGTGGGGCTCGATCCCGAAGCTCGTGGGGAAGCCGTCTGTGCAGCATAGGAACACGGTGTCCCCCGCAATGTGCATTGTGTCGCACGCGACCGAGAAGGGAGGCAGGCCCAGCACCCGGTTGGGGTGACCGTCGGGCGTCGCCGCCGGATCGCAGAGAACGTCGATCGACGCCCCATCTCTATCTGAGCTGGTGATACGCAGCAGCACACAATCTCCGACGCTGAACCACACAGCCTCCAAATCGCCGTCGCCGAAGCCCGCGGGCAGCAGTGCCAGCCCGCCGACGGTCGCCCCGCGGGAGAGATTGACGGGATCGCCCGCGCGCACCGCCTCCTCGTGCAGTGCGTCGGACAACTCCCGGAGGACGGCGGTGACCGCATCGGGGTCGCGCATGCGGCCGGCGGCGTCGCGGATGCGCGTGAGCACGAAGCGGCTGGCCTTCTCGCCCGCGACGTGGCCCCCCAGTCCATCGGCGACGGCGACAGCAACGGGCTCGCAGCGGGTCCCACCGGATCCGAGGGCGCTCACCTCCTGATGAGGCACGGGCGCTGTCCGCGACTCCGCGGGGGAGGGAAGACTGATCACCCTGCGCGCCAGCAGCACGGCGTCCTCGTTGTGCGGCCTGCCCGAGTCGCCCTTGGCGACACGCCGGCCGTGATGCGTCAGGCCGGTGAGCTGGGCCGACCAGCCGGCGGGCGGAGCCGGGAACCGCAGCCCAAGCCAACGGCGCGCCAGGCATTCGGCGTACAGCGACAGCGGATCGACCATCGTCTTGCCGGAGCGGCCCGTCCTGCGCTGGCGGGCGAGCAGCATCGACAGCTCGGTCAGAGCCAGTACGACGTGTGAGCTCTGCACTCCGTGGTTGAGGATCGAGCGCAGCTTGTTCAGCCCGCCCTCGGTCGCGCCCTCCTCCTTGACCCGGTAGGCGAGCTCGATCAGCTGTGCGAAGGTGCGCTCATCGAGCTCCTCCACGTGGAACTCGCGCAGTGGCTCTGCATACGCGCTCCAGCCCGCCGCGAGGTCCGCCACGTAGGGGATCCCCACGAGGGCGACGTCGCGCACCTGCTGCGCCTGCAGCCAGGCCGCGACCACCTCTGGCAGGCAGACGAACTCCACGCCCGCGGGGTCGGTGAGCGCACGGATGCGCTCGACGAAATACTGCGTGGTGTTGCAGGCGATGGCGAGGATGGCGGTGTCGGTGGCGCACAGCTCCGCGATCGCCGGCGCGAGCTTTGCCCACACGTCCTCGGCGCGCCCGTTCAACTCCATCGTCATCCCCAGCTCGGGCAGCGAGATCACCCGCACCGGCGGCATCGAAGAGTCGCCGGTGTTCTCCTTGCCCAGCAGCTCGCGCACGAAGTCGTTGACCTTCTGCCACACCGCGATCCCCGACTCCGGCGCGTTGCCCGTGAGGATCGCGATCGAGCGGCGCCCGGTCAGGTGCGGGGGTCGCGGCGGGCAGCCCGGGTCGGGAGCCGTTATCTGCGCGCGCAGCACGCCAGGCGAGGGAGCTTCGGGCGTGTCCTGGTCGAGTGCCGCGAACAGCTCGCCTGGACGCAGCTCGACGGCCCAGGTGAGATCGCCGGCGTTGGTCATCACCGTGCCCGGCGATCCCAGCGGCTCGAGCAGGTCGGCGTCGAAGACCTGCAGCACGGGAGCGTGCAGTACGCGTCCGTCGAGCGCGTAGGGCTGCCACGTCTCGAACGGGTTGATCAGCCCGTAGGCGAGCCCGAACAGCGCCAGATCGTCGTGTGCGAGACGCTCGGGGGACGTGGACGCCCCAACAGCCGCGGCGAGCCGGGCGAGGTCGAGCCGGCGGTCGGCGCGACAGTGCGCCATCACGTAGCGCAGGACGCCGTCGTCGCCCTCGACCCTGCCGAAGAAGGACTTCATCTCGTCCCACAGGGGAATCCCCACGTGCCCCAGGCGCAGGCGCTTGTGAGCGGCGTCGCGACAGCCCAAAGCCGGGCGGTTGCGGCTGAGCACGTGCCACACCCCGCGCTCGGTCAGGAACCGCACGGTCTGCTCGACGGCTGCGGGCGCCTTCTCCTCGTCCGTCTCCAGGAGCTCGCGGATGCGGCGCCGAGGCTGCTCGCTGCGTTCGGATGTGGTGAGCGCCCGCATCGCTCTAGTCGCGCACGTAGATGGCGATCTCGACACCCTCCCAGCTAAGCGACGAGCCGGGAGTCTGGATCGCGATCGTGAAGCTCACGCGGTCGCCGGCCTTGACGCGCCCCCGCACGAACTCGGTCACGTCGAACATCAGCACGCCGCTGTCGCCGGCGATCGCTCGCTCGGCTTCGCTCCGCGGCCAGCGGTGGTAGGCGCCCAGGAAGCCGGGGCCGCCCCGATCAAGCGGATCGTCCTCGCTGAGGTCGGTGAAGAGCTCGATTTCAACGGGATTGGACTCCGCGCCCTCCGCGACTACGACACCAGCAAGCCTGGCGGTCTGCAGGCGAAGCAGCGCCCGCTCGATCCTGCCATGGTCCTCGGGCACCTGCAACGCCTCGCCGCGGACGCGTCGACGGCCGGGTCGCTCACCGTCGTGCGCGGCGTGACCGGCGCCGTCCTTGTATCGCGCCAGCCACAGTGACGTCGACTGCTCGCCGGCGATCGAACGCTGGAAGCGATGCTCGACCTCCTCCGGCTCGATGTCCTCGTCGCCGAGCAGGGACATCAGCTTCACCTGGGCGGCCTCGAGTGTGATGTCATCGGCACACACGAATCCCGCCTCGAGCAGCGCGGCGCTCGTCTCGTAAATGCCGAGCTCGACCGGACCGGTTCGGCACTGGCTGACGGCCGCGACGACGACGCCCCTCTGATGCGCCTCGCTGAACAGCCTCACGAACTCCGGCTTGGTCGGGATGTTGCCGCTGCCGAACGCCAGCACCACGACCGCACGCAGACCTGGGGTCTCGAGCTGGCGCTTGACCATCTCGGTGTCCTGGATCCCCGGCGCGATGAAGACCGGCAGAACGTTCTCGTTGAGTCGCCGGTGCAGCGTGAACTTCGCGCTGCCATCGACCTTGCGCACGATCCGCTCGTTGACGGTGATCTTGTCTCCCGCGATTCCGAGGGGCTCGAGGTTGGGCGTCTCGTAGGCGTCATAGCCGGAGGTGTCGCGCTTGACCGTCCGGTTGCCGCGGAGCAGCCTGCCGCCGAAGTAGATGCACACCTCGGGAATTACGGACAGCCCGCTGGCCTGCGGGTTGGCGAATTCCAGCGCCGTGAGGAGGTTCTGCGTGGCATCGTTGCGAACGCTCACCAGCGCCGATCGCTGGGCGCCGGTGAGGATCACCGGCTTGCCGAGATTACCGAGCATAAAGCTCAGCGCTGTCGCCGTGTAGACCATCGTGTCGGTCCCATGGAGGATCACGAAGCCGTTGTAGTCTTCATAGCGATCGGCGATCGTCTGCGCCATGGCGCGCCACTCGCTCGGCCCCACGTTGCAGGAATCGAGCGGCGGGATGCCCTCGTAGCAGTCGACCGGGAAGCGCTTCTGCACGAGCGCGAGCTCAGGCGTGGCCCGCTCGTACTCCGCCCACGGCACCACAACCTGTGGACTCTCGGGATCGTTGGGCTGGCTCGGCTTCGAGCCGATCGTGCCACCCGTGTAGATCACCAGCACGCCCTTGATGCCGGTGGCCGGTGGTGTGTCCTGCCCAGCCGGCGCCGTCTCAGCTTCTGCTCGTAGCTTTGCCGGTGTCGTGTCCTGCTCGATCTGGGTCATGTTCTGCTCCTTGTCAGATGGCTTGATCGTCTCATCGCTGGGCTGATATCTCGAAGGCGAGTTCGGCAGGTGCGCTTAAGATCTCGCCCACATAGTTGGTCCGGATGCGCTCCTCCACCCAGGTGCGCCGCAGGCTTTGACCGGGCGTGCCGTGCTGGTAGTCGTCGGGCATCTGGCCCAAAATCCATGCCAGCTTCGTCACCACGGCGGGCAGCGTGATGTTGAACACGTCGACCGCCCCGGCGCGCATCGCCTCCTCGGCTGGAGCGTACCTTCTCGGGTTTGTGCTGAGCACCGGATAGAGGCTGCACAGCAGCACGGGAATGTCCTTCTCGACAGCTCGCTGGATGAAGGACAGCAGCGAGTAGCCCTTCCGCGTGGGCAGGTTCCCAGCCCCCTGTGACTGGATGATGATGCCACGCAGGCCACCCTCGGCAGCGCCGGTGTCGAGCACGGGGTCCAGAAGCTCGGGCGGAAGCCCCGGGACCTGCGCGATCGTGAGCACCCGGGTGTCGAAGGTGGCCTGCACGTCCAACGGAGGCGGCGGCGTATCGTGGCGGCGGATCCCGTCGTGGTTGTACTGGATCTCCTCGGTCACGATCGCGAGCGGCGAGCCGAGGGGTGACTCGAATGCGCTGAAACGCCAGTCGTTTCGCTTCTGCGCCTGGCACGCGCGCAGCACGGTGTCGCCGAAGCACACCACCACCTCCGGCAGCCGGTCGCCGGCATCGGCGGCGACCTTGCACGCCCGCAGCAGATTGGGCAGCGCGTCGCCGTGGGGGACGTTCACCGTCGCCTGCGCACCGGTGAATACGACCGGCTTGGTCAGGTTTTTGCCGAGCGCGTACGCGACCGCGGAGGCGGTGTAGGCGAGGGTATCGGTGCCGTGCGTCACGACCACGCCGGCCACGTCCCTCTCGGTGATCCGCTCGGCCACCGCCAGCGCGATCCTGCGCCAGTCGTCGGGCACGATGTCCGCCGAATCGCGCGGTTCGTCGAGCAGGGCCAGGAACTCGACGTCGGCGATGCGCCCCACCTCACGGTAGGCTTCGTTCAGCTCGTTTCCGCGCGGGGCGCGAACCTTGCCCGCGCTGTCTTCGACCATGCCGATCGTGCCCCCGGTGGTGAGGACGTGCACCTTGGGCAGGCGTCGTCGGGACTTTGCGCCACGAGCGCTCGCGGCGGCATCCACACGGGGTGCTGTCGCCGCCCGACCAACCGTCATCTCGATCGTACGGCGCACCTTGCGCGCCCAGTCGTCTGTATAGAAGAGCTCCAGCATCGGCGAGCGCGTGTGCAGGTCGCCGATCTGATCGCAGCGCGCCAGCCCCGCCCAGCGCAGCAGCAGATGTGCAGTCGATTTGCTGTCGAAGGGCACGTTCACCTTGTCGAGAAGCTCGCGATACACCCACAGCGCTTCGATCACGGAGTCGTGTGGGCTGACCCCCGTGATCGGCGTCTCGGTGCGCGCGAAGCTGCGCAGGTAGTCGTCGGGGAAGGAGAAGAAGAGCGGTGGGTGGGAGGCGAGGTGTGCGCGGTCGGCGATCTGGACGACGCGGGCCTGCAGGTCGGACAGCTCGCTCGGCATGCCCTCGGCGATCATCATCCTGCACAGCCACGTGCACGCCTGGGGGTAGCCGCCGGTGAACTCGAGCGCCTTCCAGGCCAACGCGGAGGCGTGCGGGCGCAGGTCGCCGGGGAAACCCTCCTCGAGCGCCGCGATGCTGCGGCTGTCGTTGGGAAAGTCATCCAGCCAGATCGAGGCTTCGGGCGCCACGGCGGCGCCTGGGTCCGCGACGAGGTGACGGAAGGGGCGCACGCCCGCGACCACTATGCGCAGGGGGGCCAGCGCGGCGTCCCGGCGGCGCCGCAGGGCAAGGTCGCGCAGCACCGCGAAGAAGCCGGCTCCCCACGGCGCGCCGGCCACCACATCGAGCTCGTCGAGGAGCACCACGAGACCCGGAGCATCCGCTGAAGCCCGGTCGTCATGTGCATCCGCAGACAGTTCGGCCAAGCCGATCGCGAGCAGGTCGGCGGGCACGGAGATCGAGGAGTCCTCCACGCACGCGGGCGGCTTCAGTCGTGAGCGGCGGGCCAGTGTGCTCAACAGCCGGCGGACGGCATCGCACAGATCCAGCGGTTCGGCCTTGCCTACGGTGGCCAGATCCGCGTAGAGGACCCGGACGCCCATGGTCGTCAGATGCTGCTGCACGCGCAGCAGCAGACTCGACTT
>Ga0116217_10003615_pt1 | contig 13976 bp, 11 predicted proteins | sample Sb_taG_6_FD_89697 | JGI IMG/M metagenome (GOLD analysis project Ga0116217, IMG submission 89697) | Peat soil microbial communities from Weissenstadt, Germany - Sb_50d_4_PS metaG | ecosystem: Environmental > Terrestrial > Soil > Wetlands > Peat | place: Germany: Weissenstadt | collected 2010-09-21 | reverse complement strand
GCACCCATGAGGTGGGCGATGAAACCAGCTCCCAGAATTCCTTCAGCTTTTCGAGGCGCTTTGAGGGTTCGTTGCCGGCGATGATCGCGGCGTTGATGGCGCCGATCGAGATGCCGGCAATCCAGTCCGGTTGGAAATCGAAATGACAGAGCGCCTGATAGGCGCCCGCCTGATAGGAGCCGAGCGCGCCGCCGCCTTGCAAGACGAGGACACGCTGTGCCCTCGAGGGCGTCTTCGTTAGCGCTGGATCGGCAAGGTTCATCATCACCTCCCGCGGATCGGCCGAGACATCAAATGCGCAACGTGGCGTCAGTTCGCGGTAACGTCAATCAGCGATTGCACCTGTCGGGATCGGCACGCCAAGGTGTTCGCGAGGTTGTGTCGACGCAAGAATGAGCGCCCAGAACACCTTGTATTTGGTATTCGGAGCAAAGCTGGCAGCGATACCTAATTTTGTGACATCATTTTGAAGCATATTCGCCCGATGTGGCGGCGAGTCGCGCCAGCCGGAAAACGCCTCGGCCAGCGTATGGTAACCGGCGGAAACATTCTCCACCGCCAGCGTCGCCGGATACCCGGCCGCCTGCAGGCGCTTGGGCAGCGGCGCCTTGACGTCGTGGTCGAGCTTGTTGCGGCTTGCCATCGCCCGCGACTGCGCCTCCGCCACCTTCATCAGTTCGGGATCGACGACCACGGCGCCGAGACCGTTGTTTTTGCGGTAGAGCGAAATCATGGTGGCGGCGGCCTGGGGATCGAGCTTGGCGCCGGCCTCGGCCATGTTGAAATACATGCTCGGCTGCTCGAGCGGAACATCCGACGCGCAGCCGCCAAGCGCCAACAGTCCGATAATCGCGGCCAACGCGCGCATGGTTCGAATTCCCCGCGCATGATCCGCCAAAGTGAGCGGTTTGGCGATAAGATCATGCGCCCATTTAATAGTTTAGAGCGCGATCGGACGCAAAACCGGGTGCCACTTTTGCTGATCGCGCTCTGGTGGTTGGTGGTTGTTGCATGCCAACCGTGGCCGAATGGTGAACGGTAGGGCTTTTTCGGGCCGCAGAACTGCCGTCGTCACCCGCAAAAGCAAAAAGCGGGTGACTCAGTATTCCAGAGATGCCGCGATAGGGCCGAGAAGCCTCGGCGTATTGGATACCCGCTTTCGCGGGTATGACGGCCGTTGTTTCCCCGCGCGCTCCTGCCCGACCGAAGGCAGGGCGGCCCTACGAGCTTTTGACCGTATGAATGCCGCATTCCGTCTTGGGCCGGCCACGCCAGCGACCGGCGCGCGTGTCCTCATCCGGTGAAGTCCGGGTGGTGCAGGGCATGCATCCGACCGAGAGATAGCCAGACTTTACCAACGGGTGCGGCGGCAATTTTGCCTGCGCGTAGATCGCTTCGATCGCTTCGCGCGAGACGTTGGCGAAGGGGTTGAACTTCAGTCTGATACCGTCATCCTCCACCACCGGGATGTCGGCGCGCAGGCCGCCCTGGAAACGCTTGCGGCCGTTGATCCAGGCGGAAAACGGCGCCAGCGCGCGCTGCAGCGGCTCCACTTTCCGGATGCGACAGCAGGCATCGGGAGCGGAAAACCACAATTCGCGGTCCGGATCCTCGCGGCGCAGCGTTTCCTCGGCAGGCTTGATGGAGCGGACGTCGCGCAAGCCCAGCATTTCAATCAGCGTGTCGCGATAGGCCAGCGTCTCCTCGAACAGCCATCCGGTATCGAGAAAGATCACGGGGATCGCGGGATCGACGTCGGCCATCACCTTCAAAAGCGCGGCTGACTCCGTGCCGAAAGACGAGACCAAAGCGAGACGCTCGCGGCCGACGGTCCGCAAAGCGCTCGCGATCACCTCTGCCGGCGCGGCCTGACGGAGCGCCTGATCGAGCTCCGCAGCCAGTGCCAAATCGGGCGCCGCCGACGTACGTTCCTGCAACGCGAGTTCGTTCACTGGCCGGCACTCTCCGAGTGACGCTGTTGCATCCGCCGATGAAGCGCGGTCAAGCGGCCATCGCCGGTCGGCTGATAGAAAACCGAGTAACGCTTCGAGGTCAAAGCGAACGCCCCAGCATCGCTTTCCTTCTTCACTTCGAACGCGTCGAATCCGGCGCGCAGCATGAACACGAACTGGTCGCGCAGCACCTGGCCGGTCGCGCGCAATTCGCCGTCGTAGCCGTGGCGCTCGCGCAGCAGCCGCGCCTGGCTGTAGGCGCGGCCGTCACGGAAGGTCGGAAACACCAGCGCGACCACCGCAAGCCGATCAAGGAAGGGCACGAGATCATCGACGTCGCGATTGTTTGGCCAGATCACGCCCGTCTTGCCCGCCCGCTGCAACAGCGCTTCCGGATTCTCCAGAAACCGCGCCGCCGAAACCAGCACCGCGCCGTCGCCCGGCAGTTCGGCGCCGTCCGGAACGTGGATCAAGGCGTCGGTGGCAATCATTCCGTTCTTAACGAGTGGCATAGACCCGCTCCCTGAAGGGTCCGACGCCGAGCCGCTTCACCGTATCGACAAAGAGTTCGTCGGGGCGTTCGCGCAACGCCAGATAGGCTTCAACAATGTCCTCGACCACGTCGGCGACTTCGCCATAGGGCACGGCGGGTCCGATCAGGACACCGAGTTCGGCATTCTCGTCGGCGCGGCCGCCGATCGTGATCTGATAAAATTCCTCGCCGTTCTTTTCGACACCGAGGATGCCGATATGGCCGACGTGATGATGGCCGCAGGCGTTGATGCAGCCGGAGATATTGATGTGCAGACGGCCGATCAACTCTGCGGTGTCGTGATTGGCAAAGCGCCGGGTCAATTCCTGCGCGATCGGAATCGAGCGCGCATTGGCGAGCGAGCAATAATCCAGCCCCGGACAGGCGATGATGTCGGAGACCAGATTGACGTTGGGTGTCGCCAGCCCGATTTTGTCGAGCGCCTTCCACAGCGCCGGCAGGTCGCGCTTGGCGACATGGGGCAGCGCCAGGTTCTGCTCGTGGCCGACGCGGATTTCGCCGAACGAATATTTGTCGGCGAGATCGGCGAGCGCGTCCATCTGCTCGGCGGTGGCATCGCCGGGCGGTCCGCCGACCGGCTTTAACGACAAAGTCACGATCGCATAGCCCTGTATCTTGTGCGTGAACACCGAATTCTTGCGCCAACGCTCGAACAAGGGATCGTGCGCCGCCTTCTTCAACTCCTCCGGCATGTGCGGGAGATTCTCGTAAGAAGGATAACTGAAGCGCGAACGGATTTCCTCGATCACGGCGTCATCCAGCGTCAGCGCGCTGTCGCGCATCGCCAGCCACTCGTCCTCGACCTCGGCTGCGAATTTATCGATGCCAAGCTCATGCACCAGGATCTTGATGCGCGCCTTGTAGATGTTGTCGCGGCGGCCGTACTGGTTGTAGACGCGCAGGATCGCCTCGACATAGCTCAGGATGTCGCGGCCATGCACAAAGGGTTTTATGGTTTTTCCGATGAACGGCGTGCGGCCCAATCCGCCGCCGACCAGCACTTCGAAGCCGGTCTCTCCTTGCGCGTTCCTGTGCAGGCGCAGGCCGATGTCGTGAATCTTGATCGCGGCGCGGTCATGCGCGGACGCGGTGATGGCGAATTTGAACTTGCGCGGCAGGAAGGAGAATTCCGGGTGCAGCGTCGTATATTGCCGCAATAGCTCGGACCAGATGCGGGGGTCCTCGATCTCGCCGGGCGCAACGCCGGCCCACTGATCGGAGGTGACGTTGCGGGTGTTATTGCCCGACGTCTGCATGGCGTGGATGCCGACCTCGGCGAGATCAGCGAGCGCATCCGGCAATTCGGCGAGCTTGATCCAGTTGAACTGGATGTTCTGCCGCGTGGTGAAATGGCCGTAGCCGCGGTCGTAGCGCCGCGCGACATGCGCCAGCCGCCGCAACTGCTTCGACGACAGCGTGCCGTAGGGGATCGCGATGCGGAACATATAGGCGTGCAGTTGCAGATAGACGCCGTTTTGCAGGCGCAGCATCTTGAATTCGTCTTCGGTGAGTTCGCCGGATAGCCGACGCTTCACCTGATCGCGAAATTCCTCAACGCGTTCGTTGATCAGCGTGCGGTCGAGTTCGTCATATGCGTACATGGCGGACGGGCCTTATGCCGGAACCGGAAGCAGGACGATGGTGACGCCCTTGAGCCGGATATGTTCGCGCAAATTGCCGGGCTTGATCTTGCCGCCGTCCTTGATTTCGACGGGGGCGATATAGGGACCGACCGCGCCGACATCGTCGGCGACCGATTCGGTGAGCAGCGCGCGGGCTTCGTCGGCGGTGCGCACGATCGCGGCTTCCGACAGACTGGTCGACCAGCCGTTCGAGGCGGTGCGATAGATCACCGCGCCGTCAAAGGTGCGGTTGGCGGTGACGATGGAAGGACCGGTGATCCTGATCTTTTGTTCCAGCGGAGATGTCATTCGGCAGCGACCTGAAAGTAAGAGGCAAGTTGAGCGAATTGCTGATGGCGCGAGGCGGCGGCGTGCGCGACCACGTCGCCGATGATGAGAACCGCGGGACCGCCGTCGATCTGTTCGACGAGATCCGGCAATTGATCGAGCGTGCCGACCGCGGCCTGCGCGTCCGGCCGCGTGACGCGCGCGAACACGCCGACCGGGGTCTGTGGCGAACGGCCCGCCGCCAATAGCACGGCGCGCACCGAAGGCGCCGCGGTCATGCCCATATAGACCACGATCGTCATCTTCTCGTCGGTCAAGGTAGACCAGTCGACGGCTTCCGCATCCCAGGCCTTGTGCGCGGTCAGGAAAGTGATGCGTAGCGCCTCGTGGCGAAAGGTGAGCGGCACTTCGAATTGCGCGGCGGCGCCAAGGCCCGCGGTGATTCCGGGAATCACCGAATAGGCAACGCCCGCCTGCCGTAGCGCCTCGATCTCCTCGCCGCCACGGCCGAAGATGAAGGGATCGCCGCCCTTCAGCCGCACCGCGCGCTGCCCCGACTCTGCGGCTTCAATCAACAGGCCGTTGATGGCGTCCTGGCCGATGCCGGGCTTGCCGACGCGGCGGCCGACCGGCACGCGCGCGGCATCGCGGCGGGCGCGGTCGAGAATTTCCGGAGCGACCAGCTCGTCGTAGAAAACAACATCGGCGTCCTGTAGCGCGCGCAACGCCTTGACCGTGAGCAAATCCGGATCGCCGGGACCTGCGCCCACAAGCGTCACGCTGCCCTCGGTGCGGCCCGACGGCAGGCCACCGGCAAAGTCGGAGGGATTGCGAATGTCGTTCAGAGCGGCTTCGGCTTCGTCAGCACGTCCGGCAAGAACCAGCGCACCGATCGGGCCATCGACCACGCGTTCCCAGAAGCGGCGGCGCAGGGCGAATTGGGGAATGAGACCATGGATGGTCTTGCGCCAGCGTCCGATGAAGGTGGCGAGTTCGCCGATCCGTGCGGGCAGCATCGCCTCGATGCGTTCGCGAACACGGCGCGCCACTACCGGCGAAGCGCCGCCGGTGCCAACCGCCACCACCACATCGCCGCGGTCGACGATGGCGGGAAAAATGAAGGTCGAATGTTCGAGATCGTCCATCACGTTCACGGGCAAGCCAACCGCCTTGGCCCGCGCCGACATCGCGGGACCAATCTCGCCTGCGCCCGCGCAAAGAATCGCGATCACGCCGTTCAGATCGGCCGCCAGCGGATCGCCTGCCGCAAGCTCGATCCGGGCGGCGTCGTCCGCGTCAAGGCCGCCGAGATCGTGATTTCCGTCGGTCGCATACCAGCGAACCTGCGCGCCCGCGGAAGCGAGCAGCCGCAGCTTCGCCCGCACCAGGTCGCCGGCGCCTACGAGCAGCACCGTGCCGCTTTGCAGATCGAGGAATACCGGCAGGAATCGCATGCGATACTCGCTTCCCCAACTTCTGGGGTTGACTGGAATTATTTTCTATATATGTCTCATTCAATGCCCGCAAAGAGAAAATTATTTCTTCTCTACTGCAGTGCAACTATAGAATTTTTGCCTCCCAAGTCCAAGGGCCGGTAGATGCATCTTCTCGACGAAAACCACACAAGCGACCGGCTGGATCGGGCCATCCCGATCGAACCATCCGCGCTCACGCAAATTTCATCCGCGGGCCTCGCTCAGGCGCCCTCCATGGACCACCTCGACGCGCTCGAGGCGCAAAGCATCTACATCTTCCGGGAAGCCTTTGCGCGATTGAAAAAGCTCGCGCTGTTGTGGTCGCTGGGCAAGGATTCCAACGTGATGATCTGGCTTGCGCGCAAGGCCTTTTTCGGCCGCGTGCCGTTCCCGGCCTTGCATGTCGATACCGGCAAGAAATTTCGGGAGATGTACGCGTTCCGCGATCACTACGGCGAGGAATGGGAGCTTGATCTCAAGATCGAACCCTGCCCGCCGATCGACGCCGTCGATCCGACCTTGCCGCCGGCGGCGCGCTCGGCCGCGCGCAAGACCGAAGGATTGAAGCTCGCGCTCACCAAATACGGTTTCGACGGATTGATCGCCGGCATTCGCCGCGACGAAGAGGCGACGCGCGCCAAGGAGCGGGTGTTCTCGCCGCGCGGCCTAGAGGGCGGATGGGACGCGCGCGATCAACCGCCGGAGTTCTGGGATCAGTTCAACGCCTCGCCGCCGACCGGCGCGCATCTGCGCGTGCATCCGATCCTGCATTGGACCGAGGGCGACATCTGGGCCTACACCAGGCGCGAAAACATCCCGATCATCCCGCTCTATCTCGCCAGGGACGGCAAGCGCTATCGCTCGCTCGGCGACGCCGACATCACCCATCCCGTGGCTTCGATCGCATCAAACATCGACGAAATTCTTCTCGAGCTTGACCGCACCAAAGTGCCCGAGCGCGCCGGCCGCGCGCTCGACCACGAAACCGAAGACGCCTTCGAGCGGCTGCGCGTCGCCGGCTATCTCTGACGGGAAACGAGTTGAGCGTAACCATGAACATGACCGTTCCCGCCACGATCTCCGCAACGCCAAACGGAACCACGCGTCCGCAGGTCCGCATCGTCATGGTCGGCCATGTCGATCACGGCAAATCGACCTTGGTCGGCAGGCTCCTGCACGAGACCGGCAGTCTGCCGGAAGGCAAGCTCGAAATGCTCAAAGCCGTCAGCGCGCGGCGGGGCATGCCGTTCGAATGGTCGTTCCTGCTCGATGCGCTGCAGACCGAACGCGACCAGGGCATCACCATCGACACCACGCAGATTCGCTTCCGCACCAGTTCGCGCGACGTGGTGCTGATCGACGCGCCGGGTCACGCCGAATTCCTGCGCAACATGATCACCGGTGCCTCGCAGGCCGATGGCGCGCTTCTCATCATCGATGCGCTAGAGGGCGTGCGGGACCAGACCAGACGCCACGGCTATCTCTTGCATCTTCTCGGCGTCAAACAGATCGCGGTCGTCGTCAACAAGATGGACCGGGTGGATTTTTCATCGGCGCGGTTTGCCGAAATCCGCGACGAGATTTCTTCGCATCTGACCGGCCTCGGTGTTTCGCCTCTGGCGGTGATTCCAATTTCGGCGCGCGACGGCGACGGCGTGGCCGCGCGCACGCCGCGAACCCGCTGGTACCAGGGCCCGACCGTGGTCGAGGCGCTCGATGCGCTGGAGCCGGCCCGTCCGCTGCAACAACTCGCGCTGCGGCTGCCGGTGCAGGCGATCTACAAATTCGACGACCGCCGCATTGTCGCGGGCCGGATCGAGTCCGGCCATCTTGCGGCCGGCGATGAGATCGTGATCATGCCCGCGGGAAAGATTGCAAAAATCAGGAGCGTCGAGGGTTGGCCGCTAACGCCGGTCAAGGGCGCTCAGACCGCGGGACGCTCGGTCGGCATCACGCTCGACCGCGAACTCTTCCTCGAACGCGGCGACATCATCGCCCACGCCGGATCGAGCCCGCGCGACACGCGCCGGATTCGCGCCCGCATCTTCTGGCTGCACGAGAAGGAGCTGACCAAGGGCGAACAAATCCTGGTCCGGCTCGGCACGCGCGAAAGCCGCGCCACCGTGGTTGCGATCGAGAAGGCCGTCGATCCCGGCGAGCTATCGAGCGTCGAGAACAAATCGATCGCCAAGAACCATGTCGGCGAGATCGACATCTCGCTGGCGCAGCCGGTTGCCGCTGATCCCTATGCCGACAATCCCCGCACCGGACGGCTGGTGATCGAGGTCGGCGGCCGCATCGCCGGCGGCGGGCTGGTGCTGTCGGTCGATGCCGGGCAACGCGCGGTCCCCGTCGATATCGTGCCGGTGGAATCCGCGCTGCGCCCGGACGAACGCTCGGCGCGCTATCGCCACAACGGCGCGGTGGTCTGGCTGACGGGGCTGCCGGGCTCCGGCAAATCGACCCTGGCGCGCGCGCTCGAGCGCAGGCTTTTCGGCACAGGCGGTTCACCGGTCCTGCTCGACGGCGACACGCTGCGCGCCGGGCTCAACCGCGATCTCGGATTCTCGGCTTCCGATCGCAGGGAAAATATCCGCCGGCTCGCCGAAGTCGCAACCCATTTGGCGCGCAACGGACACATAGCGATCGTCGCGGCGGTTTCGCCCTCGCGCGAAGACCGCGCCGGCGCGCGCCGCATCGCCGATACCGCGTTCCGCGAAATCTACGTCGCAACGTCCGCCGAAGTCTGCGAGAGCCGCGACCCCAAGGGCCACTACGCCAAGGCGCGCGCCGGCGCGATCGCGGCATTCACCGGGATCGGCAATGATTACGAGCCGCCGCGGCGTTGCGAGCTTGTGCTCGACACCTCGACGCGGACTGTCAGCGAGGCTGCCGACGAGATCGAGCGGATGCTGACAAGAACCGGCGTCCTGTTGGAAGAAGTGGTTGATCTAGCTGCCAATATTTGAGCGTTCCCACGCCGCCCGAATAGGCAATCGTAGGGCTTTTCTTGAAGCCAGCTTTGGCGCTAAAAGGCCCCCAAACATCGCGCCTCAAGGCGCTTTTTTCCTGAAATCCCCGAAAGGCGTGCTTTTCGCGCCGTTTCTCGTGAGAAAAATTCCATCATGAATCGTATCGACGCCCACGGATTGAAGATTGCCCCGGTTCTGTTTGATTTCATCGCCAAGGAGGCGACCCTGAAAACGGGAATTACAGCGGACGCCTTCTGGGCGGGGCTTGCGGCAATCGTCCGCGACCTGGCTCCGAAAAATCGCGAGCTGCTCGCATTCCGCGACACCTTGCAGGCGAAGATCGACGCCTGGCACCGCGCCCACAAGGGCAAACCGATCGACCTCAATGCCTACACAGCCTTTCTGAAGGAAATCGGCTATCTCTTGCCGGAACCGGCCACGCAGAAGGTCGAGACGGCCAATGTCGATGAGGAGATCGGCAAGATCTGCGGACCCCAGCTGGTCGTGCCGCTCACCAATGCGCGCTACGCGCTCAACGCCGCCAATGCGCGCTGGGGCAGTCTGTACGATGCGTTCTACGGCACCGACGCGATCCCGCACGACCCAAGCGAAGCGGCCGGGGGTTTCAACAAGGCGCGCGGCGACAAGGTGGTTGCGAAAGCCAAGACCTTCCTCGATTCCGCCGTGCCGCTGGCGACCGGCAGCCACACCGATGTGACGTCCTACAGCGTCATCAGCGGCCAGCTCGCGGTGAAACTCAAGAGCGGTAACGCGACTGCGCTGAAATCGAACGCGCAGTTCGCCGGCTTCCGCGGCGAGCCCGCCTCGCCCTCGGCCATCCTCCTGGTCAACAACGGGCTGCATATCGAAATCATAGTCGACCGCGGCCACACGATCGGCAAGGACGATCCGGCCGGCGTCGCCGACATGATGGTGGAGGCTGCCGTCAGCACCATTCTCGACATGGAAGACAGCGTCGCGACCGTCGATGCCGAGGACAAGGTGCTGGTCTATCGCAACACGCTCGGCCTGATGAACGGCACCCTGTCGGCCGACTTCGAGAAGGGCGGCAAGACGCTGAAGCGCGCGCTCAACGCCGATCGCGTCTACACCACACCGGACGGGAAAGAGCTCAAGCTGCACGGCCGCAGCCTGTTGTTGATGCGCAATGTCGGCCACCACATGTTCACCGACGCGGTGCTCGATTCAGCCGGCGAGGAAATTCCGGAAGGCCTGCTCGATGCCGCCGTCACCGGCTTGCTTGCCATTCATGATCTCAAGAGCAATTCAAAGATACGCAACAGCCGCACCGGTTCGGTCTATATCGTCAAGCCGAAGATGCACGGCCCCGACGAGGTTCGCCTTACCTGTGAGCTCTTCGCCCGGGTCGAGAAAATGCTGTCGCTGCCGGAAAATACCCTGAAGGTCGGCATCATGGACGAGGAGCGCCGCACCACGGTCAACCTCAAGGCCTGCATCCAGCAAGCGTTGAAACGCATCGTCTTCATCAACACCGGCTTCCTCGACCGCACCGGCGACGAGATCCATACTTCGATGGAAGCTGGCCCCATGATCCGCAAGAACGAAATGAGGGCGCAGGCCTGGATCAAGGCCTATGAGGACTGGAACGTCGACATCGGCCTGATCGAGGGCCTGCCCGGCCACGCCCAGATCGGCAAGGGCATGTGGGCCGCGCCCGACATGATGGCGGATATGCTGGCGCAGAAGATCGCCCACCCGCAGGCCGGCGCCACCACCGCCTGGGTGCCTTCGCCGACCGCAGCCACGCTGCACGCGCTGCACTATCACCAGGTCAACGTGCTGGCGCGCCAGCAGGAACTGGCGAAGGGCGGGCCGCGCGGAAAGCTTTCGGACATCCTCACCATCCCGGTTTCGAAATCGAACTGGGCGCCCGATGATGTCCGGCAGGAGATCGACAACAACTGCCAGGGCATTCTCGGCTATGTCGTGCGCTGGATCGATCAGGGCGTCGGCTGCTCCAAAGTGCCCGACATCCACGATATCGGGCTGATGGAAGATCGCGCGACCTTGCGCATTTCGAGCCAGCATCTGGCGAACTGGCTGCATCAGGGCGTCATCACCGGCGAGCAGGTGATGGATTCGCTGAAGCGGATGGCCGTGGTGGTGGACGGCCAGAACGCGGGCGATCCCCTGTACCGGCCGATGGCGCCCACCTTCGACGGCGTCGCCTTCAAGGCGGCCTGCGACCTGATCTTCAAGGGGCGCGAGCAGCCGAACGGCTACACCGAATACATTTTGACGGCGCGGCGCCGGGAGGCCAAGGCGGCGGGTTGATCGGGGCGATTGTTCCCGGAACGATCGAATGCCGTAACCGTTAGTCCGTCATGCCGAAACAAGAGGAGATGGCGATGGATTGGAACCGCATCGAAGGCAACTGGAAACAGTTCAAGGGCGCAGCCAAGGAAAAATGGGGCAAGCTTACCGACGACGACCTCAACGTCATCGAAGGCCGTCGCGAGCAGCTCGAAGGCAAGCTTCAGCAGCGCTACGGCTTCGCCAAGGATCAGATTCACCGGGATGTGGACGACTGGTTCAAGACGCTGAAGTAGCTGAAGTAGATGCCGTTGATCGGACACAAGGAAGCCCCGGTTTTCGCCGGGGCTTTTTTTGGGCTTCAATCACCCACATATTCGAAGCCCGGATGAGCGCAAGCGCGCACGATTTTGCCTGGCGCGCGCGTCCAGCGGCGAGAGGTTGACCAGATAAAGAACCAGAATAACGACCAGAAAAATAACCAGTGCGCCTCCAAGCACTGGGCTGGTTCCCGGCAAGGAACCCGGGCGTAACTGCCTGAGAAACCTCGGTTTCGGGTCTGACCGAATCGAAAATCGGCAGCGCCGCTGTCTAAAAATTTACCCTTTTTTGGCTAAGTGGACAGAATTTTCGGGGGCCGCTGCTGCTCGATCGTCTCACCGTATCTTCGCTGATCAAGTCGGTCATTGTCCTGATGGCGGTCTGCATGACCGCACTCCTGTGCGTCACTGCCTGGAATTCGTGGCAACGCCTGGCCACGACGAACCGGATTTCGGTGGTCGCGGACGCCTCATCGAACCTCTTCAAGGCGATGCACAATTTGCGCAGCGACAGATCCACCACCAGCCGCAACCTGAACGATGAGGGCGCGCTGCAGCCCGACATGCAGAAATATCTGCGCGTCACCCGCGACGCCGAGCTGCCGGCGATGCGCGCGGCCGCCGAGGCACTAGCAACAATCGAGTTTCCCGACCACAAGACGCTTCTCGCCGAGTTGAACCGGCTGATCGAGGCGTTCGCCGCCCTTGAGGCCGAATCCTGGGACGCGTTGAACAAGCCGAAGGCCGCGCGCCGACCGACGCTCGGCAAGGAATTCATGGACAACACGGCGGCTCTGCTCGAAACCCTCGACAAGCTGTCCGTCAAGATCGCCGCGGCCGTCAATCACGATGACCCGGTCATCGATCAGATGCTGATGATCAAGCAGCTCGCCTGGCTGATGCGCAACACCGCCGGCGAAGCGTCGCTCTTGATTTCAAATGGCATCCAGTCCGGCCACGTGGCGCCCGATCTTCGTCAGAACTACACCCGGCTTGCCGGCGGTATCGAGATCGCATGGGCGGCGCTGCAGACCGTGGCGGCGACTTCGGAGTTGCCGCCGAGCCTTGTCGAAGCGATGGCCGAGGCGAAGGTCGGTTATTTCGAGCCGCAATTTCTCGCCCTTCGCGATCGCCTGGTGAATGCGCTCGTGACCGGCGAAAAGCCCGAAATGAAGGCCAATGAATGGAGCCCGTTCTCGGTCAAGCACATGACCTCCGCGGTGATCGTCGCCGAACGCGCGCTCGATGTCGCCAAGGGCTATGGCCTGACGCAGCATTCCGGAGCCCAGCGCGCGCTGGCACTCCAGCTTGTCATGTTGGCCGCAGCGCTCGCGCTGACCATCGGCACCATGACGGCTGTGACCCGCCGCATCATCCGTCCGTTGCGCACCATGCGCGACGCCATGCTGAAGGTCGCCGCCGGCGATCTTTCGGTCGACACCGGATACGCGCAGCGCGCCGACGAGATCGGCGCGCTTGCCGGAGCGCTCGAGACCTTCAAGCAGCAGGCCATGGACAAGCTCAAGATCGAGGATCAGGAGCGCGAACGCAACGCCGGCGCGGCTGCGCGTCAGCGGGCCATCGAGGGCCATGTCGGCGAATTCGAACGCCTGGTGCGCCAGACGCTCGACCAACTCCACGACGCCTCGGGCCAGATGAGGACGACCTCGGCGGACCTGTCGGCGGTCTCCAGCCAAACCAATTCGCGCGTGAAGGTCGCCGAGAAGGCCTCCGGAGACGCTTCGGTGAGCGTGGAGAGCGTGGCTTCGGCGTCGCAGGAACTGAGTGCCTCGATCGACGACATCTCCAGGCAGGCCTCGCACGCCGCCGGCATTGCCGGCCGCGCCGTCGGCCGGGCGCGGGAAACCGACGACACCGTCCAGGGACTGGCAAAAACGGCCGCCGGAATCGGCGAGGTGGTCGGCCTGATCAATTCCATCGCCGCCCAGACCAACCTGCTCGCCTTGAACGCGACCATTGAGGCTGCGCGTGCCGGCGAGGCGGGTCGTGGCTTCGCCGTCGTGGCCTCCGAGGTCAAATCGCTGGCGAGCCAGACCGCCAAGGCGACCGACGATATCTCCGAGCAGATTGCCGACATCCAGAAAGTCGCAGGTGAAGCCATCGAGGCTATCAAGGGTATTGGCGGCATCATCGGCGAGGTGAACGAAGTCGCCACCGCCATCGCGGCCGCGGTCGAAGAACAGGGCGCCGCCACCCAGGAAATCTCGCGCAACACCCAGCACGCCGCGCAAGACACAAGGAACGTCTCGGAGAATATCACAGGCGTCAAATCCGATGCGGACGCCGCGGCGCTAGCGGCCGAGAACGTCAAGCATGCCTCCGAAACGCTGGAGACGCAGAGTCTACAGCTTAGCAGCCAAGTCACTGAATTCTTGCGCAAGATCCGCGCGGCTTGATCTGTTCCGTCATGGCCGGGCCATAGCCGTCCTTCGGACGGCTATGGCCCGGCCATGACCAAAACAACAATTGCTCCGCCGT